>Ga0157374_10000761_pt1 | contig 28124 bp, 15 predicted proteins | sample M25metaG_FD_115308 | JGI IMG/M metagenome (GOLD analysis project Ga0157374, IMG submission 115308) | Miscanthus rhizosphere microbial communities from Kellogg Biological Station, Michigan, USA - M2-5 metaG | ecosystem: Host-associated > Plants > Roots > Rhizosphere > Soil | place: USA: Michigan... | reverse complement strand
CGCTTGCGCTGAGTGGCCTGATATCCGGCGCTTCGAACATTTCCTGCAGCTGCTCGATATCGTTAATGATGCGTTCAACATCCATCCATCACAATATCTAACAGAAAAGCGTCCGAGGTCAATGCATAGTAGCACTCTAGAGACCGCAACTGCGCAGTTTCGGCCCGACCCAATCCGGAGAAGGTCCGTGGAAGGTGTTGCCCTTCTTCGCGTCTTCCCCAGGATTGCAGGATTATGGTCTGTTGCGATTGCAGGATGTTCATTAGGTTGAACAATATCCTGTCACTCACAATCCGCAGATGCCTTTCCAGACGCTATTTAAAGCTACAATTTAGCGCTACAAAATAAGACATCTGGAACAACATGTTGCGAACGTCAATCGCATTGCTGGTGCTGGTCATTCGCACGGTCACGCTTTCCTATAGCCAGCAGAATCATAATAATGAGGTTCAACGCCCCAGTCCTCCGGCGTCGGCAAGCTGCAAATTTGACGACGGCAAGGTCATACGGACGGACTATTCCAGTCCTCGCATGAAGGGCCGCAAGATTTTTGGTGGAGTCGTCCCCTATGGCCAGGTGTGGCGCACGGGCGCCAATGAGGCCACAACATTTGTGACCGATAGCGACCTGAGCCTAGGGGGAATGGAGATACCGGCGGGCAGATATACCCTGTTCACTCTGCCGACCGCCGACAAGTGGACACTTATCATCAGCAAGAAGACAGGCGAGGCTGGTATTCCATATCCGGAGGGCGAAGACCTGCTTCGAGTAGGCATGAAGCTCTCTCGGACACAATCTCCGGTGGAGAATTTTACGATCGCCTACCATAAGAAGGACAATGCCTGTACTCTCAGCCTGAGTTGGGAAAACACGGAAGCAACTGTCGACTTGGCGGAGAAGAAACTCTGCTGGCCAACAACCTCTCCGCTGACCTATTCGTGCCCGGATCAATAGCACGATGATTATCGTCTGTTAGTGGGCAAGGAGATACATTTTGCAGAAGAACACAGTTAAGGAGCGGCTCAAGGCTGGGGGTACAGTCTACGGCACATCTCTGGGAGGATGCCTCGAACCGGAGATTTCGATTGTGCTGGCGGCAGCTGGAGTGGAGTTCTTTTTTATCGACACCGAACATTCCACAACCACCTATCCGCAGGTTCAGGGGTTGTGCCGGACCGCTCGCGGAGCCGGCGTCATTCCGTTAGTTCGGGTTACGAAAAATGAATCTTCCCTGATATCGCGCGCGCTGGATGTAGGGGCCATGGGAATCATTATTCCGCAGGTCCATTCCGCGGCCGAGGCACGTTCGGCGATGGATGCGTTGAAATTCCCGCCGCTGGGACATCGGGGATTCGGCCTGGGAACGATTGTGACCGATCTCAAAGGCAATTCCGCTCAGGAAGAAGTCAACTCCGCCAACCGGGAGACCCTGGCCGTCATGATGATCGAGAGCCAGGAAGGTGTGCGCGCGGTGGACGAGATCGCGGCGGTTCCTGAAGTTGATGTTCTGTTCATCGGACCGTATGACCTGTCGCTGGCCCTGGGAATCGTCGAGCAGTTCGATAACCCAGTTTTCCTGCAGGCTCTAGAGAAGGTGATTAACGCAGGCACCAAAGCTGGCATCGCGGTCGGGTTGCAGTCGAAGGATTTTTCTCTACTGACGCGAGCTCGTGACCTCGGAGCCCGCTTCATCATCTACAGCAGCGACTATTCAATCCTTCTGGCAGGTTACAAGGAAGGACTGGCTCGACTAAAAAGTTGATTTTGGTTTACGATCAGGCACGGATTACCCACTGATAGGCCCACGATGAGTTCTTTCGCACTGCCGCTGCGAAATCTGATCCTCGTGTTGGTTTCCGCTAACTTTATCACCCAAGCGCTGGCGCAGAACCCTTCAACCGCCCCTATGGCCACGCCGGTTCGCGACGCTGATGCGGTGTGCGCTACGTGCCACAATGAAGTCTATCGCAAGTATCTCGATACTCCAATGGCAAATGCCAGTGGGTTAGCTTCCGATCGGGTTTTTACGGGAACATTCCACCACGCGCAATCCCGCATCGACTACCGCGTGTCCAACAAAGACGGTTCGCTTTGGCTGAACTATTCGCGCCCCGCGGACCCTGGCTTGCAGGGCAGCCAGAAGCTCGACTACTTTCTCGGCTCCGGGCACCTCGGAATTACCTATCTTTATTCCGTAAACGGATATTTTCTCGAGTCGCCCGTCGCGTACTACGCTGACGCGAAGGCATTCGACATGAAGCCCGGACTGGGGACGATTACAACCATGCCCTCCGCATTGCCTATGACTCGAGGGTGCATGCGCTGCCATATGAGTGACGTACAGAAGGAAGATCCGGGGACGCGAAACCACTTTAAGGATCTGCCGTTTCTTCATGGCGGCGTGACTTGCGAGAGCTGTCATGGCGACACTGCGCTGCACGTCTCAACTTCCGGCAAAGCGCCATTGGTCAATCCGGTCAAGCTTGACCCGGAAAGACGGGATTCGGTTTGTATCAGCTGCCATCTGGAGGGTGATACGCGAATCGAACACGCGGGCCGGAACGTCGACGACTACAAGCCGGGTGAACGCATCGCCGATTACCTTTCTTATTTTGTATATGCCGACGACAGCATGATGAGTCGAGGCGTCAGTGAAGTTGAGGAGTTCGGTCTGAGCAAATGCAAGAGAGTAAGCGGCGACCGGATGTCATGCATGAACTGCCACGATCCGCACTATTCTCCTCCCCCCGAAGAGCAGGCGGCCTTTTATCGCAAGAAGTGTCTCAGTTGCCACACGGCACCGAAGTATGCGACGACTCACTTCAACATGAATCCGGACTGCACCAGTTGCCACATGCCAAAAGGCAAAGTGGAAAAGGTCCCGCATATCGCGTGGACCGATCATCGCATTCGGCAGAATCCAGATTCCTTTGACCCTTCTCGTCCTTCGTCGGCACGGGAATTGGTCCCGCTTTTTAATGAAAAGGCCAGCCCGCGCGACCTCGCGCTGGCGTACTACGACTTGGTACTGGGCGGCAATACTGCAGAAAAGGACCGGGCCTGGACTTTGCTTTCTTCGTCAAGAAATTCCTTTCCGGATGATGTGCCTGTGTTGAACGCTCTGGGGTATCTGGCCCAGCTTCGCGGGAACAGTGCTCAGGCGATGGATCTCTACCGGGAGGTACTGAAAGTAAACCCCGTCGATCTGAACGCGACAAACAATCTGGCGATCCTGCTGGCGCGATTCGGACAGCTAAAGAACGCCGAGACCCTGTGGAACAAGACGTTCCATCTAAACGAAGACGTGGATGAGGCTGGCATTAATCTTTCGCTGGTGAAATGCATGTTGGGTGACAAAGATGCTGCGATGGAGGTGTTGCAGCGGGTACTGATTTACAGCCCTGATCAGCCCATCGCCCGTCGAAAGCTTCAGGCGATTCAGTCGGGTCAGGAGCTCTGCGCCGCTCGTTGAGCCTCAGAGCACAGCCAGAGCGCCCTCGAACTGTATAATTCACACAGATATACACGTTCATCTGCGAGCCACGACGCTGACCCGACTCATTGTTCAACTTATTGAACAGCGTTGATCGGGATCGCACGACCCTTCACAATGACAGACGTCAGCTCCGTCGCTGGTTGTGAGGCGAAAGCTTAGTGTCGTTTTTCAATCAGCATCGCCGGAAATGGTTTGTGGACCGAAGCCGGACAGTCCCAATTGCAGTTTTTTTCGGGATGGTGACCCTGACTTTCCTGAGTCCACTCGGTCTTTCTCAAGATTCAAAACCACCTGCGGAAATTTCGGCACCTCCTGGAAAATTCAGCGACGTGACCTCGGCGCTTGGCGTTAATTTCCAATATTTGTCCTCGCACACATCCAAAAAATATCTATTGGAAACCATGGGCTCGGGCGTCGCCCTGTTTGATTACGACAACGACGGACGGCTGGACCTCCTCCTGATCAATGCTGCACCGCTGAAAGACCCGATGTCTACTGATGCGATCCCACAGAAGACGGGACCGGAATATTGGAATCGTCTTTACCATCAGAAGAGCGATGGCACGTTTGAAGACGTCACGGAGAAGGCCGGCCTGCAGGGAGTGGGATATGGCATGGGGGTTGCAGTCGGCGACTATGACAACGACGGGAATGAAGATCTTTACGTAACGGCATACGGCGGCAACCGCCTTTACCACAACAACGGCAACGGTACGTTTTCGGATGTAACCGAAAAAGCTGGCGTGGCAGGTAGTGGCTGGTCCACAAGTGCAGCCTGGGTGGACCTGGACAATGATGGTCTGCTGGACCTGGTCGTCCTTCGTTATCTGAAGTGGGATTTCAAGGACATCTTCTGCGGCGAACACAAAGCTGAATACCGTGCTTACTGCCATCCGGATCTGTTCCAACCCATCTCGCCATTGGTTTACCACAACGATGGCAACGGCAAGTTCTCCGAAGTATCGGAATCAGTCGGACTGTCGAAACCCGGCAAGGGCCTGGGAATTGGAATCGCGGACTATGATCGCGACGGACACATCGATCTCTTCGTCGCCAATGACTCCATGTCCGAGTTCTTGTTTCACAACAAGAAAGATGGAACCTTTGAAGAGGTTGGACTCGCTTCCGAAGTGGCAGTCGACGGCGATGGACACACCTACGCCGGCATGGGAGTCGACTTCGCGGATTACGACAACGATGGGCTGCCGGACATCGTTGTGACAGATCTGGCGAACCAGAAATATGCGCTCTATCGCAATACCGGCAACGGCGGTTTTAGCTACGCTACCGATTCTTCCGGCGTAGGAAGAATGACGCAGATGCATTCCGGCTGGGGCATCCGGTTCATAGACTATGACAATGACGGATGGAAGGACCTGATCATTGCTCAAGGACATGATCTCGACACCATCGAATTGCAGGCGCCACAACTGCGCTATCGCGAACCGATGTTGCGGGCGCGAAATACGGGCCGCCGGTTTGTCGATGTCTCCGCCAGCGCAGGGAGCGTCTTCCAACAACCATGGGTCGCGCGTGGCATGGCAATTGGGGACATTGATAATGATGGACGGATGGATGCCGTCATCACTACCAACGACGGCGCCCCTCATATTCTGCACAATGACACATCTACCGATCATCACTGGCTCACACTGAAGCTGGTTGGTCACAAAAGCAATCGCGATGCGATGGGAGCTGAAGTTGAGCTGCGGACCGCGCAAGGCCGGCAGTTGGCGATTGTAACGACTGCGAGCAGTTATCTTTCGTCCAGCGACAAGCGAGTACATTTCGGATTGGGGGCTGAGAAGATCGCGCAGGCTGTGAAGATTCGCTGGCCCAGCGGAATTTTGCAGACGTTGAGCAATGTTGCTGGCGATCAGATTTTGCAGGTTGATGAGCCGAGCAAGTAGCTTTAGCGCTACTTTGCGCGGTCCAACAATCATTCGTATGAGTTTCGGCCCTTCATCCCGGAAGTTGTCGGCCGCGAGATCCTTCGCTTGCCCTGCGGCTGTCCTTCTTTGCTTGCTGATCTCGTCGGCCTCGGCGGCCTTGGGGCAAAACACAGGCCAGATGGGGGAGTCAGCCGGAGTAGCTAGTGGGCCTGCCCATGCCCCGGTGATGGATGTTCAACAGCGACCCATCACGGCCGGAGGATTCGTCGACGGCGCTCCAGTCGTCTTCGTCGATATCACGAAGCAATCCGGCCTCGATATATTCCATCAGCGCTCGGGTACACCTGAGAAAACAACCATCATTGAGTCCCCAGGATCCGGCGTGGCTCTACTTGATTTTGACAACGATGGGTGGCTTGATATTTATCTGCTGAACGGGTCTACCGTTCCCGCATTAAAGGGAACAGAACCCGCGCCCCGCGCCATGCTGTTTCACAACAATCATGATGGGACCTTCAGCGACGTCACTGCCAAAGCGGGTGTGGCAAACGAACGCTGGGGTTTTGGGGTGGCTATCGGCGACTACGATAATGATGGCTGGCCGGACATTTACGTCGCTAATTATGGCAGGAACCGCCTCTACCATAACAACCACGATGGAACATTCACCGACGTCGCAGAAAAAGCTGGCGTGACTTTGGGTGGTTGGTCGACCGGCCCTACTTGGGGAGATTACGACCGCGATGGACTGTTGGATCTGTTCGTCCCCGGATATGTGGATTTCGACGTGGACCATCCTCCGCGCGGAGGGAAACTCTGCCAGTTTCGTGGCATGAAAGCGTTTTGTGGTCCTCAAGGGCTGCCGGGCCAGAGCGATCATCTGTTTCACAATAATGGTGACGGCACTTTCACTGACGTCAGTCTGAAGGCCGGAGTTTCCGATCCTGCCGGACTGTACGGATTAGCCTCTGTCTTTGTGGACTTCGATGACGACGGCTGGCTTGATCTTGCCGTCGCAAACGATTCGGTTCCCAACTATCTTTATCGCAACCGCCACGACGGAACGTTTGAGGAGATCGGCCTGGCGTCGGGGTTCGCCTTGGCGGATGACGGTCACGCCCAGGCATCCATGGGAATCGGCGTGGCTGATTACAATCGGGACGGAAAAGTTGATTTTTACCTGACGGCTTTCTCCGACGATTACAATGCTCTTTACCACAACGACGGCAGCGGAAATTTTTCTGACGTGGCCTACCGGGCTGGATTGGGAACTCCCACCATTCCCTTCCTGGCATGGGGTACCGGATTTTTGGATTTTGACAATGATGGACTGCCGGACATCTTCGTAGCCAACGGCCATGTATATCCCACCGTCGACCAGCAACCCTGGGGCATTACATACGCGCAACGTCCGCAACTGTTCAGAAACCTGAATGGTGTCAAGTTTCAGGAGGTCCCGCCGGCGACCGGAAGCGGCCTGGCAGACTTACTTACGGCACGGGGCGCGGCGTTTGGCGATCTGTTCAACGACGGTCACATCGATGTCGTCATCAATAATCTGGATTCTTCTCCAACGTTGCTTCGCAACACCCTCAAGAATGAAAATCACTGGATCGGTTTCCAACTGGTGGGCGGCCCAAAAACTCCGCGAGACGCAATTGGAGCAAAGGCTTTCGTTACCACAGGAAAGGCCCGGCAGCGAGGAGATGTGTTCAGCGGCGGGAGTTACGGATCCAACTCCGATCCTCGTCTGCATTTCGGATTGGGCGCAAGCACGGTGATCGACAATGTTGAAATCCTCTGGCCCAGCGGAAAGAAGGAAATATTTTCGGTTGCAGGAGTGGATCGTATTGTGAAACTGGTGGAAGGCAAAGGGGCTGTTGAGAAATAGCTGGACTCACGTCGTCGGCCAGTTATCACACCACACGTAGGGGCAGATGTCCTCATCTGCCCAGTTGAGCGAAGCTCGACATATTTTGTGACGCACAAATATAGCGGAGCTTCGTCCCGCGCCTCGCCCCTGCACTCGAATTGGGCAGCAGCTCAACGGCTGACAGGAGTCATCAACTGTTTTCGGTGTTCAATATATTGAACTCAATTCATCGACCGCATAGTTTCTTCGCGGCAGGAGTACTCCCCGGAGTATCATTTAACTGGTCGACTCACCCATGGGTGCCGGGGCCATCTGTTGACGGTGTGCGCCCGCAGAATGTCTCTATCAATCCAGATTGAAAACATGCCGCACCGTGCGCCATTAGCCATTCGGCATCAGGCGCGAGTGCTATTGCTCGCCTGTTCTTGCCTCCTTCTACTTCTGCAGAACTCCTTCTCGCAGAACAAACCTTCCGAGCAACTTGCTTTGCGAATCATCGTGGTCAGCTCTGCAGAGGATGCCCAAAGCATCCGACGCAGGTTGCAGCAAGGTGGCGATTTCGCCTCCATTGCTGCACAACAATCCCTCGATCCCAGCGCTGATCAGGGCGGTCTAATGGGAAAAGTCTCACTGGCGACGATCCGGCCCGAGCTCCGAGAAGCGGTGCTGGGTCTCGCCCCCGGCGAAATAAGTAAAGTGGTGCGCGTCCCGCTGGGATATGCCATTTTGAAAGTCGTTCCAGAAAGTGAGCTCGGGAGCAAGGATTCCCCATACGCTCCCAGCAATTCAGGAACAGCTTCCACCGGCAGCGTGAAATACACTTTGACGGTAGGCGGGTGGAACGACGCAGAACAAGCTTTCGCCAACTTTGACAAACTTGAGGGATGGAACCAGGACCCACAACAGATTTGTAAGGTACGCCAGCAATCCTTGACAGCACAAAAGAAAGTAACGGAAGCTTTTCTATCCGCCTCAAAACCCGGCGCTCTCGCCTCACAACCACCCATTGACGTAATGAATGCCCATTTCTCCCTGGCGGAAATCAATTCTTATCAGGGCAATATGGATGCCGCGGTGGAAGAGTACAAAATGGCGTATCAGATAGCCATGTCTGCTGTGCCGAAGGCAGTGCCGCAGATGACTGAAGCGCTCGGCATTGCCTACCTCCACAAGTCTGAAATGGCGAATGATGTTTATCGTGCTCCGGGGGAGAGGTGCCTTCTCCCCATGCGTCCCACCAATGCTTATGCCAAGACTGCGGATTCCGAGCTTGCCGTCGACTATTTCTCGAAATATCTCGCGGCGAAACCTGACGAACTTGAGGTCAGATGGCTGCTCAATTATGCGTACATGACGCTCGGAGCTTATCCAGAGAAGGTTCCTCAGAAGTATCTGATTCCGCCCTCGGCCTTTGCCTCGGCAGAGGATGTCGGACGATTTGTCGACGTGGCTGCGAAGGCTGGCCTTAATTTGTTCTCCATGGCAGGCGGACTGATCGTTGATGATTTCGAAAACAACGGACGACTCGATGTAGTGATGTCAAGCTTCGACAATTGCGGGCCGATGCACTACTTTCACGATAATGGCGATGGCACCTTCGAAGACCGGACATCTCATGCTGGGCTGGCAGATCAGTTGGGTGGCTTGAACATCATCCAGACCGATTACAACAACGATGGGTGCACCGACATTCTTCTCCTCCGCGGCGCCTGGGAGATTGCACAGCGAAAGTCTCTGCTGCGGAACAATTGCGACGGCACCTTTACAGACGTAACCACAGCCAGCGGGTTGGCTAAGCCTGCTACCGCCACGCAAGCTGCAGTCTGGGTGGATATTAATAATGATGGATTTCTTGATCTGTTTGTGGGCAATGAGGATGGACCTGCGCAGCTCTTTCTAAACGGCGGGAATGGTACCTTCAAAGATATTTCCAAAGCGGCCGGCGTGGACAGGACTGCGTTCAGCAAAGGCGTGGCAGCGGCGGACTATGACAATGATGGATATCCCGACCTGTACGTTTCCAACCTGAACGGGCGAAACTTCCTCTACCATAACAACCACGACGAGACATTCAACGAGGTCGCAATTCAGGCTGGTGTGCCGGGCCCTGGTCGCGGTTTTGCCACTTGGTTTTTTGACTATGACAACGACGGCTGGCCCGACCTGTTCGCTACCAGCTATTACCTCTCGGTAGATGAATCCGCGCGTACCTACCTTGGTCTTCCCCACAATGCTCCGACCCTGAAACTTTACAAAAATCTCGGCAATGGATCTTTTCGGGATGTGACTGCCGACGTTGGGCTCGACAAAGTCTTCATGCCGATGGGATCCAATTTCGGGGATATCGACAATGACGGATTCCTCGACATATACCTTGGGACAGGAAACCCGTCCTACGCCTCCCTGGTGCCGAATGTTCTTCTTCACAACCAGGGCGGAAAATCTTTTGCCGATGTCACGACCACATCCGGTACTGGAGAGTGGCACAAAGGGCACGGAATTGCGTTTGCCGATCTGGACAATGACGGCGATGAGGACATTGTAGCTGTCATTGGCGGCGCAATGCCGGGAGACAGCCACGCTCTCCGCCTCTTCGAAAATCCCGGCAACGACAACAATTGGATTAACCTGAAACTGGTCGGCGTAAAAACCAATCGGGCGGCAATTGGCGCCCGGATCAAAGTGACAATTGAAAATAAGGGTACGGCGACGCGTTCTGTTTATCGCACCGTGGACAGTGGCGGTTCATTTGGCACCTCGCCCCTGCAGCAGCACATTGGACTCGGCCCATCGGCCCGATTCGTCGATCTGGAAATCTGGTGGCCAACCAGTAACACGAGGCAACATTTTTCCGCCGTTGACACCAACCAGTTCCTGGAAATTAAGGAGTTCGCCGGCAACTATATCAAGTTGCAGAAACAGAAGTACAGCTTCGGAGGGACGAAGCGTGATGCGACTCGCTAGCAGGTCTATCCCGCGATTCGGGACAGAAACAGAACAGCGCCGCACACTCGAAGCGCTACCGGAACCAAACGTATGAATCGTTTTTGGGTTCTCGCGATTCTCTTTGCAACGTGCTCCAGTTGGGGGACAGAACGTCATTTCGCAACGGGAATGGTGATGAAAGTTGATAGTGCGCACAACACAATGGTGGTCTCGTGCGACCCCATCCCGAACTACATGGGCGCAATGACGATGCCGTTCACAGTCCGGCAGTCAGACGGAATGGCTGGCCTGACTGCAGGCAAAAGAGTGGAATTCGTTCTGGTCGTGGAGCATGAGTCTTACTACGCTGAACACGTTCGCACTGTTGACTATGAGAGCGTCGAGCAGGATCCGTTCACCGCGCGCCGCCTGAAACTGCAGAATCGACTTTCAAAGCCATCTTCATCGAAAGCGTTGGCTGTGGGGCAGATTGTTCCCGATTTCACTTTGACCGACCAGGCACGTCGTCCGGTCACGCTTTCGCAATTTGCAGGCAAGGTTGTGGCCATAAATTTCATTTACACAAGCTGCGCTCTTCCCACTTACTGTTTCCGCATTTCCAACAATTTCGGTGTGCTTAAAAGACGATTCCAACAGCAGCTAGGCAAGGATCTGGTATTGCTGACGGTCACGTTCGATCCTGTCCGGGACCAGCCCGAGGTTCTCGCCCACTACGCCGCTACCTGGAAAGCCGACCCCAGCACCTGGCATTTCCTCACCGGATCGACGGCTGATGTGCAGCGCGTAACTAGCATGTTCGGGATGGATGTATTTCCAGATGAAGGCTTGATGAACCATTCTCTTCACACCGCTATCATCGACCGTACCGGAAGAGTGGCAGCAAACATCGAAGGCAATCAGTTCACCGCTGACCAGTTGGCGGATCTGGTGCAGACTGTGGTCAGTCCTCAGAGCGCCGCTGAGATTGTGGATGGGGCGAGGAGCCAGCACGCGATCAAGTAACGTGGCTTATCTACGTAAGTTACTGGGTTTGCGGCTTCTTCTGTTCTTTTCCTGCGTGCGTCTCTTGTTCCAACTTCTCGTAGATTGAGTTCTCTCTTTCAGCGTCCTGGGTTCGGCCGAGTTGGCGATACGCGCGCGCTAACTGGAAGTGAGTAGTCGATTCCAGGGGATCGAGGGTTGCGGACTTGTTCAGATCATCAATCGCCTCTTGTGGCTTATGGAGTGACAGCAGGGCGCGGCCACGAATACTCAGCGCCTCCGGTACGTCCGGTTTCAACGTCAACGACCGGCTCGCCAACTTGAAGGCTTCCTCAGGATTGTCGGCCAACAGTATGCGGGCTGCTTCCCACGCGGCACGGTGATCATAGGGATCGAGTTCGAGGGCCCGCCGGTATTGCGCCAGGGCTGCTTCGGATTCTCCGTTGGCCCACAGAGCGTGAGCGTAGCGATAGTAAAGGTCCGGCAGGGTGGGTGATTTTTCGATGGCCCGCCGGAAATGCTCGGCCGCATCGCTATACACTCCCTTCACCTGGGAATATTGACCTAAAAGAACCTCGATGACGTAGGAGTTCGGGTCTACCGTCTGGATTCGAGCCATGGTGGTTTCGGAGAGGCTTGAATACAGTGTCCCCAGCGTATACAAAACCTCAATGTCGTTCGGGTCTTCGTGCTCAAGCTGTTCCAGTATCTTGAGCGCGCCTTTTCGATCTCCCAGCTCAATCATGGTTCGAGCCAGATACAGCTTCGAATTTCGATCGGCCGGGTTCAACTGCGAAGCCAGCTTCAATTCTTTTTGAGCATTCTCGAAATCACCCATCTCGAAGTGGACAAAACCCATCAGGGCGCGAGGCGCCGCGACCTTCGGAGCCAACTCACTGGCCCGCTTGAGACTTTGAATGGCTTCCGGAAACTCTCCATGGCGGAAATAGAGCCGTCCCAGGTTGTTGTAGGCAGCAGGAAGCGTGGGATCGAGTTTGATGATCTTGAGATAGCCCTGAATCGCTTCTTCTATGTTCCCGCTTTTTTCGTTGGCAGCAGATTGCGCGTAAAGGTCCTGTATCTCATTCCCTTGATCTTGGGACACACCGGGAACGGTGAATATCAGAAGGACCGCAACCAGCACTGCTCCGATTTTCATCTCCGGCTTTGCCATGCTGGTGAATTCCCCCAACTCGATAATATCAATCCGCCGCGCTCTGCCGCCATTCGTGTGGTCTGGCTCCCGTCGAGTGGACAGAACAAAACCTCCGCAGGCATTGAAGTCGCCTGCGGAGGTTTCGAGGTTTGGTTAGCGATTTAAACTAGAAGTCATACCTCAAGGCAAATTGGACTACGCGGGGTGAATTTGCCTGACCCGTCACCTTCCCGAAGGAGCCGGTGACGGCGTCATTCCAGTTCAAATCCGGGTTCGCAAACTGGGTTCGATTAAAGATGTTGAAGGTATCACAACGAAATTGGACAGTGCCCCATTTCTCTCCGACTTTGGTGTCTTTGATGAATGAGATGTTTTCGTTGAAGGCATGAAACCCTCGAATATCGTTAAAGGCGAAGGGTGCGTCACCCAGAGCGAAGGCGCCGGGGTCACTAAACGCAGCCGGGTTGAGGTAAAGCGAGGTATAAGGATTGGTGAAGTGGCCATACGGATCGACGCCTTTGACGACGTTCGGCCGCTCCTGCCCGTTGAAGATTGGGTTCGGAGTGCCACCGATAATGTGCAGGGGTGCTCCAGCGTTGTATGTCAGCACGCCTGCGATGCCCCACCCGCCGACAATCTTGCCTACGACGCCATTCCCCGCCAAATATCGCTTCCCGGGACCGATGGGCAATTCGTAGGTTGGCGCAATTGAGAAAGTGCGTGGGCTGGCTGGGTTGAACAAAGTACCTCCCAGTACGCTCTTCTCTTTTTTCGGATTGTAGGTATCTGGAGGCCCTGCTCCGAACGTCGAAAACTGATCAACGCTATCCGAGTAGGTTCTTGACAACGTGAAACTTGCGATGAAGCTGACGCCGTTGGAGAAATATTTTTGAGCCCGCGCTTGAAACGAGTTGTAACTTTGGTGCCCTGTGTTCTGGGTGTTGGTACTGATGCCCTGGAATTGCGGATACGGACGCAAGGCCTGCGCCACGGAACCGGTAAACCCAGGATAAGGCAGTGGGATTCCAGCAGCCACGGCCGCAGCTGAACTGATGTCCTCATTGAGCAGCGAGCCGAGAGACAAGTACCTGGTCGGCACCTGGTTCACATTCAGCAAATTAGCCCCTGTCCGGACGCTGCTGCTTCCTACGTAACTGGCCTCCAAGGCGATATGGTACGGCAGTTGATGTTCCCACGTTGCGCTCCACATTTGGACATAGCCGGATTTACCGTCTACCGGTCTCATGTTTTGTATTGGTTGTCCGTTTGCCAAATCCAGAGTTCGCGGTGGTGGAGCGGTGACCGGGGGAATACCTACATCCCAGGTGGGGGATATTGCGACGGGGACAGAGAAACCATTGTCCGGACTCGACAAAGTTTCCTGAAATTGGTAGCCCGTCAAGTAGCTGGCAGCGATCTCTGGTCCCATGAGCGTGCTGGCTCCGCCTCGGATAGTTGAAATTCCGAAGCCGCCTCGCAACACATCTTTATCAGTTAGCTTGTAAGCGAAACCGATGCGCGGCTGCCAGTTGTTGTAGTAGGTATTGGCGAGCCTAAGCCGGCAAGTTGAAGATCCTCCTGCCGAGATGCAGCCACCGACACCACTATTCCCCGCATAAACCAGAGAACCTAGACGGCCGCCGGCACCGGGATTCGGAACCGTCGGATCAAAGGTTGAATAGAAACCGGCCTTATTCGAGACCGGCAACGAGACGTCCCAACGCAAACCAATGTTGAAAGTGAATTTTCGGGTCACCTTTATGTCGTCTTGGGCATATAACGCACGGTAACCGGTTTTGGACAGGCGCACCGGAGTTTCGCCACTCCGGGTTACCTGATTCGGAGTACCAAGATAAAGGCTTGCAAACCCGAAGCCTAGCGCGCCCGAGTTGGCCGAGCTTGGCAGAGACGTAGGACCGGCACCGAAATTGTAGGTGCCAGTGTTCAAGGCGTAAGTATTTTTCTCATCCTCAAAGCGTATTTCTGTCCCAAAGGCCAGACTGTGGCGCCCTTTGACCCACTTAAGGTTGTCAGCGAAGAACGTGCATGGCCAACAGCCGCCGCTCGCTCCGCCGTTTGTAGAGCCGACTCCAAATGGGGGCATCCCCTGTACGAGAAGCGCGGGGAACGGAATCCCGGGGGTTGAAATGGGGCTCGTAAAAGAACTGGGCACGGTTTCATTATAGAACCGGGCTCCCGTCGTGTATTGGACGCTGTAGAGTACCTGGTTCAGTAAATGGGGCGTTATCGTCCAATCCGCCGAAATCCGCGGCTCGTAAAAGTGGATAAGAAAGCTGTTTCCATTACCCAGCGGTCCCGCGAATAGCGAAGGTGTGGGCGTCGCCTCATTACCTTGATAGTAAGAGCCGTGTAGAACCCAGGAGTGGCTGATGGCGTGATCGGCCTTGTAGAGCCAGAACAAGTTATTTTGGGGAGAGCTAGGTAACGTCTCCAAAGTATTGTTGGTGAGCGCTTGCGTTCCTGAGGGAGGAATCAGCGCAATATACTGAGCACTGAGGGGACTCAGCCGGTTCGTCGGGATGATGTTCCCTGGAAATGCCGTTCTGCAGGTTACTCCTCCCACAGTTTGCGTCGTCGCTGGGTCGAAAATCTGACCTCCGATTACCGTGCTGCCATCGCAGGGGTTCGTGCCAAATGTCTGGCTCGGAACCAACAGACCGGAGAAGTCTCCGTTCCTCATGGCGGTCGTCGGCAAGGTGATCAGAGAATTACTGCTTCCTCCGCGAAATTTGTACCAGTCATAGTTGACATAAAAGAATGTTTTGTCTTTGCCATTGTAGACTTTGGGGATATAAACGGGGCCGCCGAGTCTGAATCCAAATTCATGTTGCTTTTCAGTGTGCGGCCCGCGTTCGAAATATCCCGGAGCGTCAAGCACGTTATTTCGGAGATATTCGTAGACCGCGCCGTGAGGCTGGTTAGTGCCGCTCCTGATATGGAAGTTCAACAAGGATGAACCGCGGCCATATTGCGCCGAATAAGCATTGGTTTGAATGCTGTACTCGTCGACAGATTCAAAAGGAGCTTGAGCGCCTTCCTGCCGGCCGCCGCCATCGGCATTCATGTAGGGAATTCCGTCGTAATAGAAATCCTGAGTGAAGTCTGGCGCGCCATTGATACGCGCCGAAAACGTATCTCCAGTAACGCCAGGCGATAGCGTTATGAAGGAGTCGTCCAAACGGGCGCCGCCGGCCACCTGTATGGGAAGCTTCGCAAGGGTGGCTGCCCCTAAGACCAGGGCGCGATCCGGTTTGTCCTCGGTAATCGGTGTGACGGTTGCCTCGACGTTAACCGTCTCGGTAGCGTTGCCTACCACCAGCTGAATGTCGACGATGGACGCCTGACCTACGTTAACTTGCACATTGTCATTGATTTTGGTGCCGAATCCCGCCTTTTCGGCTTTGATGCTGTAGGGGCCGATGGCCAGATCTGGCAGATAGTACGTTCCGTCGTCCCCGGTGGTCACCGTTCGGCTACGGTTGGTTTGGTTGGCGATTATCGTTACGCTCACTCCGGGCAAGGAAGCTCCCGACGGATCCGTGACGGTTCCCCGTATTGAGCCAGCAGCACTGCCCTGGCCCAACCCTGTTTGCTGCATACAAACAATCACGACCAGAAGACTGGCCACCATCACCACGGTCCGCAGCTTCTTCCAATTACCCATGACAACCTCCTTGAGGCTCTAGTGAGTCTATCGACGCGGGGCCACGAAGAATGGCGCCGTCCTTTCGCGTCGTCCTTGGTGTAGTTAACTTGAAGATCAACTGTCAAGGAAGTTCAATACCGTGAACGAAACATAGTCTAAAAACGTTAGCAAGGTCAGAAGACCGTCTCAAAAAAACTGCACATCGTGCGTATCGCCGATCGATTTCCGATTGGACACCAGAATTGTGAGCATGCAGTGATTCTGATTCGCATTGACGCTCGGGTCCCTTCACTCTTGCATGTGGCCACTGCCACAACTGCAAGGAGCACGCCACGGGCTTCTGGAAAATAGAGTCTGGCCCGTACGATCAGCCCGCACGGCTCTGTTGACATGCGAGGCTGAATCGGAGGCAGTCGCTAGTTCAACTGTTGGTAAGCGATCCAGATCACCTGCGGCGATTTCGCTGGGTTGATCGACAAGCCCTGCGCCATCAATTTCCGACCACTGACCTTCGCTTCAGTCGCATCGAGTGCCAAACCAATGTCCGCCAACGGGACCGAGCTAACGTTCGACAGCATGGACATCGAGGCCGGCTTATCGGGTTCGGGTGGCCCCCAGACCTCGGATGGGACCAGTGGGCTCGCGTAACCCTTCAGCGAGTAATCCGCTGACGCCTGGAGGCCAAGGAATTTCAAAGTCGCGCCGTCTCCCGTACCTTCCGACCGATGCACTATCTCGACCACACCGCGGCCTTTCTTCGACAGGTCGAATTGATAGACAGCGAGATTGCCTTGGGTCTTGGCATCGACCAGTATGGAGCGCTGGCATGGATTCGGTTCCATCTTCCTGATGGACGACTGGTACGCTGGCTCCAGTCCAGCGCAGGCCTGCAAGACCTCAATGAACTCGTCAGGCGGCGAACCCTCTTTTTGGAAAAGATTGTCTAGCCAGCTGTTTGTTTGCTTGGCGTTCTTGTAATCAAAGATGAGCGGACCGGCAGCAAAATTCCGGTAAAGAACGTTGTGCTCGTAATGACCCCCAGAGCTGTACCCGTCCAGATAAATGCCCGCGGAGGGCGGGTGTTCCCCGAAGCTGTGGTTGCCGTAGCTACCTTGCGTCGCAAAAGGATTGCCATGCGTGTCGTGGATCACGTTGCCGCGGACGAGGCAGCCCTGGTCCAACTGCGCGAAGGTGATATAAATGCCGGCTCCATCGATCGTCACCTTCATGGCATCGAAAATGTGGTTGTACTCGATCACGTTGTTCTGGGCAAAAGGTACTTTGGGGTCCTGACTGCCGGCGACACCAATGCCAAAATACGTGGTGTCGTGAATTAGGTTGTGCGACACAACCGTATCCCGGGTGGCGAACAAGAGGATGCCGACCGCTCCGTAATAGTCCATGCCGCAATGATGGACGTAGTTATTTTGAATTCTGTAGCCCTTATATTCATTCTGATCTGGGGGTGGCGCCGCATAAAAGTAGCCCGCTGCTGTATTGCAATAGCCTGCAGCCACACCTCCACCCCCGAGGTCAGAAATCTCATTTCCTTCAATGTGATTGTGGGCCGTGCCGTTGCGCAAACACAGGCCCATGCCGCCGCCATGCGAAATCCCTCCATCGGTAAAGTTGCAGGAGCGGGCAAATTCAAACTCTACGGCTGCATCCATCGCGCGATGGCCGGGTTGAGATTCTGTGCCGCTTTGGAGGTTGCAACAGAACAGGGGCATGTATCCCCATGCCGGGAGAGGCCAATCCACGTACTGCGCGTGTATCCCCTTGAAGTGTACGTTCACGACGGGCCGTTCTTGTGTTCCTACTACAGCCAGAATCGTTTTCTGGAGTACCGGTGCTGTGACTTCATCCCTCGTGAGGTCTTCGCCCTCGCGCGGCCAGTAAGAAAGGACACCGGTTTGGCGGTCCAAATACCATTCGCCAGGATGGTCCAGCAACTCGAGGGCATTCTCGAGAAAACAAGACTTCCCCGCGGCTGGAAGACATAGCCACCAATCGTTGACAAACTTTCGCGAATTCCACCGATTCGGCGGAGCTAAAGTGAAGCTCTGGTCTTTCTCGTTCATGGATCCCAGACGTTTTCGCCCTTCTTCGTTATTGGCTATATAGACCAACTCTACGTCGCCTGGATTGTTGTAGGCCTGGATAGGACCGGTGAGGGTTATCGGGATTGGCACGTTTTCCGCGGGTGCTGATTCCATGGTCGCCGGGGATGTTTTGATGCTCCACCATGGCGTCTTATCATCTGCGTTAGGCGTTCTGGCCCGCGTCGCCCGCTTACCGTTGATAAACAGTTGCCGGAAATACCATTGTCCGGCCTTGACCGCCGGCAGTTCTGTCGTCCAGATTGCATCCGGCCCCTTCTTCCAACCAGCGATCTTTTCCCCACCGCTCAATACGACTTTTTCGCCCGAGCTTGCCGCGTAGGTGATCGAATATTTCTCCGTGCCCGAATCTTCAGGCCCGAAGTTTAATGTCTCGGTCTGGGCATAGGTTCCGCCGCGAATCAGGACGAGAAGGTTGTGCGTCAGTCCAGTTGAAATCTTCTTCCGCACCGCATTTCGTGCCCCGGCGAGCGTGGCGAACGGCGCCATGGCCGTGCCGGGATTGGAGTCCTTTCCATTTGGCGCAACGTAAAAATCGGCCACTTCTGAGCTTCCCGCCCCACCAGCAAAGTCGCTTGTGGCAAACATATCGGTGAACCAGGAAGACAGAGCACGCTTGGAGTTCCCAAGAAGGGTCAGCGCCACAATGGTCAGCTTCTTAAAAATGCTTCTTCTGGTTTCCATCATAGAATTCATCGAAGGAACACTTCATCCTAGGATGACCCAACGTTTTGCCCGTCCCTTTGGGCCGCGCCGGGTTTATTAGGTTGAACGTTATGGCTCGAACGCATCCTCGGGGAACTGATGCCCTTTTTTCCATCGAAGTGGTTGGAGCCAACTTTGCAGCAGCTCTTGCAGTAAACTTCGCAGTGCGAATGCCGGTATGGGCCGAGGCTTCTTGCGAAACGCTATAACGGATCAAACCAGGTGAGCGGCATTCCAAAATTCTCCATCGCAACTACGCTATCGCCTCTCAACCGGACCCTGATGCGATGAGAGTGGTGATTGAGATCGATCTCGGAATTACGCAGCGGCATACGGATCACCACTGGCTTCCCGACAAAAGGCTTGGCCACGCGGAGAAGACTAGTCCCAGACCTCGTTTCAAAATCAGCCCCTTCAACTCTAGCGTCGCGCTCTGACACCCAACTGGGGAGGCGAACCACGAGCGGGCCCGCCTTCCGCACCTTGATCCTCACCATGCCATCCGGATACGCAGACTTTATCGAGATGTCGTCAGTCTCCCGATCGAATAACAGATTCACCCTATGCCCGGAATCGTCGAATACGGTGGCAGCACGCCAGGCTTCGCACAGCGAGCCGACTGCTCCACCGACGATGTCCATATTGAAGCCGATACTTTTGGCTTCAACCGGCTTGTGACCATAGGGCGCCGGAAATCCGAATGCACCCAAATGTCTCTGAGCGACGTCACGCTTGCCGTCTTCGCCCTTCGGGTTGGATGGATTTTTAATCCAAGACACATCCCTCAGTTGGGACGGCAGAAGATGACCGCGCAAAATGCGCTCGGCGCGCTGATAGTAAGAACCATCCAGGCTCTTCCCTAGCAACAACGCTGTTTCCATGATGTCGCCGGTGTTATTCACCTCTCCGCGGTCGGTCACTGCATCATCTGTGCTGTCAGGAGACCATCCCACGTCGTCAGAAATCTGTTGGAGCCCGTTGTCAAAGAACTTTTGCACCCGTTGCATCAGACCCGCGTCCTTGGTCAGGTCGGCCAACTGCGCCAGAGAGGACATGACACAAGTCGTCGAGTGCACATGCGATCCAAACAGAGAGGCGCTGAATTCTCCGCTCGGAGAAAAGAATTTCGTAATAGCTTTGTCTTTCAGAATGACGGCGAGGTCCAGGGCCGGGCGATATTGAGTCGCACGGTAGTACTTCACGAGTGGACCAATCGCCCGTCCGACTCCTGTGATCAGAGACGTGTCGACTAAGACGAGATCAAGCTGGCCCTCAAGGTACTTTCGATCCCATCCCGTTTCCGGGTTCCAGTACTTCATGATGGCAGCGATGCTGGCTTCGGCCAACTGCCGCGCGCGCTCAGACTTCCGGAACTTTACCAGCGCGTAAAGAGCGTGGAACCCTTCGCGGATATTGTGGGGATGAAAAAGTCTCGGTTTGCCGTCGATAGTTTCCCGGTTTAGCGGCAGCGGAATCGGCCCGCTGTAAGACAGGAAGGCCGCTCGGGCATGCTTCTGGATTACCGACTCGTCTACGTGGATACCGAAAGCATCTTCGGCATTCAGAAGCGCGTTCAAGTGTCGCCCTGGCACATGAGCTTCCGAATGAAACTTGAAGAAGCTCAGTTGAGCATTGGGCCAAACCTCCGATCCAAAAAATGGAACGTCGTTGTCGTCGCGGTCGAAGACGCTGCTCATGGTTCGACAACCCAGTTCGACAGCGCTGCGAATGTCCGTCGTATTTACATTTTTCACGCGTTTGGGAAGGTCAGACAGCAGATCCGCAGCGGAAAATGAATACTTTGGGGCAAGCGCTAGCGCCATAGCAGCGCTACCAGCAAGAAATTCCCTTCTGGATAGTCGGGATGGTTGAGGTTTCCGTTTAGCTTTCATTCAGGCTTTCGCTCACTCTCCGACACGTCATCAAGACGGACATCCCCTCTTGTCGAAGTTCGGGCAAGATGACAAACGCTTCATGGTTCGACTCGTATGCCATCCAGGTATACGAAAGTTCCTGTACCGAAAGCGTCTGGTGGTTTTCCCAGCACGGAAATTTTCACTTTGTGCTTTCCGCCGGATGCGAAGGTCTTGCTGAAGATTCCTATTCCCCAAATATCGTCGGCAGAATACGTGTCCACTACGACGCTGGGTTGACCATCAATTGAGATTCCAGCTTTGCCACCGTCATCGCCTAGTTTGGTAAACCAAGTGAACTTTGTTCCTTCGAATTCGACTTCGAACGAGGCATCTTTCTCGTTACTCCGGCTGATGGTGCCGAGGTATGCAGGCTGCAGATTCGCCTGCCGTTGCCAGCTTCCCCGAAAATTGATGCCTGAGGAGTTCGCGTCATCGATGACCCGAGAGCGCTTGTCACTGGATCCTGCGGCGGCTACTAAGCCGGAGCGCAGCCCTGCGCCGTCCACGGTTCGTACCTCGTAGGTGGCGGAAAGATCCGCGCCCGCGGAATGATCGAAGTAGTAGGTGCCCTTCGCAACCTTGTCCACCAGGACGGAGTCACGAAGGACTTCGTAATAGGAAACCCAATGATCATCCTGGCCCGGCTGCCATGTGATCTCAACTCCCGGATAGTCCATGTTCGTTGCCACAGCTTTCCGCACGTCGCTGGGGGACAAGGGAGGCGTCGTATCGAGCCTGCTTCCGGGGTGGTAGGGCAGGTTCAGGTAGACCAACTCGCCGGGAAGCATACTCTCGATCCGTATGCCGTTTTTCATCAGGTCGGAACCTGTACGAGTTTCGCTGTCTGAAGATTCTTGATAGGAAACCAAATAGGCCTGCTCACCCTGCAATCCCTTGGGCCGGATCGTCACGGGACCCGGAGCGGGGCGCTTGGGAATGATGATTCCCTTTTTTCCGTCCCGGCTGAGACGCTCGAAATAGATGGTTGGATCGTCGCCGTCAATCGAGGGACGATAAACATGCGCCCAGCGTCCAGCCACCCCCTGGCTGCTGATGAAATGGTAAATCCCAATCATCTGGCGCATTCCATCGAGTTTCTGCGGGTCCCAGGTGTCGCCGGCGTTGTCGAAGGCCATGGTGAGTAGGCCGCGGTAGGTCGCCTTTTCAAATTTATCGACTTCGTAGAAGTCTCCGTTTGCCCCCGTTTTGTCGGGTGGCAGAAACAGAGATGCCCAGTAGTTACTTAATATTCCGACGCCACCGTCGGAAAAAGAAATTGACGAGGCGTAGCGCGCGTAATCGTATCCGGCTTCGTTTCCTCCCCCATTGCACGCCTGGAAAGCATCTTCCGGATGTTGATCAAGAAAGTTGCGCAGCAACTGCCGGAAGCCCTGGTCCTGGCCGAGCAATAGCGTTTCATTTCCCGCGTACGCAGTGGGAACGCCGTCCGTACGCCATTCGAACTTTCCGTAACGTTGATGAAACCCGTCGAGCGCGTGAGTGAGATAATCGACAACCTCTGGCTTGGACATATCAAGAGTGCTTTTGATGACCCAGTCAGGATGGCTTTGGGCAAGCGCCGATTTTGGATCCACCATGTAAATCGGCGAATAGAGCAGTTGACCGATGTCGTGCTTCCGTAAATAAATTCCGGTCGTCTTGAAATCGGCTCCGCTCCATCCACCCATCTGATCCCACCAGCAACAATCGCGATGGTAAACGTCAGCTCCGGTCTCACTGATGTAGTCCGCCAGGCGAAAAATCTTGCGGTAGGTTGAACCGTTGTCTGCATCGAGCAAGGTCAGAGTCAGAGGACCTTGTCCGATCCATCGGGTATTGCGCAAATCCGGCCAGCCTGTTCCCTTCCACCACCAACCCGCCTGTCGAATCGCGCCGAACCATCCCTCGCGCGTGTAGTCCCAAAGATAGCGATACTGCCAGTCCAGAACCTCGTTACCGGCTTCGTCAAGATCGCCCTGGAATAATCCGACAAAGGCCATGGGCGTCGTCAGTGATTCGCCCGGTTTCAGATTCTGATTGTGTCCCGCTACCCGAAATTTCGCGGCCACCGAACCGTCCGTGCCCTCCGTGAACGTGGAAGCCCAATGTCCAAAGTAATCCCAGCCGATAAACAGTCCTGAGGCATCACCACTACTCGCGATTGCCGCCCAAGGTGCGTAGGCGTTGGTGCCTTCCCGGTAGCTGCGTCCTGCTCCGGGCTTCGCCACGTTGCCGATGTTGCTTACGGTCGCCGTGATTCGTACCCGGCCAGCTTTGGGAGCGATCCAAACCAGCACCGCATCGTGTTGCAGCGCCGGAGTCATTTCGCCGCGGCCTACGAAAAGCGCATCGGTAGAGTTGTCTCCGGGTTTTCGCCACTGCTTGGTTGCACCGTCATACACCAGGTCGGCGAGTTGAAGAGACGGATCCGATTGGTGGGTCGTAGGAAGGGCTTCATGAAAACGGGCGAGGTCAGGATTGCTGATTCTCGCTTCGTCCCGGAACTGATAACGCCAGCCGTTCGTGCCTTGCTCGCCGCTGAACTCTTCCGATGCTTGATGGGCTTCCCCGTTGGGGTAAACGATTTTGGGGTCGAAGGCCGTCAGGTCTGAACCGGTGCTTCCGAAACGGTTGACGATGAACGCCAATCGATCTCCAGCCCTGACATCCGCCTCGGCGTCGACAGGAATTTTGGAGTCGGCATTGGGAATGTATTCCCATTTCTTGTGCAGCCAATCTTTCGCCGGCCAGATTTGATCATCGTTGAGGACAACTCGGGCGATCACGCCGTCGCCGACGAAGTTGCCTTTCTCCGATCCCTCGAAGGGATCGAACGAATCGAATTCGCGCGGCACTCCCGGCTTTAACTCTTCAGTTCGAAGCGTCCAACTTCCTGGCCGGTTTTCTCCGCCAGTCATCCAATGAAACTTTTGCGCGTTGGAAGCGCCAGCCTTCGCCGTGAAGCCGAGAAATCGGGGCTCGGCGACGCGAAGCGGCTTTGTACCCACATTCTTGAATTGCACCCACTCCCGAATGATGGAAGTACCGGGATACACCACGTAGGTCTTCGTTACCTGCAAGGCGCCCCTGCGGAGAGCGACATCCAGTTGTATCTCGCCGTTGGCGAGAACGTGATCATTGGCACTGATTAATTTCCATGCGGAACTGCTGGTCAGTTCCTTGCCGTCAACCACGCCTCCGACTTCGTCGAAGACCGTACCCGCTGGAAGTAATTCCTGTCCGTTGGCTTTGTCTTTCAGGCTGTTGGTAAAAAAGCGGCCCTTGGCGAGGGTGATGGTTCTCTCCGCCTTCGACGTGCCCAGTGTCCAGGTATCGCCTTTCCTGGAAATGTAGCCGTCTTCACTGTTGGTGGCTGCAAGAGCGGTTGATAGAGCAATCACAGATAGGAGAAGCAGTAGATAACGCCGCATGTCGGATGCCTCGAGTCGGTAGATTAGAGACGCAGCAAAATGCATGCGGAGCCATGCTCCGCCGGACAGCCGAGGGCGGCCGTCCCCTAGGTGGCCGTTGCCGGTTTATTTCCCGGCGCCGCCCAGATATTTGTCGAACCAGTTCGCGAACTCGTCGATGTCTTCTTTCGACTTCCAGAAATCTCCCCAGCCGTGGCCCTTGCCCTTGCGGATGATGATTTTTACCTCCGGGGCTCCAACCTGTTTTGCTCTGGCCGCGAAGCTTTCGGATTGCTGAAGTGGCACGACAACATCGGCGTCGCCATGAATGATCAGCGTTGGAGGCAAATTCGGTGTGACGTAATAAATGGGGGAGATCATTTTCCCGACAATCTGCCTTCCAATATCCGTGTCGGAAAGTGATCCGAATGCCGCAAAGAGAGGGGAGAGCGGACCCCGCCCAACGCCGTCCACGCCGGGTGCTCCCCAATTCAGAAAGTCTGTAGGCGGAAAGAAGACCGCGACTGCCTGCACTGCGCAGCTCTCATGGTCAACCGGATCAGTGGATGATGTCGGTCCCGGTCCACCCTGGGTGGCGATCATCAGCGCCAGGTGTCCACCAGAACTCGAACCGAGAACACCGAGCCGGTTGGGATCGACGCCGAACGTTGCCGCGTTGTGGCGAATAAAGCGCACTGCGCGTTGGACGTCGAGAATAATGTCCGGAACATTAAAGCGCGGCATCGAGCCGTGGATCACGGCAAACACGGTGTATCCGCGGCGAAGGTAGGTTTCGTAGTTTTCAACCGCGACACGCACCATCGTGGGATCGTCATAACTCGAGGCCCATCCGCCGCTAACAAGGAAGATGACTCCCGCGCCGTTTTTCTGTGCAGGGGTAAAGACATCAAGCGTCAGGGCCATACCGGCCTTGCGCCCGTAGATAACGTCGGCAGTGTGCCTGACCATGGTATTCGTCGCTTGGCCGAGAACTGGCAGAGTCATGAGAAGTCCAATGCCAACTAAAGCCACGTGTTTGCCAGTCTGACGCAGGAGATTGCAAGTGATGGTCGAAGCAAAGTAAGCGATCATAGATTTAAACAGTGCCGACTTAAGCAAACGCCTGAACCCCCGGCAGCTTTTCTCTAACAGGCACAGCTGAATTTCAAGCCTGTTCAATAGGCTGAAAGATTTCTTGTCTGCATCCTTGAACAAATTCACTGATCGACCTGGGAGATCGGGTAACCTTGCGGCCAGTTTGCCGGCGGAGCCTCGGGAGCAATCTGGCGGCTCAGCTGTGAGATCGCCTGGAGGGTTCTGTGCGGATGTTTCGCTGCGTGACGGCAATCCTCGTTGTCATGGTTTGCAGTATGGCGAGCCTGGCCCAGTCGCCGGACGCACTTCGTCGTGCCGTGCTCATCAATCACGCCTACGACGTGAACGCCAACATCACCTATGGTGTTGCCAACAATTTCGAGCTGAAACTTGACGTCTACCACTCGCGCGAAGCGAAGAGTCCTACGCCAGTCGTCGTGATGATCCATGGCGGCGGGTGGCTGGTCAGCAATAAGGACGACTATGTGCTCACGGCCGGCCCTTATCTGACCATGGGATTCGCCGTGGTGAACGTGGAATACCGGCCGGGCAAGATTTCCCTAGCGCCGGCGTCGGTCGAAGATTGCGCGTGTGCGCTACGCTGGGTCGCGCGGCATGCCAAGGACTACAACTTCGATCTAAACAAAATAATCCTGACTGGCCCGTCCGCCGGCGGCCATCTCGCATTGATGACTGGCATGGCGCCCGCGTCGGCAGGCTTCGCGAACGAGTGCGCATTCCAGGACGAGCCAAACGCTCCTGCTCCGAAAGTTGCGGCCATCATCAATTTATTCGGCATCACCGATGTGGTTGACTTGCTGCAAGGACCGAACCTGCGAACTTATGCCGTCTCCTGGATGGGCACCGCGCCCGGGCGCGAAGATTTAGCGCGGCGGATTTCGCCGCTCACCTATGTGCGGCCGGGACTACCGGCGATTCTGACCATCCACGGCGACGCGGACAAAGTTGTGCCATACTCGCACGCTGTGCGCTTGCATGAAGCATTGACCAGGGCGGGAGTTCGCAATCAGTTCTTGACCATTCCAGGCGCCGGCCATGGATGGCTCACCGCCGAGCAGGACTTGCTGGCGTTCGAAACAACTCGAGCTTTTCTGGAAAGTCTGGGGATTCGGGCGGTCACCGAGTGAGCGCCGGAATCGTTCAGACCGAAACCGATTCGAATCCCTACTACAAGTGGGTCGTCGTGGGCGTGATGTGGCTGATCGCCTGCCTGAATTATACCGATCGGATGACCATCTTCTCAGTGTTCCCCGTGCTCAAGAATGAAATGGGGCTCACCGACATTGGACTGGCACTCATCGGTTCATCTTTCTTGTGGGTGTATGCCGTCTTCTCGCCAGTGGGCGGGTATTTGGGGGATCGCTTTCCGCGCCGCCGAGTGATTCTCGGCAGCCTTGTGCTTTTCAGCCTTATCACTTTTGCCACCGGCCTTGCGCGGACTGGCAACCAACTGGTCGCCCTACGTTGTCTGCTTGGTATTTCTGAGGCGGTGTTTCTTCCGCCCGCGCTGGCATACATCGCGAGTTACCACTTTGACCGGACCCGTTCCCTGGCCAACAGCATTGCCTTGAGCGGCCTCACGGCGGGCGCTGGTCTGGGCAGTTGGTACGGTGGCTTCATGACAGAACACTATTCCTGGCGGATCGGATTCTTTCTCCTCGGGGGAGTCGGAGTGCTGACCGCGCTGGTCTCGATGACGGTGCTTCGTCCAGACGCACCTGTAACCGTCGCACGAGTGCCAGAAGTTGTGACCGAACCACCGGGACGAAAGATTCTTGCCATCCTGAAGACGCCCACCGCAGCTTGCCTCATCTTTCTGGCATTCGCATTGTCGCTCACCAGTTGGCCTACTCACTCTTGGCTGCCGACCTACATCTTTGAGAATTTCAAGTTGAGCCTCACCCGCGCTGGTTCTGTCGTCACACTCTTTGCGGCGCTTCCGGCCCTTATCGGGGGAATCGCTGGCGGAATTCTGGCAGACCGGTGGTCGAGGCGCGATGTCCGCGGACGCATGGCGGTTCAAGTGATTGGTTTCTGCGTCATGGCACCCACTATGTTGGCCATCGGGTTCATGCCTTCGGCCACGACCGTCGCGGGCGTCCTGCTCGTTTACTCAGTTGCGCGTGGAATGCTGGAAGGAAATTCGATGCCGCTATTCTGCTCGGTTTTACCAGCGAATCGCTGGTCGATGGCTTACGGCCTGTACAATACCGCTGGCACTCTGGCGGGGAGCCTGGGAATATTTTTCGTCGGCATGCAGAAGGCCACATGGGGAATCGGATACACGTTGTCCGCCATGTCGGTTCTTCTCTTCATGTCGCTCGTGGTGACGGCGATCACTACGTTTCGTTTTTTGCCGACGGATATTCGGCGGCAACGCGATCTCGAAATTGCCTCACCGCAGGTGGTGTCATCCTGAGCCACCACGGATCTGCATCCCTAGTGGTTAAAAACGGTGGTTAAAAACACTGGTTAACAATCAGTTTCTAGTTTTCAATTCTCAGTTCCTTGGCTGTTCAGTCTATTGAACGCGGTTGACACTGTTCTGAAAGCCTTCTAAAACCAGTTGAAGCCATGACGCCACCCATCCCTGCCACTCTGCTGGGTATCGGCCGAAAAATGCACCGCTCCTCGGTAGCGGACCGGGAGCTCAATCGACGTGGCTTTCTCGCGGGATTGGCCGGGATGTGTGGCACCGTGGCACTTTCCGCAGGCACTGCCTGCAATCGTCCTTCTTTTCATCGTCGCGTTGGGGTCTCCATCCCTTACGAAGCGGAAATTCTCAACGAGTTTTACAGCGACATGAAAAGGGAGGCCGATCATCTCGACCAGGAACTGCGTCTCGT
>Ga0157374_10000760_pt1 | contig 28143 bp, 35 predicted proteins | sample M25metaG_FD_115308 | JGI IMG/M metagenome (GOLD analysis project Ga0157374, IMG submission 115308) | Miscanthus rhizosphere microbial communities from Kellogg Biological Station, Michigan, USA - M2-5 metaG | ecosystem: Host-associated > Plants > Roots > Rhizosphere > Soil | place: USA: Michigan... | reverse complement strand
TTCTAATATTCGCAATCGCAACCGCGTGGTCATGCGCATGCTTTGCATTAGGCTATGTATCAGCATGGTCGCATTGGAGTTATTGAGATGGATCTCAAGCAAAAGCTTTTGGAAAAATACACGAACTCAAGTGGCATCAATTGCTATGAGCGCGGGAGTTCTGTTGAAATAGATTTTGAGTCTTTCGAATCCATCATCACCGCCTTTTGCGAGCAGCGGGAGGCGCTGGAGAATATTCGGAAACAAAAGCGGCTGCAGATAAAACGACACAAGCGATTGGGGTTAAATGGTTCCGGCGCAGTCGGGCTGGTAGCGGACAAAGCCCTCGCCGCATCGGATGAGAAATTGAAAGCGTTGGGGGTTGAGACATGAAACATCGAAAACAAAGGCCGGATGAAAAAACAATCCGACTTGCGCTGTTGAAAATTTCAGAATTAGGTTCTGGCATAAAACCCGAGATTGTCGATTGGGCGAATATTGGTAGGCACGCTGTTGTGATTGCCAAAGAAGCACTTAGAGAAAAGTGTATCGAGTGTGGCAAATGATCTTCCCATCAATCATGGCAGCGGCTGAGGCAGAGTTGGCGCGATTTCCCAAGCCTTCAGATAAATCACCGCGCGATCATAATTCATTTTATCTTGGCATCGAATGGCTGCTCGAACACCTCTTGAGCTTAAGTGAGAAGGAATTTGATGAGAGGGCCGTCAGACTTTCAAAGCCCAATCAAGGTTGCGCTTTTTGTTGGTCTGAGTCGTCATACGTCGAAGGCGCCCGCCACCAGCACGCTCTGATGTTCGCAAGACTCATGCAGGCGAGGGAATTATTAGAGCGCCAAAAGTCCGTGTCGACTCAAATGTGCAATGAGCGAAACGAAGCGCGCGAAGAGATTGCGCAGCTAAAGGGCTCACTGATTGATAGCGCGCCACCATACTATCGCTTGTGGGAAGCCGAACGCGCGAAAGTGAAAGAGCTTGAGGCGGAGGTTGAGCGGTTGAAAGATGATTGGTCAAAAAGCGACTGCGACAGACTCGCTCAGATGCAGACCTATACTGATTGGGCGCGTGATGCTGAAATAGAGCGCGACCAACTAAAAGCCAAAGTGGAGCGGTATGAGAAGGCTTTGAACATGATTAAATCCGAAGCTGTTGAAGCTGAAAAGAACGGCTGCAATCTGACACGCAAATGGATTTTCGAATTAATTCGCCAAGCGCTGGACGATGGAGGTGGGGGGTGATCGCCGACAAGCTTCGCAATTTTTTTGAGTTTGATCACGAGGCAACAGAAGCTCATGCGCGTGATTGCGGTTATACATCAGCAAATTGCTATGTAACGCCTCACTATAATGGCTCTAGATTCGAACACGCCCGCACCCGCGACGTTGTGAGCGCGATGATTGCGGTTTGCGGAGAGACGCAAGCGTTAGTTCAATACTATGCGATTGACGAAAGCGATTCAGAACGCAGTAGGGCAATTGTTAAAGCCCTCGCCAACCTGCAAGCCAAACTTGAGGAAAGGGGATGAAATGAGCTTCACATGCGGTAAGCACGGCTGGCGCCACATGCTCAAAGACTGTCCAAGCTGTCAGCAAACGACTGTATCAACTTCTGCGTCTTTATCCGACCAACCTCAAAAGCCCGACGGCGGCGAGTGCAAGCCTTCATGGGATTTTCAAAAGCAAACCGAGCCAAGGAAGATATTTGAGTCAAAAATGAATTTCCCACCCGAAGTAATAAAAAACACAATCGTCGACAAAGAACGCCTCGACTTCCTTTATTCGTTCGTTGTCAGCACGAAAGGGTTACCTGGCGACATAGCCGAAGTTGGCGTCTATAAAGGCGGCACGGCCTACTTGCTTCGCGAATATTGCGACGAGTATAAAATTGTTTATCTATTCGACACGTTTTCTGGCATGCCTTATTCGAGAGACGGCGTCGACACTCATAAGGTTGGTGATTTCAGAGACACGTCGATTGTCGACGTCGTAAATCTTTTTAAAGGTAAAGTAGTCAGCATCAACCCAGGAATTTTTCCGCGAGATACTGGTCATGTAATTGCCGCCGAAAATTTTAGTCTCGTCCATTTGGACTGCGACGTTTACGACAGTGTTTTTTTTAGCCTGACGTTTTTCTGGAAACGAATGGTTCCGGGTGGAATTATAGTTTTTGATGACTACAATGCGCCAACTTGTCCGGGCGCTAAAAAAGCTGTTGATGATTTTTTTAGAAACACCAGTTTTTATGTCCTTCCAACTGTTGGATCACAGGCTTATGTTCGAAAACCGTGATCCAAAGAATGAACCTGAAACAATGGTTTTGACCGCGCTATTTATTGGCTTAACAATTGCTTTTTTCATCATCCAAGTGATCAGGGGACTGAATGTCTGAATCGAATCAAGTCAAAGGTGTGTTGGAATTTTACGACGTCGTAAAGCAAATGATCGGCGACGATTACGAAAAAATCGTAGTTGGTCCGCCGGATTTTCGTCCCGGAACTGAGCTCGCGGTTGTTAAATACAATTTCGTGTTTGCGGGGGCTGGTATCGGGGATTTCATTTGTTACATGCCAGCCATGCTTTGGATTGCGAAACACTGCCCATGGATCAGGGGTCGCATTTGGGCGCCACAGTTTTTCTTAGAATTCGCTGAAAACTGTATGCGTGAATTTCCGCTTTGGAAGTGTTTGCCGACTGAAAAAATCAATGAGCTTGTCGAGCCAAGGACTGTGTTTCGCGGGCCAGGTCTTGCCGTTGGCGGGCGCAATACGCACAACCAATTGCTTAACGGAACCGGTGCTCACCTGGTTGACGTAGGCTTTGCGTACTTTTTAAATCAAACCCCGCCACCCGAAGGCGGAGACTTTTATCCGACACTTGATTTTTCTCATGTGCCAGGAAACCCGCTATTCGTTCACGAAGGTAAGCCAATCGACAATTACGTCGTATTCACGACCGGGGGCGTGACGCCTGTTCGAACGGTGCCTGGCGAATATTGGAACCCAATCATTGCTTATGTGAAGGATCTTGGGCTTACACCAGTGTTTTTGGGCAAAAAAGAAATTCCTGGTGGCGTGACCGTTCAATTTCCTGATGGCTGTAATTACAGCGAAGGTGTGGATATGCGAGATCAAACCACGCTTATGGAAGCGGCTTATATTATGAAACACGCCAAAGCTGTGCTCGGGTTTGACAATGGACTCATTCATTTGGCTTCGTGTACGGATGCGAACATCATTGCGGCCTACAACATCGTTCACCCAAAAGAGCGTAGGCCAAGACGTTGGAAGGGTTTGTGGCGAGAAATCTTTTTGACGAAGAGCGAGCTTCAGTGCGCGAATTGCCAAACTAACATGAAATCTTTGCCGCTTCATTCATTCAAATTTTGCCTCTACGGAGAAGAAATTCCGACCTGCACAAAAATGATTTTCGAGAACAAGGCTGAGCGATGGATCACTGAAATTCACAGCGTTCTTGTCGAATCGGGATATCTGCCTTTTTGAACGGATTTGACATCAGGCGTAAATTGATATTGATTATCAATTAGGAGGCTTGAATGAAAACAGATCAGGTTTTATGCAAAATTGACCAAGAGATTATTTTCGGCCGCCAAGTGAAACTCGAAGCAGCCGAAGCGAAACTCGTTCGCGACCGAATGGAGAATCTTGAAATGCTCGTCGGTCACCTTTTGATGACCGTAAGACTTGCTGGAATTTCTGTGGAATTGCCACCCGTTAAAACGGCAATTTAATCCTGTTCTGCTGTGAGCTCGAGCTCCACCGTGTAGCCATCGAGCTTGCCATTTAAATGAACAAACAAGATCTCAAAGTAATGGCCCGAGAGATCAAGGCCTGCTGTTCCGCTGAGACTATCCTCCCCGTTTACATAAACGACGTTTACGAGGTTGTTCTCTTGAACTTCAAGAGTTACGCCACCCACCGACAATTTCATTCCAGGCTTGATGCTAGAACTCAATAGAAGGCTTGGATTAATGAGTTTGAATTCCTTCATCGCTGAAATCGTTTTGTTAAAAAAACCGATGCCAGCGACCACGGTTTCAGACAAATCAACAATTCCTGATTTTTCATCGGCCGTGATGATCACTTGTCCTGATTGAATAAGTCCGTGCGGTACGACTTTTAAGGTTTGTTTGATCATGTCTTGCCCCCTGGTTGCGTGACTTGGATTGGTTGTGCGTTTTTAAGAGCGTCGATTTCTTTATCGATCTCTTGATTTTGAAGAGCTGAAGAAGTTGTGTCGGCAACCGATTGAGCGCCATCGTTATTATGGTCGGTAATGGCGTTATTAACGGCCGTGTTTTGATCAGTTTGTGCCTGCTTTTTAGCCTGAAAGTATCCGATGATGGAATTGATCCAGCCAGCTACAACGGAAAAAATCGCGGCGATTGAACTTAAATCCATCATTTTCCTCCATTGGTCATAAGTGGTTCGGTGTACGGAATGACGTGAAGTTTAAGTCTAGCGTAAGGCGGCTTCACGGCGTAAAAGATCGCGTAACATTCTTTTGCAGGCATGATGTATTCAAAAAGCTCATTGTTGTTGTCGATGAATTTTCCAGAACACTGATCCGGGATTTGATAAGTACTGCCATCGCTTGCGGCAGGGTTTTGAATTGGGCCCGCTAAACGCATTGGCTCATCAAATCGCACGCGCTCAATAAGACCTGTTTTTGTATGGCATTGAAGTGTGCCGACTGCGCTTCCAGGACCGCCGTCAGATCCATTACAAATATTTTCAGCTACATGTTGATACTTTGGATTTTTAAAATCGATGACGAAACATTGAACGGGTGGCGCACCAACCGTCGATGAATAAGCGCAAGTCCTCAAAGGACAATCGCCGGTGTCTTCGATTGTCGAAGCTTGAATGTAGTTAAACTTCCACTGCTTCTCAGTCGGAAACCAGCCTTGAGTGATCACCTTTTCATGTTTTTCGAATCGGTGGCAAGTTTGGTTGATCACATACGGAATATCATCAGTACTGCTAATTACGAGTTGGTGAGATGGGGCCGCGCTTCCGATCGCATGACCAACAAAAGGTTGGCCGTCGAGCTGGCCGGACAGAGTTAGCTCGTAAACTTTCGTATCAGTAGTGGCTTGAGAAGAGTTTGTCGAAGCACAGCCGACAAGACCCAAAATGAAATAACAAATCGCTGCCGTGACAAAAATCAGCATAAACCAATTCATGTCGTCGATACGTTTTTTTGGATCGCGAGCTGACTTCATCAAGATGTCCTTTTAAAACCGGGGATTTTTAAGTCCCCGGTCGACTCGAACTACTTAGAAGAGGTGACTTGAAATGCGCTGATCATTGGGGTCAACACGTTGTCACCCAAGAATTGCAAGATCTTGCCAACGCCAACAACTGCGTATTGAACAGGAATGAGAACCGAAAGTGGGTTAACACTTGGAAATAATCGAAGGACTACTTCCAAAACGCCAACACCGCTTGCGACCATTCCAACATTCGATGTCAGCCACGCGAGCGTGCTATCGAAGTAAGTTGGTGCAGCAATTACGGCCGCTTGCGCGAACGCCTCACTCACGAAAATCATCGCGAGCATTGAGAATACGAACATAAATAGACCACGCATAAAATCCCCCCTATGCGAGTTTTAGTTACGGTTGCGGTTGAACAGGCTGGTTAAGTAGCGCCTGAATTCCAGCAATAATTTTTGTTTTAGCATCATCATCAGCCTGTAAGGCCGACACCTGCTGAGTCAAGCTGTCAATTGTCGCTTGATCAGCTTGGAGCTGAGATGCTTTTGCTGCGTCGATATCTGCTTGAGTAAACGAGCCAGCGGCTTGTTGATCGGCAATTCCGCCATCGTATGCGGCCGAAAGGCCTGCTTCCAGAGCGGCATCTTGTTGATCGATAATTTGTTTTTTTGCGGCGGCGACTACGTCTTGTTTCATTTGGATCTCCCTGGTTGATAAAACCATGTTGTTATCGTTTTTAAAAAATTACTAGTCTGGCTAGCCTACTATGTTTCAAACCAAACAACTTCGCAATTAATTGCGTCGTTTGCATTACTGACTTGTCCAGTTAAAAGCATCGATTTACCTGGATCAATAATTTGCATCACCGATGATGTTTCAGGATTAAAGGCCGTGGTCGCAAGCATCGCAACAAACGTTCCTGAATTCGCTATCGTTGGCGCTGAATAACAATTCATTGTCGATAAAAACGAAGACCCATTTCGCAAATTAACCGGCGTTTGGACAGTTCCGTTGCTTGTAATGGTTGGATTATAATAAATTCTAAACTGAGCGTTATGATTTGACGTCAATGCCGACATTTTTTTCGTGAAAATAAACATCGATTTTTTGTTTGTCGATGGATTAATCAATAACAAAAGTGGCGTTTCGGTTGTGGCTGAATTCGTGGCGTCTAGGCCGACGATATAAGTATCACCCAAATAAGTTTGCCGGCCAAAAACGTCTTGCGCCGCCATTTCTGGAACTTGAAAATGATTAATCGGCCCCGTCGTCATTTATTATTTTGCTCCAATTAGTGTTAGAAGTCGTCTTGCGCGATTAACCCAGCCTTTAAGAAATTTCGCCTGAGTCGAATTGTTTGCGACAATTGCGCGAAAACCAGCTTCAACGCGCGAAGAAAAGTCCCTTAGAAAAACTGATGGATCCATCGCGTTTAACGCCGCCAATGTCAAATGGCCCATGTGTCTATCGACCGCAAGATGGTTTCCATGGTCATTACAAATTAACTGAATTTGCTTTGGAGGGTAACCAATTCCTCGAACAACACCAATGTCAAAAATTGCGCACGAAACATTTGCTGCGTTTACCGAATCTAATTCCAAAGGCTTCCAGTACCAAAAATAATAAATCTGGTTTGCTTCTTCTTCTGGCATGTCGCGAACTTCTTGTTTCGAAACCGAATAACCGCGCCAGCGAGATAGTTCGCTTATGATAATTCCAAAACCCGACGTTGCGCCGCCAGAATCACCCGCTACATCTGAATACCCGCCTTCATTAACGAAGGTGTATTTGAGCGCTTTTTTCAAAGCGTCGGGAATTATAACGTTTGGTAAAATTTTAGGACCGCGTTGAATTTCAGCTTTTTTCATTTATCCCCCTTGGCCCAAATTTCATTCGACTTATTTTTTGTATTCAACCCAAATCGCCAAAAGACCCATCGCGCCACCAGCAATTGATGACACGGCTAAATAAATACCGAATGAGATCCATTTCCAGGATGTTACGTCATCAATCTTTTGAAGAAGCGCTTGATGATTTTGATTCATGACTCCCTTAATCTCGGTAAGGTCTTTTTCTGTTCTCACAATAAAGTAATCAAATTTATCGTGCATTTAATTACCACCGAAATACATAAGCATAAGATAACCGCCGCCGCCGTTGCCACCGGTGCCGCCGCCGCCGCCTCCGGCTCCATAACCGGTACCAGCAGATCCATTACCACCTGACGATCCTCCAGCGCCACCGGCGCCTCCAAAACCACCGCCGCCGCCGCCTCCGCCAGCGGAACCACTTACACCAGTTCCTCCAGCACCGCCTGCAAACGATTGGTTTGATTGACCAGCAGATCCGTTCGTAACACTACCGTTTCCACCGGCCGGCCCTACGCCAGATGAACCACCGATTCCTCCATTTAATCCATTCGGAGGATTACCACCGGCTCCGCCTAAAAAGTTTGTTGTTCCAAACGAAGTAGTTCCACCAGTTCCGCCAACGTTTCCGCTTCCGCTCGCAGATCCGCCGGAACCTCCGGCTCCTATAACGATTGGTATAATTGCTCCGGGTGTTACCGAAACAAGACGATAAGATATTCTAACTCCCTCGCCCCCGCCGGCGCTTACGCCCCCGCTTACGCCTCCGCCGCCGCCGCCGCCGCCTCCAACTCCGGCGATCAGTATTTTTGTGACACCAGATGGAACGGTAAAAGTGGTTGAACCAGGTGTTGGGAATTCTTGAAAATTTATTTTTTGTTTAAGTAGAAAATTAATGTCTCCAGCCATGTTTTGCGCCAAAGCTTCTGAAACTGGCGCTCTAAATTTAACCGCTTCAAGTTGCACAGGGCTGTTATCATCAGGTGCGTCACTCATATATCCCCCTTAAACGAATCGATATGGTCTACCGGAACCGACACTCACATTGAAGTCTGCAAAACCGATTAATTCAACTGACATTGTATTGTCAGGAGTAAATCCAAGCGACGAATCAACTGTAATCGTTGTTCCGGTAATATTTAGGATCGTAACTTCGGGACTTAAGTTTGTGTACGATTTGTCATGAATCAAGATAATTTGACCGACCTGAATTTTCGAAATGTCGCCAGAGCCAACATCAAATTGCGTCGTGGATGTGCCACTTACTACAGGCACGGTTGGGTCCCAAAAAGAGTGAACAATTTTAGAAAGCGATTGATCTGTGTAATCAGTGCTTGTTGAATATGGAGCGATATCCAGAATATCGTTTTCTTGTGGCGTAAAACTAAGGGCTGGACTCAAAATTAACGCGAAATTATCGGACGGATCAAATCCAACGAAAGTCACGACCTGCGACCTGGTTGTATAGTCTGGCGAATGAACCCAAACTTTTAAACCGACATAGTCCTCCCATTTTCGATACTCTTGGCCAGGAAAAACCTCACCAAAAGACCCTTTGATTACGATTCGAGCTGCCGTGGAGTCAGGAGTTAAGAGACTTGAAGGCGAAATAGTCGCATATCGATCCGTGACTTGCGCACCGGTTCCGCCCTCAAGTTGAAGCTGAATTTGACCGGACTTAATATCAAGCGAGCGGTTGATAACTTCAAAAAGTTGAATGCCAATGTTTCTATTTCCGGTTGCGAGATTTGGAATTTGTAAGTTTCCGCTATCGTCTAAAATTACGATGTCGCCAACTTCGATCACAACACCTGCGCCAAAATTTACTTTCAAATCGATAAGAACCGCGGCTCTTGCATATCTACCGAATAAAAACTGTTCGCGTTTTTGAACGATATTTAAGAAATTCAAATCCGTATGAGCGCCCTGCGAATCAATCGGCAAGATAGAGGAAACTCCAATCAGATCGAGTGAGTCGGTATTAATCGTGTTTCTTTGAGACAACGCTGATTGCGAATCGTCGTAATCGAAAGTCCAATCTATTTCGTTAAAGAATTTACGAATATTTAAACCGCGCGTAACTGTGATGTTTTGTGGCTCTAAAATATTTGATTCATCAAGAGTCGTAGTACGCTCGTCAGCAATCGGTGGTTTCGTGTAGCCCATCGAAAGTTTCCCTTGGCGAGTAAGCGAGTATGCGCCAAGTGGAAGCATAATTTGATTTTCAATGAACGTCTTTCCCGAATCGGCAGCATCAGCCGATAAGAAAAAGCGATATGAATTTGTACCGTCTTCGAGATAAGTATTTCGATAATAAATAAAACCAAGAATATCGACTTCCCAATTCGGAAGCCTTGACCCACACGTATCTGGCAAAGTGTCGTACTGAGATCTAGCTGTAAATGTGGCCGTGCTGTTAATTTCAGCGACAAAAGTCTTGTCCGTTAAAACAAATAAATTTTGTTCATCAAAAGAATTATCGAAACCAATTACTTTGCAAACACCGTTGTTTGCTGGATCGGATGCGCCCGTGACGTTTAAAAAATCGCCCGGCGTTAATCCTAAATCCCTTACCGCATCCGTATTGTGCGGCAAAATAATGGCGTTTGAAATATTTGGCTTTGTCGGGTCACCGGTCAGTCTAAATCCAGTGATCGGCGAGGCTGATAGATATGGCCCATTCCATCCAGAAAGCATGATTTTTAAAGCGAGATCAATGGCATGACCCGAAAGCTCAATGAAGCCATCGACCTGGCTCTGATCAGCGTGCGCAGCGGCGGTTGTTCCTCTGGCGCCGCGGGAGACGTTTAAAAATTGATCTGTTCCAAACCCAGAAGCCTCTTCTCCGGTTTGTTGGTATTCGATAAATTCATCTTCGATTTTAATATAGCATTTAATGTTTTGATCGTACGTTCCGTCTGGGCCCAAAATTTTTTTTGAAAAATCAGTATTTAAAGTAACGTTGATTGTTGTATCGGTATCAGTAATCGCGCCAAACAAAGTCGTTTGACCAAGATTAAAAATTTGCTGGCGGCGAACGATGTTTGGATCTGAAAATTGTAATTGCACGGTTCCAATTTTTGGCACTGTTTGCGAAACCCGACCTCGCCATACGCAATAATATTGCTGCGGAAAAGCTGTTTGAGCGTAACCAATCCAAACTTTTACTTGGCGCCCAAGAATTTCATCGATTAAAACACCAGGACTAATCGCCTTAGTCATGTATTGGTCTTTGTCGATGAAACTCATTTGAAGCGTCGAAATACTTGCGCGACCTTGTTCTGGCTCGAGAGTTTGCGAAATTGTAACGGAGCTTCCGTTTAGGTCTAAAAGCATTTGTTGGCCACGATCGCCTGGCACCGAGCCTTGCAAGATAAGTCCGCCATAAACAAGACCAGGATCTCCGTAGTTATATGGATCTCCGTAGCGAAGCGATCGGCCGATCGGAGTTGAGGTGAGATAATCGAGACCATCGATGTCAACCACAACGGCAAGCTGTTTCGATCCATAACCGTTGTAGTTAAGAAATTGTGATGGAGGCGTCGATAAACTACTCACGTTTAAATCCTTAACCTACCTTGGTCCCATACAAATAATATTGAACAAACAGTCCGCCGCAGATCCAGTAGTGCTATAAGAATCTATTTCAGTTCCTGTGGACATAATATTTGACATAGTGCCAAGACGAATTTGACCACACCCAGAACCAATTAATGAAATCGTGCAAACAGGAGAGGATGACCATGTCCCGGCATTGGCAGTAATTGAATATACTCCGGTGGCCGATCTCGTCACTGACGAAATCCAAGACGAGCTTTGATTATATATCGTACAAGGTGTGGAGCTACACGATGAACCGATTGTGCTTCCAGCAATTGCCGCTCGCTCAATCCTCTCCACTCCGCTCGTATTCGAAGTTACCGAGCCGATGAGAAGTGGCGCAGGCAATCCTTGCCCTGTCGCGACGATTGACCACTCAATCGAATGAACCGTTGGCGCCGCAGTATTGCCGCCGATTTGTTCGGTTCCGGCGCCACTCAAGCCACCCTGTATTTTAAGAGTGGTAGAAGTCAAACTTGAGACAATATAAGGCGAGCACAATAACTGCGCGTTTGATCCAGTAACTGTAGTCGTGCCTTGAGCTAAAACTATAGTACCATCAGTCAACTGAACGCGACCGCTATTTGCCGAAGCGGCAAATGATACGTTGGCGCAAACAAAGTAAGTTCCAAGTTTCGACGGCGTCCATACGATGCCTGGAATATTATTTCCGGCGGAAGTAGCTGAGGCGACGGTGCCAAAGTTTGTGTTTGTTTTTTGAGTAAATGTGCAAGTCGAGTCGCCAGCAAAGTCGACGTATGAGCCCGTTGTTGTCGTAGACCACAAACAATCTGAGTCATGAATTCCAGACCAACTCTGCGGAGTGGTATCTGCGCGAACGGCGCTATTTGCGGCCCATCCTAAAATTGGTACCGAAAATTGCTGCCATGAACTTTTTGAACTTGTTAAAAATACCGTTGATCCGGTTTGTGCAACTATAGGGGAAAACGCGACACCGGTTCCATCAATTGAAAAATTAATTGTATTTTGCCCCTGAGTACAAAGCGCGATAAATCCTTTATTTGAACCAGTCGCCGTACTATCTTGTTCACCACGACCGCAGGCATGAATGGTTGTCACCCCGCCACCAATGCTTAGTCCCGTTGGCAAGGTCATTGTTGCCGTCGTACCAGTAGGAGTACCGTTTGTGAAATTGCCTCGAATTTCTAGATTGGCTCCAACCCGCCTCCACTCCATATTAATTGAGGTCACAGTTCCTACGCCTACAAAAGTAGGCGTATATACAACCCAATCGGTAATTGGATTTACGCTCGACAAATTAAAATTTTGTCCGATGTAACAATCATCAATCGAAATTAAAGGCTCATTCGAAGCGACTGAAGTAAATCGAATTGCTGTAGTTGTAGCACTAGATCCAAATGGAGCTGCAATTTCTACGTACTTGGGTGTAGTTCCGGGATTAATTGCGATTGCATTCGAAAACGTTGTTCCATCCCATGTACCCATAGTCGTCGTTGCGCCGCTTAAATTCATCACCTTACATCGCCATAAACCATTTGTGCCGGCATAACCGTTTGGAATTGTGATTGACGAAGAAGTTAACGTTTGGCCTGATGCCGATGAGTCCCAAGTCGCGTTGGCATTTCCTATGCCCATAAAATTGGTGCCGCTTGAAACTACAGCTAGTGTTCCGCCCGACGAAGTCCATTTTCCAGTCGCATTTTCAAATCCAGGGTTGTTTTCTTTTAATAAATTTTTAAAAACAATTTCGGCACGATCTGGTTCTGTAAACGCCGCTCTTACATGAGGGGCAAGAACAATCAGTCCGGTAAACAAAAATAAGTTAAAAATATTTTTCATAAACTTCCCACCCTAGTTAAACGTAATTTCAGAGCCGTATACCAAGCAAGAAACATCCGATGTTGACGTATCGACAGCTCTAGTTAATTCGACGATCAAATAATTATTTTGAGCCACCGAAATGCTATTAATCGTTCCGGTCGAACTCGTTAAATCAAACGTAATGTTTTGCGGAATATTGACAGTCCCGGCACCGGTTGTGATCGCGCCATTTGTTGAAGTTCTAAAATTAGTTTGAAGACTTGCGACGTCAGTTCCTGGACGAATTAGATAGGCGATCGTTTGAATTAAGAAATTATTTCCAGAATTGTCGGCTGAATAACAAGGCATGATTAATTTGATTTGTTTTCCAGCTACATAAGTATTTGGTATTTTTACTTGAGCCGTTAAAATTTGAAACTGACTGGCGCCATAATTATAAACTCGAATTAAGTTATCAATAATTGGAATTGGAGAATTAAACCCTTCAATCCACTGAAGCGAGCCCCCGCCTCCGCCGCCGGTTGCTACAGCCCAACTTGCGTTAGATCCATCGGTCGTTAAAACCTGACCAGCGCTTCCCGTTTGAGTTGGAAGTAAAGCGTTAAGAGCACCGTTTGCCGTGATCTGTCCAGTTCCGCCACCCGCGATCGGCAAAACCTGAAAAGATGGATCGGTCGATGGACCGTTTGAAACGAGTGGATAAAAGGGCGAAACTGGTGAAGTTGACCCCATTGCTGAAGTACTTTGTCCTAGTAAAACGCTATGGATTGGAAGCGTAGTTAAGCCGGTTCCCCCTCCACCAACGGGCAGCGTTTGAAATGATGGATTAGATCCAGATCCGTTTGAAACCAAAGCGGCTGGCGCGCTTCCCGGTGTCGCATAAGCAACCGTCGTTGTTCCGTTACCTAAAAGAACTGCGAAATTAGTTAACGAGTTTGTTCCAGTTCCACCGCGGGAAACCGACAAAATACCAGTCGTTCCATTCGTGATTGAAATTTGTGGCGCATCGCCAGCAGCCCCCGTATGCGTATGCCCAAGCGTCGCGTTAAATTTTGCCGTTATGTCATCGATTCGGACCTTCAAATTGTCCGAACTTGTGCCCACATCGTTATTCGTCCAAACGGGCAGATAATTGTAAACCTGATTGATCGGCTTTCCCGTAAAACTTGAAAGCGAGTTAAATTCTCTCTGGATGTTAACGATGGATGGACCAGAAGTTGGATCTGAGCCATTTAAAGTCAGCTGGTTTAAAGCTGTATCATCAAGATTCTTAAAAAGAAAAGCCGCGTTCGTATTGGCCGCGTTAACAGGAGTTCCATCAGTAACTTGTGCAAAGCTGAGTGGAAGCGTAGTGCTCCAGAGTAGAAAAAGGAGAATACTTGCGGTCACCCGTGATCGCACTACACCCCCACTCAATAAAATTTTCCCCATAATGCCCCCCAAAAAATTCTCCCTTATGTCGGGATGACCCTAAACGTTAAAGCGCCGCTCGTATAAAGAAACGGACGATCGGGCACGAGTTCTTTCATCGACATCGCAAGCCCTTGTCCGTCATCATTTGTTTTTTCCAAAGTAACCGACCAAACCGAGTTTGGTGAACTTACCTCTGGCGTAAAATCAAAAGGCTTTTGCTGAATCAGCCAGCTAATAAGTGGTGGCCAATAAACTAAAACCTTTGCTTCGGCTTCATTTTCAAATTCAACTTCTAAAAACTGATTGATCGACCATGTGATGGCTTCTTTAATTCCGCGAGAAGAAATATTGACGGCGCCTATATTCTTTAGCGTTGAAACGGGTGGCTTATAGTTTTTGCCATACCAATCTGGCTGAAGCGCTGTACCCGATGTCGAAACTGATGTGTAGCTCGTCGATCCTGTTCGATCGGTGTGGCCAAAGCCGATTAAATCTCTCATTGAAGCGGAAGCGGTCGCGCCACTTGAAAAAAGAATCGAAAGAAATGTTCCGCTCGTTGCGATCGTTACGCGGTTTTGAGTTCCACTCGAAATACTTCGATCGGCCGTCACGGTGTATGTGTTTGAAGGATCGGTCAGGTTCATCGCTTTTGCGATTGCAACTATTAGACTTGTCAGCGAATAAAATCCAACCGGGACGGAAGCCGTTAATTCAGGGCCGCCCGATACGGCCTTAAAAGGAATATTTTGATTGGTGATTGTGACTTCAAAGCCATACAGAAAAAGTGATTTTGCTCGCAAAGCCATTATGGTTGTCCAATCTGTTTAAGCTGGAAATCTGTTTGATCGCCTGCTTGTCGGATGATGTCCATAAGCCTAGTTCGGGTCTGATCCGTTTCAAAGTAAGAACCTTGGATGTTAATCGACACGGTCTTCTTCGCGGCTTGCGTCGCGGCGGTCGTCGAGGCGCTTGAATCAACACTCGAAGACGATGCGTCGCTAGCGCTACTGGCGGAGCTGACGCCACCAGCTGACGGACCACTTGATGAACCGCTGCCCATACTTTTTAAAGCTGCGCCGAGCGCGATCAATGCACCACCCGCTGCAATTGCAACCGGGTTGGGTGGCCAAAGGCCCATCAAAAGCATGATCTCACCTTGTTGCTCTGCGATATCGCCGATCGCACCGAAGAAAAATCCCCTCAATGCATCAGCGGCATTTTTGGATCCATTTCCCAATGCCTCAAAAGCACTCGTCGCATTCGATCCAATCGTGTGAAAAGCATTGGTTCCGAATTTCGCCATGTTATTAAAATTCTGCTTGGCCTGTTCGCTCTCGTATTTAAATGACGCGGTAATGCCTTTGACTGAGTTCTCGTTTGCGAGCTGCAGATTCTTAAGAGCATTCAATCGCTCTTGATTAATTTTTCGTTCGTTCTCAATGATCTGATTATTCGCGCGCTGATATATATCGACTCGAGCCTTCTCAAGCTGTGTTTCGCTAGTCAGCCCAAGGTCTATCATCTGCTTTTTCGTTTTAGCCCACTGAGCGTCAGCCTGAGCCATGATAGCCGTCGACTGCTGGTGAACCATCATTTCAGCGGTATCGGCGTTTGTTTCGGCCTTCAAATCGGAATCAACGCGAGCCTTATGGATTTTTGAAATCTCTTCTTCAAACTTTTGTCGATCTTTTAAAAGCTTTTCGGTATCAATTCCGCCACCCGTTTTTTGCTGAGCGGCCGATTGTTGCTCGAGTTGAATTTTCTTTTGAGTTTCTTCGTTTGAAACTTTAAGTTGTGCGTTAACTTTTTCAAGTTCCGCTCGCGCGTTCGCGAGCACCGTCGCCGAGCCAAAAAGGCCAGGATGAGCTTCGTTATTAGCGATAATAGCTTCAAGATCCGCTTTGTGTTGTTCTAAAAGCGCATGATTGGCTTCAAGTTGTTGTGCAGAAGTTCCAAACCAAGCCTTCGCGTGATTCGCGAGACTTTCAAAAAGACCTGCGACTTCAGAAATTCCTCGTTTAACGGCCGGCCCGAAAACAACATCCCAAACGTGAAGCGCAACCTCGCCGATGTCTTTCATCGCGTTTCCGATTCGCGTTAACCCGTTTGTTGCCTGAAGAGAATTCTCATCGATGTTTTTAAATTTTTCTTGGCCAGCCTCAAGCGCCGCGTTCATGACGGCGAGACGCTTACCGTTATCATCTAAATAGTCGCGAGAAACGCCCAAAGACTTCGCATAATCGTCTTGCGCTTTGGTTGCGTTAACGACGAGACCGTAATGCCTAAGCATCCTAGTGTTGCCGTTTTGAAGAGCCATGGAAAGATTATTAAAGTTTTCAACGATCGTTCCGCCAAAAACTTGGGTTGCTTTTCTAGCAAGCTCCATAATTTCTGGAATTCGACTCGCATTATCGCCCATCATGACGATCGCTTTATTGGCAGCCTCTAAAAGATCGGTGTCATCAATCAGCCCCTTGGTGGCGGTAAGAAGTTTTTCCTTCATCTCGGTGCCGGAAAGGCCAACCGATGCCGCTAAGGCTTGAAACGAATTATTAATCTGATTGATTTTTTCGGCTTCGGTCGTCCAATCAACCGCGGTTTTTACAGCAAGTCCCGCGGCCGCGACCACGCCCAAAATTTCACCGGCAGTTGTGAGCGTTTCAACAAGGCCCTTTAGCTGTTCGCCAGAGCCAAAGCTATCCATCAGCCCCAAAGACTCTTTGAGTTTGCTTACGAACTCTGAGTTGTCGAGGTCTAATATGACCTTGGTGATATCATCAGCCACGCGTTTCTAGCCTTTTCTTCACTGCCAATTGTTGCATCATGATTTGGGTCGCTTGCTCCCAAGGCACATGCCAACTCTGTTCTTCATGATTGTATTCAACTCGATCAGGAATTTCTTCGGGTGGTGAATAGAGATCACGCATTTTGACGAAGTAATTTCTCAGCTCTGAGAGATATCTTTCGTCACCGCGCGTGACCATTACGACTCGAGACATATCCAGCATGTAATCAGCCTTCTCCTTAAGGCGTCTCTCACGTGACGCTCTAAGTAAGGCAAACACAGTAACGGCAGGCGTTTCTAGCGTTTGTCTTGGCGTCCATCCGAATGTGGCGCAGCATTCTTCGACGACGACTGCCGCGCGTATTCGTATATTGGAATTCTCATTCGTTTTTTTTTTACATCACCCGTTTCGACCTGGCCTGTGATGGCATCAACGACTAGCTGATAGAGCGCCGCAATCTGGGCCTGACTCATTTCCATAATGTCATCAAGAGAGATTGAGTCACACACAGATGAAACAACCTTGTGATATCTTTTTGCCAACATCTCTGCCGTCAAAAGCGAATCGACTTCGGATGACTTGCTCAACTCCACTTGGGCGTTGGCGAATTTCATAAACTCGCCAAGCTCAATAGGCTTGATATAATGAATCTTTCCCTTAAACCGAAACGGAATTGGATCGGCGATAATCGCATCCAAATCCGCAACCGGCGCTACATCTGGCTGTTCTTTTGCTGATGCCTTTTTCTTAGGCCAAGAAATCCCTATCAAAGCGTATGGTCTCCTACACGGAACATGCGAGCCGGAGTCACTGAAGTATCAAGAAGAACTCTCCAAGTGATTTTCAACTGAGCTTGCTCGGTTGGCCCATGAGTATAAGACGAGTCTTCAAGTGGGAGGGCTTTATAGAAATACCAATCATGATCAAGCGCGCTTGCGTTTTCGACGAGCGGGTGAAGAATCAATGGGTTTGACAAAGCCAATTGGCGAAGCGCCGTTTGATCTTTGAAGTCCATGTATTGGTGTGGGCTTGTTCCACCCAAAAGAGCCGATGGAAAAACCAGACTCCATTTTGTTTTGTTTCGCGTTTCAGCGATTTCGGTTTCAACCGTTACGTCCATGCCACTGATTGCCATGTCTAAAACAGTTTTGCCGAATTGATCCGCCATCAAAGGCGTTTTCTCATATTTGAATTTTGCGACCACATTTTTAAGCGTGCCGCCTAAATCAGCATTGTTAAAATTTACGAGACATGGACCGATGTCCAAATCTGATGTCGTCACTACTGGACTACTTCCGCCTGTAGGCATTTACCCCTCCCTAACTCGTAGGATTTTCAAAATGTTTAACTTCTAATTCAAAAGCGATTTCCTTGCGGAAGTTCGCCATATTTTCTTGTTTCCTCGATTTGGTATAGATCTCGGAGAACCGAAACCTCACCACCCGCACCCATAGTTTCACATTCACATCAGGGGCGGTAATAGTACAATGATGGAGAATCGCAAATAATGCAGCTTGATATCGCTCACACATGATTGTGAGCGCCTCTTCGCCACGATCCTCGACCACAGCCGAGCAATAAAGGCGCATGGTCGCATTGACGAAGTTCGCTCCCGTTTGTTGTTCGGGGATTTCGCCAGAATCAACAACGAGGAAAATGGCTGGCAGCTGATAGGTATTGGCGCCATCGAAAATGAAATATGACTTTGGTGAGACGAGGTTTACTTTGACGTCATTACGATCAGAGCGAACATTCGCAAGCTCGGTTGCGATGTTCGCTTTAATTTGGTCCAGAATTAAACTTCTGGTGATTTCTGATAACTGCGGCGTCATGTGTTTCCACTCAAATATTGACTCAGCTGAGTCTTTAATTCTTCAATCGTCTCTGCGCTTAGTTTCGTGATCGATCTCATTTCGTCCACATACTTCGCGTAAGGCACTCGACTTCCGAACTCGAGCCGCTGGTTGCTCACCAGTTTGTAATGCTCGCCCGTGTCGTCCCCCGTCATTGAGTTCACCAATCTCGAGGTAGCGATCAGCATCTTTTGACCGGCCCCGGGGTAATCCCGAAACCGCCTCAACTTCTCTAATTTGTACTTTGCGTTTAACGGTTTCCATCCATCACCCTCACTTGATCCCTCGCTCATCCAACGCTGCCTTGTCTTTGCAATCAGCGCGGGGTAAGCGACTCGGTTTAACCACCCATCAACGAGATTCGCTCTTTGAATCATTCCGTTGAGTTTATTTGTTATCCCATCCATCGAAATGTCGAGTTTGATATTGTCGCTCATCGTTTGGGCGGCACATCTCGTACTCGACCGCGCACGACTCCAAATCTTGGAGCGAGCGCCTGGCCTTGACGGTCTTTATAAAAATCGTCCCGTAATTCGAACGCGAGATCCATCTTTTGCTTTGCGATGTCGGCATAAACTTTAACCGGGTCGAATCGCTTTTGATCTGGAGCATCGTAAAGCTGATAGGTCTCTGCCAAATTCTGTGCGAAACGAAGCGACAACTTTTGGAATGCCTGGCTTGCGGCGTATTCTTTTGCCGCAGGTCTTAGCCCTTCAGGGATTTGAGCGAAGGCATCTTGATATCCAGCCCATTCTGAAGCGGAAGTTAAAAATTGCGTAATTTCCGCATCATTAAACCACTGGACATAATATGTGGCGTCAATCGTTTGACCCTGCGTTGGTGCGGCGGCGAGCGTGAAGTTACCGCTCGGAAGATCTTCTGCCGAAACCGTAACCTTCGCGTTGTCGACGTAAACACCTTCCGGGATGTTTGGATCGGCCGGATTAACAAACGCCGTTACTCTTCGAAACTCAAAAGTCTTGAAGTTGAGGTTTGTACCATCGACTTGCCCAATAACTTTTTTCCGCCACATGAGTTTATCGTTTGGCCCGTCACTTAAAAGCGTTCGAATGTCAGTTACCGCTGAGTCCCAAGTCAAAGCTAGCTCTCCAAAATTTCTCTGGCTTCCGCTTCGCCCTTGCCTGCTTCGAGGTAGGTGTAACGAAGGCCCTGTTCGCGCATATAGTTTTTTTTCTTTTTGCAGCGCTCGAGTTCTTCATTTGAGCGAGGAAAATCCATGTAAAGTGGCTCGACCTTTGATTCGCCGACTTTTGCGTTCGGGTAATAAAGATCAACGTAGTGCATTTTCCAATCGACGAACAATTTAGGTGCACCTGGAACTGGATAATTTCTCATGTAGAAATCGCTCTCAGCCAAGACATCTGAAATCTTTGTATACTTTGTTTGTTTACGCAAAATAGGGCGAGATGCTTTTTTATCAGCCGCCTCTTTTGCAGTCTCTTGCCGGTCAGTGCCAGCATTCTTGATTACCGCCGCTTTTGCCATAACAGTTCTCCTTTTTCTCACTTCGTAGCTTAAATAAAAACTTTAAGCGACCAAGTGAAAAGCTGCGGGCAAATGTCTTAAACCCGCCGCCAGAAAAACTATTAGACGGAGCCGTCGGAACCTTTCCACGCAAAGCGTGGGTCGATTACGTCAGCGTTCATGCGGGTATTGCATTTGAAGCGATAGATATCGCGCTCAAAAGCCGCACCACTGTTCGGAGCTTCCTGCATAACAGATACAGGAGTACGAACCACAACTTGGAACCAAGGTTTAGTGTCATCAACAATGAACCAAGCTTTACTGAGTCCACCGATCACGCCGTTGTTGTCTGGCATCAAGCGGCTGATTGTGACGTCCAAGAGACCTTGGATCGGGTTGATTGCGAATGCGCCACCAGTCGAACCTGCAGCTGCAGCGCCCGATGGATAGTAAGCAGAGTTCATAAGAACAGCAGCGTCAAAACGGTAAATTGGAGAGATCAAAAGTCTCTTCGGATTTACCTGCATTTGAATGCCGAGCAAGTTCTTTTGAATCATCAACGATTCGATACCAGTTTGAATCGATGCCTGACTCAAAGCTGCGTAAGCGCTCGGACGGTTCGCGCCACCACCAACGAAAGCTTGTGACCATGGCCAGTTTGCTTCAGTTGAAGGTTTTGTTTCCGAAACCGGCGGGTTGAAACCAGCGTAAGTCATGTTGCTCACCGACTGAAGTTTTGCGTAAACAAGAACTTCTGTCAGGAGCTGCAAATACTCACCCATAGTGCCCGATTGCTGTTTGAATTGACCGGTTTGATCATCTTCAAGTAATTCGTCCTCAACCGAGTAGATCGAACCGTATTTGCGGGCAACGAGCTTTCCATCGTAACCAGCGGCACGAACTTCTGGATAAGGCATTTGAGCACCAACTTCACGCGGGAAGCTCAAACCTTGAAGGGCGGCGTATGGAGTTTCTTTCAAATTCGTCGGTGTAACAGTCGCCCATTCTTTATAAGAAACGGCGACAGTGTTGTACATGCCGATGATGTTTTGAAGAAGACCCGCAACCAAGAACGTTTGAAACGCTGATTCAGAATCAGCTTCGCGAAGTTGTTCGTTCAATTGTTGACGGAACTTACCCCAAGAAAAACCCTCTTTCATCACCGGAAACTTTTCAGTGTCGGTGATTGGATCGATACCGTAGCGAGCTTTTGCAGCTTCACGGAATGCTTTTGTCTCTTTGTTAGCGATCGCATGTTTTTCCATGCGTTTGTTGTTCTCGTGCAACAAAGTGTTTTGTGATGCCCGCGAACCTAAGTAGGCATCGAATTTCTTAAGGACTTCGTCCTTTTGTTTGTCTGTCATATTCATAAATTCGTCCCCCTTAGAATTTCAGCGTGTCTGCTGGATAACGAGCACCAATCTTACAAGAGACAGTTTTTGTACCGTCACCAGTGATTGAAGCACCTTCCGCGCCAGTGTAAACGCCAATAATTTTTGTTCCTGCCGCCTGCACGTTTGAATTGCCGGTTGCTGGATCAGCATAAACGGCATCGCCCGCATGCAATGTGTCGCCCGACTTCAAGACCAAACTAAATTCGTCTCCGAATTCTGGGCCAGGAAGCGACGGAGTTCCAACCGAAGCGTCTACGCTTGTGTTGTAACCAGACGGATACTTACCGTTCACGATAGTGACCGGAGCGATACCAAGAAAGTTTGCGCCATCAGTCTCACCGACGAGGCGTTTTACTAAGTGGTTTGTTGCATCCATCATCAACAAATCACCTTGGTTAAAAGAAGTAGTAGGAGCGACCAACAATTGGATGTCTGCGACAACCGTGTTGGTAGCAACCTTTCTAACTTTATTGTTATAACCTGACATATTCTCTCCCCTATTTATTCTTCAGCACAGCCCGAGAAATCGAGCGATTTTGAAGTTTTTGTTTTCGAACCGTCTTCAGAGAATGTCGACTTCTCGCTGATTGCGGTCCAATCAAGTTCGGTACGAGTGTTTTTCACACCTTCCACAAAAGCTTTCCACATATCGTCGAATTGCTTTTTAGATTTGATATCGCCGACTGACTCGCGGAAACGCTTCGTGATCGAAATCGAGAAACCAGACTTTTTAAGCTCAGACTCAACGTACTCGCTGACTTCTTGCTTTTTAGTCTTGTGTTCCAAAGCTGCTAAACGGCCTTGCGTTTCGAGCAACTGTTTTTTCAGTTTCTTTTCACGAGCTGATTCTTTGTGTCCTTCAGCTTGATCATCCGAACCATCATCATCATTTGCATCGGGTTTCTTTTTACCCTTGTCCGCGTCTTTGTCCTTTTTATCGGCATCAGCGTCGTCATTCATATCTTCGTCTGCTGACTCTTGGGCCTTTTGCTTTTGAGCCATGTGGTGCGCAAGCTTCACAGCTTCACCAGCATGCTTGAAAGCCTCTTCAGACTCTTTGCCCATTTCTTTGTGAGCTTCGTACGCTTCTTTTGCCAATGACTCCATAGCCTCTTTAGCATCCGAGTCCATGCCGTCATGATCGTCGCCAAGATATTGCTTGAGCATTTTTTTGATCAACGCGACATCTTGCTCTTCGTCGTCGTGATCGCCCGAAGTGTCTTCGTCGCCAGTGCCATCTTCGTCTTCTGAAGACTCATGCGACTCTTCACCCTCTTCAGATTCGTCCTCGTGATTCTCTTCGGCCTCTTTGCCCTTAGCGCCACACTCTTCTTCTTTTTGGCCCTCTTTTTTCTCTTCGGCCTCTTTCGACTCTTTACTTTCCTTCTTTTTTGACATCGGTTTTTTCTCCCTCGATGATAGTAAGAATTTTCCCACCCGCACCGGCTTTAGTTACCAAATCACAAGAAACTACTGATGTGATCCGACTTACCACCCGAACGGTTTCAATACCCTTGTCCATTGCCTCTTGAAGCTTTGGTTTCGCACCATCTGGTGCGCTCGCCATTACGGCCTCAATCGTTTGCTCTTCACTGTCCCCACCGGCGTTAATCGAAAGTCCAACAAACTCTTTATTGAACTTTTCCCGGTTTTGAACGGCTCTCACCATTTGTGCTCTTTGCAATTCTGTTTTTGGAACATTGAGAACGTCAAGAGATGCCGACAAAACTGTACGACCACCATCACCAGGTTCAGCCTCACAGTTTTCAAAATGGCCTAAGATATCGCGCGTTGTGCGCTCCGGCCGGTCTTCTTCTTCACTTTGTTTCGGGTGGTCACAAAAACACTTCTCGCCCTCAAAAAGGGCGGCCGCCGATTCGATGGCTTCTTTTGTGTAATAAAAGGCGTCACCAAAATTGCCCAAACCTTCTTCAATCAGCACAACGTCAAAGACTGATGGAACGCCCTGCTTTACGGCAGCGGCCTCTCTAAATGAATGGGTGGTGAATTGGATTGCGGTTTCTTTTTTCTTGCCCGTTGTGATGACTGGATTGGTGGAAGCGCTATCAGCCTGATGGGCCTTTGCGTGTTTTTTTTCTCCAGTTTTAGGCAATTCGATTTTAGCGGCCTTCGCGGCTTTAACGGGCTTTACGCCTTTGGCCTTTTCAAGATGGCGACCCAAGATTTTATCAGCCGCCGTTTTATGAGCCGGTTGCTTTTTATCAAGAGCGCTTGCGATCTTACCGGCCGCACCCCAAAACCAATACTTCGTTTTAAAACCGCCATCGATTGGATCGTTTACGGTTGCCGATGGCTTTGAGGCCTCGCGGAACTTAGGGTAGAAAATTGACAATAATGTCATATTTGCCCCCGCCTTTTGGATGAACTTGAATGTCCTTCTTTAAACGTGTGTCGCGCTTTTCAAGGTTGATGTCGGCTAAAGAATACCCGTGGTCCTTCAATGCCTTTTCAACCTCTTCTTCGCTCGCAAGCTGCACGCCATGGACTTTATAAATGATTTTTTGAAGGTCGCGTCTAAAGTTCTGTGGGCCCTCGGTGAGAGAAATCATCTGATCGTCTTCACGACCAAAAAACTTCTCTTTGGCCTTTTGGAATTGCTTAAAGGTTGGGACCCCGTAAGCAGCCGGGTTGGCCATCAAATCTTCAATCGTTGTTGCCGCGGTGATACGTTTCAAAGTCGCCCCAAGTTATCTTTGATGTTTTTCTTTTCACTAGAAGGAAGCCCGGAAGCCTTAACACCACTAGTCTGTCCAGATTGTGCAGGCGCCGTCAATGGGCTCGTTTGTCCAGGATTAAGAGTAATGCCCAATGCTTTGTCGTCGGCTTTGATTTGACCCATTTCTTTTGAGTAATCGAAGTCTTTGATATCGAACTCTTTCGCCGCAAGTTCGGCCGCGCGCGATGGTGAGATCCAGCCGCTTGTTTGTGCAACCTGAAGGTCTTTGAGTTTCGCGGAGCGGTCTTGCGTGATGAGCTCGGGAAAGATAATTTCGCAATCAGCTTCAATTCCAAACATTTTGGTCAAACGATTAAACATCGCGCGAAGCTGGCGATCGATTACAAGACGACGTCTCTCAAAGCGCTTTGCAACCGGCTCGGTCGATACAAGCGCCGAAGCCCTGGTCGAGCCACCGCTTAAATGCGTTCCAAGGTATGAAACCGGGATGCCGTTTGCCATACAGATCATGTTCAAGCACCAATCAAACGTTGGGCTCTCAGAACCACGACCAGCTTGGTTTGAAAGATAAGTTCTTGTTACCGCTTGAGTATGTACAAACTCAGATCCTGCTGGAGGAATTGGTCCAAGCGCCTGCTGTTCGTCGATATAGTTTTGAATGTCGTCGTCATTTCCTTGAATCGTGGTGTCGACACACCACGCGGCCGCCTTTTGCTGCGCCACAATAGAATAATTGACCGAGTCGCGAAGGCGTTTCATGTAGCCAAGCGCCGGAAAGTAATCAGATCGACCGCGCTTTTCGTTCGACATCGCATTCACTTTAAAATGCATCATCTGTTCGGCAGGGATCTGAGTGTAAATGAATTTGTTTGTCGGCTGGTTGTCGCGAGTCCACATCTGGTATTGCGTCGGCGCCATCCAGACATATGCGATTACGCCGCGAACCGGATCTTCTGGCACCGTGATTACTTCCGCAATGTTTGATGGATCAATCAGGCGCACGCGCGGTAAGATGGCTTTTGGGATTTTCTCGCCTGCCGCCGGGTTAAACGAAATGCGAGCATTATTGTGCGGAAGCCACCACCACATTACCTCGCCGTAAGCCGAGAGCTCATTGCTCATATGCTCAACTTGCACGTGAAGTTCATTGGCAGCTGAAAACGCATTCCAAAGTAGTTGGGCCTTTTCATTGTCGGTATGAAGCGTGAAGCCCCGACCGATCGTAAAGTCGCTCATGATGCCGACAAGACAGCGGGCCACCGGGTCATGGTGGTAAGCGTAAAAGCTTGTCGCGATCATTCGAAGATAGTCGCGGTAATAGAGTTGTTTATCGAACGGGCCACCCAAAATCGGTGTAAAATCCCGCCCGATAGCTCCGCCGGTCCCACCGCCATACCAATTGCCACTATCGCCATCAAAGCCGTCTTCAACGAAACGGTTTGCGGCTTCTCTCATTTTTTTCGTGTACGAGTTTTTCTTAGCTTGCTCGAGAAATTCGTTTCGATTCATTTTGATCAGGGCTTTGTGACCGTTGCCGTCATAGCCGATGATGCGGGCTTCAACTTGGGTTTCTTTGTTTTTATGAAGGTGGCGAACAAGTTCCGAGGTCGTATGAATTTCTAAAGGCTTTGATAAGTCTGCTTCAACGAAGTCCTCTTTGTATTCGTACTTCTTCTCGTCGAAAATCAGCCCGTTCTTTAAAACGTTGATTCGCGCGCTTTTTGATTTCTCAGCTTTGACATCATCGTCGTCGCTGATAAACTTATCACCGTTGATCATTCATCCCCCACCCAAACAGCTCAGATACTAACCGTTCATGAGCCAGTCATCAAACTCGCTTCCACCATCGTCCGGCTTTTCCGGGATATCTTCTGTAGCCGGTGCCACAGTGCATCTACAGTTAAAATGTAGCGGAGGCGTTAATCCGTCACCTTCGATACCACACTCATCGTCTTCGTCGGCGTGATCAGACATTTCCTGTTCGATTTCGGAAACTAAAAGGCCATCTCGCCAAAGACAACATGAATCGGTTTTGTCATCCACAACGGCAATCCATACAAAGTCAGTAATGCCGTTATCGTTTGCAGCTTCAATTTCTCCATCTCGGACTGATTGAACGAATTCATTCGTCATTTCCTGTTCGAATTCCCAAGCGTACCAGACTTCGCTGCCATCTCTCTGAATCGTCGGGTCCGAGATTGGCAGGTTCACCACATACTCGAGCTGACGATACTGCATGGTCGGATCGGACATATAGTCATCAAGCATGTCCTTCCAGGCCTTATCATCGACCAAATCGATTGCGAAATCTGCTTGATCTGAATCATCGCCAGTATCAGCTTCCATGAGCTTTGGTTTAAGAACCCTTCGCGGCTGTTTCACCACCCGCCGCTTTGGAAATGCTCGGCCCACATCGTACAAAAACTCTTCAACGTCTGCCGCGTGAAGCGACGAGAGTTGGGCAGCGTTTAGAATCTTTCGACGTAAGCGGTCCATGTAGAGTTCGAGACGGTGAAGAGCTGGACCACCGGCGAGGGCTTTACGCAAGACAACCTTTTGGATGTCTGCTTGATTAACTTTAGCTTCTATCCTTCGCTTCAACAACTGGGCTATGATCTCGGCCTGCGAGACTTTGGCCAGTACATACGAATTTACTTTAAGTTTCGTGAGGATTTGAAATAGCCGGGTGGCTGAATCGCGAAACACACTTTTAAGCTCGTGGTCGAAACTATCGATCGGCTTTTGCCCCCACGTGGCGTTTGCCTTCGCGTGGTGAAAGTAAGTGGATGCCAATAACAGAACATGACCGAACACTCGACGAAGTTCGTCGGCAGCTTCTAATTGCGCGCGGGTGTGGAATTGCTCAAGCGCCTTGTCGCGAGCTTTAATCCAATTCCGATACTTCGGAACATCGTCCATTCTATGAAGTTTTTTATTCGCCTTTGGCATGCGCAAGCCTCTTCTCAGTTATCTTGACACACTCTTCATTCAATTCAATAAAAAGCCCCGGTGGTTGGCCAGGGCTTTTTGGGCTACACAATTTTCTCGGAGTCTACACCTAAAACTAGAGTCTACGCATAATGACTCGAGGTTTGCCAACATTATTTATGCCCTTAATCGGCGTGATTCGGTGAATCGCATAGCCGATGCCGTCCGATTGGTGACCTAAATCTTTTTGCTTACCTGAGTCAATGATCGTATCCGCGCCGTTCTTCCAAACGACTCGCTGAAGGTCTTTGACTAAAAAAGGGCATTCCACGAAATCCACAAATAAATCCACATCGCCGAGAGCGTTTTTACACTTTGTGTTTACCGCATTCACCCGGTCCTTAATCGATGGATTGCTTTCTGGCGTATCGTCGCGAAAAGAAATATTCGCCTGTTTGAGTTTGATTTTTACGATGTCGTAGTCCGATTGATTGCTCGAGCGCTGAGTTGCCTTGCCAGTCGCATCGCCGCAGATAATGAGCGACGGGTTTGATTTATGTCCCATCGCTTCAAGTTGTTGAAGTCTTGAGACTAAAACTTCGGCCGCCTCCATGGTGTGCGATCCAGTTAAATGAATCTCTTTTAGCCAGTGCCATTGATCTTTTACGCTTTGGCCTAAATTCCAACACATTGGGCTTAAGTTGAAGTCAGCGCCCAATACGATTGGCAAGTATGGGCTGAATGGCTTTCCCGCCGCGAATGGCGAACCGTTGGCCTTATTATGATCACCGAAGCAGGGATAAACTCTGCCTGCTGTGAGGTCCCTAAACTCTGCCAAAATCTCTTGCGCGAACTCCGCCTCGGACATTGTGGCTTTGGCTGAAGCAATCTCTTCCTCACTCCACCACCAGGCTTCGGTCGATGGCGCATGGAACAGCGACCACTCTTTTGGATTAAGTTTCGCCTCTTGAGCGAGATCATAAAACCAGTCGTAACCGGCCGGTGTCGAAAAGAAGTCACACCAACCCTTACGCCTTGCGAGCATTGGTCTGATAACCTGAGTCCAAAGCTCTTTTGCATGTTG
>Ga0157374_10000758_pt1 | contig 28222 bp, 30 predicted proteins | sample M25metaG_FD_115308 | JGI IMG/M metagenome (GOLD analysis project Ga0157374, IMG submission 115308) | Miscanthus rhizosphere microbial communities from Kellogg Biological Station, Michigan, USA - M2-5 metaG | ecosystem: Host-associated > Plants > Roots > Rhizosphere > Soil | place: USA: Michigan... | reverse complement strand
TACAACAACCACCCCTACCATCCTGGCGGCAACGCATTAACAAGGTTCCTGTGGCATTATACTAACGCCTTCTTTTTTAAATCAGGCTTGTTCCCGGTTTATAGCATTAAGCGATTTCTGTTGAGAGCATTCGGCGCAAAACTGGGCAGGAGCATTGCGATAAAGCCCTACGTCAACATAAAATATCCCTGGAACCTAACCGTCGGCGACAATGCCTGGATAGGTGAAAATGTATGGCTGGATAGTTTGGAGATGATCACCATCGGCGCTAACACTTGTATATCACAGGGCGCCACCGTCCTCACCGGCAGCCATGATTATAAAAAAGCCACTTTCGACCTGATTACTGCCCCGGTAACCTTAGAGGAAGGTGTTTGGATCGGTGCAGAAGCCACTGTGAATTTAGGCATTACAGCAGCATCCCACGCGGTACTAACCAGCGGCTCCGTAGCAACAAAGAACCTCGATGCATATTCTGTTTATCAGGGAAATCCCGCAGTCAAGGTCAGAGACCGTATTATCGAATAACCATGCTATCTAACCCGCAACAAACCGGCAAAATCATTATGGGTAGCCTTTTCGCTCTCGTGGTGATATTGGGCATTTTGTCGTTCCTTGCACCGCCTTCCTTATTTCCCGACCCGACCAACGGTTTTCTGGTAATGCGTTCTATGGAAATGGGTGGCAAATTCAATAGGATGGTAAGCCCTGATCAGGTCGACTTTTCAAAAAACACCTCCGAATTCCTTACCTGGTGGAGTCCTGGGCAGTACCTTGTGCCGTACGTTTTTAAGTTGGTATTCGGACTAAACACGGGGCAGGCATCGGCATTAACCGTTTTGTTATGCCAGCTGTTGGGATTATCGGGTTTTTATTATTTTTTCAAAAAAGCAGGTTTTACGTCTTTTATTGCAGCGTTGAGCACACTGCTTATTGCCTGTCAACAGATTTTTGTGGTACCCTACGTGTTTTATAGTGGAGGCGAAATATTATCCTTTGCCTTTAGCGGGTGGTTCCTTTATGGATGTGTGGTCTTTAAAAAGCCATCCGTGCAAATGTTGCTCTTCATCTTATTTTCCGGGCTCGTCGGTTTTTTCTGCAAATCCTCTACCATGTGGATCTACGCAGCAGGGCTTTTATTTATTTGGTTCAGGTTATCATTTCAAAACAAAAGCCTTACTCATTGGATAAAAAGCGGCCTATGGATCGCAATACCCGCAATAATAGCTATAGGTACGATTTATGTATCCTTTCTTTCTAAAGGAACAAATCCGGCAACCGTGACAACCGGGCTTAAATTAACCTTGAAAACATTTGTCTTTCCGCTGGCATCTCCCCTGCTTTCGGCCTCTTCTATCGATGATATTTGTCATGGACTACTATATCATACCGGCAAAATCATTTTTAATGACTGGCAGGTAATGGTCATCTTAGTACTACTGGCAATATTAAGCTTGTGGCTGGTGAGTACTATTCTCAAAAAAGTGCCCGATCAGAATTACCGCTTACTGATTATCATCTTTTACTCCGTTTCATTCTTCTTCTTCAGCTATGTATACCTAATGCAAAAGGCCATCTCCTACGAAGCCCGGCATTTCAGGGTGCTTGGCCTGTTGGTGACGCCGGGTGCTATTTATTTATTCAGTCGTATCAAAAGTCGTTATCGTTTGCTTTTGTGTATCCTATGGGCAGGGATTGCCATCAATAGCATAATTTACCTCAGCCATGGCTATCTGTTCAATAAAAACCAAAGTGCGCATGGCACGTCAGGCTTTGCCCAGCAAAATATTGATCAAACAGCTTTAAACAAAGTAATGACCATCGACAGGCAGGCGCGCAACGCTACTTTCGTTTTTATAAACAAGGAGCTTGGTCTTGAAATCAAAAATAATCGTATTGTGGGCCTGGAACCTATCAGCGATGAGCTGAAGATTGACATGGATGATTATGAATATGATGGCCACGCCGGACCGCTTTACATCATCCTGCCTGATAGTTATGCAGGTCCAAAGGAAAAATTCATTCTGAAAAGCTTCCCTAGCTATAAAGGGTGGTATGGCCGGAAACTAAGTGATCGATACGTTCTCTATAAAGCGCCGTAAGCCGCAACTGGCAACACCCGCTGTTCCGGATGACCTTAAGGGTACCAATGACGCCATACCTGCATCACTTATCGCCAGCCCAGTCCCGGCGCCACATATTCCAGTACCGAAGACAACACATGCACATTGTAATCAACACCCAGCGTGTTGGGAATAGTCAATAACAGCGTATCCGCTTCCCGGATCGCCTCGTCCCCCGCCAGTTCTTTAATCAGCTGATCCGGCTCAGCGGCATAACTTCTACCGAATACCGCGCGTTGATCCGCCTCGATATAACCAAAACTATCGGCCCCCTTCGCTTGCTGTCCAAAATAATAGCGGTCCTGATCGGTGACCAGTGTAAAAATGGAGCGACTAACTGAAACCCTTGGTTCCCGCCCGTGACCTGCCTTCTTCCAGGCCTCTTTATATAAACGGATCTGCTCAGCCTGCTGAATATGGAAAAGCTTCCCGCTTTCATCAAACTTCAAGGTGGAACTCTGCAGGTTCATACCCTTCTCTGCTGCCCATACCGCGGTAGCATTCGAACCAGCTCCCCACCAGATACGCTCTCGCAGCCCTTCTGAGTGCGGCTCCAGGCGCAACAAACCCGGCGGATTAGGAAACATTGGGTAGGGGTTCGGCTGGGCAAACCCTTTACCTTCCAATTGATCCAGGAACACCATTGCTTTACGGCGTCCCATATCCGCATCAGTTTCCCCCTCAGCCGGTTCATAACCAAAATAACGCCAGCCATCGATCACCTGCTCCGGCGAGCCTCTGCTGATCCCCAATTGTAAACGCCCACCGGATATCAGATCAGCAGCCCCGGCGTCTTCCAACATATACAAAGGGTTCTCATACCGCATATCAATCACACCCGTCCCAATCTCTATTTTGCTGGTTTTGGCACCGATAGCCGAAAGCAAAGGAAACGGAGACGCCAGCTGGCGCGCAAAATGATGCACCCGGAAATAGGCGCCGTCCAAACCCAATTCCTCAGCAGCAACGGCCAGGTCAATGGACTGGAGCAACGTATCACCGGCCGTACGCGTACCATAAGAAGGATGATCCGACCAGTGCCCAAACGATAAAAATCCAATTTTCTTCATTTCAAACAAAGCTAACGAATAACCGGATCACCCAAGCGGTAAATCAAGGGTTTGAATAGGCACAAGCTTTTCACACACGGCCCTGCCCCTCATTGCACCAAGTTGGGGGAGACGCTTGAACCTGCGAAGAGTCACTTATAAAATATCCTCGTCATAGTTTTCATTATATTCATCCATTAAATCAGTCAAAAATTGCTGAGGGCTTACAGCAAGAGCTTCTCTTTCTTTATTATAAAACATCCCGAATAAAATATTGTCTTTTTCCATATCGGGTATGCAATATTTAATAAAAAGCTCAAATTTAATAGCTTTTACGAAGTAATTCTCAACCTTTAATTCTTCAAATACGCAAATTTCGGCAACTTCTTTATGCGGCCAGACGGGGAATATTTCGTCACGATTTTTATCAACGAATGTAACCCAAGAATCTTCAGTGGATATAGCCCAAACTATTTCTAATTTGACGATTTCTCTAATCGAGTACCAATATCTGTCGCTTGAATTTAACGCCAAGATATTTTTTATTTTTTCTCTATGCATAATTTTAGTATCCACCTTTTTTTCTGTGAAGCCTTGTTTCTACTTTGTGATCCGCATGATTCTTAAGTCTTGCCCTTAAATATGAATTTCCACCAGAGGCTGGGGCATCCATCGGATGAGCCAACTCCAACCCCTTGTCTTGTGCCTTCTGACCCGGAAACTTTCTACCATTAAACGGCAATCTATAACTTCTACTTCCATCCCCAGCATTAATTCTTCTTTTTTCATTTTTTACCCATCCCCTGTTAGGTTTACTTTCTTTAGGATATACCCGCCCCGTTCTTCAGCACATTCAATCCTGTCGAACTGATCGCACCCATCAATATAACTATCAACGACTTTAGGTCTGAAAGCCGACATACAATAGTTTTTTCTAACTTGAAGTCATTTGCCGCATATTATTGTTAATAAGAAATGTTAAATTCAGTCTACACTACGATTTTTACTGAAGAGTCCGGCGAGATCGATATCCAGGTGGTTCCAGAGCATCCAGGTAATGTGGTCGATTTCAACAGCGCCAACGTTTATTCGATCTGGAACAGCGATAATGAGCCACTTGGCTTATTTACCCGCTGGGAGGATCAACTGATCTATGAGGGTACGGAACTGGCTGAAGAAGAATATAAACAGGTAGCTTTTTTTATCCTTTCGTACCGCGAAGGCGATTGGGATTTGTAACCTAATAACGTAATTTGCGCTATGGAATTTGGCCACGTTGCTCGCGAAGAATTAAAAGCTATCAATTTCGAATTACCTGGTGATCCTCAGCAAACCACCCGAACTTTGGAGGAATCGAACCCCACGGCAGATTTCGACCTACGTATCGGCGCTACCAAATGGGGCCGGAAAGAATGGCTTGGCAATTTTTATCCGGACGGCACTCAGGACTCCCATTTCTTCCTGGAATATATCAAGCACTTTAACAGCATTTTTTTAAATGCCACTTTTTACCAGGTCTATAGCCCGGAAAAGTTTGCAAAATTGAAAAACCAGTCAGCCGTTAATCCGGACTTTAAGTTTTACCCGGTTGTTTCGCAATCCATCAGCCATTTGAGGCGCTTAAAAAATGTGGAAGATTTGACTGCGAAATACATCGCTGGCATCCAAGCCTTAGGTGACCGGTTCGGGTCCGCACTCCTGCAACTCGGCGATAATTTTACGAGTAAGAATTTCCCGGAACTGTATGCCTATGTCGAAGCCTTTCCTAAAGACGTACCGCTTTTCGTAGAATTGCGGAGCAAGGATTGGTGGACACCTGAATGGCTTCACAAACTGGATGAACTTTTTCATCGAAACCAGGTTGGTTTTGCGATTACTGATGCGGCAGGAAGACGGGATTGCGTTCATATGCATCTCACCGTTCCGAAGGCATTTATCCGTTTTTCCGGCACCGACGATATAGCGCTGGATAAAAAAAGGCTCGACGCGTGGGCCAGTCGTCTCCGGGACTGGAAGAGCCGGGGCTTACAATCAGCGGCGTTTTTCATTACGGGTGTAACGGAACATAACACCCCGGAGCTTTGCCGCTATTTTTCGGCTAAAATGGCGTAAATTTGAGTATGCGTGAAATAGAGCCGCCATTTGAAATCACCTCGGGCGAGCTGGTCCTTCGTATTTCAGAGCACCGGATCAACCATACCGCGGTATTTCATATCCGGTTTAGTGACAAGCGTAAACCGCTGAATATCACCGTTGCTGAGAATTCGGATGGCGAAAGGTTCTGGACGTCCACACCGGAAGGCAGGCAGACGGAGGCCGAACAGATCGGCAAAATTGTGGCGAGCTATATCAGGAATAAAAGAAAGCAACCCTAATATGTGTTATTATAACGGACAGAAAATAACGCGGGCCGAATATATACGGCTGAAGAACCTGGAAAAGGCGGTAAGAAAATATAATTTCCTCAATGTAGGCGTGCATAACGGATTTATGTTTCAACCGGCAGCATTAGCTATTGCCAATCCAGATAAAACCGACTTCGAACTGGTACAAGGCCAATGGGGCTACATGCCTCAAGCGATATCCTCGCTCAAAGAGGCACAGGAGTTTCTGCGCCGCTATACCACAATGAACTATAAAGCGGAAAACATGCTGGTGAACGACCAAGGGCGCAGGTCGATGTGGGCCGATGCGGTTGAAAAAGGGCGCACCTGTCTGGTGCTTTCAACCGGGATGGTCGAAAACAGGCATATCAATAAGATTGGAAAAAAGGGGGAAGTTTTGAAAGCCACGGATGCCTTTCCTTATATGGTAACCATGAAGGACCAGGAATACTGGTGGCTTGCCGGCCTGTACAACCAGGTACTCAATAAAGAGACCGGCGAACTCGTTTACACTTTTGCTTTTTCCACCACGAACGCCAACGCGCTTTTCCGCCAGATTCATAATAAAGATAACAAGTGGCGGATGCCGGCCGTGCTCAATGAAGATCAGGCCTGGGAATGGCTGATGGAAAATCCAGGTCCCGAAAGGTTGCAGCAGATCGCCCGCACCCAGGTGCCCTCCAAAGACATGGAATACTGCACCATCACCAAAGAATACCTCTCTGAGCGTGTAGCCAATCCGGCGGAGTACCAGGGACTGCCACCGATCGATATGACCTACATGGACGTCCAGGAGCAATTGCTATACCCTGCTGCCTGATCTTTACCTGAAATTCCGTCCATTGTGCAAGTATTCGTCCGGCGCCAAACCCTTTGTTTTGCCTCTCGGGTCGTCGGCGATAAATAATCCGCTTTTATCATCCGAGCTGGCTGGCGTCATGATCGGTAGTTCCTCGCCCATGGCATCCGTCAGGCCGCCCAGCAACCGGGTCACGTTCCAGCAGCGGCTAACAATGATATGAACCGTTTCCGTGCGTTCAACTTTTCCTTCCACCATTAGTATCCTCGAATTCAAAATCTCACTGCGGTATTTATCAAACAGCTTAGGAAATACCACCAGGTTCGCTGAACCCGTCTCATCCTCCAGCGTGATGAAGCAAACTCCTTTAGCGGTTCCTGGACGCTGCCGGTTGATCACGCGTCCCGCTATTTTGACGCATATACCGTTGGTACTCTCGTTGCCCTCTTTGACTGTGAAATTTTTGAGTAGTGCTAATTTTTCCCGGATAAAACTCACAATATGGGGTTTAATGGTTAAGCCCGTAGCTGCATAATCCTGCACGACATGTTCCGACAAGCGCATAAGTGGCAATCGGATCTGCGGCTCCAGTTCGCTTTCCGACGGTTGCCCCTCAAACGCACCTATTGGGCGGTCCTTTAAAGCCGATACTTCCCATAGCGCCTGGCGGCGGTCAAGGCCAATCGAGCGGAAAGCATCGGCATTAGCCAGCCGTTCCAGCGTCGCCACCGTTACGCCCGCATCGCATAGCTGGTGCGGCTGCTCATACGCCTTGAATCTTCCGGCAACCAGTTTATCCATTTCTTCTTGCCTGATCCCCTTGATCTGCCGGAATCCCAGCCGCATCGCAAAATATTTCCCTTGTTTTGCTTCCAGCGTATTATCCCAATGGGAATGGTTAATGTCGATAGGCAGTACGGTGACACCGTGTTCGCGCGCATTCCTCACGATCTGGTCGGGGTGGTAAAAGCCCATGGGCTGGCTGTTCAGTAAAGCGGCGGTAAACACTTCCGGGTAATGACACTTCAGCCAGCAGGAAACATACACCAGATGCGCAAAAGCAATCGCGTGGCTTTCCGGAAAACCATAACTGCCAAACCCTTCCAATTGGCGAAATATACGTTCCGCATATTCTTTCGAGTAACCGCGGGAAACCATGCCGCCAATGAGCTTAGATTGAAATTTGGTTACCAGCCCATTAAATTTAAAAGTCGCCATGCTTCTGCGCAGCAGGTCGGCTTCGCCGGGCGTAAACCCGGCGGCCACGATCGCCAGTTCCATCGCCTGTTCCTGGAAAAGGGGTACGCCCAGCGTACGCTCGAGGATCGCCCGGATCTCGTCCGAAGGGTAATCAATCGCTTCCTCCCCGTTGCGGCGGCGGATATAGGGATGCACCATGTCTCCCTGGATCGGTCCCGGCCGGACTAAAGCGACCTCAATCACCAAATCGTAAAAGCAATTAGGTTTCATTCGCGGCAGCATGGACATTTGCGCCCGGCTTTCTACCTGGAAGACGCCAAGCGTGTCAGCGACCGTAACCATCGCGTAGACCGCTGGATCGTCTTCAGGGATATTGGCCAAAGTCAGGTCCAAGCCGTAATGCTTTTTACAAAGCGTGAACGCCTTACGGATACAGGTTAACATACCCAGCGAGAGGATATCCACCTTCATAAAACCCAGCGTGTCAATATCGTCTTTATTCCATTCGATATTGGTGCGGTTTTCCATCGCGGCAGGAAAGATCGGGCACAGGTCGCTCAGTTGTCCTTCGGTAATGACAAAGCCACCAGTGTGCTGGCCTAATTGCCGCGGAAACCCGATCAGCTCACCGGTGAGTTCCAGCGCTTTCATTAAATGCGGTTCCTTCAGATTCAGCCCATATTCCAACAACTGGTTAGCATCGATCTCTTCCTCATTAAAATCGCCGAATGCCTCCGCCAGCTTGTTAACGGTATCTTTGGAAAGCCCCATGGCACGGCCCACATCGCGTACCGCTCCTTTGTAGTGCAGTACCGTCACCGTAGGCAGGGTCGCCGCCCGGTCCCGGCCAAACCGCTGGTAGACATATTGCATGATCTCTTCCCGCCGTTCGTGCTCAAAATCCACATCGATATCCGGCGGCTCATTCCTCTCAACGGACAAAAAACGCCCGAAGAGCATTCCCCGGTGGGGCTTTACGGAAGTGATCCCCAGGCAAAAGCAGACCGCAGAATTGGCTGCCGAACCGCGTCCCTGGCAAAGAATGCCACGCCGCCTGGCTTCCGTTACATAATCTTCGACCGTCAGGAAATAATTGGCATTATCGGTCTCGGCAATAACGGGAAGCTCCTCGTTGATCTTTTGGATCACCAGTTCCGGGATCTCGTCCCCATAAAAAGCCCTCGCTCCTTTCCAGGTCAGCATTTCGAGCTGCTCTTGCGGCGTGCGGCCTTCCGTGGTAAGTTCCTGCGGATAAACAAACCGCAGGCTTTTTAAATCAAATTTGCAGGCCTCTGCAATTAGGCAAGCATTTTGAAGTGCCTCAGGATAGGCGTTAAAAAGCCGCTCCATTTCGGGTATCGGCTTCAAGAACCGCTCCGCATTCTGATGGAGACGGTAGCCAGCAATGAAAATGGTACATTTTTCACGCACGCAGGTCAGAATATCCTGCAGTTCCCGGCGACCTGGATCATGATAATGGACATCGTTGGTCGCCACCATCGGTAAACCAAGTTCCGAAAGCAGGAACAAACGTTTATTGTCATCTCCGGTATAATACCGGGTAACTGCTATATACACATCAGGCAGATTGGCCCGGTATTCCCTGACGCTATTTTTGAAAACCAATTCAAACTCAAAGTCCTCGTTGATCTGCGCCGGAGGAACGATAATAAAGAAAGAGCCTGCTGCAAACTCGTAAACATCCTTTTTATAAAGATGGCATTTGCCTTTTTCACCAGACCGCAGATTGCCCTTGGTCAGCAAGGCAGATAAACGGCAGTAAGCGTCTTTATCGCGGGGATAGGCTAATAAAGACGGCCCGTCGATCAGGTCGATCCGGCAAGCCGGAATGAACCTGATCCCCCTTTCTTTGGCCACGGCATAGGCACGAACGATACCGGCAAATGTGTTCCGGTCCGTGATAGCGATCGCTTCGTAGCCCAGGTCGGCCGCAAGGTCGACCAGTTCCTCGGGGTGGCTGCCGCCTCTGCGAAAACTAAAATTGCTCGTGACCTGTAATTCGACATATTTCATGCGAAAAATCCATGAAGATACCAATGTTGCTGTTTATTCGCGTCGTAATGGCCTGAGCGGAACACCCAGTAACGTCTGCCCGACTCATCCTCGACGACATAATAATCCCTGTGCTCACCTTTATCAAGCCACCATTCGCGCTCGATTCTTTCCGGTCCATCGGTGTGAACGATGATATGACGTTCGCCCCGGTAGTTGAACTGTTTGGGCGGATAATCCGGAGTAAGCGCCATCGCACTAATGGGCTCCGGCGGATCAAGCAATTGCATGGGCCGGGGTTTATCCGTCCGCCACTGGCAGGCTGTTTTTTTGTTTACGCTACCCGTTGGCTCGGAAGCGCGTTCCGGCCAAAAATGTTCGGCGGGCAAATACCTGCGTATATTGCCAGTACCGACGCGTCCGGCTAGACGGTCCAGCAATTCGGCCACTTCCTCGCTGTCCGGTCCTGGTCTGGCCGCCCAAAGGTCAGCCTGCTTATCACTTACCGCTTCCGTTACCGGGGCTTCCAGCACAAAAAGCTCGATCCCTAAACCCGGCGCCACCGCGTCCAGCTTTAAACTAAAAATTTTAAAAAGATGGGCGCTATGATGAGTTGGCTGATTGGTTCCGATCTCGATCGTACCGCGTTTCCCGTCGACCCGGTAGTAACTGAGTATCGCCGAACGCAAACCTTTGCCGTCGCTGTGAAGCCTTTTGCATAGACCCTCGAGCACCGTTTTCAAAGCAGTTTCGATGGCCGGCCGCGTTCGTATAGGTTCCATTAAAGGCAACCGCTCAGTATAAGGAACGGGTTCCTTTAATGGCAGGAGAAATTCTTCTTCCTGCCCCAGCGCCTGGTATAAACGCAAAACCATGTCCTTCCCGAAACGCCTTCGGATCACGGCTTTTGGCATATGGATAAAGCTGCCGATCGTATGTAAGCCCAGGTTTTGCAATTTGATCAGCAGATCGGTAGGCAGCCGCAGCGCAGCGGGCGGCAAAGGCATCAGTGCATTCCGGTGTTCGCCGGGAGGGACGATAAGGCTTGTGTCGGCACACCGGGCCACTCCCCAGGCACAACCGATCGTATCGGCCATCCCTGGCCGGACATCATAACCCAATTCATAGAGGCGCTCCACGATCTCTTTCAGGTATGACCGCTCCCCTCCTTTCAAATGAGTACATCCCGTGACGTCAAGCAGCAAACCATCAGGCAGGTCTACTGCAACCTGCGGCGTATAACGCAAAAACCATTCGGCTAAGCCTTTTAACAACACTTCATTGCGGCCCGGCTTCCCGTCAAAGATGAGCAGGTCAGGAACCGTGACTTTAGCATCGGCTACCGTCATGCCTTCCACAACGCCGTATTTAGCCGCCGCAGCCGTCATCGCCGTGATCACTTTCCGGCCGCGCTGCGGTTCGGCATAGACAAATGGTGTTCCCTTCAGATCCTTTCGCCGGATCGCTAACCGGTCGGTCAGCAGATATCGAAACCATATGGAAACAAACCGCTTAGGCATAATTCCGGCGCTTTTCTGTTTCCATTTTCTCCACCACGGGTTGAAAACCCCGGTGCCGCCACTCCAGATCCCAGCTACCGGGATTCCCGTTCCTGACCTTTAGTAGTTCTACGTGCCATTGCGGGTAACCGACACCCGGCATTCCGGCTCGTAGACGGCTCAACCGGGGCCTCACCCGCCAACGCGCGACGCAAGCATTTGCCGTCACCGCCCGCGCATCTTTACGCAGGATAAATCCGGTCACCCGGCTTTGCTCCACCGCCAGCTGCAAACGGCGTGATTCCATAAAAGTAAGGTTCTGCAACTCGCAGATCACGGCTGCAATACCTTCACATTTGAGAGCTTCCTCGGTGGCCCAAAGCACATCCTTTTGCAGTGGTACATCAACAAAAATCACGCGGTCCGGCGCTATTCCGAATAGTTGAAGCGCCGGAGGATAGATCCGCCGGGTATAACTGATCCAGAGACATATGCCCCCCGCCTGCAATAAAGTTTTAACGATTCCCGCGATGACTGCGCTGCAGGCTGAGCTTTCCTCCGGCCCGCGGCTGATAAACTCGTGTATTGCGCCGGTCGGAAATTTCTCATTAGGAAAAGCGCGTTCCAAAGGGCCTAATCCAAATGCCTCATTTTCGCCCGCCTCCAGCGGGCGAAAACCTTCCCAGGACATCATGTCCCGCCGGAGCTTGCTGATAATTTCTTGTTTCACCGTATCCATAGTCATTCAATTTTGGGACGATAAAATTATGCTAATATTTTTAGTATTTTCTATAAAGTTTTTACATTTTTTTCTCCACTTTTGTTTTCATGAGAAGTAAATTATTCAGCGAGAAACCAAAAACGGCGAAATTACGTGAAGAGAAATGGGTGCGTATCTTTCCTGATACGGGTGAAGGCTACCGTCTATATGACCCGCTGCATGACAATGATTTAGGAAGGATACTGGTTGACGGCGATAATAACTGGATTTATGACGGCGAGAGGCTAACCATCGATGAACAGGAAGATGTAGCCGCCTCGATCCTCGGGCACGAAAAAGAAATGGACCGGTTATTGGAGCGTATAAAAGTGGATTGACGCATTTACAAAAATTTTTGCAAATACTAAATATATTAGCATAAATTTGTATATATAAAATATAAAGCGATGGATAAAAAGTGGGACGAGTTGGCTTATGAGCTGACAACAGATACCGGAACAAGATCATTAAAGATCACATCTCATTTTCAAAATACACCGACAGGCTGGTTTGATACCGGCCAATACACGGTTAACGAGGCTGGCAAGCCATTAGGCTCTATTTATGTCGACCTGTATTCCGGCCGTAAACCGCAATGGGATGGCAATAAGGATGAATTCACTGATCAGCAGTTTTACGACATCGTGAATCACATTCGGTTTAAAGATGTAGCTCATCTGCCTAATTTGTTTTAAAAGGCTGCGTGATGGAACAATTATGTTTTTTCCCGGAAGCCGGCCAAAGCCGGAATTTGCCGGCCGATATGCTGGAATACCGCGCCGGCTTGGTCGATAGCAAAACAAGCGACCGGCTTTTGGCTCAATTTATACGCGAAACGCCGTGGAGGCAAAGCACGCAGAAAATTTGGGACAAGGAATACCTGACGCCCCGCCTGACCGCCTGGTATGGCGACGTCGGTACGGATTACTCGGTGTCCGGTAAGCTATCGAACCCGCTGCCCTGGACCAAAGATTTGCTGATGCTCAAAAAAATGGTAGAACCCTTATGTGGTATCGAGTTCAACAGCGTCCTGCTGAACTATTACCGTGACGGTAACGATTCGGTGGCCTGGCACAGCGACAAGGAATCCATTCTTGGCAAACGCCCGGTCATTGCTTCGGTAAGCTTCGGCCAGGTCAGGAGTTTTGATATCCGTAACAAACTGGATCATAAAGAGCACTATTCTGTTCGGCTCGAACACGGTTCCTTCCTGCTGATGAAAGCCGGGTTACAGGAAGCATTCGAGCACCGGATTGCAAAGTCCGTAAAGCCGATGCGGCCAAGAATAAATTTGACGTTCAGAGTAGTAACAAACAATTAGCACCGGATTATTTTATCTTTGTTTATATACCTATTTACCATGCCTGAAATACCTGACTTAAACATCTTTCGCCGGAACCTTGCCAAAAATCTTGTTGGCAAGAAGCTGAGCCAACTCACGGTCGTTAACCCCAGAAGAATGAAATCGCCCGAATCCGATTTCAAAGCAGCCTTCGAAGGACAGAAATTGACCGGGATCAACCGGATAGGCAAAGAGTTGCATTTTAAATTTGAAAACGGTCACGAATTGGGCGTCCATCTGATGCTTCACGGCACGATGTACTGGTACCAAAACACGAATGAAAATAAGTTTACCATCCTTGAGCTGCTGTTTGATGATGGAACCGGCCTGGCGATCACAGACTGGCAAAAGGCGGTATTGGTCACACTTGATCCCAAAGTATCGGAGGCCCCCGATGCCATGGATATGCCCGATGGCTACCTGCACATCGCCTTGAAAGGGGTCTCGCGACCCATCAAAAGTGTTTTGACCGACGGCAAGACCGTGCAAGGAATAGGCAACGCTTATGTAGATGAAATACTCTATGCAGCCAGGATATCACCATTCTCGAAAGCTAATAAAATTCCGAAAGCCAAAGTGGATGATTTGATAAAGGCTATAACAACGGTTTTGATAGATGCCGAGCATCATATATCAAAAAACTTTCCGGACACCATTACCGAAAAGGAACGAGACTTCCTGCAAGTGCACCGGCCAAAGCAAAAGGTGACTTTATCAGGCGAACCCATCCTGATTTCCGAGATCGACAAACGGAAAACTTATTACACCAAAGGACAGGAACTATTCGAATAAAGCGCAGGACGCTATTCATCTTTATCGTTAGCGGGCACTTCTTCCGGGTGTTCTGCAAAATGCTCCCGCGCCCTTTTCAAGCCGGTGGCGATCGCTTCGCCTTCATTCCCGGTTGACTTTAGTACTTCGTTAGCTATCTCTGTCGCCTTATCGCGCAGATATTTAGGCTGATTCTTATAAGATGGCGGGTAGTCGCCGTTATACCAGGGCATATTTCCTCCGCTTTTATTTAATGTTTAATCACTTTTTCTTTGTACCACTGGCGATAAAAATCGGCAGTCGCGTAACAAGCATCCGGCCCTTCGCCGGCAATGCCCTCCACGATATTTCCGCCGTACACGATCCATATCATATCGTCTTCGACATAAGTTTTCAATTCATTTTCCCCGATTCCCAGCGAAGCCGCAATTTTTTTCAGATCCACTTTACCGGTATCCATATCATGATCGGCTACATGTTTATAGCGGTTCTTGTCAACTGCGTCTTGCAACTCGATCACCATTTCTTTGTCCGTTATGCACAAAGCTTCCCGTGCAGCATCCGCACTAATCCCCATTTTTCCGCTGACAAAACCGATGACTTCCTTAGCATCCACTTTCATAACGACAGATGCTATTATACTTCGGTCCTATTCAATAGTGAACCAGGCTCGTCCGGTTTGATTTCAGGCCTCGGTGACGGCTCCTTCGGGACCTCGGTCGGTTCATGCTGCGGCGTTTCCTTTGGTATGTTGGGGCTTTGCGGATCGCGGGGCAATTTCACCTCCGGCTTGCGCGGCTGTGCAGGTGATTCCTCCGGTTCGTTTAGCATCGTTTTATGTTCTTTGCTCATGGCCTGCTGTTTACAAAAACAACATACAGTATCCATGATCTGTTTCAATTCGGCAAACATTTACGCAGCCGTTCTTTGATGGCTTTTGCACTTGATGCGCTTCAGTTTTGTGGTTGATATCTGACGATGCGAAACGGAATTCCTCCCAGTTTACTTCCTCTTGTATTCGTAGGTCGATATATTTGTTTTAATAACTAGCTGATAGCTGACAAATTTTTTTAAACATGTTTATGGCAACAAGTGAATTATTGAGAATGGACAATATGGGGATCGTGGTCGAATCCCTGGACAAAGCGATTGCTTTTTTTAACGAGATCGGCCTGAAGCTGGAGGGACGGATGGTCGTCGAAGGCGAATGGGCGGGCCGGATAACAGGCTTTCCAAACCAGCGGGTAGAAATTGCAATGATGGTAACGCCGGATGGATATAGCCGTTTAGAGTTATCGCGTTTTCTTGATCCTAAGGTCGTTGAGGATCACCGCAATGCGCCGGTCAATTCTTTGGGTTATTTACGGGCTATGTTTGCCGTTACGAATATCGATGAACTGGTAGAACGGTTGCAAAAACATGGCGCAACGTTGGTTGGGGAGATCGTACAATATGAAAACGCTTACCGGCTATGTTATATCAGGGGTGCCGAGGGACTCTTGGTGGGTTTGGCCCAACCACTTTAAACCCGGACGGTTGTTGCAGCAACCATTTGCTTCATTTATAGCAGAAGATTAAAATTCACGGGCGCCTGCGTTCTAAGTTTTGGCATGTCTTAAAAGTAAAATACGACCATGAAAAATCCATTCACATCCGAAAGCCATACTGCGTTATATATTGGTATCGGTGCCGCAGCCGTTGTTGCCGCCGCTGCCTATTTGTTACTGACCGAAGACGGCAACAAAAGATGCAATAAAATCAAGTAGAAAACCAAAGACCTGATGCGCGACCTCACTTGCAGCTTCATCAGTGATAAGACCGGTATTCATAAAGATACGGTCAGGAAAGCCGCAGAGCGTGTTGGGTAGGCATCAGTAACGTTTACCTAGAAGCTTTTTTAGTTGGCGGCTATTTGCCCGCACGATAGTTTGATCAGCAAGATCTTTGAACAGGTCGCCCTTCTTTTCCAGGCGTTCAGGCACCGTATCCATCGTAAACTTACCTGGATCCAGCCTGTCGTTTACTTCTTTCCATTCCAAAGGCATGGAAACCGTCGGATGCTTATACGGACGAACCGAATAGGCGCAGGCTAGTGTGTCAGCGTAATCATTCTGGCTCGGATCAACAAATAATTTGCTGCCGCGGTGAGCAATGCTGACCTCAGTCGTTGCGATATCCGGCACCTGGGCGCAAATCAATCCGCAGATCTTTTCCGAAAGGACGCGTGCCTGCGGATAGTCGAACCCCTGACAAGGCACAAATAAATGGATTCCCGTTTTCCCTGAGGTTTTCACAAATGCCGTCAGTCTTAGCTGGTCGAATACGCCCTTAGCCGCGATCGCGGTTTTGACCGCGTTGCCGAAGTCTTCGTCTGAAGGATCCAAATCGATCGAAATAAAATCGGGTTCCAACGGGTTGGTCGTTCTGGACGTCCAGGGGTTCAGGTCGATATTCCCCAGGTTAATGAGGTAAAGCAAAGCTGCCTCATTATTGCAAACGGCGTAATCGATGACATTCCGCTTGCCTTTCTTTTCATGCCGCCGCACATCGCTGAAAATGTCCAGGTAATCCGGCTGACGGCCCTCCATATCTTTGATATAAAAACCCGGCGCCATTGCACCATCCTGCTTAATATACTGGGATAAGGGCCGGTCCTTCAGATGCGGCAAAATAAAAGCGCAAATAGTGTGGTAGTAGGTGATCAATCTTGCCTTGGTAATGCCGCGCCACAATTCTTGCTCAATATTGCTCAGCGTAATCGTATGGCCGCCGAATTCAAAATCACGCTCCGATTCGATCCTTTTCGCTTCGATCTTCGGCCAGTTGCTTTCTGCAGCGGTTTCGATTTTGAGCTGTTGTGCCGGATCTTCCAAGATTTCTTGTTCCTGCTTATTGCTCAAAGGCACCTCGCGAACCACCTGCGTGGCTTTCTTATCTAAACGAAAACCAAGAAAAGTTGCAGGCTTTCGGATGCGGCCCGTCTTTGTCCAGGTCGCAAACTCAAAATTCGCCACCAGCTCCGGCCGGACCCAATGGATCTTCGCGCCCTTTGTATCAAGCACTTTATTGATAAACGGTGATTTTGCACTTTCCAGATTTTCCAGCTGTTTCAAAATCCCCGGCATATCTTTTTGCTTATAACCCCCGCCAGAGCGCCCGACCCACTCAAATTGCCCTTTACTATTATAAGCCCCAAATAACAACGAGCGAAAAGAACGCGCCTTATTCGATTCCGCCCAGCCCCCGATCACAAACTCCTGGCGTTTCCTTGTCGGCGTCTTCAGCCAATTATTGTTCCGCGCGTCCGGCTGGTAAGTACTGTCCCGTCTTTTAGCAACGATGCCCTCCAGGTCCATATCAAGCGCATGCTGGTACAAAGCCTCTCCGTCATCAAAAGATTCGCTGAAGCGCAATACTTCATGCTCACCGATCAATTCTTTTAGGATTGCCTTCCTGTCGGTAAGCGGCAAACCCGTCAGGTCGAATCCGTCCAGCCAAAGCAAGTCGAAAACGCAATAGTTGATCGGCGTATCATGGCCGTTATAGGTTTGCAAGGCATCGAAATCCGGCTTTCCCTCCTCGCCAAAAACCACCACCTCGCCGTCCAAAACCGCATCATGACCCAAGTCTTTTAGTGCCCTGGCAACCGGTGGATACTTTTTTGTGTAATTCAAAGCGCTCCGGGAATCCATGCGCACTTTCCCATTATCGACATAAGCAATGATCCGGTAACCATCCCACTTCACCTCGTACAAATAGTCAGTGTCCTCAATAACTTCCTTGGTCAGCGTACAAAGCATCGGCTTCACCGATTTTGGCATTGATTTTTTAACACCATGTGTTTTCAGCTCTGCTATAGCTGTTTTTGAAACGGAGTCATTTTCAGGCGCGCGGCTGCTATTCCAAACCTCGACTCCTTCCTTTTCCGCGATCTGCTCAATGGTCAGCTTGCTTTTGACCGACTTGTCCCTTAACAAAACATCGTCTTTCCTCGCATACTCATCATCCACCTTGATGAGCCGCCATCCGCCTTCATATTTATCATCCTTGAACCTGATCAGTATAAAATCGCCCTTCAGCTTATGCCCATGCAGCGTTATCTTGAGCGCATTCTTGTAGTAATTCGACATCATCCAATGTTCCTGCGCTGCTTTATCCTTTAGTTTCTCATTCGCAGCCGGTTCATACCAGCCCTCATCCCATATGATCACCGTTCCGCCGCCATACTGGCCCTTCGGAATAACTCCCTCAAAATCTTTATAATCATAAGGATGATCCTCCACCGGCATGGCCAGCCTTCGCTCTTCGGGATCCATCGACGGCCCGCGGGGCACCGCCCAGCTTTTCAGCACGCCTTTCACCTCCAACCGGAAATCATAATGTAAATGAGAGGCGGCATGTTTTTGAACCACAAAAAGCAACCTGTCCGAATGCGGTTTACCGCCGCCGCCCTCGGGTTCGGAAGTTTTTTTAAAATTCCGCTTCTTTTTATAAGTTCGCAGTTCAGCCATTAGTCCAATACGATCTGCCACTGCTGATCATCATTCAGCATATAAGCCAAACCGTCACTCATTTCATGTACTTCCTTCCCATGCTTTTCACTAAAGCGGGTGTCCAGCTCGCGGACCGGTCCGCCACTTTCCCTTCTAAGAAAAAATAGCAAAGACGCCATATTTGGCGCTACATCCTTGAGCTGATCGCTTTCACCTTCCTTTACAAATGCTCTGCTCATAGCCTTAAGTATTAAGTAGCCCTAAAATAGGTTGACTTAAAGTCAACTATTCTTAGCAAGACACATATTAACGAAAAAGCCCCTATACGGGGCCGTTTGTTGCTGCTTATGGATCATTATTGTTTCAACCTCTTTTCAATGTCTTTTCGCTGGTTGCCGGCCGCCTTTTTTGCGTCCCTAACTTCCTTCGCACTTACACCTTCCTTGTGCGCCTCATACTTAATTTCATGTGGTTGATCCGATACCGAATTCCTTTCCACCTTTGATCCTCTTGTTGCCATAGTTTATTATAGTCAGATGTACTATTAACAAGCCCGCAACGCACAAGTTTTGAGAAAAGCACTGAATTCTACGGCTTTAAGGCACTGCTGCAGTAAACAAGTTGGAGAATTCGCTGATATTGACCACCTGATTTCGGAGGAAACTGAGCACCCTGGTCGGGGCAGAAAATGCTGTGGAGGCTTTTTTTTGGAAATCCATTTAGTTCTCATTGAAAAACCATTCATAGGGCTTTTCATATAATTTACTGATCATTAAAAGCGTTTTATAAGGTATTGTTGTTTTACCTACCTCGTAATGATTCATTGTTGGACGGCTAATTTTCAAAAGCTTAGCAAGGCCCTCTTGGCTATGCTTGCTTTTCTTTCTTAGATGTTTGACGTTCTGTCCTACCAGTTTGTTTAATTCCAAGTCTCTCTTAATGGGCATATAAGACGTCGCTATGATAATGCAAAATTAATCTAAAGAAATATTTATGAACATTTCAAAATTAAATTTCCGAAAAACCATATTAACAGTTATTACTCCATGTTTGCTACTAGGTAGTGAAAATTAGGCAAATCTCTTGATTTTTTTTGGCTTAAATTGGTGACTTGTCGATATCTGTAGACAAAATGATTCAAGTAAACAACCGTTAACTGACCAACCAATTTAAAGCAGCGCCTTTTATCCCGTTGTACCATTCTAGCTCATTGTTAGTGGTCTCCGCTAAGTGATTTGAACGCTCGAATAACCGCTGAATGTGCCTTGGTTCAGGAACAAAACTTGCATTATGAGAATCTTCAATCATTTTAATAAATATACTGATCGGAAGCGGAACAATTGTTGATGAACCACCATAATAGCTAATGTTCATTTTATGTAAGGCGTAAAAATGAGCGACGCAGGCATCATTTATCTTGGGTGCAATAAAAAGACAATAAGCGGGTTTGTTGATATCTCGTTTTACTTTTGCAAGATGTCTTGTGACTGGTTCGCCTTCGGTTTCATATTGACGTTGGCCACTTTGCATAGTAACTTCCACTATTAAGCCGAAATCTTCGTAATCACAATAAATATCGGCCATGTTTCCTTGAGCAGTTGACATTGGACTCCCAAAATCATCAAATTTTAAATTCGCTTTAATATTACCCCCGTCAATCATTGTCATTGCTCTCCAGGTATTCCATTCCAACATCAAAGGTACATCATAAAGGGAATTATTAAGTATTTGCGTAAAAGTTGTGTTAATGTCATCAAAAAGACGATAATCTTTTATTGCTACCACTTGATCAGTTATAATTTGGTCTTTCCTGGCCTCCAATTCGGTATTCAAAACATCTTTGAGTTTCTGTAAGCCAATGTTTTCATTAACCACTATATTCGGAAATTCCGTTCGGATTTTATTTATAAGTAAGACCCTATCATCGGTTAAGAGAGTAGGTATCTGCGGATTTCCAAGGTATGAAATATAAAGCATTTCATTATTTACATAACATGGATCTCTATCGGTGTGTCTCAAAAAATATTCAACTTCTCCAGCCTTTTCGGGGACGATAGAAATTGATTTTCCCAAATGCGAAATATTGACTAATCCAGTAGCTCTCAGATACCTAACGCAAGCATCTGCGTAGTCCCTCAAGTTACTTGCTTTTGTCCTCAAAAATTTCTCGATAGAATCGTCATTGGTTTCCCGAGTTTTAGTTTTACCCGAAGCAATGTCGCTGTTATAAATTTGCCTTAGCTCAGAATTTAAGTATTCAGCTTTGAATCCTTTATAATTACCTTGATTTTCGGCTTTGGCATTCCTAAATTTTTCAATCTTCGAGACAATGCTTTCGAAATTCCTATAGTCAACTAGTTGAAGTCCGAACATCATTAGCTCGTCAAACTTTAACGAGCCAAAGTGATAAACCAAACGAAATAACTCCAGATACGGCTTACCCCAAAAGTCAGCGGAATTAGGTGATGGTTTGTGATAAGGCGAGGGAACTTGAAATTTTAACAATTGTCGCAAAAATATCTCCTCCTTCCGCTTGGAATGAATTAATTCTAGCCCAGCATCAGTTAAGCTAATTTTAGGAGACAGTATTACAAATCCAAGTGACTTAGGTCCTCGATTTATTCTATCTCTTGCACTAAACGCAGGGTCATTTGCTCCTTGACCATTGAAAAAGTTTTCTTCTTTCAATAACTGCATGAACGCACGTTGCGTATTGTCATTCCATTCTTGCCCTGCAAAATGGGTATTCAATAGTTCAATTTCAGGAATCATTTTGCTAGGAGTCCGTGGGGACGTTGTAACAAATATTACCTTGCTATCTATTCTAGACATATGATGCCAATTTAAATTAAGATGCTAATTTACTTTGGATTTCGAATTGACCATGAGATATTTCCTTGACGTTTTTGTAGTTAGATATCAAAATGTGTGTCGCAGCGGACTTAAATCTATTTCGGATATTTACGGCATAAGATTTCCCGTATTCGTCAACTATCATATCCTTATATAGCTTTGTGGTCAACTCGGTTCTCCCAATAACCATGAGCGCTTTACACTTAAGATTTTTGTACCCTTCCGCTAATTCGATATGGTCCTTTTCGGTAAACCCATCTTTATGTTCAACATTACCATAGTCCGAGAACACACAGTCATATGGAGGATCCAAAAACATAAAGTCGTCTTCATTTGCCAAGTGAAAAAGGTGCTTATAATTATAATTAAGCACTTCAGTATTGGAAAGCAATTCATGATGTAGATTCGTTAACAAAGACGTGTTTAGATTCGGATATCTGCCGAATGGTACGTTAAACTCGCCTCTAGCATTATATCGAATCATACCGGAATATGCTGTTTTATTTATAAAGAAATATAATGCGGCTTCAGAATATTCTTTTGGTCGCAAATCGTTAAACATGTCTCTGAATCGATAATAAAGAGACTCGTTATCATCATTTACTCGCTCATCAGGGTTAACTTTTTTTAAAATTTCAAACTTTCTTCGATTCGTCTTATATAAGTTTTCAATTTCATCGAGTTCTTTTCTTAATTGAGTAAAGTCATACTTAACCGCATTATAAAAAGACATCAATTTCGAATTTATATCGTTGATAATTGCTTTTTGGGGCTCTAAATAAAAGTACAATGCTCCACCTCCAAAAAAGGGCTCAATATATCGTCCCCTAAATTGCGGTATATGTTTTGTTAAGAATGGTATTTCCTTCGATTTCCCGCCTCTATACTTAATTATAGGTTTCATAGGTCAATTCTTTATTTAAAAAATGTTGAGAAAACATTCCGCAACAATGTTCCAAGTACAAATCAAAACAGCCATTTTAATTTGCGAGTTACAGTGATATCCTACAATAAGTTAGCTCAACTCTTGCATGAATAGCCATCTTTATTATATAATGCTTGAATTTAATTCGTTTGTGTTCAAGGTTCAGCTGTGAGCCAAATCTAACATTTTTGCGATTACTCATGCCTGAAAATCTTTCAATTTATTTAATAATATAACGAATAAATATCAGCGAATTCTTCAATAAAGTTGCAAAGCTGGTTAAGTTTTAGGGCGCTGAACAAGTCAGGGATCTGGTCATTTACGGCACTTTTAATGGCAAGGCCCACAGGCTGAAAAGGTCCAATCCCGAAGCTTTCTTTTTCTGGTATCAAGTTTCCGTCCTAAAATGTCAAAGATCTGAAGTTATTCGTTGCCTCTAATAGAAATGTGGAATCGATTAATCTTTCACGTACTAATATCTGCGTCAAAAAGTTGATGAGTACTCGGTGCATAGCTGATTTGATGTTAAATAAAGTACTGAATTACAAATAATTACGATTCATATTCGATTGCCTAAGAGGCTACTGAAGAAAGTATCAAAAAACGCCAAACCCTGCAAATCAAAAGTTTGCGGGGTTTCTTTTTTGTGCTAATTCTCTATTTTATGCATTAATTGAATTATACTGAATTGCTGTAGTTACGTATCTCTAACAATAAAATTAAGTGTTGATGTCGCATTTTACGATATCAACACTGCTATCAGAAGAATATGGTCTTAGCATCAAGGCTTTAGATTTGCAGGCCGTCATAAAAGGGGGCACCGCAGCGTTTTTGGTCGTTTAAAAAAGTAAGTGGTTAAGCAAGAACATGGCAACAATTACCTGCACGATAATAAATCGTTTGGTAAGCCGTCGAAACATGAGTTCTGTTCTATTTCCCCGGTTTATGAATATGAGGTTTTAATGATGGAGTATTACCCGGCGTCTCCTTATTATCCCGTTGACGTCTGTCCGGTTTTCCTGTTGTTGTTGCGATTCTTTTTGGCCCTGGTTTGATTCCCATGATATTGTTCTTTTGCTATTAATTATCCTTTTGGATTTCCGCAGACAATTGTTTTTTAAGTTCTGATATATTTAATTCTTTACTCATTTAGTCGAAATTAATGTAGATCACATTTTGTATTATGCACTCAGCGTGATTTGCTATTGGTGACACTCAATAGCGATATTTACAGTAAATATATAAAAGTTCATTACTTTAGGCGGGAATAGGTTTAGTTAACTTTATTTACTGATAACTTATTTAACAGGGATTTTTATTCCTACTTTGTAGATATTGCGGTATCCTCGTACCGGATTATTTTTGAGGTCGACAGAATTAAAATCTATTTCATTGAGGCCCTTTTGGACATCTGGATAAATAATCAGACAATCAATAAGACTATCATCCTTGATATCTAATTCTGTATAGACCTTATTTAAGCGCGAATAGCCTGAAACTTGCCGAATATCTTGATGATTTATACCATAAACATAAAGTGGCTTATACTTAGCGTCAACTACCATCTTTATATGGTCAGTTTTGATTAGAAAATCCAGCTCATTTCCATAAGTAGAGACGTGATAATAAACTTCTTTAGCTGAATTTGAAAATCTGCGTTTTAAAAAATGATATGCATATAACTCAAAAAGCTTCGGCATATCAATCCAATACGGAGGTGTTGTGATTTTTTCTTTTGCAATATTTGACAAACTGTACGAAAAGCGCCTAAGTAATAATTTGGCCAAATATATAGCCTCGTTATATTCTCTAAAAAAGGGATTGGCTTTGTGATTTTTCACCTCAAATATATTTAATTCAAATCCCACAAGCTCAAAAGCAGGGCGGCAAAAATTGATAACATTATTGAAATGGTTATCAGTACTGTAGAAGGCTTTTTTATGATTTTCTAAATAGGTAGTGGCAAATACAAAAGCTTTTTTTAATAACCGATTTTCAAGGCTATCTATACCAAAGTCTTCATATTGGCAAGTAGTATGTGTAAATCGGTTTTTTGCAATATTTTGTTTAATATTTTGTCCTACCAATATTTTCCCTTTGATCTTAGAGTTTAAATTTTGCGATATTTTATAATAGGATTTTTTTAAGCCCTTTCGAACAATAATCTTAAGAATATTAAGAAATTTGACAATAATTAATGGCGTTAGCCAATCTTGACTTTGATTAATGGGCACTTCTGCCGAAACCCAATTAATATGAACTAAATCATCGATTTCCCGGTACAAATATTCAGAATTAAGACATTGATTAAGAATTGCAAAATAGTCTATCGATAAATTCTCACCAGCAGAATAATCAATTGGCATTTCCTGATCAAGTTCAATATCATCATTTAAATTAGCCTCTCGTCTAATAGCGTCTATTCGGCTATTTAATTTGGGTGCAACTATAATTGAGCTATGATTCTCAATCAGCCAATCCACACCTATATAATAACCTATCGTCAATTTAAAATCATCTTGATTATTCGTTACCTCATAACATAGACGATTAGGATTTAATCCAAATTTTTTCGATTGAATTATCCTGCCATCTGGAAAATCGGTTCTTATAAATTGTCCGGAAGCATGTTCCAAATAATCATATTGATGAATATCAGACATTACTGTATAGCGTTCTCTAGTTTAGCGATAGCTTCGTTCAATTCAACCGATTCCTTCAATACTCCATCCTTAATATACTCTTCCAAAATGGGAATGATTTCATATTTCAATCTTATCGCCGAATCAACTGCCTGACTTTTAATAAAGTAGCTATGACCAAGCCAAACATCTTGGGGACGAAATTCTGAAGATATATAAGTAGATGGCTCAAGAGATTCGACATTTTTTACAAACAAAGCTGAAACCATCCTAAATAATTCGGTTTCAAAAGGCACGTCTGTTAATATCTGTGGTAATATATCGACAAATGCAAACCTCCTACGGATAGCATAGTCTATGTGTCCAACGCTTCGATCCGCACTATTCATAGTACCAATTATATAAAAATTGGGTGGTAACACTATTTTATTACTACCGTCGACACTATACATGCTTTCAACTGCTACATTTCGGTACTCAAGGGCATATATAAGTTCTCCTAACACTGATGAGAGATTAGCTCTGTTTATTTCATCGATAATTAACACGTAGTTTTTAAGCTTCGTCTCTTCATCAATCTTAATATTATCAATTTCTTTTTTGCTGGATTTGATGAATTGGTTATACTTTTCGACAGTATTGAAGAAATATGTTGCATGGCTTTTGGTTAATGATTCTAGTCCATCTACATCTTTTATGTCCGCTCTCTCCTTTACGCCAGCTTTGATAATTTTTTCAAGTTCTGAGTATTTCATATTTAGCCCCTTATAGTGTGTTTCCCAATTATCCCCTTTATACTTAAATCTTTTGTCATCACTTTCAAACAAGTATACATGTGGAGTTAAGAGAAACTTCTGATCATCGCTATTCGCAATTGCTTCTTGAACATATTCGATGAATCTTTCTAGATCATTTTTTACTTGAATGATATTTTTGGACTGCTGCTTATCTGATTGGCTTAATTGAAAGTTTTCTAACGCATCATTTGCAAATGATGCTAATAGTTTATTTTGGGCTTCATATATAATTCCGTCGCCATCTAAATTCGGCTTAGAAACGATACCCCTCACAAAATCCTCATATGTATAAGATGGGTGAAACTGTATTATTTTGAATTGACTAATATCAGATATACTTGTTTCATCGAATTTATCGAAGATGAATTTGGCTATTGCTACAGCTCTTCGCATGTCGTTACCTGTGAAATTTGTGACACCCCAAGCTTTTTCCTTATAGTATTGCTTTATTTTATCAAAAGTTGTTGAATCTTCCTTATCGGTTTCTTTTTTTAGTACAACTTTTTTACCAATAGAGTCAACACTTATTAGTTTATACTCAGACCGATTTGCAGCAGTTGGAATTATATCTCCAGTTTTTAAAATGTCGACTATGTTTTTATCGGATAGTTCTAAAGGTTTTCTAATTACCTCAGTATTATAAATTAAATGATGAGCAAGTTCTTTAGCAAGTCTTGTTTTACCCGTACCGGGAGGTCCTTGCAAAATAATCTGTTTTTTATATTTAAGTAAATTAATAATCGCTTGTTTATTTTCATTAATCAAAGGCACATCATTTTCTTTCAGATATTCCAATGTCTGCCATGGATAAGTTATTAAGTCATAAGGCTCTAGCAATGGCAAAGCTTTTTTGAATAATCTTAATATTTCGTTACTATCCTTGAACCAGTTCGAATGGTCTACTCCTGGGATTTGAATTTCCAATTTCCCCTTTAGCAACTCACATAATTCATTCAAATGTTTTTGTGAAACAATTGTACTTAAATTATTAGGCTGCAATCCGGCAATTAATCTATTAATAGCTGCGCCTCTATGAGCGTTTGTAAATTTTAATATAACCTTTTGTGTATCTGAGTACAAATCAAATAGGGGCTCGCTTTGGCTCTCTGCTATCTTTTTTAAATAGGGTGCGATTTCGCCCCAGTTATTCTTTATTTTTTGTTGTTCCGCTTTGGTAAAGTATCCTTGTTGTAATGATGAGACGCATTGACCATTTGATCGTTCAAAAAATTCATAAAATACATTCTTATCCCAGTCTGTCCAATTTTGTTTGGTCTTGGCTTCTTCTATAAATCTGGGAACAAATTTTTTATAATTATTTTTCCAATCTTGCCAAACATCAATTTTTGAAAGTATATCGCCTAATTGCATTATTAAAAGTTTAAGTGAATGCAAATTAATCTTTATTAGGAAATATAGCTATTTATTTAAAATGAATTTCACATACAATCTTCCATACAAAATTATATTTATCTATTTTTTCACTGATTGCTTAGATGAGAATGAACTATAAAATTCAGTATAAAGTAATGTATAGATTTATATTGAACTTTCCTTTAAGTTATCAATTGAAATCTCGTAAAGGAGAACCCTACGGAATTGAACCTTAATCCGAGCTTCAATCTCTATTTGAACGCGTTGATCGGTAACCTTTTTTAGTTTATTTGTCACCATTACTGATAAGTTCGAGTAAGGACAAAAAGTTGGGTTAATCTTTCAAGTGAAGGTTTCTATGAAATTCAATAAATACTTTTGCGGGGTCCTCGTCTATTGCAAGAATTATCAAATACAATTCTTTTGCAGTTAAGCGAGTTGTAGGATTGTTTGAAAGTTCTGTGATACGAGACGCACTAATCCCTGTCCGCCTTGCTACTTCTGCTTTATTTATTGATTTTCTTTGTAAAAACTTACCTAAGTCTGTCATCAACTTTCGATCAAAAAACCACGATCAAAAGTTAAAGTACACCTGATCCTTTTAATATGCTAAAAATTTTGATTTTATATAGTTTTTCTATATATTTGTTTAGCTTTTCTAAATATTTTTATTGAAATTCAAGCTAACGTTGATTAAATAATAGTTTTGCGGCACTAAAAGAAATTAAAAGTGCCTGCACTTAAATCTCGCCTTAGAAACGTAGGAAATTTCAAGGGGACGGGAGGATAAGTGACAGCGCTCACGCCATAGGCGTGGGCCTGGCTTATTCGTTCCTGGGCTTCCTACGGCCTCTAAGGCGATAAGTCGGGTTCCACGCCTTATTTATTTTTCAGGCAGCCACCCGATAGTTTACCAAACCCAGAAAACTATGGAAGCCGCTACCCGACACTCATCACTCAAACCAAAGCAAACATTGCCAACCGCAATACAAGACTTCTTTGCCCATAACAACACCCGAACCACCAAAAACACGCTTGTCCACCTCTTCAAAGCCTGGGCCAGCCAACCCGAAAATAAAAAGCAGCATACCGACGAAGAAATCGCCCTGTTCCTAGATCAGTTAACCAGTTTGGTGGCCGCGGCAGAACAATTGCACCAAACAAACAGGGCACTTATAAACACCAATTCATCACCAAC
>Ga0157374_10000757_pt1 | contig 28225 bp, 22 predicted proteins | sample M25metaG_FD_115308 | JGI IMG/M metagenome (GOLD analysis project Ga0157374, IMG submission 115308) | Miscanthus rhizosphere microbial communities from Kellogg Biological Station, Michigan, USA - M2-5 metaG | ecosystem: Host-associated > Plants > Roots > Rhizosphere > Soil | place: USA: Michigan... | reverse complement strand
GGCCGGCATAACGCCGATAACCAACGAATTCGGGATGGCGGAAACCCGTCGTTTCTTTACAGGGCGTTCAGTGATTTCCCTTATCGGCGGAAAAATTTATACGACCGATGCCGGAGTTATGAATGGAGACGGAGAAAGCGAGCAGCTTATCGTCACGGGCGGAGAAGGCCTCTACGCAAAAGCAAAAGGTACTTTCTACGTATCGGGTAAAACGATTGGCCAATGGGGCAACTTCAATGGGCAGTTGTGCTATTCGAAGTAAGAAGTAAATAGAGCAACACATTAAACCCGTACATCGGCGGTTTTACCGCCGATTCGGATAGTGGCCACATATAACTGCGATGAAGATGCCATGGGGTCTGCATTAACCTCCGGGCTTAGCGCTTGCTAATTTGATCTGTTATGGGAAAGCGTTGCCAAGCGCATATATTTCTTCAGCAAATAATGGAGAGAAGGGTAAAATGCGCCTCTCGTCGAAGTGGGACAAGACGCAGGTTCGATTCTCCATAATGAATTGATGAGCAACAGCGCTGGATGTGTATCGCCGGTAATTGTGCCGGTACTGCGAAAAAATAGAACCTTATTTTAAAAACTCGCAACCTAGTGGTTAGTCCTGGTGAATTTGTTAGCTATCCTTGCTTTGGGCACCTCGGCTTCGCACCCTGCAGGGGAGGGCGCTTTAAGGGATTTCGGTGGTTTATTCATCGCCCTCATCGCCTATTCATCATCCTTATCCCAGGTCCTTCTCCCGCCAGCGAGAGAAGGGAGTAACACAAAAATCGTCCGAATAATTTACTAGGGATAAGCGGTGAAGCAATCATCACTGGAGGTAACGCTGGCAAACCTATTGGGTCGTATAGTCGTGCGAGATGAGTCGGCTTTATTTGAACTTCAACGGGTTTTTGCAGGAAGAATTTGTGATTTCGTATTGAATCGGATTCATGATCAAGGCGAGGCGGAAGAAGTGGTGAGCGATACTTTGTATGCGGTGTGGGGCAATGCGCATCGGTTCCGTGGCGATGCAAAGCCTAGCGTCTGGATCTTGGGCATTGCGAAGAACAAAGGATTGATGCGGCTGCGGGCCCGTCCTCCCGCAGCGGAAGATATCGATGAAATGGACGATGTGCTGGTCGATTCCAGTCCCAATGGCTTCGACGATGCTGTGATGAGGCAAAGCCGAAAACATGTGGGAGGGTGTCTCGACACGTTGAGCGATGAACAACGCGAATGTGTAACGCTGGTTTTCTACGAAGGTTATTCGCTTGCGGAGATCGCTGAGATACAGGATTGTCCTGAGAACACGGTCAAGACACGCCTTTTCCATGCGCGAAAGAAACTTAAAGGTTGTTTGCAGAAATTTAAGGATATGCTGTGACTATAGATAATCAATCAGAGTCTCAGGACTCGGCAGAAGCACGGCGCAGATATTTGGATATTCTCCCTTTTTATTTGAATGGGACCTTACCTGACACTGATCGACAATGGGTAATGGACTACTTGACGCATAATCCCCATATGCAATCGACGTTGGCTTGGCATGCGGATTTATCGGAGCAAGTACGTATTTCTACCGAGCAGCGTCTTGCTGGCATCCCGGCCAATATCGGACTCAAGGGATTAAAGCGGAAATTAAGGGAAGAGCGGACAAGGAAAATCAAGTGGAGCGGTTTATGGGAAACCTTGATGTCGGCTCGCTGGTTGCCTTCCGCGTTTGCTGCGGCAATGTTGTTAGTGGTAGTGCAGTCCGTTTTTCTCGGTGTGATGCTATCGAAAGAGGACACCGCTACGGCCCCCCTTGTGCGTTCTGTTACGGAAATGGCGCCAAAGGAAAAGATCCGTTATCTACAGGTTAATTTCAAAGCCGATGTTACAGAGCGAGACCTTAGATTGGAACTTATCGAGACAGGGGCTCGTATTATCGATGGACCGGGACAGTTGGGTGATTATGTTGTGGCGGTACCCGATAAGCGGCTGGAAGATGTCAGAAAACATCTTGAGCAAAGCGATCTTATAGAATCGGTCAAACCTATTGAGCAACCACCGGCACCGGAATAACGACAAGGTACGAAGGCGCAGCTTATTTATAGGCAACAATCCAAAAAATGAGCGATACCACATTTCAGGAATCGAGGCGGAACGCGTTGAAAGCACTAGTTGCTTTGGGCGGCTTGTGGGGTTCGGGAGCTGTCTTTTCGCAAAATAATTCGCTTGCGCAAATATCGGGCGGAAAAGTCGCGCTCGTTATTGGAAATGCGAACTATTCGGCCAGCCCTTTGAAAAATTCGGTGCGCGATGCCTATTCCGTGGCTAGTTCGTTGCGAACCTTAGGGTTTAACGTTGCTGCTTATGAAAACATTGCACTTCCTGAAATGTTGGACGCGATGAAGGCGCTTTGGCTCAATGGACGCGAGGCCGGTGTGCGTGTTTTTTATTTTGCAGGCCATGGACTGCAGTATCACGGTGAAAACTATTTGCTGCCTGTGGATGCCGTCATAAAGTCCGAAGACGATATTCCACGCAAAGCGGCCTCGTTCACTGCCCTTATCGATAAGCTGAAGACATTGTCGACCGGCGTGAATATTTTGGTGTTGGACGCTTGCCGCGCACCGCCCCTACGTGGGCAGGCGACTAGAGGACTAGGGAATGGATTGGCGCATGTCGTAGCGCCGCGTGGTACGTTGGTGGCTTTTTCCACCGGTCCCGGCGCCGTTGCGCTGGATGGAACTGACGCCAATAGCCCTTATACCCATAGCTTGATTACGCATTTGCAAACGCCGGGTTTGCCCGTGGAGCAATTATTCAAACGGGTTCGCATCGATGTGGCGCAGCAAACAAAAGATACCCAGATCCCTTGGGAATCAAGCAGCCTCGTCGGCGATTTTTGTTTTAGGACAACGGACGGAGGGGAGTGTCCGGCGCTTACTTATGGTCCTCGATAGAGTGATTGCACGCGACAAGCCTGAATAGATCTCGAACAAGCTCTAATACCAAAACTAACGTAGCTAAAGCTAAGGTCTTTATATAAACTAAGCCGCTTTTCCAAAAAGCGTTTGGAAAGTCGAGGATACGGAAAATTGCTTTTCTGTATAAAGATCAAAAAATATTAAGGTAATTCAGCATCCCGATGTATTGATGCTGAATGCTATCGGCACTAAAAAATGCAAAAAGTCATTCTAATGGCCGCCATCAGCCTTTTCGTATTGTGGTGTGAGCCTTGCTTATATTCACAAGAAATAACAGAAAACGGCAAATTACCCATAACGCGTACTGTTGCAGAGTCAACAACATCTGGACAGTTTAAAGACATTCCGTCCAATAGACCGAATGCGAATTTGCGTTCCGATATGCGGCGGGTTGCTTTAGTGATCGGAAACAGCAACTATTCGCGCGCGCCGAAACTTCCTAATCCGAAACACGATGCAAGGGATGTTTGCGGTGTACTAAAGGCTCTCCAATTCGATGTTACCTGCCTATATAACATTTCGACTCGGCGAGAATTTAGAGAAGCGATACGTGCATTTACATGGAAACTTGATTCTCGCACGGTTGCTTTTTTCTTTTATGCGGGACACGGTGTTCAGCTCAATGGGCAAAACTATTTGTTGCCGACGGCGATCGATGCTCGTTCTCCGGTAGATATTGAAGAGGATGGCCTTAATCTCAGTTACGTGTTGCGTGGCCTGGAAGAGATGCGGAGCTCGCCGAATATCGTTGTGCTGGATGCCTGCCGTGAAAACCCATTTCCCCAATTGACTTCTGCCGGTGCGGCGCAAGGTCTTGCGAGAATGGAACCGCCGGTTGGCACGATGCTGGTGTATGCAACCGCGCCTAATGGCATTGCGCTGGATGGTATAGGGGAGAACGGTCTTTTTACCAAACATCTCGTCAAGCACCTACCGACTCCCGGACAAAAAATAGATGAACTATTCCAGATTGTCTCGCAAGCCGTAGAAGATGAAGCCAAGACTAATGGTATGGAGCAAGTGCCTTATCGAAGCTCTTCCTACTCGGGAGGGGTTTGCCTGGCGGGGTGCGAAAATCCGCAGGTTGTCGCGGAAATAGAAAAAATCAAACAACAGCAAGGGGACGCGGCAAAGCGAATCGCGGCGCTCGTTGCGGACAATGAGAATTTGAAACATCAAGCGCAGGAACGGAACCAACGCATCATCGAGTTGGAATCGAGAATGAAAGAGTTGTCGAGCGAAGCGGTCTCTGCAGGAAAACAAAGCACCTCCGCGCGCGAAGAAATGTCACGGCTGAAAGTGACCTTAGATGCGGCAAAACTTGAACAGTCCGAAGCCGAACGATTCAAGCGAACCGCTGACGCAAGAGAGAAGGAAATCACCGAATTAAGAAAACAAATGGCAGAGCTTCAACATAAGGCCCAGCAGTTGGATTTGTATCGGCAAGAGCTTGCTTCATTGCAGGGGCAAAGCGATAAGGCAGAGAGAAAGATGCAAGCCTTGATAGAAGAAAATAAAAGACTCAAGGCGCTATCGGATCAGAAGACATCAAATGTGGAGCTATTGGAAGAACGTATGGCTCAATTGTTGAAGAACGCCAATATGGTGGGTACGCAATCTGCCAATAAACAAGCCGAACTGACCAAGCTTCGCGCTAATTTGGAAGTCGCGAGAGCAGAACAGCAAGAGCTGGAAAAGCTGAAATCGTTAGCATCCGCGCGCGAGTCTGAAATTTTTCATTTGAAGGAACAAATGGCTTTGCTGCAAAGACGTTCTCAAGAACTGGACGCGTATCAAAAGCAAACACTGCCATCGAAAACAACTGCGGAGAAAAGCAAGCAGCCGATTTTTGTTCCGTCTTTCTAATTTTATTGGTTCATCATTTTTATAACAGAGAGGGATTTTATGAAGGGGCATCACGTTTTGTTTTTGGGGCTAATCGCGGCGGCCGTGAGTTTTAGTGGAAATCCGGCATTTGCGGAAGCGGATGTTTCTGCTAATGCATCTCACCCGCAATTTTTTGTGGGGATTAAGCCTTGGGCAACGACGTGGGATATTCCACTGGTGGATACGACCGTTGCGCTGACTAATAGCGGCCCGGTTTTGCGTCAAACATCGACCCAGGTGACGTCCAATGTGAAAATCGTGCCTATCTTCTCGGCAGGTACGCGATATAAAAATTTTGTTCTCGCCGCTAATTATTTTCCCAACACTTCATACTCTACCGAAGGTATGACCGACGGACGGGTTAAACGAAACGAGTGGGATATCAGCGTGGGTTATGCGTTTACGCCTAATATTCTGGCATCGCTTGCTTATAAGCGCGGCAAGATAAGCCAGGTGTTAACTAGCAACTCGTCCGCACTTTATGGTGTACCGGTAGGCTATACCATTGAAGGTTGGTTGTTGGGAGTGAATGCTAGCGCGCCATTACAAGATAGACTTTCTCTTTATGGGAATTTAGCTGTGGGTCCTGCTCGTGATAAAGGTGATATTCCCGATAATGCGGGAGTGGTGGCGCATAATGGATTTTATAAGATCGGCGAAGTCGGATTTTCTTATCGTTTATCCGATCAACCCAATAGTTCATCGATGCTAAATAATGTTTCTTTGCAAGTCGGCTATAGATCGCAGACTATTTCTATTCGAAATCTCGCATTCGGAACATTGGATTCAAACGCGCCTTACTCGGTAATTTCGTATGAGAAGCATGACGTGGTTTCGACGACTCAAGGTTTTATTGTCGGCTTAATCGGCGCGTTCTAAGAGCGTCTAAAAAAATGATTCTGGCGGCGTTGCAGCGCCTTGCCGTACGGTCGTACTGTCTGCGTCGCAGCGCCTTGCCAGAAACGCTTTGTTTCATTTTGTTAGACGCTCTAAGCCTATTCATACCAATGACCTCTTTCGGAACCGTCGCGAGCGGGTGTCCGCCGCGTCGGGCTAAACGGTTAAACCGGAGTTCGCATGGTTTTGTCGTGAAAGCCGGTAAATAATTTATGCGCAAATCTCGTTATTTATCACTTCTCTTATCCTGTGCAACAGCGTGTATGACGCTTTGTATCGGGGTGTCGGCGATAGCTGAAAAAACAGATATAAAGACTGCATCACTCAAGCAGCAGGAAGGGGGCAAGGTCGCACTTGTTATCGGCAATGCGGATTATTCGCCGCGACCTCTACGCAATCCAGTCAATGATGCACAAAGTGTAGCAACCGCATTACATGAATTGGGCTTTGATGTGACGTTGCGAGATAACGTTGACTTCACTCAAATGTTAGACGCGATGAGAGATTTCTGGTTAAAAAGCCGAGAAGCAAACGTCCGCGTTTTCTACTATGCAGGACATGGTGTGCAATACCATGGGGAAAATTATCTCCTACCAGTCGATACTATATTGAAGTCGGAAGACGATATTCCTCGTAAAGCAGCCTCCGTCAACGCATTATTGGATAAGCTCAAACAAGCATCAACAGGTGTCAACATCCTAATTCTTGATGCATGCCGTACTTTACCTTTTCTATCGACCCGTGGACGAAATTCAAGTACAACACGTGGATCGGAAAATGGACTAGCGCAGGTAGTTGCCCCGCAAGGAACATTGATTGCATTTTCTACAGCGCCCGGCGCCGTTGCTTATGATGGCGCTGGCGACAATAGTATATATACCCACCGCTTAATTACTCATCTGAAAACACCTGGCTTGCCGGTTGAACAATTGTTCAAACGCGTTCGAATCGATGTAGTGCAGTTGAGCAAGGATCAACAAATTCCGTGGGAATCAAGCAGCTTATTAGGTGATTTCTGTTTTAGAACGGGCCAAACAGGCAAATGTCCTGCCTCTGAATATGTGGGACATTAAGTCGAAATCCGCTCTAAGTTCATGTAACTCACAGGCAGTAATTTCCTCTTCGCTCATTGGGTAGTTAGTCGGCATTGTGAAAACAATGCTAAGGACACTGTTGGTTTATTGTAACGCCCAATTTAAAAAATATTTTTAATCCTGGCAGGGTTATTAGGGAGAATGCCAATGCCTATTTTTCGGTTAATTCATCGAGCATTGGTGGTGATCGCGGTGCTAAGTGCATTGTCACCGTTGGGCGTACTTGCAGAGGATGCTAACCAGGAAGAGAAACTAGCAGCAAAAATAAATACTATTCTTTCCGATAAGGCGCATCTTTCCGATATCAATGCAATGCTTAACTTGGTTGCGGAGGGTAAAGCATTATACGAACGTGATGAAATTAAGCTAAGTGGTCATCAGTATTGTAGTCAGGCTATGGCGCTAGCGGAAAAGGGCGAGCTCAGACTTAGCGTAAGGGCCGCGAGCAAGGCGTTGTATATTGCCACCGAAACCGATAACGCAGATCTTATTGCATTAACTAATCGTGATCTCGCAATTGTATTCAGTTATGCAGGAGACCTTGAAAAGGCGGATCGGTTCGCTCGCGAAGCGCTCGAACATCAAGCCATCAATCCAGAAAGTGTCCGTGGCCCAGCGTATAAAGTGCTTGGTGATGTCGCGGTTCGGCAAGGTAATTTTGAGGCTGCCATTGATGCTTATGAAAGGTCCATTAAGGAAAGTTCCGAGCGCTTTCGCTTTTTAGCGCGGGTATCCCTCATAAACGCCCGCATTCGCAAGGGGGATTTGGGTCAAGCCCGATCCGAATTAAGTGCGTTAGCCATTCCGCAGGACGCTTTTCAAAATCTACAGATTCGCCGAGTCGGTGCCGAGCTTCTCCTCGCCGAAGGTAAGCCTGCTGATGCGTTGCCCATTTTTGATGTGTTGGCGAAAACCGAGGCTGGAGATGAATCAGCATATTTTCGTGTATGGGCGTTATATGGCATCGCTAAAAGCCGGCTTGCATTAGCGCAGAAACGCGAGGCAGCGAATGCCCTTTCATCCGCGCTGAGTGAATTCGACAACGTGCGCTCACGCTTTCGCAGCGACGAATTCAAAATGGGATTGTTTTCCGACGCACAATCTATTTTCGACAGTGCAGTATCACTGTATGGAGAAATGGGTGAAGTCGAGCTTAGTGTAGAGGCAAGTGAGCGCAGCCGGGCTCGCGCCTTATTAGATGCCGTTAAAACAAGAGCAAAAGTCGCATCTGAATTGACCTCCTCGACGTCTATTCCCCTATTTAGGCAGTCGCTTAAATCGGACGAACGCATCATCGTTTTTCATATGTTGCCGAATGGTCTAAAAGCCTGGGTGATTAGTAATAAAGATATTCAGGCGATAAATTATGAATTGTCGCGCAACGATGTAGTTAATTTGGTTCAATCGTTTAGAGATGACATCACAGAAGGAAAGCGGGCAACAATTAAGGATGCAGAGCACCTTGGCGAGTTACTCATCTCTCCGTTAAAACTAACACCAGGTCTTAAATTAATCTTTGTCCCTCATGGTCCGCTGCATTATCTCCCCTTTCAAGCACTTCGTATCCAAAAGCAATATTTGATCGAGCAATATCCCATTGCAGTAGTGCCCTCGCTTAGTGTTGCGAATCGGCTCATTACAAAGTCTCCTCTTATGAGAGGAGAGCTCATTGCCTTTGGAAATCCCGACATTGAGCCGAAATATGCGCTGTCATCAGCTGAAGATGAGGTAAAGCATATATCCGCATTCTTTCCTCGACGACAAATATTTTTGGGTGTTGAAGCAACTAAAACTCGATTTCAATCAATGTCAGCATCGGCGAACGTTATACATATTGCCGCTCATGCTGAAGCGGATGAAGTAGACGCTTTGTATTCACGGATACTTCTCGCCAATGAGAATGGCAAACAAAATTTTCTTGAAGCTCGCGAAGTATTGCCAATGAATTTAAGCGGTGTTTCCTTAGTCACGTTATCTGCGTGTGAGTCGGCGCTAGGAAAAATCGGGACCGGCGATGAAACGCTTGGATTGTCATGGGCCTTCCTTTCGGCCGGAGCATCGACGCTCATCGCATCGCTTTGGCCCGTCTCGGATGAAGCGACCGAAGTGCTTATGACTACGCTCTATAAGCGTATGGCCGAACATAATGATATTCGACAAGCGATGCAAGATGCGCAATTGGCCGTATTACGCAGGCCTGAAACAGCACATCCTTTCTTTTGGGCGCCATTCAATCTAATTGGCGATTGGCGCCTAGTAATGGAATAACAATGGTGAATTATAAGAAAAATATTTTGTGGATGCTTCCGGCGGCACTTATTCTGTTATCAAGCAATGCAGGTGCTACAAGTACTTCGCAAAACGCCGAGCCGCAAGGTACAGTGACGACCAACGAATCCGCGGACAAACGATTAACATTCGTATTACGTGGAATCGATTTGAAGGGCGTCACCGCATTTGATGCTCAACTTCTGACCGCAGCCTATGCCGAGCAACTGAATCATGAAGTTACTTTTACAGATTTGGAAACGATAGCTCGCCGCATTACAAGCTTATATCGTGCGAATGGTTACTTCTTAGCGCAAGCAATCGTGCCATTGCAAGTAGTCAAACAAGGTGTTGTAGAAATTAGCGTTATTGAGGGGCAATTAGGTGAAGTACGCATCAACATTGCGCCAAATTCACCCATTACGGAACAGCGAATCCGCGACATGCTGGCCTCATTAGTGCCCGGAAAACCGATTAACGGGCCACGCTATGAGCACGTCATGCTATTGCTTTCAGATGTACCCGGAATACGGGTAAGGTCAACGCTAATGCAAGGTGAAAGGCCAGGCACCAGCGATCTTGTTGTTGCTATTGAGCCCACATCCCGTTTTCTGCCAACAGTGGAAGGTGATAACTACGGGGATCGAATAACTGGACGAGTACAGATCGGCGGTGCAGTTCGGGTCGCAAGCCCCACAAAAATTGGCGACAACATTGATGCAAAATTGATGGTGTCGCAAGGTTCAAAGCTTACATTCGGCCGCGTGAGCTATGAAGCTCCCATCGGATCTAACGGCGCGCGAGGTGGTGTAGGCATATCGCGTATGGCATACCAATTGGGCGAAGAATTTTCGGTGCTGGATGCTCACGGTATTGCGACCATATACGATGCCTCGTTGATATTTCCTTTTATCCGCCAGCGTAATGAAAATTTATTTCTGCGTTTGGTGATAAATGACAAAAAGCTATCGAACGATTTACGTGCTGCAGAAGTTTCGTTTGACAAACGAATAAGTGGAGCAGGATTAGGTTGGTCTTACGAAAAACGAGATCAGTTGTTTGGAGAAGGGTATTGGAATACAAATGGCCTTGTTTATAGCGGCCATCTAAGCCTCCTCGATGCATTATCAAAAGATGCTGACCGTGGACCATCAGGCCCGATGACATCGGGCAGTTTTACTAAATTCGATGTTCAAGGCTCTCGGCTACAAGCCCTATCATCGAAGAGCAGCCTATTCACTACGCTTGCTCTTCAATGGACAGACAGTAATTTAGACCCTTCGGAGAAATTTTCATTAGGCGGCCCTCAAGCCGTTCGGGCTTATCCATCAGGGGAGGGATTAGTAGACCAAGGTGCAATCATAAATCTTGAATGGCGTTATAGCATCAATGAAAATCTAACATCCTATGGATTTTACGATATGGCTCATGGCCGGCGTTCTCATATGCAAACGGCCGTCGAAGATAATTATGTAAATTTGCGAGGGCCGGGTATTGGCGTTAATTGGTCAAAGTCGAATAACTTTGCGATGTCCACGACAGTAGCTTGGCGCAAGTCTGGTCCTGCAGTTACGGATAATAATAAAGCTGGCGCCATGTTTTCCTGGCGTCTACAGAAATCATTTTAGGGGAAGGAAGATATGAAACTCGGTTCACTACGGAACATCTTCCCAAAAAAGATCTTATTGCCAATAGGTGACTGTCGTGCCCTTCATAATAAGGCACCGGCTTTGACAAATAGGACGGATATGCGAGATCAACGATATCGGATGCGCAATCAAAAAAATTTCAAACTCCGTTCAATAGGGTTAGTACTGGCTATGGCGTTGAGTTATCGAGCGCATGCAGTATCACCGATTGTTGTGCCAAGCGGCGCCACTGTGGCAAACGGTAATGTCTCTATTACTGCGGGCGATGGCGGTTTGACCGTGCAGCAAAATTCACAAAGTGCAATTGTCAATTGGAATTCGTTTTCCATTGCGCCGAACCTTGCAGTCACTTTCATACAGCCTAATGGATCTAGTGTAATTCTGAACCGAGTTACCGGAGGAGAGGCGTCACAAATTCAAGGATCGATCATATCGAATGGCAAGGTATTTCTCGTTAATCCCAATGGAATTTTGTTTAGTAATACGTCACAGATCAATGTTGGAAGTATTGTGGCATCCACGCTCGATATCACGGACAGTAATTTTAATTCAGGAAAATTAATATTTGAACGTACTAGTGATGGCAGCGCAACAGTTACAAACCAGGGGAGCATCAATGCGGTGAGTGGGTATGTAGCGCTGCTAAGTAATGGGGATGTGCGTAATGAAGGGACTATTGTTGCTAATGGCGGTACGGTAGTTCTGGGAGCCGGAAGGAAGATGACACTTGATTTGCAAGGCGATGGTCTTATGCAAGTGATGATCGATATTGGCGATGCCGGCGTTGTGACCAATACGAACTTGATACGGGCAGATGGTGGAAAAATAATGTTAGTTGCGGATCCATCGGTTATACAAATGGCTGTCAATCAAACCGGTATCATTCAAGCTACAAGCTTAGCTACTCATAATGGTGAAATTGTATTGTCTGGAGGCACACTAGGACAGGTCAATGTGGATGGAGTGACGAGCGTCAAATCTAGTAGTGGTATGGGCGGAAAAATACTGATATCCGGTCAAGATATAAATGTGTCTGGCGAGCTTGTTACAGACGGGCATGGTCCCCTAGGCACCGGCACTATTACACTCAATGCCACCAATAATATCGCGACAACCAATAGTGCCGTTCTAGAAGCTAGTGTTTTTGATGTCGGCGGTCAAATCTCGGGTGGGTCGATCAACATAACGGCAAATGGCGCCGCATCAATCAAAGGGTTACTGCAAGCGAATGGAGGACCCGCAGTAGGTGACGGAGGTAACATTCAAATAACTGCTACCACCGTAGATATTTCAGGTGCAAAGCTCAGCGTAAGTGCTCCGGCCGGCAAACTGGGGACGATCAATGTGATCCAAGGCGTAAGCTCGCTACCATCCGCCAATCCAGGCAATAGCGACACTGCGGTGCCACCGGCGGCTATATCATTTCCCACAGTAGTCCAATCATCACTCGATGCGTCGGCAATTGTAAATAAGGCGCTAGTGCAAACCGTTAGTCTTATGAGAAATCCCGAAACGACCTATATATATGACAGCAATATTAGGCCAGTTTCGATTTGTTCAGTAACAGATTTAGATAATCAAACTTATAGCAAAGAAATGAATGACCTGTTATCTCGTGAATGGTCTCGAGTTCGGGGGCGTCCTAAGATTAGCAATTGCTTCCAAAGTGATCACCATAATAGTTGCGCCGATCTGTGATGAAATAGCGATCGTTAACCGCCATGACAAAGAAGTCTCAGCCCGAAAATCCAAAGAAAAAGTGTAAAGACATTTCTATCGGTTTAGTGCTAGCCGGCATATATCTAATTGGTGGCGCACTAAGTGCCTGAAAAGATCGGTAAGGAGCGCGCGCCGTTCAAAGCTGAAAGCCAACCGCGCGCACCATACCTTCCATTAAGTCGCGCCACCAGGATGGTTCTCGAACTTCGTATGGATTCGATTGCTGTATATGACGCCACACCCATGTCGCAAGCCATGTGATTTCCGATGGGCCATAAAAAGCCGTCATTAGTTCAAAGTTCAAGAACAAGCTGCGTCCATCCAAATTAGCGGAACCGCACAGCGCTAATTCAGTGTCGACGATGACAGCTTTTGCATGGATCATCGTGGGAAACAAATATACTTGCGCACCAGCCCTTACCAGTTCACGTAATGCTCTCTCCCGTGCCCAGTCCGCTAGCCTATGGTTCGATCGTGCGGGGATTAGCAGTATGACTTGAACTCCGCGTCGACATGCAATGCACCATGCAGCCAGAAGCGCCTCATCCGGCACGAAGTATGGCGTGACGGCTACAATACGTTGCTGTGCCTGATAAGCCGCGGTGAGTAACATCTCATACATAACATCGTCTGCGTAATCGGGGCCGCTAGGTACAAGCTGCGCCGGCACGCCATTGGTGACGTTCATAACTGCCGGTTTATTATGTGGCATGGATGATTTTCGTCCTCCAGCCGCATGCCAGTCATGCTCGAACAATAATTGGGCTTGTGATGCAAGCGGTCCCTGGACCACGAAACTGAGATCCGGCCAGGCGGCGCATCCATCGACATCAATAAAGTATTCGGATGCGAAATTGCGACCACCACTCCACAGAGTCTCGCCGTCACACACCACGAGTTTGCGGTGGTTGCGTAGATTGATGCGACCACGTAGCGGATTATGTAATACCGGCATGAACCAGCGAACAGTAACACCAGCGTCGCGCAATGCACTTATCTGTGATCGTGTGGATCGTAGGCCGCCGATTGCGTCGAGCAATACGCGTACGCGTATGCCACGTTTAGCGCTCCGCATTAAGGCAGCGCTTAGCTCACTCCCGGTGACGTCGTTACTAAAGATGAAAGTGCATAGGTCAATGTGTTGCTGCGCGCTGTCAATCAACGCCAGCAGCGCTTGTTGCGATACAGCGCCGTCTTCGTGAAAACGGATGGAGCGGTTGCACGTTGGTGGCGGAACCGACAGAACAGCAAGTAACCGGGTTGCCCAACTCGGGCTTGCTTGATCTTCGTTTAACGCCGACCAAACGGGGACTGCGCGGCTCGGACGAATGAATTTGCGCGTGCCAAATAGCAGAAACAATGGAATCCCCATGTAAGGAACAACCGCGATGACCAACACCCAGGCGATCGCGGCAGACGGGGGCCGACGTTGACGACTGATTCGGGTCACCAACACATAAAGAAGCAAGCCACCGAAAACGAAGGCACCATGCTCCAGTGCCGATAGTGAGAATGTCCAACGAAAGCTGGGCACAATGCCGGCCATCATTTGAGAGCGCCATATTTGGAATTATTGGTTGGTTCTTTTGAGTTGTTATTGAATTCCATGTTTGTACCTGTGGGGATATATTCTGCGCATTTTACTGCCAACCTCAATGTCCGATTGATGATGTTATTAAGCGATCAAACAAGATTTTAAGGCCTTACCTTTTGCTCGAATTGGATGACAATCTCGAACGGCCGGCTCTGAGTGAAGAGCTTATAGAAAACACCCAGCAGGTTCTCGTCATTTGCAACAGATCATCGCTTTTATTTTTTGCATCTACTTGCAATTTCTAACGTTCGGTGTATCTTGTATTGCATTGCAGCATGCATTGAAATCGAAGAATAACCAAATCATGAATATCAGACTCCGCACAACCGTGCGCGGCTTTATCGATAGTAGCAACGAGGCAGTGTCATGTGCTCTGCCGACACATCCTTTCGGCATTTCGCAAATCCTATTTTTTGGTTGCGCTTCTCCTAAGCTTTATTACCGCTGACATCAATCCCTTCGTGCACTGATCGCGCTTAAGACGCGCGATGAAATTTATTTTTTTTAATTTCGCTTTAGGAGGGTTCCATGGAACTAACCTCTATTGGGATTGTTTTATCTGCAATCGCGGGAGTTATTGTGTTTGTTTATGCCGGCGGCATCATCCGCTATATCCCCAATGATCGATTGGGGGTGCTAGAAAGATTGTGGAGTTTTAAGGGCTCGGTCAATCACGGCTTGATAGCACTCAATGGTGAAGCGGGTTTTGCACCAGACGTGCTTCGCGGTGGTTTTCATTTTTTCGTGCCGTTCCAATATCGAGTTCATTACGTGTCGCTCGTGACAATCCCTCAAGGGCAAATCGGCTATGTGTTTGCACGTGACGGTTCGCCGCTTTCACCAACGCAAACGTTGGCATCGAACGAAATGGCAGATGACTTTCAGGACGTCCGCGCCTTTCTGAGCAAGGGGGGACAAAAAGGACCGCAACGGAAAATTCTTCGCGAGGGCACATACGCATTCAACTTGGCACAGTTCATCGTGCTAACTAAAGAGCGCTGCTACGCAGTCATTCTTGAAAAGGCCGATAACGCGCTTCTCGAAGAAATGGCTACGTTAATCGGTGCACGTGACGGCTTCGATGCAGTGGTCATTAAGGATTCTGACGATATGATCGGCATCGTCACTGTGCATGATGGCCCGGCGCTTCCCGATGGGGAAATTATTGCGCCTACGGTCGGTAATGACATTAAGAATCCAGCAGTATTCCATAACAATTTTCAGGATCCGGAGAAGTTCCTTCGTGCCGGCGGTTATCGTGGACGGCAATATCAAGTGCTTGTTGATGGAAGCTACTTCTTGAATCGATTGTTTGCGACAATCGAGCTAGTGCATAAGACTGTGATCGAGGTGGGTACTGTTGGTGTGCTGGTATCGTATACCGGTAAACAAGGCACTGATGTGTCAGGGGATCAATATCGTCATGGTGAATTGGTGGACCCGGGCACGCGCGGTGTTTGCAGTCGTCCTTTGTTGCCAGGCAAATATGCGTTCAATCTTTATGCCGGCAAAGTTATCGTGGTACCTACGACCAACTTTGTGTTGAAGTGGGTGAAAGAAGTAACTGGTCCGCATAAGCTTGATGAGAATCTTTCTGAGATTGCGCTCATTACTAAGGATGCATTTGAGCCGACGTTGCCATTATCTGTAGTAGTGCATATTGATTATATGAAAGCGCCATTAGTAGTACAGCGCTTCGGTGATATCAAGAAACTTGTGGAGCAAACGCTAGATCCTATGGTATCGGCCTATTTTAAAAATATCGCGCAGACTAAAACGCTGATCGAACTGCTGCAGGAACGCAGTGATATTCAGCAGATGTCAGGCGACGACATGCGAGCTAAATTTGCGGCTTACAACCTTGAGCTGCAAGAGGTTCTAATCGGCACGCCACGCGCTAGCAAAGAGCAGGGCAGCAGCATTGAACATATTCTGACTCAGTTGCGCAACCGTCAGATTGCTGTCGAACAGGTGGAGACCTATAAGCTGCAGGAAGCGGCCGCAATCCAGGAGCGTACGCTGCGAGAGAAGGAAGCGCTGGCATCGCAACAAGCAAGCATCACAGGCTCTGTGTTGTCTATTCAAGTGAAGGAGAACGAAGGCAAAGCCAAGCTTGCCCAAGCCAAGCAGGAAGCGGAAACCGTGCAGGTAATTGCCAAAGCGACCGCTGATCGTGTTCGTCTTGAAGGTCAAGGAGAAGCCGATCGCATTAAGTCCGTCGGTTTTGCGGAGGCAGATAAAACACGTGCACTAGGCCTCGCGACCGCAGAAGCAACGGCTAAACAGGTGGAAGCGTATGGTGGTCCACAGTATCAGCTAAGCAGCCAAGTGCTTACTCGTTTTGCGGAAGCCGTTGAAAAAGGAAAACTGTCGCTTGTTCCTCAAGTTGTTGTTGGTGGCGGACACGAAGCTGGTGGCGCCGGTAACTTGGTCGAGGCAATGCTGGCGATGCTATTGACCGAAAAAAGCATGGATAGAAAGCCGACGTTGCCGCTTGAGCCGCAGTAATCCTAGACCACATGGCGGGCGCGTAGTTGCGCTCGCCTATTTCACTCATTGCCGACTACGCTGCTGATTTCGTATCGGCAGCAATGGTCGCAAGTTCGATTCCAAAAATTCTTTTGATTGCTCCCGCTCAGCCATTGCGGTCACGGGTGTCCGCAATGCTTATAACGACATATATATTTAAGTGGTAGCGGCTTGACGAAATGGGCTAGGGTGCGCTATAAAACGATTAACAAATTAGTTAATCCTTAAAACGTTATGTCCCTCGACAAAATTTTTGAAGCATTGGCATCCACGCCACGAAGACAAATTCTGGCATATCTTTCTGAAGCGGCACTAACGACATCGCAACTCGCGGAGCGTTTCTCGATGAGTGCGCCGGCCATTTCACGGCATCTTTCGGTGCTGGAAAATGCTGGTTTAGTCGTGAGCGAACGGCAGGGGCAGTTCGTGTTGTATCACCTCAATCGCGATAACTTGGTTAATCAGCTAACCGGCTTCGCGTTCGAACTGTGCCCGGTTGGGCGGCCTTTAAAGCGAGAATCGCGGACGCTGGTCAAACAACGAAAAAAAACGACTTAATTTGATCGGAGGAAGTTGCCATGGCTGATTTGCCCGCGAGTTTGAAGCAACATCGTGTATGTGCGCATGACGCTAATAGTGTGATGCAAGGCAGAGTTCGTTATGCACCGGTGAAATCGTTGTGGTTCCTTAGTATGGCCCTGGGTGGATTGATCGGCGGGACGCTCACCTTTACCTGGGCGGCCTTCCTTGTTTTTCTGTTAGTGACCGGCTCCGTACTGCTGCTGGGGCATTCGTTAGGCAGTCATCGAAAACTTATTCACGATAGCTATCAATGCCCGAAGTGGCTTGAGTATTTGCTGGTTTACTGCGGTGTACAGGTTGGTCTCGCAGGACCGCTCGGATTACTGCGTCAACATGAGCTACGCGATTACGCCCAACGTTTACCGGATTGTCACTCTTACTTGCGGCATGGTAGTTCATTCTGGCGTGATGCCTGGTGGCAACTCCATTGTGAACTGCATCTAGACAATCCGCCGCAGTTAACGATTGAGTCACGTATCGCCAATAACAAGTTCTATCAGTTCTTAGAACAGAGTTGGATGGCTCAGCAACTACCGCCTGCGCTATTGCTCTACGCAATCGGCGGATGGAGCTTTGTATTTTGGGGCGTTTGCGCTCGAGTCACCGCCGGTATATTGGGGCACTGGTTGATTGGTTATTTTGCCCATAACCGAGGTGCAATGCACTACCGGGTTGAAAACGCGGCAGCGCAAGGCCGTAACATCCGTTTTACTTCTTTGCTGACGATGGGGGAATCTTGGCATAACAACCATCATGCATTTCCCGGCTCAGCTCGTCTGGGATTGTTTGCTGGCGAATGGGATCCAGGATGGTGGATGTTGATGATATTTCGCAAGCTTGGTTTGGCATGGGATCTTAAGTTGGCTACCGCGTTGCCCACGCGCGTTGAGTTACAAACATGTGATTCGGTTGCCGTAGCTATGCTCCAGCGCCAAATGCGGGTAACAAGTGGTGCGTCAGCAAACGATGAAGTAACGATCGACATGCTACGCACAGCGCAAGTGTTACGGATGTGTTGGCGGGCGAAAACTATTCGCGGCAACCAGGACTGTCAGCTGCAAGGGCCAGCGGCCACTCTGTCAGAATCAATCATTCGCTGGATCGTTGGTCAACACATTCAATTTCTGAAGAACGAGGCGGCTGACCGGTTAATTCTCAATATAGAAGGCATCAGGATGAAAGGATTACCGGCCTTGTGTTTTTTACTCTGCACACGTAGTCCGATTCTATGGGCGATTGGCATTGGTATCCTTCCTCTCGCCATTGCTTTCGAAACGACTCGGCAGTCATTCGATGTCGCCTGATTTTTATGTTGCGCGAATTTTGAATATCGGGTCTGCAATAGATTGCAGATAATCAGCCAATCAAATTGGCCGCCCGGCAGCGGTTATTCAACTGTGCTATGTCTAGGACACGTAGCGCTGCAGTCCTCGCCAAAGTGCGTCGAATGTGACCTTGCAGCGAGGACTGTTGCGCAAGTCCTCGTGCATTGCTACCCACGTTTCCAAGTCTAGGGAATGCCGGGGAAGTACGCGTATCAATTGCGAATCGCGCTTGGCTAAGGCGGCCTGGCACACGCCGATGCCAGCACCTGCGCGGATGAGAGCCAACTGCGCAAGATCACTATCGGATCGTAGTGCGAAAGCGTCGCGATTCCATGCCGGCACCGCCTTACGCGCAGCACGCAAGAATGGTGTTTCCTCGTCGAAGCCGATGAGGGTGTGCTTCGTTAAATCCGCTAGCGTGCGTGGAGCGTCTCGTTCTTTCAGATATTTCTTGTGTGCGTAAAAACCAAGCTTCACCATTCCCACTCGCCGCGCGATGAGCACGTCTTGCGTAGGTTGCGTCATCCGAATGGCGATGTCAGCCTCGCGTTGGAGCAGGTCCTGAACGCGGTTGGTCAATACTAGTTCGATCTTCAATTCTGGATGTTTGCTTTGCAGTTGCGTCACGATGGGCGGCAAGACCTCTACGCCAATGACCTCGCTCGCGGTGACTCGCACAGTTCCCTTTATCCCGGCCCCTTGGCTTTCAGCGGCGCGTTTTAATGCTGCGACGGTGTTGTTCATTGCTTCAGCGTATGGTTCAGTGCCAGAGCTGCCTCGGTGGGCATCAGGCCAAGCTGAGAGCGAGTGAAGAGCGTGAGGCCGAGCGACCTTTCGAGTGCCGCGACATGGCGGCCCACCGTCGGCTGTGCTATGCCCATGGCGCGCGCTGCCCCTGACAGTGATCCTTCTTGCAGAACACTCAGATACGAGCGATAGAGTTCCCAGCCGATAGTAGAGTCCATACATAATTGTATAGCGGGTAGCATATGATCGACAATTTCATTTTAACCATGCAACGCTCATACTTCGTCCATTACAACTCATTTTGGAGCCCCAACATGGCGAATAACAATAGAGTATTAGTGCTCGGCGCAACCGGCGGCATTGGGGGCGAAGTGGCGCGTCAGCTACGCGATGCAGGATGGAATGTGCGCGCGCTCAGACGTGGCGGATCGAAGGCGGAGGAACATGATGACGGTATCACTTGGATCAGTGGCGATGCGATGAATCGTACCGACGTCATGAAGGCAGCAATGGGCTGCGCCGTAATCGTGCATGCAGTGAATCCTCCGGGATATCGCCGCTGGACAGAGCTGGTGCTACCCATGCTCGACAACACGGTCGCGGCGGCGACGGAACAAGGCGCTACCATCGTGTTGCCCGGTACTGTGTACAACTACGGTCCCGATGCTTTCCCGATGCTACGCGAAGACTCGCCGCAGCAACCACGAACCCATAAGGGCGCTATTCGCGTCGAACTAGAACGACGCTTACGGTCCGCGACAACCCATGGTTGTCGGGTGATCATTGTGCGAGCCGGTGATTTCTTCGGGCCGAAATTGGGTAATAGCTGGTTCTCGCAAGGATTGGTGAAGCCGCAGCGCGCTGTGGTGACAGTGAATCTTCCCGGCGCTAAAGGAGTCGGCCATCAGTGGTCGTATCTTCCTGACGTCGCTCGCACCATGGTGGAACTGCTGGAACGCCGTGACTCGTTGGAACCGTTTGCGGTGTTTCACATGGCCGGACATTGGGACGCGGACGGCATGCAGATGGCCAAGGCAATTTGCAATGCGGTAGTGCGGCGTGGCGGTGCTCAACCTAAGCTGCGTGCTTTCCCATGGTGGTTGATCGCGTTGGCCTCACCCTTCATCACGACGTTCCGCGAATTGCGCGAGATGCGGTACTTGTGGACCGAACAGGTACGCATGAGTAACGACCGTCTGATGGCGGTGCTGGGTCATGAACCGCATACACCGCTCGATGATGCGGTCGATGCCACGCTAGACGGCATGGGCTGTTTTGCATCAGCGGGATGTCATCAAGTTAATGCAGCTTAGCAACGCAAACGGCAATTGCAGCAGTGCTCACCTTCGCTCTGGATCAGTGCTGCAAATCGCGCATGGTTTTTGGATACGTTCCGGTAGATGGATAGGTTGGAACTTATGACGGAAGCCTTGCCTTAAATTGGATTAACCGATCAGCAGCACTGTAGGGTGCATTGACCAACGGGCAATGCGCCTAGGCGGGCTACTTGTTCACGAGTTGATTTTCTTAAGCAATTCATCGATGGGTGGAAATTCCGGAGTACTCTCTTGTGCTTCTTTATAAGCCATCACAAGCTCGCTAAATACTTGGGTCAGATCAAGTACGTATTGCCCATATTCTTCGCGCTCTTCTTGCTCAAGCGATTCATCATTATTCAAAGCTTCATGATGTTTGATATCGCGGTGAACGGAAAACATGGCCATCATGAGGGTGTTAATTGAAATATTCATTTCATGCTCCGATCGTAATCATATCTTTTGAAGATGTCTTGCAAGCGTGTTTAGCAACATCAAAAAGTGTTCTAGCGGCATATCATCCTTTGGGGCAATGGTGAAGTGGTTAATCATTCCCGGCAAATTAGAGTCTTGCGTGATTGCAAGCGCAGGTGGGATTTGGGTGTCCTTGGGCAATTTGTACCACAGAAAATCTTTCAAGATGGGATTGATGCCATCGAATGTCGATATGCCGCGATAGAGTCCTTTGGTGCAACGGCAACCAAGAACAAATTTTTTCCCATGACGCTCCACAATTTTTACATCTGCTGGCCGATCAGGTCCGTTCTTTCTTGAGAAACCAGGATGAGGAAATATAATCGGTGCTTGTTTATCTGCGTCGGATCGCTTTTGACCACGGAATAGATGACACGGAACCACTTCATCAAAATAGTACTGAAGTTTTCCTTCTTTCTTGTAAATTTCCTTTAAATCATCTGACACTGATGTTCTCCTTTGCATATATGACTAATCAGATGTAAGTTTTAGCGAATGCCTTACGATGGTGTAGCGTTGTAGGGCGCAAATGCGCCATCGCTTACACCCTTGCGCTAGGTAGCAGGCTGAGCAGCAAAGGCGTGCGCTGGGATCTCATATGGTTCACCATCTCGGACTTTCTTCAACAGAGCCACCGCAGCATCGCTATACTTCCGGGTCTTACTCGAATCTGCTTGGCCAATCTTAATATGCACGTGATAGATGTTATCGTGGCCTTTCATGTCGTACCCCTTCTCTGTTTTAACCCGCTGAATGAGCTTATTAGTAGCAGTCCAATGCTTTAGATCAAGCTGCGTAGCGAGCATCCCTGATGTATATGGATGAGCTGCATTTGCAGCCGCTGGATCCCCCAGATTTGATACACCGAAAAGGTTTGCGAAGGACTCTTTGTTTGAGATGGCATGTTCCAATGCTTCATAGTTGACATGCACATTCTTGGTTGGAATATCGGTCCGAATAAGGTTAACCATTCGATGGGCGAGTGATCTCAACGCTTTTAAGTTAACCTTTTCCATGGTACCGCCTGCTCCAAATGCGTTATAGACCCACTGGTACGAGTTTGCTGTGATGCTTTTAATCCGAACGGTAATGCCATCTCCGACTTCAAGTACATGCTATCGAGCTGGGGAGCTATTGGCGTCCTGGTCTTTATCCCACTGAAGGATATAAATGTTAGGAATCAAGGTAGTCATCGGCGTAAACATGCGACTCATGTCGTATAAAACATTTCTTATGTTGGGATCGCTTGCGCTGTAGCCGATGAGAGCAGTGGATGCTCTGCGAAGTATGTCAACAGCTTGGCGCTAAGATATTTCTTAGTACAGTTGAATTCATCATAGTCTTCCTTAGTAAGTACTATTGATTGAGGGGCCGTGATTGCCCCGTGTATTTTGAAAATCTCCCCTACGACTAGTGCTGAATGACGGAAGACATTTTGTCCAATAACAACTTCGTACTCAGGGAAAAGAGGCTCGATTAGTTAATCGTAGTTTGTCGTAATTATCGCGTGAGGGCCAAGTTGCTGTATTGCGACTAGCTCAGCTTGTAATTCTTTGTTAATACCGTTTGTATTTAAGCCAGCAAGCTGCTGCGCGGCCATGTGCTTAAAGTAAGCATCTCGGGGTACATTTGCAGCAAACAAGTCAGCGGGAAAATGCTTCTTGCCTACAGTTGACCATGCCCATTCAAAGTAACTTTTAGCGAATACCGAACCGACCTGAGTCAAGTCGTTGTCGTACTTTTGCTTGTAGTACGCAAAGTCCTTGTCGATCAGGGGGCATTTGTCTGCCAACCCCGATAGCAGGGTTTCCCAGGTCGGCCCGTTACCGTAGCGCAGAGAAAATCCACTCCCAATGAACAGGATGGGCTGGCACTGTAAACACTGTAGAGTCGTACAGATATCGGCTTCAACTTCTTCCTGGTATTGCGCGTAATTCGGCATGTTTGTTTTTCCTTGTTCGTCCCCGGGGGTAAGGCTATCGAACCATGGCACCAAGAGTTAAGTCATCCGATACCGGTTGTAACTATTATGAACGACCGCTTACTAAATGAATGAGGGATGGGTTAATGTTGTGGTGACAGAGTATCCAGCGTGATAAGGTAGTTTATATTGCAATTTGGCATTGAATGAATCTAAGTTGGCAGTCATAGGAGGCGAACGTGCCTCATTAAAATTGCATCAATGTCTTGTACGCTTCTGAAATTGCTCATTTGCTTTTCTGTGGTCCTAATACACCGAGTGAATGTCCCCAAGGCATAGCCTGACTTGGGAAGAATATAAAATAAGAAAACACAAAATATTTGTATGGTTTTATTATTCACGCAGCTAAATCACCGCTGCCCCAAAAACAAATACACCGCCCAATTTCCATCCGCACTTCTACCCACCCCAAAGTACATCGGCCCTAACGCTGAATCCGCGCCAAGATAAAAACCCACTGAACGTTTAATACCACCCGTACCAGGCAAATTAGTACCCGGTCCCAACCGTCCCATTTCAAATGAAAGTCCCGCATACAGACCATCGCCGAATGCCGTCGGCAATTTTCCAATGCGGCGGAAATAAAGCAGTTGCGCAAGATCGAGAGATTGTCCGATGAACTGGCCTTCGCTATAACCGGACAATTTGAGAAAGCCGCCAAGACTGAATGGATCGTAAATGGGCAAGTCGCCATCCAACGTTCGTCCGGCGCGCAATGTGGCGATCAACGTATTCGCATCGATTTTGAAAGCACTGGTCCAATTGCCATCCAGCTTCGTATATTCCAGATCCGAACCGAGACGCTTGCGGGCGCTATAGAAATTTACCGATCCTAGATTTCCCGTGGAAAGAAAACGCGCGCTGTCGGTTTGATCGTAAGCGATATTGAATGTATAGGCACCTTGCTGTGCATCGAAGTCCGGGAGATTGGCGGCGCCGATGCGTGTGCGTCCATTCAATGTGCCGCGCACCGCGCCGAGACGTACTTCGGCGTAGCGATCTAATTGCAGGCCGAGGTCTAAACCGCCTTGAGCGGTATACACCTGATACTGCGCAATACGACGATTGCCGTCGAATATTTCGATGGGCTGGCGTTTTATTTCAATGCGCGGTGAAAGATAGAGATAGCCTTTTTCATCGAGCGGTTGAGTGAACTCGGAAAGGAAGCGTCGCACTTGACCGATCTGTACTTCGTTTTTCCATTCGCCGCCGCGTGAGTTCAACCATGTTTGCTTATGGCTTGCCAGCAGATTGAATGTGGCATCGCCTTGAAAATCCGTAGATAGGCCAAGGCCGAAATGCAAATAATTCGGTCCCCATGATTTTTCCGTACCATCGATTTGCAGCACTCGCTTCGAGCCTTCTTGCAGCACGCGATAATTTAGTCGTTCGAAATCGCCTCGGCCATAGAGTCTGCCGATATTTTTTCGCAGGCGCTCCGGGTCTGCTACATCGCCGGGCTTTACGTCGATGACTGCTTCGACCAGCTTGGGATTCACCCGTTTGAGTCCTTCTATACGCACTTCGTCGATGAAAGGACTGTTGGCAATCACGCGGCGTTGTTTTTCCAACTGTGCCGCATATGCTTTTTCCGGCAAGCTATAGCGCTCCAGCTTAGTTGCTTGCGCCAACGTTGCTACTTCGCCTATGGGTACGATATTAGGCACTTTCTCGAAATCGGTTGACGCAAGACTGCCTAGGTCAGGCGAGATCAGAATGTCTTTGTCGGTCAAGCTATCCAATTGGGCTTGCACGTTTTGCTCGGTAAGAATGTTAATCATCTGCAAGGTAATGCCTAACAGCGATCCCAATTCATCGCGCTTTAATAACGGTGTGCCTAGATTGACCGCAATGACTACGTCCGCCCCCATTTTGCGCACTACATCGACCGGCAAATTCCGGGTAAGGCCGCCATAGACATAAATGCGGTCGCAGATTTTTGCCGGCGCCATGCCGCCTGGCACGGACGTGCTGGCGCGCATTGCTGCCGCTAAATCGCCTTTGTCGAATACGGTCATGCGGCCGCTTTCCGCGTCGGTCGCGACGGCGCGAAAGGGAATTCTCAACCGATCGAAGTCATCCGTATCAACCGCACCTGAGGCGAGTTCTCGGAAAAGCAGGTCGAACTTTTGACCATTGATAACGCCGCGTTGAAATAGCAATTCATTATCGCGTACACCTAATTCCAACCGCAGATAAGTGGTTTCATCTTGCTTGCGCCGATAGGGAAGGTCTTCGCGTGGCGGTCGATCGATAAAGAGATCGTTCCAGTTAACGGCAAACAAGCGAGCTTCCATTTCTTCCGGCGCCATGCCTGTTGCATAAGTGCCGCCGACCAACGCACCCATGCTGGTGGCTGCAATGCAGTCGATAGGTATGCGTAATTTTTCCAACGCTTTTAGAACACCGATATGGGCTGCACCGCGTGCGCCACCGCCTGACAAGGCAAGTCCGATGCGCGGGCGGGTGTCGCCTGGAGTGCGATTGCCACAGGCGGCATGAGTTTGAGTAATGGATGCAAAGGCAATTAAAGCGACGATAAAACGCAACTGATTTTTCATTGTTGTGACGAATGCAGAAGTTCGAATGGTGTCTATGTTACGGGAACTATCGTCTCCAGTAGAGAGGCGAAAAAATATACCGTGTCTGCGCAGCATATCGCAGACACTAATCTAAAGCTGGCGTAGCGATAGAGCTGGAACGGCAATGATGAGGAAAGGACTAAGGGATGACGACTTAGCAACTATTGACGATGTCGAAGTGCTATCGCCTTCGAATATAAAGTTATCTTCTGGATAGAAAGGGTGCGATTAATTGATCGCTTACGTAGTTTACGCGTACGCATGCATTACTTAGTCATCACAATACAAAAAATCAAAGTATTGCATTTGTCTCGCACTTAATGGAAGAAGTGTCCTTTCCCTGCGCTATCTTCGAAGATTGTGCTCTTATTCACAACCTATGATATAAAAAAACGCCACAATTTTATTTGTAATTCAAATTTCGATAAACGATGATTTTGCATTGCTACAGGCATACTAGATCTACTGTCGGGTTAAACGACTCAATTATTATTTAGAGCTCATTTCATAAATATCTGAGTATGCAAGGTAAAGCTTACATTACTCGGTTGTTTTAAGGAGGATTAGGATGAACAACGACTCAAATGATCCCGATAATCAGGCTAGCTCGCAAGAAGAATTGGACAGAGTGAGACGTGAGATGCGCCAGATCAGAGAGGAAGCGGCGCAATTAAATACATTCCAAATGTATGGCGCTGGGCCAGATGACTACTATACACAAACTGAACAACTTAACCGTCGATTCCTCGCTCTACAAGTACGTGAACAGGGCCTAGAACAGGGAAATACCCCAGCGGAAATAGAGCAAGCGGTATCAAGAACAACGCAGGAACTAGAGGTTGAATCGGAATTGAGGCGGACGCGAAGTAGAGCTATTTTCTGGGGTGAGGGTGCGCTGCAAGAAAGAATAGATCAGACCTGGTTGGAAGAACAAACGAAACTGCTCCGTTTTATGCGGCTGCGTGGATTGAGAGATGAACAGATTGATGAGCAACAAGTTCAGATCAATGATATAGCGAAGGCTCGTTCGATCGACGTGTCGATTACGAATTGGGTGCCGCAACAGAGGCAAGGGTTTTGGAAAAACTTACAAGCCAAAGCTAAGGCGGATGCCGAAGCGAGTCGTGAACGGCAATCCGAAAGGGAGAGGAAAGAATTAGGAGAAACATTTGAGGAAGCACGATACAAGAACGTTAAAGCTTTGGCACGTTGTTTCGATCGAATCTGTGAGGTAGAAGATTATAAGAATCCTGCGTTTAAAGAAAGCACGGATGCTTTCTTAGAAAAAATCTTGCTTCACATCGAACAAGAGCCGAAGTTGCTAGAAGCTTATCTTCTGCAGGCGCCACATATACTGGGTTACTGCCAAGATAGAGTGGCGGAAGGGCTCCGACAATTTCATTTTATTTCCCGTAGCCATGAAGCTGAAAAATTTAAGGACTACCCCAGTATCGTATTAAAAATAGGAATCGAATTAGCAATGGATGAAGCGCTACATAAAGTATGTTCTTTATTGGTTGCTACATTACCTCCGACTCAAGCAATGGGAGAGCCCGGAAGATGGCGGGGAGTGCAAAAGGAAGCTGTAGAAGTAATGCTAGTTCTTACAATGAAGGTTGCAAAAGAAATAAACGATATTGCTGCCGCCCCCGGCGCTATTAAATGGGCCTCTGAGGCGCCTTGCGTTACTGACGACGTAGTTAACATAACAGTTGCTACGCTTCAAGCGCTCCGGCGCGGTGACAAAAAAGCGGCCATTGAGGCGCTTCGCCCTCTCGGAGAACAAGCTGATAATGCCTGTAAAAACTGGCTAAGCGCGTTGCCGCCCAATGCCAGCGCAGCTGAAAAAGCTCGCTATGAACCAAAATTCGAGACCATTGAAGATACTATTCAGACAGTGGATGAGCATGTCGCCGGTTTCGATGTATGGAGCGAATATTTGAAAAATAATCATGCCGGCGCAATTGAGAAAGAACGGCCAAGGGCAAAGCTTGCGGTAGAGGAAAGGTTTAACGCTGTGAGCACTGAAGATACTTCGCACATCGATGATTTACCACTCGATTCTCCGGAATGGCAAGCGTGGAACAAAAAATTAGCAAGAGCGAAGGATGCTACCGAAAATATCGAGGTTGTCGCCACAACTGCTGTCACAAAACAACTGCATGACCAGTTTCCCTTGCTACTTAAATCCGATCTCGAACGCCTAGACCTTGAGAAGCAACGGGTGGAGCTGATTAATCTCGATCTTAAGTTAAAGAAGGCGCAATTAGCGGCCTACGGTGTTACGTCCGATGCTGCGGTTCAAGCACTAAAAGATCGATATCCGGGCGGGAACCATACTCCAGCTCAAGCAGTAAAGAACGGGGACACTGTGGCGGGTAAGGTTATTCATAGAGATGTGGGCTTTATTTTGGTCGAACAATTCGGAGGAAAAAAAAGGCCCGTAGTTCTTCTGGCGGAAGCAAATCAGCTTAATGGACAAGAGATTACTCCGATTAACCCGACTTCCGCGATTCGCGGAGTTGGCCGAGCTAACCCATTGATTGTTCGATGAGCGATACAAAAAGGTCGGCACTACATTTGAATGGACGCTGGCGTGACGGGTGAGGCGGCGATGC
>Ga0157374_10000755_pt1 | contig 28230 bp, 34 predicted proteins | sample M25metaG_FD_115308 | JGI IMG/M metagenome (GOLD analysis project Ga0157374, IMG submission 115308) | Miscanthus rhizosphere microbial communities from Kellogg Biological Station, Michigan, USA - M2-5 metaG | ecosystem: Host-associated > Plants > Roots > Rhizosphere > Soil | place: USA: Michigan... | reverse complement strand
TATTTAACCTGGCGCATCTGCAGAATAATAACGAGAATGTGATCGGCTATACCAATAATTGCACGTTCGCACGCGGCTATGTGGCTGACAAACTAAGAACGATGAATAAGTTCGGGGCCGATTACCACCTGCCGCTGATCTATCCCGATGCAGGTGTAGCTAATACCATATATTTCTTGCGCCTGCGTGGCGATGTGTTTTTCGACTACACCCGCGTGAACGATAATTTTAGCGATCATAGCACTTACAAGAACTTCAGGTCGACCGGCGCTGCGATATTCTTCGATACCCAATGGTTCAACCAGGTGCCCATCTCGTTTGGTATACGGTATGATCACCTCCTTGATCCCGACCTGTATGGCGGCACAGGCCGCAACAGGATAGAATTGGTGCTGCCGATTACGATATTGAATTAGTAAGCGAATGCAAATGTTGTGTTAACCTAATAATGAGCACCGCCTTAATCAGCTATTGCTGCCGGTTAATAACGGCTCTTGCCGATTATCCCAAAAGAATAAGAGATGTATTGAAGTTTCGGTAACCCTGTAAAACAACGAAGTTTGTTTGGTGATCAAAGCAATCCTAACATTTTCATCTATAGATGAAGTTTTAAACATGAAAGGATGTTCTGCAATAAGTGCGATAGTCTTTTCGGCTTTGGCTGAAAACTATCTGCAGAGGCTGTTCCAAAATTATTTAGAATGAAATTATAGATAGATGTTGAGGTTTCTTTAAATCGCGGAGTGTAAAATATAAGCAGGCTCATTTCAGATCAAGCATATTTCTAAACCCATTATATGGGGTCAGCTGCCCTTCGTTCGCTTGTTTCAATGATTTCTTTACTCCTTCTATCACGTGATCCGGATAAACTTCAGTTTTTTGTTCGAAGTTTATTTTCATAGCTTTCATGACCGCTTTCAGGGCAATCAGCTGCTCTTTATTTTCCGGGTACACTATTAACGCGTTCATATAACAAATGTAATAATTTCTCGCCAAACAATTCGGCAATCACCAATTCGCCAGCCGGATGATCTCTTTCACCCGTTCCGGATCCGTTTGGCTAAAGCTATACTCATCCGTCTCGCCGTACCCCATCAGGATGTGGTCGTTGCGGTAGGTCATTTTGCTTTTGATGTCTTTTCGTGCGGAGGAATGGACTTCAGTGGCGCCGGTAAAATGCACGATATCGGCGACTGTGGTTTCGTTTATGCCCGCTCCCGGCATGATGGCAATCCGGCCTTTTGCTTTTTGAATCAGGTGGGCGATCACGTTAACACCTTCCACAGCGGTGCTTTTGCCCCCTGAGGTAAGAATACGCTCGCAGCTGATACTGATAATATCTTCCAAAGCTTGTTCCATATCCACGCACATATCAATAGCACGGTGAAAGGTAACCCCAAGCCCGGCATCCTTTGCCATTTTTGCCAATTCGCCGCTGCGTTGTTTATCTACGGTTCCATCAGCATTCAAAACGCCGATCACCACGCCATCGCACCTGGTTTTGATGCAGTAGGCTACATCAGCCTTCATGATCTCATATTCGGTATCCGTGTAAAGGAAGTCACCGCCGCGAGGGCGTATCAAGACATAAAGTTTTATGCTCAAAAGTTTCCTCGCCAGCGCTATTTGTCCATAAGATGGTGTAGTGCCGCCCTCAACCAGGTTGTCGCACAGTTCCACGCGAAAAGCGCCGCCTTCCTGTGCGGCAAGTGCAGAATCAACGGAATTGGAACATACTTCGAGATTGACTTGAGGTTTAGCTGTTTTATTCATGGCAGATCTTTTAAGTTTTGAACACGATTTTTAAGATTTAATGATAAACAAGATTATCATGCCAATCTTTGAAATCTATTTAATCGTGTTCAAACTATAAGCTAATATACGCTTTTGCCCTTGATGATAAGATCTTGCTTCTCACCATTGCAAACCGCGAACGAAAATCCACTTTGAATAGCATAAGCACCATATTCGCCTTTTTTGTTGATGGCTAAAAAGCCAACCTGTATTTCCTTGGCGGTCTGCGGTTTCTTTTTGATGATCCGATTTACAGCTTCCCGGCAAGCCTCTTCCGGTGACATACCCTGGCGCATCAGTTCAACTACGAGGAAACTGCCCACATTCCGGATCACTTCCTCGCCGACGCCGGTAGAGGTAGCGCCGCCAACTTCGTTATCTACATACAATCCCGCGCCAATAATGGGGCTATCGCCTACACGGCCGCGCATTTTAAAGGCCATGCCGCTGGTGGTGCAGGCGCCGGAAAGATTTCCTTTAGCGTCAATGGCCAGCATCCCGATAGTGTCATGGTTGTATTTGCTGCCCGGCATGTGCTGTTTGTTCTCAATATTCATTACCGGGCTGTATTTGGCCGTTTTCAGCCATTTCTTCCATTCTTTTTCCGATTCGGGTGTCAGTAGTTTTTCTTTCTTAAAACCTTGCTCAACAGCAAACTGTGTAGCGCCTTCGCCTACCAGCATTACATGCGGGGTCTTTTCCATCACCGCACGGGCAACCGATATGGGGTGCGCGATATATTCAATGGCAGCTACCGAGCCGCAATTGCCCTGTTCATCCATAATGCAGGCATCCAGCGTTACATGCCCGTCGCGGTCGGGATAACCGGCACGGCCTACCGTATGATTATGCATATCGGCTTCAGGTATCTTCACGCCGGCTTCAACCGCATCAAGCGCCCTGCCGCCTTTGCCCAATATGGTCCATGCTTCCTTATTCGCCGCGACGCCGAAATCCCAGGTCGATATAACAACAGGAAATCCCCCGCCGTCCGGTGCAGGTGACAATGTTTTTGCGAATATTGAAGGAGAAAAGGCTGCAACGGAAGCCCCGGCAGCCGATAACTTGATAAACTTGCGGCGGTTGTACATGCCGCTAATATACTTATCCATTTCGACGGATTGAAATCCGTCGTTACAAGATTGGTCGAGGCTCCGCCTCTTACTTTTCTAAGGCCGCAGGCCTGATGCTGCTTTTAGCTCGCCGGATTTTTCGACGGATTGAAATCCGTCGTTACAAGATTGGTCGAGGCTCTGCCTCTTGCTTTTCTAAGGCCGTAGGCCTGATGCTGCTTTTAGCTCGCCGGATTTTTCGACGGATTGAAATCCGTCGTTACAAGATTGGTCGAGGCTCCGCCTCTTACTTTTCTAAGGCCGTAGGCCTGATGCTATTTTGTAACGACGGGTTGAAACCCGTCGTTGTTGACTGGCGCAATATCATCATTGTCCCGCCGTATTCATCACCGGTCGCACCTCAATACTTCCGCCGAACTCAAATACCGGGCATTTATTGGCGATATCCTTCGCGGCGTCCAGGCTTACAGCCTTAATTATCATTACCGAACTGATCAGCATACCGTCCGATATTTCCGGGTCGTTTTTTAATTTCTTGTCGGTGCCGCTGATGGTCAGTCCGCCGCTTGCCGGGCGGTAACCGCTTACCAGGTCGCCCGATTTGGCCAGGCCGCCCATATAATCCTGCCATTTTTTAATGTTGGCTTTCACCGCTTCATCAGATGATGGCTGAAAATCTGCCTTGAAGCGGATGATAAACATAAATTGAGATTTACCGGGATTGGTCGACGGTTGCGCGAAAGCCGGTGCGGCAAATGCGCAGATCACCAGGATAAGGATGAGCTTTTTCATATCTAAGACCTTTTGCTTTTCATAAAAATTCCGAGGATGAGTGTTATTATAGTTCCTATGAACGTCTGGGCCACCAGTGCTGCGGTAACCTGCCCGCCGACGGAGAACTCCCACCTAACGGCAACCATGTCCTGCGCAATTTGTTTGACCGATTCGCCGCTGGCCGCCAGGTCCTTATGCGCTTCGTTTATCATGTAATCAGAATATCCCGGGTTAATGACGGTGCAAAACACAAGCGCGCAAAAAGCGGTGATCAACGCGGTGATAACGGCCACCGTAAAGCCTGCTTTAAACGCTGCGCCGTAACTCAGGCTACCGCTCTGGACGGTTTTGGTGCCGCTCATGCTGAAGTAGATCCCCACGCCTTGTATCAGTATGGTCACAAGGCCCGAAATGCCGCGTATGGTGGCAGGTTGTATGCCCCAGCCGTTTTTGGTGTTGAGCCAGTTGAAGAGCGAAAAACAACTGATCGCAAAAATTCCCGCGGCTAAGCCTGTTTTAATTCCTGTTTTATATGCTGGTTTCATTGTGAATATGTTTCGGCACAAAACTGCGCGATAGCCAATAGAAAAACAAGAAATTGAAGGGTGGAAAAAGGGTGGATTTATTCCTGCCGGGAAGTGTAGGCCCTGATGGCCTCGCGGCGGCTGCTTACGCCCAGCTTGGCGTAAATATTATTGATGTGGGTTTTCACTGTGCTCAGCTCTACGAAGTTTTCGGCAGCGATATCCTTATTGCTTTTGCCGGCGGCTATCTGTTCCAAGATAGATAGTTCCTTTTGGGTAAGATCAGGCAGGGGCATTTTTAGGGCGATGTTATGCCTTGCTTTTGAACGTGCGATGAAAATGCCGGCGACAAGGAACGATACTGCCACTACAGCCGCATAATAATCTGTTCTAAAATAACGGTAGATAGTCAGCTGGCTGATCGTCCAGAATATGATAATTGCTCCTGATGTGATCAGGCCAATTCTAACAGCTATTTTGAACGAAGGCGACATAGTTTAAAGATAAGTGGTCTGCTCGTCCAGCTGGTCGTCCTGGCTGACGATCTCTTTGGCTTTGTCCATATCGCGTTTAAAAACCCTCAACTTAATACCTCCTGCGCCGTTGTTGTAAACCGGGTACATAGTGCCGATGCTTTCGTCGCTCAGGAAACAAGGTATGCCATTCGCCTCCAGCTTGGTGCGGATGATCTCGGCCAGCATACGATCATAATAGGTTTCAAAAACCACAATTTCTTCTTCCCTGCTCATTTTGCAAAGTTAAGAAACAGGTTTCTTAAAGTCTTTACCGCATTTGAAGCAATGCACGGCCATGTTTGCATAAAAGGGATAGATGGGGGCAAGAAAAAAGAAAGCGGCAAGAAAGGAAATCGCTATGCTCCACCAATTATGCTTTCTTTCTACCGCCGGACCGTAGTTTACATTTGTTGAACCACAATTGGGACACGTGATGGAGTTTTCCGTTGCCGGCTCCTCTTCGGTTTCCAAACTATCATCTTCCGCTATCAGCAGCTGCGCTTTTTCTACATCATGGGCAAACACTCGCAACTTAACCCCACCGGTCAGCTGGTTATAGATGGGCATTAAGGTATTGATATTTTCATCAGCTATATAACAGGGTATGCCGTTGGCCTCAAGGCGGCCTTTGATGATCTCGGCCAGCATCGGGTCGTAGTAACTGGCGAAGGTTATGATACGGTCGGTTTTTTCCATCGGATATGGATAAATATATTACCAAAAATGAAGATTTCTTTTGGTTAATTTGAAATAATTATGAACCGCATCGACCGTATATCAGCCATTCTCATCCAGTTACAATCCCGAAGAGTTGTCAAAGCAGGCGACATTGCCGATCGGTTCAATATTAGCCTCCGCACGGTTTATCGCGATATCAAAACACTGGAAGAAGCTGGTATACCGCTCATCGGCGAGGCCGGGGTAGGTTATTCCATTATGGATGGTTACCGTTTGCCACCGGTGATGTTCACACGCGAGGAAGCCACTGCCTTTCTGACTGCCGAAAAGCTGATGGAAAAGCTGACCGATCCGTCTTCCGACGAGAACTATAAATCGGCAATGTACAAGGTGCGGTCGGTACTGCGTATGGCTGAGAAAGATTTTCTGGAGAACATCGATGGCCATATCGAAGTGATGAAAAGCCGCAGGGCCTCCGGCGTTAAGCTCGACCTGAATCCATTACAGATCATACTGAAAGGAATAGGGGACCGAACGGTGCTGTCGATCCATTATTTCGCCATGCACAGCCAGGAAAAAACTGAGCGCTGCATTGAACCTGTTGGCGTATTCTACCAGGAAAACTTCTGGCACCTGATAGCCTGGTGCCGTTTACGGCAGGATTACCGCGATTTCCGGCTCGACAGGATATCGAATATCTCGCTCGCCGCCGAGCGCTTTCGCACGCAGCATCCCAGCCTGAATGAATATATCTCGCGCCAGGCACGCGAACGCAACCTGCAGGAAGTGATAGTAAGAGTCGAAAAACGTACTGTGCCTTACCTGAGCGAACAGAAATACTACAACGGCTTCATTTCCGAGCGTGAGATAGATGGCATGGTTGAAATGACCTTTCTTACCGAATACCCTGAAGGTTTTGTGCGCTGGCTGATGATGTATGGCGACATGGCGATCATCATTAAGCCCGAAAATTTGAAAGAAAAGGTGCGCGAAATATCCCACACCATTATGCTCAGGAACAGTTAGGTAGTGTATTGCTTATAAAGCTTGTTCCAGCCTTTGGCCATGCCTAAGAAATAGTATTTGTGAAGCATCCGTTTGAATTTTTTAAGCGTGACCCCTTTAGGTATGGTGATTGACTGGCATCTCATTTTTTTCATGAAATAGCCCATCATCCGCATATCGGGGTAGCCGTTTTCATTGGTATAGCCGTCCTGCATTAATCCCTCAAAACACTGCATCAATTTCTCCTGGTCAAGCGCAGGCCGGCACTCCAACGTTATATCCAGCTCATCCGAAGTATTGACAATAACATGTGTTTTCCCTTTGCCAATAATGATCTTTTCTCCCGGGCCGGCTACTTGTTCCCTGCCGTCAATAAGAACTTTTACTTCCCCCTTGTTTACATAAAATATCTCGTCCTGGTTGATGTGAATGTGCGGTAAAGCGCCGTGCTGGGTTCCCGCCGGTTTCACCCATTGCATCTTAAAGGCATACTCAGTAACGGAAATGCACTTGAAAATTTCGCCTGTTATCGGATTAATACATTGCACATAAATATCAACAGCCATGTTTAGGTATAGAGTTATGGAAATTTAGGTTCGCGGGGTACAGCGTAATATACGAAAAAATCAGCCATAGGTTGGAATTAAGAAATTAGTTACAAAGATGTTACTTAAAAACACTGCTGACATAGGGCTGTCATTGGCGCTTATTTCCTTTGTATCAAATCAAACGGAATGGCACAGGAAAGATATTGGGTAACGGTGGTTTCGAAGGACCACATAAAACGCGGGGTTGCCGGCGGTTTCATGCAGGCGAACCACGGTAAGCCCGGCGCGCTGAAGAAATTGCACCAGAACGACTGGGTGATCTTCTACTCGCCCAAGACAACTTATGCCGGCGACGAAAAGCTGCAGGCATTCACCGCGATAGGGCAGGTGGCTGATGATAAACTTTACCAGCACCAGATGTCCGCTGATTTTATACCCTACAGGCGTAATGTCAGCTTTTATCCATGCAAGGATGTGCCGATAGTACCGCTCATCGGCTCGCTCGATTTCATCACCGATAAAGGGTCATGGGGATACCGTTTCCGCTTCGGTTTTTTTGAAATAGACGAGCACGATTTCAACTTATTGAAGAATAAAATGTTAGCATAATTAATCAACACTAAAGATCATGGCAAACGTAAGTTCAAAAACATCCATTAACATCAACGCACCGGCCGAAAAGGTTTGGAAAGCATTAACGGATGCGGCAATTGTGAAACAATATTTTTTCGGCACCAATGTGCGCACAGACTGGAAGAAGGGCAGCCCGATCTTCTGGGAAGGGGAGTGGGAAGGCAAAAGTTACCAGGATAAAGGCGAGATATTGGATATCGATGCCGGAAGGTATGTGAAGTATAGCTATTGGAGCTCGATGAGCGGCACCGAAGACAAACCGGAAAACTACCAGAATGTATCTTATGAGCTGACCGAAAAGGATGGCACGACTACGCTGACGATAGGCCAGGAAAACATAAAAAGCGAAGAAGCCAAAGAACATTCCGAAGAGAACTGGCAACACATATTCGGCAAGATGAAGGAAATGGTGGAGAGCGGACAAGCTTAAAGTAATTAGTACGATAAACTATATAATAACCTGTTTATAAATTTCTTATAAATCACTATAACTTAATAGCATGACCTCTATTGCACCAGTTTTGACCTCGCAGGACAGCTTTTTCGTTGCCGGAATAGCCGTCCGCACCACCAACCAGGATGGTCGCGCCCGCAAGGATATCGGCGACCTTTGGGTGACATTCATGTCGGAAAATATGCAAGCTAACATCCCGGCGAAATATTCTGAAGACGTGTATTGCGTGTACACCGATTATGAGACCGATCATACAGGCTGGTATACCTGTGTGCTGGGTTGTCGCGTGACAGAGGCCGGGCACAACGGTATGTTCGTTGCGCTGGTTCCCTCCGGAACTTACAGGCAATATGATCCTGAAGGTCCGCTTCCCGATTCAGTCGGCGAAGCCTGGATGCAGATATGGGAAGAAAGTGATGGCCGTAGTTATGTGGCGGACTATGATGTATATGGAGCGGATGGCAAGGTGGAAATATTTGTAGGGGTTGTCTGAATCAGAATTTACAGAATTTTTAAATCTTCAGAATGAAGCGTTAACTATACCATTCTGTTCATTCTTTAATTCTGTAAATTCTGATTCAGACAACTACCGGCTAAACGTCAGCCTTTCCCCGTTTTTTCCTTCAATAAGCTGCCCGCCACTATAAACCAGGTTGCCCGAAACAACGGTATGCATCACCTTCGATCGGAACGTTGAGCCGTCAAACGGGCTCCAGCCACATTTGTATAAGTTGTTGGATGTGTTTACGTTCCACGGGTTATTTAAATCAACCAGCACCAGGTCGGCCCAATAGCCTTCGCGGATATAACCGCGTCTTTCTACCTGGAAGCAAATAGCCACGTTGTGCGCCATCTTTTGTACAATGTCCTCCAGGCTGATCTTTCCGTGATGATGTAATTCCAGCATAGCCGGCAACGCATGCTGTACCAATGGGCCGCCTGAAGGGGCCTGCAGGTAAGGTTTGGATTTTTCCTCCAAAGTATGAGGCGCGTGATCTGTAGCTATGACATCGATGCGGCCATCAAGTACTGCTTTCAGTATTCCCTCTCTGTCGCCGGCCTTTTTCACCGCCGGGTTCCATTTGATCAGGTTACCTTTCGTGGCATAATCCGCATCGCTGAACCATAAATGATGGATGCAGGCTTCTGCAGTTATGCGTTTGTCTTTAAGCGGGATATCGTTGTTGAAAAGGTGTGTTTCCTTTTCGGTAGAAATATGCAGGATATGCAGTCGGGTATTATATTTTTTAGCCAGTTCCACCGCCATAGAGGATGACAAATAGCAAGCCTCCTCGCTGCGGATCAGCGGATGCATTTCTACCGGGATGTCCTCACCGTACAGCCCTTTGTACTGCTCCACGTTGCGGCGGATGGTCGCTTCATCTTCGCAATGCGTTGCCACCAGCATCGGCGAATCTTTAAAAATACGTTCCAGGGTTTCCCGGTTATCCACCAGCATATTACCTGTGGAGGAACCCATGAACACCTTAACGCCGCATACATTTTTGATATCCGTCTTCAACACTTCCTCCAGGTTATCATTGGAAGCACCCATGAAGAACGAATAGTTAGCCAGTGAGTTACGTGCCCCTATCTCATATTTTTGTTGAAGTAATTCCTGGGTCAACGTATTGGGTACGGTATTGGGCATTTCCATAAATGAAGTGATGCCCCCAGCCACGGCCGCCCTCGATTCCGAATGGATATCCGCCTTATGCGTTAGCCCCGGTTCGCGGAAATGCACCTGGTCGTCGATACAGCCTGGCAACAGGTGCAGGCCCTCGCCATTGATGGTTTGATCAGACTGAACGTTTATCTGCTTATCAATCCTGTCGATCAGCCCGTCCTTTACCAAAATATCGCTTACAAACTGCTTGCGCTCGTTGACTATGGTTGCGGATTTGATGAGTATAGAGGACATGCTGAATTTTAGATTTACGATTTTAGATTTTATATTCACTGCAAAGTTAAGGTTTACCCGATAATAAAGCTTTAGTCTTTCTGCTTTAAGCTTTCTGCTTGTATCCGACTTTAAACTATCTTTGATCAGCTACTCATCTTTATGACCAGCTTAAATGTAGAAGCTTTCGGCGGCCTCTTTTTCCTGGCAGTAATGTTGGGTGTGGCGTTGTTTCTTCCTGCCAAAACTTTTTATTATTGGGAGGCATGGGTTTATATTGCCCTTTTTAGCATTGCGTCGGCTGTTATCACTATCTATTTGATGAAGAAAGATAAAGCGCTTTTACAGCGACGAGTCAATGCCGGACCTGCCGGCGAAAAACAGCGAATGCAGAAGATCATACAATCAGTCGCGCAGGTGGCATTCCTGGCTATTTTTGTGGTATCGGCTTTTGATCATCGCCTTAAATGGTCGCCTGTTCCGGTGTTAGGTGTGATCGTGGGCGATTTGCTGGTGCTAACGGGTTTTTACATTGTTTTCCGGGTCTTTAAAGAGAACACATTCACCTCAGCCACTATTGAAGTAGCCACCGAACAAAAAGTTATTTCAACCGGTCCTTATTCATTAGTTCGTCACCCCATGTACAGCGGGGCATTGCTGATGCTGATGGCTACGCCGTTGGCGTTAGGGTCGTGGTGGGGCATGCTGGCATTTATACCTATCGCTGTTGTAATTCTTTGGCGGTCAATCGACGAGGAAAAATTTCTTAAGGCAAACCTGCCGGGTTACAAAGAATACTGTTCCATTGTTCGTTACAGGCTCATTCCCGGCATTTGCTAATTTGACTTAACTTTCTTACGGACTTTCGGACTTCCGCGGACTTCCGGACTAAACACTATCTTTGCCGCATGGCGAAAAGCTTCGAGGATTTTAATTTCAACCGGCAGATACTTAATGCTATTGCCGATGCCGGTTATACCGAAGCTACCGATGTGCAGCAAAAAGCTATCCCGCCGATACTGAACGGACAGGACGTAATGGGTATTGCCCAGACCGGCACAGGGAAGACAGCCGCTTATATGCTGCCCATCATTATGCGGCTTAAATATGCGCAGGGCGATGGCCCCCGCGCGCTGATCCTTGCACCCACGCGTGAGCTGGCCATCCAGATAGAGCAAAATGCCAAAGCTTTTGCCGCTTATACCGATTTACGTATAGTAACACTTTATGGCGGACTTGGCCCGAAAACGCAGATAGAACAGGTGAAAAACGGCACCGATATCATCGTTGCCACCCCCGGCCGCTTTATAGATATTTACCTGGCCGGCCACCTGGTGACGAAAACCTTGCAGGTATTGGTATTGGACGAGGCTGATAAGATGATGGATATGGGCTTTATGCCGCAGATCAACCGGATACTGGAAGTGGTGCCGCGCAAACGGCAGAACCTGCTTTTTTCGGCTACCATGTCGGAAAAGATACAGGGGCTTTCGGCTAACTTTCTCGAATTTCCTACGGTGATCGAAGTGACGCCGCAGGCTACGCCGGCGCAAACGGTTGAACAAAAGCTGTACCATGTACCTAACCTGAAGACCAAGATCAACTTGCTAAGGCAGCTTTTGGACGTGGAAGGCGATATCAAAAAGCTGATGGTTTTTTGCAAGACACGCACCAATGCCGAGGATGTTTACAAATTCCTGTGCCGCAGGTACAGTGAAAAGGAAGTAAAAGTGTTGCATGCCAATAAAGGGCAGAATACGCGCATTAATTCCATGAATGCTTTTAAGAATGACGAGATCAAAATACTGGTTTCGACCGATGTTGCCGCGCGGGGTATCGATGTGAGTGATGTGAGCCATGTGATCAATTTTGATGTACCATTTGTGATAGAGGATTATGTGCACCGTATCGGGCGTACGGGCCGTGCGTTCCAGAAAGGCGAGGCGATCACCTTTTGCACGCCTGCCGAGCAATATTATATCAACAAGATCGAAAAGCTGATACGCCAGCCCATACCGGTGCTGCCATTGCCGGAAGATGTTTTCGTAGAGGAAACACCGTATGAGGAGCGCCAGGCACAGGCCCGGGAAATAGACGACCAGAAACGTAAGGAAAACCCCGAATTTAAAGGCGCTTTCCATGAGAAGAAGACCTTGAACCAGCGCAAAAAATTTGAAGCGAGGAAGAAATTCAAAGGGGATACATCAAAACAGAAATTAAAAGGCGGAAAGCCGAAAGCGGAAAGCAAAAACTTTAAAAGAAAAAAATAAAGCCATGTCATTTCGACGAACAGGAGGGACTGTGAAACGGGGTGAGGAGAAATCTTCGACGCTTATGCGGCACCCGAATGCAGGTCTGATGTATAAGGTTTTTTCGCTCACGCAGTCAGAACATAATCCCGCTCAAGAGAGTAGTTCTCCTCGCTGCGCTCGTTCGAAATGACAAAATTATTATGGAAAAGAAATTTCGCATCACTCCCCTCAATTTTGCAGCGGCATTCCTGCTGTTCATATCCGTTTACACCTGGATATACGGTGTGAGCGTCATCGGCGGGCATTATCCGCACGCCTTAAAAAGCTGGATATTTGGCGCTATTTTCCTGCTGTTTGCATTCGTAGTGTCATTTGTGGACATTATGCTCCGCAATTTTTTCCGCGAATCCAAACAACTCTGGATAGTGGAGCTAAGCTTTATAACTTTGGCGATTATTTTATTTTTACTGGCGAGATAACAAATGAAAAAAGCAGAGATCAAACTCACCATAGACCTTGACGATAATAATGTTCCCCAAACCATCATGTGGGAATCAACCGATGCAAAGACCAAAGAGGCGCTGCCCGTAAAATCCATGATGCTGGCGCTTTGGGACCACAATTACAAAAACACACTGCGTATTGACCTGTGGACGAACGACATGCCGGTTGACGAAATGAAGCGGTTCTTTTACGAAACACTGCAGACCATGGGCGATAGCTTTTTACGCGCGACAGGCGAAACCAATATCGTGGAGGACCTGCGCGACTATTGCGCGCACTTTGCCGATAAAATGGAGATCAGCCAGAAATAAGCCATGAGACTTTCATCGTTCGTATCATTCGCGGGTTTTATTATGCTCATCGCAGCTACCTATTGCCCGTTGTTCCGCCCGATCATCAGCCACTGGAATATGTACCAGGCCAATATGCCCTATGGCATTGTGGTGCTGACTATTGCTATAGTCGGCATTATTGGCGTAGTAATGATGCAGCGTAAGATCGTCAGGCTTGCAGCGTGGATGTCACTCACCCTGGTTATCCTGTTCTATTTTCTTTCACTTTTGAAGATCCATTTCTCGTTCAACTTCATTCCTTTCCATTCGTTCGAAAAATTTATGGAGCGGCAGATCAAATTTAAATGGGGCTGGTGGCTATTGCTGGCAGGGGCCGTAATGGCCGTGCTGGGTTCGCTGTGGGACAAACCAAAATACAAGGCGCCCGTACAAAACGCCGAAACGCTGGATTAGCATAATTACCGACTGCACGAATGGCCGATGCCTCAACCGCCTGGATCACTGAAGAACAATTGACCGAACTGATCGGCGTTGTATACGAATCGCACGGGTTTGATTTTGGGGCATACTCCAAATCATCGTTAAAAAGACGCCTTTCGCGCATTATCATGCTGCGCAAGATCGGTTTTGACGAGTTGAAGCACATGTTGCTTACTGATCCTTCGTTTTTTCAATGGTTTTTGGAAGAGATCACCGTGAACGTGACCGAAATGTTCCGCGACCCCTTTTTCTACAAAGCGCTGGATGCACAGGTAATGCCGGTATTGTCGGGGTTTGAACATATCCGGATCTGGTGCGCGGGTTGCTCTTCGGGAGAGGAAGTGTATTCGTTGTCTATATTGCTGAAGTATGCGGGCCTTGCCGAAAAGTCTTTTATCTACGGTACCGATATACATTCCGAGATGCTTAACGAGGCGCGACGTGGTATTTACCCAATGCGCAAGATCAAAAGCTATGAAGAAAACTATCGCCAATCCGGCATGCCGGGTGAACTGAACGACCATTTCAACCTGATGAATGACGCCGCAGCGATTCTAAATGACTTGCGTCAGAATACTTTGTTCTCGGCCCATAACCTGCTTATCGACGGCGCGTTCAATGAGTTCCAGATGATCAGCTGCCGCAACGTGTTTATTTATTTTGAAGCGGCGCAGCAGGAACAGATATTGAAATTGTTCCACAATAGCCTTTCGCCCAATGGCTTTCTTTGCCTGGGTGCCAAGGAAACCATCCGTTTCCCCGATATCAGGAATAAATTCAGGGTGATCAATTCCAAAGCGAATATTTATCAGAAGATCGGGTAGATTATAATTCATCTTCCAAACACCAGGTGAGTCACCAGACGTTCCTGCGGAACGTAAAGCATTATTTGTCTGTATTCTACCGACCAGGCGTTCCTATGGAACGCTTTCATATATTACTCTGCTCCTTTAGGGAATTTGGGTCGATAAAAATATAATTTATAGAAAACGCGTTCCTATGGATCGCGATGTTGTATCACGTCCCGTAGGGACGTTTGGTTGGTAGAAAAATAATTTATCGAAAAGCGTTCCATCGGAACGCCTGGTGAATGGCCCTTAGAAAAGTTTCGTTTGCCCTACGCCAAGCACCTTCGCCTCATGCTCCAGCAACCATTTCTTGCGCCACAAACCGCCTGCATAACCTGTTAACGAACCATCCGAGCCGATAACACGGTGACAAGGCACCACAATAGCCAGATCGTTTTTGCCATTGGTAGATGCGATGGCGCGTATGGCCAGCGGGTTGTTCATCTGTTTCGACTGCTGCAGGTAACTGATGGTTTTGCCGTAAGGTATTTTCAAAAGGCAATCCCACACGCCTTGCTGAAAGTCAGAGCCGGGCTGCTTTATGGGAAACGTGAATTCTTTAAGTGTACCTGCAAAGTATTCATCCAGTTGCCGCGCGGCTTCAAGCAGCAGGGGAGTGGGTTCATCATTTTCTCCGTCTGCCGAATCTCTTACAATTAAAGACGAAATAAATCCTTCATCCTCCCTAATCCGGGCGATACCAATAGGCGTGGGATGGTAGATTGTTGGCATGATTAGTCCGGAAGTCCGAAAGTCCGCGGAAGTCCGAAAGCAAATTTAGGAAAATATGACGTTACAGCATCTTGCGGACTTTCGGACTTATGCGGACTTCCGGACTAAAACCTATCTTTGCAGCAGATGGAACTCTATCACCAAACCCTGAACTTGCTTAAAAAAGAAATACTGCTCGAGTGGCGGTCGAAATACGCTTTTAACGGGGTTTTGCTGTATGTGGCTTCTACGGTGTTTGTCTGCTATATTTCTTTTCAGCTTACACCGGGGTTTACCGGCAGCAACGGATATCCGATCGTTTGGAACGTACTGTTCTGGATCATTATGCTGTTTGCTTCGGTTAATGCTATTGCCAAAAGTTTTGTGCAGGAGAGTAAGAACCGCCTGCTTTATTATTATTCCATTGCCAGTCCGCAGGCTATTATCCTGTCCAAAACTATCTATAACATTTTGCTGATGTCGCTGCTCAGCGTATTGGCACTGTTGGTCTACAAGCTGTTTTTTGTGAATACGTTGAGCGATCCGCTTTTTTACTTCATCGCTGTAGTGCTTGGCAGCGTCAGTTTTTCCACCATTTTTACCATGATATCCGCTATCGCCTCAAAAGCCGGTAATAATGGTACCCTGATGGCTATTCTCAGCTTCCCGGTAGTTATTCCAGTTATCCTGGTACTTATCCATCTGAGCAAAAATGCGATGGATGGCATCGAACGCAGCGCCAGCTATGGCAATATTGGTGTGTTGTTCGCCATCAATGCCATAGTTATTGCTACTTCATTGCTGCTTTTTCCATACCTCTGGCGGGATTGATCGGCTATAATCAATCACTTAACACTCTATTTAGAATTATTTTAAAGTTTATTTGGATTAAGTCTAAATAAGAACATATTTTTGCGGCATCAAAAAACGCAAAGAAATGAAAACCACGACTTCTACACTACTCATTATTTTCAGCTTCATTTCAACTAACATATTCGCTCAAAAAACCACCAACACATCCGAAGATGCGCTTAACGACACGTCGAAAAAAAGCAGCACAGTTATAGGCGGCTACGGAAATGTGTTCTATCAGCGCAATTCGGCACAATCTACATCGAAGATCGACCTGGAACGTTTTGTTCTTTTTACCGGCCATAAGTTCAACGATAAGATATCGTTCTTCTCGGAACTTGAGGTAGAAGATGCCAAAGTATCAGGCGGAGAAAGCGGCGGCGAAGTAGCTATCGAGCAGGCTTACCTGAAATTCAACCTGGATGCTAACCATTACATTACGGCCGGCTTGTTCCTGCCAAGGATAGGCATCCTGAACGAAAATCACCTGCCAAATACCTTCAATGGCAACGAACGCAATTATGTGGAGACCTTAATACTGCCCTCCACCTGGCGCGAACTGGGTGTCGGTTTTTACGGCAGCCTGAGTAATGCACCCGTTAACTATTCGGTAGGGCTTGTGAATGGCTTAAGCTCTGAAATGTTCGAACATGGTTCAGGTATCCGCGAGGGACGTTTTGAGGGACGTAACGCAACAGCAAACAACCTGGCTATAACCGCGGCCGTGCAGCTTTACCAGGGCGATTTTAAATTCCAGGTTTCCGGCTATTACGCCGGCACAGCAGGAGTGAGCAAGCGCAAAGCAGATAGCCTTGGCTTGAGCGCAGGCACTTTTGGCACACCGGTAGCTATCGGCGAAGCGGATATGATCTACGCCCATAATGGCTGGGAAGTTAGGGTGTTGGGTACGATAGTTTCGATCCCGGATGCTTCGGCGATCAACAGGGCCTATGCCAACAATACACCACAAACCGAATATGGCGCTTATGCTGAAATAGGTTACGACCTGCTGCATCACCCGGGCGCACAAAACAATAAACAGTTCATCGTTTTTGTACGCGACGAAAAATTCAACGTCAACGCGCAGATACCATCCAATGGGGTAACTGACGGTACATTGAACCAAAACCACATTGTAGCCGGTTTTACTTATTTGCCGATCAAAAACGTAGCCATCAAGGCTGATGTGCGTTTTGTCCACACCGGCAATCAAAACCCTGAGCTGATCATCAACCCCAACCCGGTTGCGCAGGCCTACCAGCCAAACTACAACCTGGTTGACCTTGGCGTAGCACTATCATTTTAAGCCTATGGACCGGAAAGACTTTTTAAAACAATCATGCACCATGTGCCTCGCTATAGGAGCAGGGCTGGTAGTGGGTTCGTTGTCATCATGCAGTACGCTGCCGATGTATAAAACGGCGACGGAAGGCAATAAGATTGCAGTACCCGCATCGTTGTTTGCCCAAAGTAATTTCCAGATCATACAGGCTAAAGGGTTGTATTACAATATCGGCCTGCGCAAGGAGAAAGACAATACTTATACAGCGCTTTTACTACGCTGTACACATGACGACAACCAATTGACCCCAACAGGGAATGGCTTTACCTGTACCCTGCATGGCAGTGCATTTGATACCGGGGGCCAGGTAACCAAAGGCCCGGCTCAAAGGCCTTTAACTAAGTATCCTACAGAAACCATACAAGGAAACATCATCATCCATCTAAGCTAATGCATTATGAAAAACACTTTTATTACAGCAATTGGTATACTTACGCTCGCTGCTTTTGCAGGTTGCAAGAAAGATAAGCCCACTACGCAGGATAGCGCCACCATCGAGCAAAACGTACTGACAGATTTTGCGGGCGTACTGGTAAACCCCGATTACCAGGATATACAGGCTAAGGCCCAGATCATGAACCAGGCGGTTATCACTTTTAATGCCACCCCGAACGATGCCAACCTGGAAGCTATCCGTACCGCATGGAAAAATACCCGCCAGGCATGGGAATCATGCGAAGGTTTCCTGTTCGGCCCGGTAGAAGACTTTGATTATGACCCGACCATGGACGACTGGCCGGTTAATAAAACCGATCTCGACGCTGTATTGTCGAGCAATAATGCGCTGCAGGTTTCAGATATCGATCAGCTGACGACTACGCTGAAGGGCTTCCACGCTATTGAATACGTTATATTCGGCGTAGGCGGCACCCAGAAAGCGGCAAACATCAGCGATCGTAATAAGCTTTACCTGGCCTCATTGTCGCAAAGCCTTTATACTACTACTACGGAACTCCGTAACAGCTGGGACCCGGGCCAATCAAACAACTTTACAAACCAGGTGGTAAACGCCGGTAAGGGCAGCAGCCGGTTCCCGACGCGCCAATCGCTGTTTATCGCGCTGGTAGGTTCTATGGCAGATATCTGCAACGAAGTAGCCAACGAAAAAATGGAAACCCCGTTTGCCGCACAGGATTCAACACTGGATGAGTCGCAATTTTCGCACAACTCGGTAAACGATTTCAGAAATAACATTACCGGTGTGCTGAATGCTTACAAATGCCAGTATGCCGGAAAAAGCGGCCACAGCCTGAGCGAACTGGTGGCATCAAAGAATGCTTCGCTGGATAGCAAGATCACCACACAGATCAATGCGGCCATTTCATCATTCGGCACCCTTACCGTGAGCTACGAGCAGGCCATTTATTTCCAGCCAACACAGGTAAAAGCCGTGCAGGCAGCCATCAATCAACTAAAGGAAACGATAGAAGGCGACCTGACAACGTTCATTAATACCAACGTCAAAGACTAATTTTTATAAAGGTGCGGAAGTTAAAAATAATAGGTGCGCTGGTTATCGTTGTGCTGGTGATGGTGAAATGCCAGAAATCAGCGGTATTTCCTGCGGATCAGTATGATGACCGACTGTCTGGCGGGGATATGACCGCGTTCGATGCCACATCAAAGGCATTTCAGAACGAGTTCACCGGACTTTCTGTTTATGATCAGCATATCCACGAAATGGGCGACCTGGTTTTCAGCCAGTCGTTCGTTACAGCTCCCGCACCTATACACAATGGCCTCGGGCCTATATATAACAATACTTCCTGCGAATCGTGCCATCACAATGACGGCATCGGTTTGCCTACTGCCGGCGATGCGCGTTCGTCATTACTGCTGCGCATCAGCCTGGCTGGTACCGATGAGCATGGCGGTCCGGTAAGTGTACCCGGTTACGGCTTGCAGGTGCAGGATAAAGCCGCCTTCGGCAAACAGCCGGAAGCGAAAGTGAATATTGCATACACTTATCAAACCAATAGCTTTAGCGATGGTGAGACTTACGAATTGCGTACGCCGACCTACACGCTAACCAATCTTTACACACCTATACAGGGCAATTACCTGTTATCGCCGCGCCTGGCGCCGCCGATGATCGGTTTAGGTTTACTGGAAGCGGTACCGGAAAGCGAGATCGTAGCCTATGCCGATCCGAACGATGTGAACGGCGACGGTATCCGCGGCGTAGCGAACTATGTTTGGGACATTACTACAAAATCAGTCAAACTTGGGCGTTTGGGCTGGAAAGCAAATACCGCTTCGGTACTTACGCAGGTAGCCACCGCCTTTAACCAGGACATGGGCCTTACCAGCAGGATATTGCCCTCCGAAAGCAGCTTTGGCCAATCCCAATACGATGGTTTGAATGACGACCCCGAGCTGCCCGATACGACGCTGAACCAGGTTAAATATTATGCCCAAACGCTTTGCGTTCCGGCCCGCCGCAACGTGACCGATCCGGTGGTAAAGAGAGGCGAGCAGTTATTTATGCTGGCTAAATGCGGTACTTGCCACAGGCAAACGATGACCACAGGTGTCAACGTATCTTTCCGGCAGCTATCCAACCAGGTGATACATCCTTACAGTGACTTGCTGGTGCACAATATGGGCCCCGGCCTGGCCGATGGCCGTCCTGATTTTAAAGCCGACGGCCAAAGCTGGCGCACACCGCCACTGTGGGGATTGGGTTTGTATTCCATCATTAACAATCCCGGCTACTACCTGCACGATGGCCGCGCACGCACGCTTGTCGAGGCCATCATGTGGCATGCGGGCGAGGCACAGCAATCAAAAGATTATTATTCAAACCTATCAAAAAGCGACAGGGACGCGGTTTTGAAGTTCCTGCAATCGTTGTAACAAAGATTTTTGAAAGCCTTTTCATCAATTATTCACAATAAATACGTTTCTTAGTGTCGTAATACCCTATTAAAGTATCATTTGTTGAATGAGGATGAAAAGGCTTATCCTGCTTATATTTCTATTTCCGGCCGTAACCTTCGCCCAAATCACCATTTCAGGTAAAGTAACCACCTCGGTTTCTCATACGGGCATAGGTAAGGTAAGCGTGTTTCTTAGTAATTCGTCCTATGGCACAGAAACCACGGACGACGGTTCCTTTCATTTAGTGGGTGTAAAACCCGGCGAGTATACCCTGGTGGCCAGTTCATTGGGGTTTAAGCAATATTCTAAACAGGTACTTGTCGGCACAGACCCTATTACCATCGACATACCGCTGGAATCAAAAGTTGAGCAGCTGCGCGGTGTTGTGATCACCACGCCGGCTGATTTCAAGAAAAATCTGGAGATATTCAAAAGAGAGTTTATCGGGATGAAGGAAAACTCTAAGAGGTGCGAGATCATGAACCCGCATGCGCTCAATATGATCTATCATGCGCGGAAGCTGACGCTTGAGGCCTGGACGGATGATTTTCTGATCGTTGAGAACCGGGCGCTCGGATATCGGATCAAGTTTTTGCTGGATACCTTTTCAACGTCCGGTGTTAATGGCCTTACGCAATGGGAAGGGAAGGTGTATTTTGAGGAGATGAAGGGGACCGACGAACAGAAACAGGAATGGAAAAGAAAACGCGAGGAAAGCTATTATGGATCGTCAAGAAATTTTTTCAGATCGCTTTATAATAATACGCTGCCTGCCGATGGCTTTATTATTCACCGCCTGACCAGGGAATTGAACCCCGACCGTCCCGATGATGCGGTCATCCGCCAGAAATTGAACTATTTCAAGGAGCAGCCCAGGACCCGGATCAATGTCGATTCGTTCAATTATTATATTGGCAAGCTGAACATGTCGAAATACTACCACGAGAGCTTATCGAAGCAGCCATTGCAGCCATTTCAAATATATGAGCCTACCGGCAAACAGGGCCTTTATGCTTTGAAGTTCAGTTTCACCGGGTGTCTTTATGTCATCTATACCAAAAGACGCGAGGACACGGATTTTAAAGATATATACCGCACGCTGGATATGCCGAACTACGAAACCAGCGTGCTGACCCTTTTAGCCCCTTATTCCTTATTTGATTCGAACGGCGTGTTGTTCCAGGACCCTCCGCTTATCGAAGGCTCATGGTCGAAAGATAAATTATCCGAACTGCTGCCCTTTGATTATATACCCGGAGAAGGGAAGGGAACGCAATAATTTTAGATTTACGATTTACGATTTTAGATTTTTTTAGAACGCATCAAATCGTAAATCCGAAATCGTAAATCAAAAATCCTACCTTTACAGCGCAAATGGAGCTTAAGATAATTTATAAGTCCTGGTGGAAGATACTGGCTACAGTTCTGATACTATATACGCTCATCGCCGGTTTCCTGCTTCCTGTTCCAAGGCTGGCCATCCTTCACGAAACTATCCGAAACCTGTACTTCCACGTACCAATGTGGTTCGGGATGCTGACAGTGCTGGTGATCTCGGTCTTTTTTAGCATTTTGTTCCTGAGAACAGGCAAAGAAGAATACGACCTGGCTTCGGTTGAATGTGTAAATACAGGGCTGATCTTTTATGCCATGGGTTTGGTTACGGGTATGGTTTGGGCCAGGTTCACCTGGGGCCAATTCTGGAGCGGCGACCCGAAACAAAACAGTGCAGCCATAGCCTTTTTGCTGTACTGCGCTTACCTGGTGTTGCGCAACTCTATCGACGAAGAACAAAAACGTGCGAAGATATCGGCCATTTACAACATTTTCGCATTCCCCATTATGGTGGTGCTGCTGTTTGTACTGCCGCGCATGACCGATTCGCTGCACCCCGGTAATGGCGGTAACCCCGCCTTTGGCCGGTATGACCTGGATAACAATATGCGTATGGTGTTTTATCCTGCCATGGCAGGATGGTCCATCTTTGCGGTTTGGATAGCGACTGTTCGTTACCGCATACGGCTTATAGAACACAAAAGAAATAACATAGATTTATAACCAACTTATTGCACGAATAAGTTTTTTAGCTGATTTTTGAATTAATTACCCGATGAAAAAACTATTGATGCTCCTGTGCTTCACCTTATCCGGCTTTGCTGTCCTCGCGCAAAACAGCGGTACTACAGAAATGGCCGATGATATGCGCAAATCGGGGATGATCTATGTGGTAATAGCCACCATTTCAATAATCTTTATAGGATTGGCCATTTACCTGTTCGCAATGGACAGGAGATTGAAAAAAATCGAAAAGGAAAAGTAGCATGGAAAAATAAGGCTATGTTGTTTAAACATGGTTTTATGACACCGGGATGAGCGTGTAGAGGAGACACTAACAACTTTATATTTGCAATATTGGTAATATTTGTGCCAACTTTGTGCACTTTTTTGAGAATCTAATAATTATTCAATACTAAATTATGGCAAATGATAAACCGATCGCCAACCAGGAAACCACCCATTTCTTTGGCGACGTATGCGAAAATTTTGACTATGCTGCACAATTTACCAAACATGATGCGGGCCTGCTGGACCAGATCAAATCGTGCAACAGTGTTTACAGGTTCCGTTTCCCTGTCCGTAAGGGAAATACTTTTGAAGTAATAGACGCCTGGCGCGTTGAACACTCCCAGCACCAATCGCCTACTAAGGGCGGTATCCGTTACAGCGAGTTTGTGAATGAAGACGAAGTGATGGCACTTGCCGCACTTATGACCTACAAATGCGCTATCGTTAATGTTCCTTTCGGCGGCGCAAAGGGCGGTATCCGTATCAACCCTAAGAACTACACGGTACAGGAATTGGAAAACATCACCCGCCGCTACACGGTCGAGCTGGTTAAAAAGAACTTTATAGGCCCAAGTATCGACGTTCCGGCTCCGGATTACGGGTCGGGCGAGCGCGAAATGAGCTGGATAGCCGACACTTACGCGGCAATGAATCCCGGGCAATTGGATGCGATGGGCTGTGTTACCGGGAAACCGATCGCGCTGCACGGCATTGCCGGCCGCCGCGAGGCAACCGGTCGTGGTGTGGCTATCGCCATCCGCGAGTGTGTGAATGTACCCGAGGATATGAAAAATATCGGCCTTACACCAGGTATTGCCGGAAAACGCGTTATTATACAGGGTTTGGGTAACGTGGGTTACTATTCAGCCAAGTTTCTTTCCGAATTCGGCGCCATAATTGTTGGGCTGTGCGAATTTGAGGGTGCTATTTACAATGCGGATGGCCTGGACGTGGAAGCCGTATTCCAGCACCGTAAAGCAAGCGGTTCTATTTTAGGATTTGCAGGCGCGAAACAAGAGTTTAAGAATTCGCATACCGGCCTGGAACAGCCATGCGACATATTGGTTCCGGCTGCTTTGGAAAACCAGATCACCGAGGCTAACATCAGTAATATCAAAGCCAGGATCATTGCCGAAGGGGCAAACGGCCCGACGTCGCCTGGTGCCGAAACTATTTTCTATAAGAATGGCGGGCTCATTATCCCGGATATGTATGCCAATGCCGGCGGTGTGACCGTATCATACTTCGAGTGGCTGAAGAACCTGTCGCACGTGGCTTTTGGCCGCATGAACAGGCGTTTTGAAGAAACCGCGAATACCAACCTGGTAAACATGGTTGAAGGTATTACCGGCGTAGCTTTATCACCGCTTCAACGTGCTACCATCGTGAAGGGCGCTTCGGAACTTGAGCTGGTGAATTCCGGTCTTGAAGATACGATGATTCGTTCGTACCACGAGATCCGGGAAACTTACCACAATACGCCTAAGATAGATACTTTGCGTACAGCTGCCTTTGTCGGTGCGATCAATAAGATCGCGGTATCGTACCAGAATTTAGGTGTTTGGCCGTAAACAAAGAGTCATACCATCAGTTATTTAAATGTCATTGCGGTTGTGATAATTGCAATGACATTTTTTTTGTTAACAAAATATTAATAGTTTGCATTTAAATGGCCCGAAGAAGACGATCCAAAAGCACCGCCCGCCAGGTACAAAAAACCTTACGGCAGGTAAAGCCCGTTTGGATCCTTAAGATCATCCTTTATGCTCTGGGCATCTATTCCTTTATCTATTGCCAGCGCGAGTACCCGGCTACACTTATAAGCTTCAATATGGTGCTGATCATTGGTATCGTATCAGGGCTGATCGCTTCGTTCATCATCGAAAGGAACTATAAATACTATCTTTTCTCCGTTATTCTTTTGGGCAGCTTGTGCATGGGTATATTGTTTAAGCTTAACAGGACCTTTGTGCATAAGGACGAAGAAAAGATCAAACGGATAATCCTGAGCAAATCGCTTCATTCAGCTAAACTGGAACATTCGCAAGTGACCATCGAGTATAATGGCTTTAACCGCGATATTATGATAGGCGGGGACCAGGAATACCGTTTTACCCCTGCTCATTTTTTGACATTGACGGTACGCAAAGGCGGCCTGGGCTATTATATTATCACCTACAAGGAGTTGTCTGAAAAATAAGCCCATTATAGAATTTTAGATTTTTCGCTTTTGTTTGTTTTTTGAGGCGCTCAAGATGGCTGCGCCGTTTACGAATTACGATTTTGGATTTGAAGTGAACGTACCAAATCTAAAATCTAAAATCGTAAATCAGAATGATTCTAAATAAGTCAAATGACTTGCAATAAACTTTATTAGCTTTGCGTTTCGTATTTTTACGGCGTTAAAATCCTGCATAAAAGCTGATGAAGAAGAGTTCGATCATAGGTTTGGTTGTTATTGCTATCGCGATCGCGGTAATCATAGCCACCTATTCCAAAGCAAGTTCATACAGCTCGTTCACCGAGGCTAAAAAGACCCAAACGGATATCAAGATCATCGGTCACCTTGACAAGCAAAAGGAGCAGTATTACGACGCAAAAAAGGACGCAAACTACTTTTCATTCTTCGTCCGCGATACCGATAAGGTAGTATGTAAGGTGATCCTGACCGCCCCTAAACCGCAGGATTTTGAACGTTCGGAGCAGATCGTTTTGACCGGTCACATGGTGGGCGAGGAATTCCATGCTTCCAGTATCCTGATGAAATGCCCTTCTAAATACAAACAGGACCAAGTTGAGACCACCGTTTCGGCCAAAACCAGCAAAATATAATGGACAAAGGTTTTAGCGGCGAGCATCTTTTACCAGGCCACCTGGGACAAATATTTATTATTCTTTCCTTCACCGGCGCACTGCTGGCGGCTATAAGCTATTACTTTGCGACTACCGAAAAGAACCAGCTTAACAATTCGTGGCAACGCATCGGCCGGCTTGGTTTTTTTGTCAACAGTATCTCGGTTATCGGCATCGGGGTTTGCCTGTTCTATATCATTTACAGCCATCTTTTTGAATACCATTACGCCTGGGAGCATTCATCCAAAAGCTTACCGGTTTACTATATTATTTCCAGCTATTGGGAAGGGCAGGAGGGCAGTTTCTGGCTGTGGTGCTTCTGGCAGGCCGTGCTGGGCAATATCCTGATCTGGAAGGCCAAATCATGGGAACGCCCGGTAATGACAGTAGTTTCGCTGTCTCAGGTTTTGCTGGCATCCATGCTGCTGGGGATAGAGATATTTGGTACACGTATAGGCAGTTCGCCGTTCATCCTGCTGCGTGAAGCACTCGATCTGAAGGCATCCGCACCGATATTCGCGCAAAGGCCGGATATGTATAAGAACTATCTTCAATACATTACTGATGGTAATGGCCTGAACCCTTTGCTGCAGAACTATTGGATGGTCATCCACCCGCCAACGCTATTCTTAGGTTTTGCTTCGATGGTAGTGCCCTTTGCTTACGCGATTGCCGGACTTTGGCAAAAACGCTATAAGGAATGGGTTCAGCCCGCAATTTCATACGCATTATTCGCTGTAATGGTGTTGGGAACCGGTGTTATCATGGGTTCGTTCTGGGCTTATGTATCGCTCAACTTCGGCGGCTTCTGGGCCTGGGACCCGGTAGAGAATGCAGCGCTGATACCATGGCTTACATTGATCGGCGGCGTGCATGTGATGATCGTTTACAAGAATACCGGTCATTCCTATTTTACTGCTACATTCCTGGTGCTCATCAGCTTTGTGCTGGTGCTATATGCTTCGTTCCTTACCCGCAGCGGTGTTTTGGGGAATACTTCAGTTCACTCATTTACCGACGAAGGCATGTTCTGGCATTTGGTGGTCGACGTGTCCCTATTCTTTGCGCTATCTATTTTCCTGGTTATTGTGCGATGGAAGGACCTGCCGATCAGCAAAAAAGAAGAAGATACTTACTCGCGAGAATTCTGGATGTTCGTCGGTGCCGTGTTCCTGGCTTTATCCTGCCTGCAATTGGTGGTTGTAACTTCGATACCGGTTTGGAACAGCATATTCAAAACCAATATCGCACCACCGAATGAGCCGGTGTCATTATACAATGTATTCCAGGCTGGTTTTGCAGTGGTGGTTTCGTTGTTGCTGGGCGTTACGCAATTCCTGAAATATAAGAAGACCGATACCGGCAAATTTTACATCACCGGTGTCGTTTACCTGGTGCTGGCTTTGGCCATAGGCGGCCTGGTGATCTACATCAGCGGCATTTATCACATTCGCTTTGTATACTCATTGGTGATGATCGGCGCGATCTACGCGGTGCTGTCCAACGTCAAAGTATTCGTTGATGCTGTTAAAGGCAAGTTCAAGCTGGCCGGTTCGGCAGTGGCGCATATCGGCTTTGGGTTGATCCTGATCGGTGCGGTAATAGCGGCAGGTACCAGTAAAGTAGTTTCCGTCAACAATACCGGCCAGGACTACGGCAGTGCTTTTGACCAGCGCCAAAACCCGCGCGAAAACATCATGCTGCAGAAAAATCACCCGGTAAAAATGGGCGATTATATGGTAACCTATCTGGGCGACTCCATCGCGATGCCGAACCACTATTTTAAGGTCGACTACAAGCAGCTGGATGCTAACGGCAACGTGAAAGACGAATTTATCCTGAAACCCAATTCGCAGGCCAACAGCAAAATGGGCCTTGTATCATCACCGGATACCAAGCATTACCTGTTTCATGACATGTACACGCACGTGACTATGGCGCCGATAAAAATGGACGATCAGCCCCAGGACGCAACAGCCGCACATAGCGAAGCCGACGACGATAAAAACTACGATGCACCGATGCCTCACGAGGTAGCCGTAGGCGATACGATCAAATTCCGTGATGGATATATTCTCCTGACGGGTCTTGATAAGACAGCCAAGGTGGAAAACATTAAACTGAGCGGTAACGATATTGCTGTAGGCGCTTTATTAAAAGTGGTTACCAATGGCAAGACCTATGATCTTGAGCCGGTGTTTATGATCAAGGACGGTCACGGTTTCGATTTCTCTAAGAAGGTTGAAGATGCCGGCCTGAAGCTGCGTTTCTCAAAAATTATCCCGGATAAAAGTAAGGTGGAGATCACCGTCTACCAGCAGCCGGAAAGCGCAAGGCCATACATTGTAATGAAGGCTATTGAATTCCCTTATATCAATTTCTTCTGGTCGGGCACCATCCTTATGGTTATCGGTTTCCTGATGTCGATATTCAGGAGGAATAAGGAGTTGAAGACGGTTTAATCCATTAACTTTACTCCATGTCTGCGTCTTTGCAGACAGTACGCAATTATTGTCTGTGAGGACACAGACAATGGATACAAAACTAACATGCGCATCACCATCATCGGTTCCGGCAATGTCGCCACACACATGGCTGCCGCATTCAAAAACGCGGGGCATAGTATTGTGCAGGTTTACAGCCGCGATATGCAGCATGCGGCGCTGCTGGCCTACCATGTGAAAGCTGAACCTATCGATACGCTGGATGCTATCAGCTTAGAAACCGATCTTTTCCTCATCTCAGTAAATGATGATGCCATAGACAACATCGCTCTGCGACTGGCCCGGAAAGGCAAATTGATAGCCCACACTTCCGGGGCTACATCACTGTTCGAACTGCAAAAGTACACCAATAACGCAGGTGTGTTTTACCCGCTGCAAACTTTCAGTAAGACCAAAGAGCTGGATTTCCGCATCGTGCCATTGTGTGTTGAAGGTGTGACAGAAGAAATAACGAAGCACCTGGTCCT
>Ga0157374_10000752_pt1 | contig 28306 bp, 25 predicted proteins | sample M25metaG_FD_115308 | JGI IMG/M metagenome (GOLD analysis project Ga0157374, IMG submission 115308) | Miscanthus rhizosphere microbial communities from Kellogg Biological Station, Michigan, USA - M2-5 metaG | ecosystem: Host-associated > Plants > Roots > Rhizosphere > Soil | place: USA: Michigan... | reverse complement strand
GCACTCGTGAACGACGGCGCTTTGTCGGCAATTGCGATACTGAAGATCTGACTCCCATCCGAGTCGACGGAGTCGCTGCCCGTAACCGTGCCCGCATAGGTTCCTGCAGTCGTGGGCGTACCCCTGATTATGCCTCTCGTACTCAAGGTCAAGCCGTGTGGCAACGCCCCTGACGTCAGGCTGTAAACGACAGTCGCCCCGTGAGATGACCCGGTGGTGATGTAGGTGTGTAAGTACGCGGTGCCGACAGTCCCCGGCCCTGGCGGCGGACTCGCAAAAACGATTGCCGACGCAGCACCGTAAATGGCCCGAACGCCCTCAATATCGTCCGTTTGAGGAACTTCGATCTTACCAGTACGGGTATGCATGATCGAGGGAACGTCGTTTTCGTGGCCAAGTCCCAGAGCATGTCCAAGTTCATGGACGGCGACGCGCTGAAAATCAAACACTCCCGGGCGTATCGGCCCCGTGTAAACATCCCAACTAAATTTCGAGTTGAATGTAATTCCAGTCTGAATGAAATGACCGCGGGAGCTATACAGATATGTAGTGGCCAAAACATTCGCGCCCCACGACAAGCCGCAACTTGTGTCCGTGAATGCCACTCCATTTACAGGCGAATTGCGGTTTGGATCGTTGCACGGGTCCGCATACTGACCCTTGAAGATCGTGAAATCGAAAACAGTGACGCTCGTCCATTGCGCCATCGCGGCTTCAAAGCTCGCATCCCAAAGACCATTACTTCCGGGAATGGAAACGTGATACGCCGTCGTCGCATCAGCCCATTTGGGGCCCTCCAGCACGTATGCTCGCGCCCGCGTACACACCAGGGACAACGATATCGCCACCGAAGCAATTGCGGTAGCCAGAAAATGCCTTGCCCGCGCACTCATTGCCTATTGCCCTGCAATGCGGTGTTTCGGCGGATGAGGGCCTTGAAATCTGTCGAGCTCATTGCATGCGAAGATCGACCTTTCTTGTTGGCCACTTGTATGTCTGAAGCTGTGCCGTCGCTTCCGGAAAGGACCTTTTGCTCCTGCTCTCTTGACTGATCTCCAAGCCCCAGTACTGCTCTGCCGTCCGGCGTATATATCTTGCGCAGACCCGTTTGCGTGTCCATGCGCTCGATGAAATGTCCTTGGCTCCAGCCCACCAATGGATTGATCTGATAGGCATCGAGCGATTCAATAAAATATATCCCTTTCTCGCCGTTTTTCGGAATCACCATATCGGCGAACTGCAGGGTCCTGTCGGCCACCGTGCCCCCGGAGAATCGCAGCTCTACTTCACTGCCAACATCAGGGCCTTTGAGAGAATCGAGTACTTGGATTAGAACGTAGGTGCCAATGCCCCCGCCGAGTCCATCTTCGCGGGCCTGCACAGCAAGCACCCTCCCCTCGACAATGAGACTCGCCCGGTCATTGAGTTCGGCAAACGTGAATTGCTTGACCGACGTCGCCACACTCGCAAACGCCGCGATGAACAAAGGTATGGCAAGCAACAGTCGGCGAAGCCAGACCGGTCTGCGGTTTACCGAACGATGGTCCATACCCTGGACGCCTCGCGCACTATTTCTGGATTGATCACAGTAGGTGCTGACCTGTGCCCATTTATCATTCATTGTGGCACCACCCATTCGGAGTTTGGGCACCAAATGGGCGCAAATGACGCGGTGCGCGCCCGGCAAACTCGTATAACTAACTGAATTAAATGGTGGCCAGGGGTGGAATCGAGACACCGGCACGCGGATTTTCTGTTCCACTGCCTTTGTTATATTGCGTCGCTCGTCGTTACATAATCAGCACTTTGCAGCCGACGCCATTCCACAGTTAGTGACGCCGGGCCCTACCTAGTGACCGATAGTGGGGCGCGAAGGTGGGCACTGAATTGGACCGTACATGACGCTGGATTGCCGTACGTGACCGTGGGTTGAGCACCAAAGTGGGCACCGCCAATATCTCTTTCTGCTTAGCCACACGCCATTACATCGCACGGCAGTCAGCGGCCCCAAAACCGTACGTGCTAACATTTTCTCGACACAGGAAGTAACGCCACGAATTTCTACGGAGGGCAGATTTATGAGATCGACGATCGCATTTATGCTGATTCTCGCGGGAGTCGCCGCCGCGCCAGGACTCTACGCGGCTGATTCTCACCCCACAGGATCCCCGGTTCGCGTTTTCATCGAACACGAAGTGGCGGACTACGCGACCTGGCGAAAGGCGTACAACTCGTTTGAATCGACGCAGCGAAAGATGGGAGTTACATTTCAGTCGGTATATCAGTCGGTGGACAATCCGAACGATGTCTTCGTTATTCACGATTTTGCGACGACCGAGAAAGCCAAAGCGTTTCTTGCTTCGGACGAGCTAAAGAACGCAATGCAGAAAGCTGGTGTTAAGGGGCCGCCTCACATAACGATCACAATGCGGGCAGATAAGTGACCGAATCCCGGCATTTGCCGGGATTTCGAATACTCAGACGGCCGAAGCAGTAGCGCCACTGGCTGGAGCTGCGCATCCGCCGCATGCCCTAAATTCGTATAAGCTGACTCCTGGAGCGGGGTGCTGGAGCTGAGGTAAGTCCCGCACTACCTGCTCACGATGCTGTCTCTCTCGCGTGTGGCCGACAACCAACTCGCCGAGCGGAGCTTTTAGAAAAGGGGGGAGCATGGGAACTGCCGCCGTTGCGAATTTGACCCGCCTAAAGCTGGGCGAACTGATCGCCGAGGTTATTGCGGTCTTCATCATCCTGGGAATCGGCGATTCAGTCGCTGCAATGTATGTGCTCTATGACCCGAGCCCCTACCAGAATGCCTACTGGGGCGTGTGCATCGCTTGGGGTCTGGCGGTGACGCTTGCCATCTACGTCACCGGTGCGGTTTCGGGTTGCCACGCTAATCCGGCCGTGACGCTGGCGCTGACCTTATTCCGTGGCTTCCCCGCGAAGAAGGTCCTGCCCTATGTGCTGGCGCAGATTGTCGGGGCGTTTCTGGGCGCGGCGCTCGTTTACTTGCTGTTCTCGCCGGTGATCGATCAATTCAACGAGCTGCATCATCTGACGCGCGGTATTGAAGGGGGGGCCGCGGGCGTATTTTTTACACATCCGGGTACGGGCATCACTCCAACGCATGCCTTCATCGATGAGATTGTCCTTACTGCAATTCTGGTGCTCGGCATCTTCGCGATCACAGAGCCGCGAAATTCTGCGGCGCCAGCGCAAGGCGCGTTAATGGTGGGTCTCCTGGTGGCAACGATAGGCGCCTGTGCTGGCTATCTCGAAGCCTGGCCGATCAACCCGGCGCGCGATTTCGGGCCGCGCGTGTTCTGCTTCCTCAACGGCTGGGGTGCGCAGGCCTTTCCTGCGCCACAGAATTACTGGTGGGTACCGATCGCCGGCCCGCTGCTGGGCGGCGTACTGGGCGGGGCTTTCTATCACGTGCTGGTGCGGCCTTATTTGCCGGCAGCCCGGGGTGACGGAGCACCGCCATGAGTCGCACATGCTACTTGCTGGCCATCGATCAGGGCACGACTTCGACTCGCAGCATTATCTTCAACACCAGTGCCCGCGCTGTCAGCATCACGCGGCGTGATCTCGAGCAGTACTACCCTGCGGCCGGCTGGGTTGAGCACGATGCCGAAGAGATCTGGCGAGCGACGCTCACCACGGCGCGCGAGGCGATCGAGGCTGCGAAGCTTGGCGTCGATGATATTGCGGCAATTGGCATCACCAATCAGCGTGAAACGGCCGTCATCTGGGATCGTGCGAACGGCAAGCCGATTCACCGGGCTATCGTCTGGCAGGACCGGCGCACGGCCGATGTTTGTGCTCAATTGCGCCAGGATGGCCATGAGGAATTGGTGAGCGCGCGCACTGGCCTGCTGCTCGATCCCTACTTTTCCGGCACCAAGGTCGCGTGGCTGCTTGATCAGGTTCCCGGGGCGCGGACCCGCGCCGAACGCGGCGAGCTGGCCTTCGGCACCATCGATTGCTTTCTGCTGTGGCGGCTCACCGGCGGCAAGGTGCACGCAACTGACCTGACCAATGCCTCGCGCACGCTGCTGTGCGACATCCACCGCGGCTGCTGGGACGAAGACCTGTTGCGTCTGCTGCGGGTTCCGGCGGCGATCCTGCCGCAGATTCGCGACAGCAGCGAGGTATACGGAACGACGGCGCCGGGTCTGTTTGCCAAACCCATTCCGATCAGCGGCATTGCCGGCGATCAGCAGGCTGCCCTCTTCGGGCAATGCTGCTTCGAGCCGGGCATGGCGAAGTCGACTTATGGCACCGGTTGCTTCCTGCTGATGAACACGGGAGAACAGGCGGTCCGTTCGCGCAATCGCATGCTGACGACGCCCGCCTACCGGATCGGCGGGCGCACGACCTACGCGATGGAGGGCTCGATTTTCGTCGCTGGCTCCGCCGTGAAGTGGCTACGCGATGGTATTGGCATCATCGGTCAGGCAGCAGAAACGGCGAACCTCGCAGCGAGTGTTGCCGATGATCATGGCGTTTATATGGTGCCGGCATTCGTCGGACTCGGCGCTCCTCACTGGCAGCCCAATGCGCGCGCGCTCATCTGTGGCCTGACTCTCGATGCCAATCGCGCGCACATCGTACGGGCGGCGCTCGAGTCCGTGGCCTTTCAAACGCTGGATCTCACCACAGCGATGGCAAGCGAAGGCGCACGGCACGCGCGGGCAGTGCGCGTCGATGGCGGCATGGTGGTAAACGACTGGTTTTGCCAGTTTCTTGCTGACATCATCGAGGCGCCGGTCGAGCGACCGGTGGAACTCGAAACGACGGCGCTCGGTGCGGCATTTCTCGCCGGGCTCGCCTGCGGTGTCTGGCCCGATCTCAAGGCCCTGACGGCGACTTCGGCAACCGCTAGTGTATTTCACCCGCGCATGGCGGCGAGCAGTCGCGAAAAAATGCTACAGGGCTGGCGCGCCGCACTTCGGCGCGCGCTGGTAAGCTGACTTGGAGCTATTTATTCAGGTTGAACACCAAACTGCTACGGCAAGCCTTCGCGACCCAGGATGGAATCGAACCTAAATAGCAGTGCCTATTCTTGGGCCTCGCGACGATCTGAGTTAGGAGCATCCCACGCCCTCTTGGCCTCAGATGCCCGCATACCATGCGTATCCACCTTCAGGAGACGCCGAACCCAAACCCTTGCCGAATTTCTTTAGATCGTCCGTAATCGCAAGGTGGGTAATAAATTTAACGTTCTTGTACCCAAGCTGCCGCGGAACTCGCATTCGTACCGGCCCGCCATGCCCAACGGGAAGGGCTCCGCCATTCATTCCGTAGGCCAGAAAAGTCTGCGGGTGCAATGCGTCACCCATATCAATGCTGTCCCACCAGTCGGGATCAATCGAGAAGTAGACGACGTATTTGGCGTGCGGCTGAATCCCAGCCACCTTCAGTACATGCGAGAGAGGTACACCAGTCCACTCTGCTACATACGACCATCCCTCTTCGCACGCCAACTGCGTGATCTGGTTCCGCGACGGATAGCTTTTCAGCTGCTGCAACGAGAACGCGCCGGGCCGATCCACAAGCCCGTCTACGGTAATTCGCCAATCTGCAAAATCTCCCGCTTGGAGTTTCTTGAACGCGCCACTCAGCGGCGGCATTTCGTTTGCAAGTGGCTTGTCTGAAATCTCACTTCGCGCGAATTCACGGGCCATCGAGTGATTCGTCAGCAGCCGATAGGAGGCATAATTCAGCGTTTCACCGACGCCCCAGATTCCACCGCAGTCTGGCGGGAGCAGCCCATATTTCTTTGCCAAGCCCGCGGCCACACCTAAACTCGTGATTCCCGCTGCAGCGGCGAGTCCGGTGCTGATCAGTTTTCGTCGCGATATATCAGTCACGCGTCCTCCTGAGGACCATCAATCCGGCCCGTGATCATGGTGCGCAGGCGGCTACGGAATCCAACAAACCAAACCATTCCAACATGGAGCAGGAGAAATAGCAGCAACGACACCGCCACAAAAAAATGAATGGTCCGCGCTGATTGTCGTCCGCCCAGCAAGGTAACGGTTGCCGGGAACGACGAAGTGAATGCAGGAGACATCGCCAGTCCCGTCCAGATGATTAAGGGAAACAATACAAAAATCACGAACAAATAACTAAGGCGTTGCAGCAAGTTGTAAGACCAGACCTCTGCCGCAGTCGGTCGCTCGAATCGCGAATGAGTGACAATCGTCCTCCAGAGCGCCCGCCATGACACATCCTCTCCATGTGGCAGCAAGTTCTTGCGAAAATGCCCTGAGGTGAGGCCTGCGCCTACGTAGATCAAACCGGTCAACGCCAGAAGCCAAGCGGATTGAAAATGCAAATACCGGCTCCATCCATTCTGATCCGGCAATACAAATCCGTAGCCGGTGGGTACCAACGACCTCGACGAAGGTATCGGCAGCTTAAACAGCGCCGGCGTTAATACATTCCCGTTCTCGCCCCAATAGAATCGCGGATGGGAGATTAATATCTCAACACCGCTGATAAGCAGCGCTAGAAATGACAGCGCGGTAATCCAATGTGTGGCGCGAACTAAAACGGAGTGGCGCGAGGGTTGCGCAGTGGACAGAGAGAGACGAGTGGCTCCCGAAACCGGTTCTTGAGGCGTTGCCTGCATTTCCCCCATCCGAATAAGCTTCTCGGCGGACATCGAAGCGCCGCTCGAATTGGCGGATGTTAACACGCTTCTGTCCGGCGCCGACGCCGCGTTAGACAGCCCGAAACACCTGTGCCGTCGTCCTAAAGGAGCGCCATTCGGTTTAGGCGCGTCTCGGCGCGCGTTGGTACGGCGGGCATTTCGCGGCCTGGGACTCTATGCTCTCAACGATTCGGCTAGCGTCCCGCCCAACGCCATGAACCATCCCTGAGGTCATTGCGTGTAAAAAATGTAGGCCAACAAAGTAAAGCCCCTCCTTTCCATCCACCACCCCGCTACGGTGCTTCGGCTCCCCGTCGACTGCAAAGATTGGAAGATCGATCCAATCGAAACCTGCGTGGAAGCCCGTGCACCAAATGACGTTTTGCACGGAAAGAGTTCGACCGTCTTCGAGCAGTGGCAGGCCGTCTGAGACGCCGACCACACGCGGTACCCGATGGACCCCGGCGGCAGCAAGATCGCGCGATTTGACCCGAATCAGCGGCCCCGCCTTGTGGAGCAAACTCGGCCGGACCTTCCGTCCGAGGGGTGTCTGCACCGATAACAGTCGATGGAAGATTAGGCGCAATACGAGCGGTTGCATCACTTTGCGGCCGAAAACACTTTCAGGTCGAAAGGGCACCTCGCCTGGAGTGCGCCCCGCAAGCCACACCTCGCGACCACTGCGAGCAGTCTCTAGTGCTATGTCCGCGCCAGAGTTACCTGCGCCGATCAACAGCACACTGCCGGGTTGGAGTTGCGTGGACTTTCGGTAGGCACTCGAATGCAGTTGAGTGATTGTCTCGCGCAAAGCGGAAGCGAATTCGGGCACTTTAGGTCGCTGATATTTTCCCATGGCAATAACGACCTGCCGCGCCTCGATCTCCTGAGCGCCAGTGCTGACGACGTAGCGTCCATTGCGTTCGAAGAGTCGTTCGACGCGTACTCCCGTGCGCACCGGCAGGCGGAAGTGCGCCGCGTACGCCTCGAGGTAACCAGCCATCTCGTCCTTGGTCGGAAAATGGGCGGCCGGGGCCGGGAACGGCATGCCGTCCAGTCCATCGAATCGTGCTGGCGTAAACAAACGCAGCGAGTCCCACCGCATTCGCCAGGAATCACCAATCCGCGCGTTGGCTTCAAGGATTACGAATCGTGTTTTCCCGGTACGTGAGAGATGATAGCCAGCCGAGAGCCCTGCTTGGCCGGCACCGATCACGATCACGTCGAATACCTCGCGCCCTGCGGGCGCGGCGGAGCTTCGCGTCAGCTGAATTGCCGCCGACCCTTCTTCGATCAATTGCCTGGTATTGCCGGTGTACACGGTGCATCTCCTGCGATATTTAGAATCCGCAGGAATGCTACATATCGGCACAGAGATGAACTTCGGCGATACCACCCAGCGGCATTGCGCAAGGCATGGGTAATAATCCCCATACGGACGCCGAAATTACGTCAGGCGATTCTCATATGCAAAGGCCGTGGCCGCGGAGCGCGAAAATACCTTTAGCTTTGCGAAGATGTTGCTGACGTGGCGGTCTATGGTTTTCTCGCTCAACGACAGTTCGCGGCCAATGGCCTTGTTAGTCCTGCCTGTCGCAATGAGCCGCAGGACCTGCAACTCGCGCCCTGTCAGGCCGTGTGCGGTGGAGCTTTGTCCAATGCCGGCGGTCAGGGAATCAGTCAGGTCCTTGACAAGCGCCATGTCCGGGGTGGCGCCCAGCCGCTCGAAGACCTCGCTCGCGCATTGAAGCTCCAAGCGCGCGCCCGCCGAATCACCGAGCGCTATGCATGCGCGCGCAACCAGCACTCGCAAGCGTGCGGCGAGATATGGGGCCCCGAGGCGCTGCCATATGCTGAAGGCGCGCCGTGAAGATTCCAGCGAGGCCAGCGAGTCTCCCGCGGCGAAGTAGACCGAGCCGCATGCGTGCGCCGCGATTGCCTCCAAAACCTCACTACCAAAGCTCACCGAAGTCTCCTCGAGCTCGCGGCTCGAAGCTCGAGCCTCCTCCAGATCGCCAACCGCCAACATGATCTCCACATGGGCTGGGAGATATCGCGTGCGCGCCAGTTGACCAACGGCTGCAGCTAACGCACGGCGGCTGGCCCCCGCAGCCGCGTCGCGATCGCCCTCAACCAACTGCAGTAGCGCGAGGCCCGGCAGTGGTTCAAAGCCGGCTCGGCTTGCCTCATGATAAGCGGCCCTCGCCAGGGTGAACTCGCCACGCAGTCGGTGAATCTCAGCCTGTTGGTAGTGCGCGCTCCCCGCCGCGTCCCGTTCAATGCTGCGCACGCATCGCTCTACCGCGCGGCGGGCCTCCGCCGCGGCCTCACCCCATAAGCCGTTCAGTTGTAGAACTTCGGCGCGGTGAACCAGGCAGTGACCCGTGAACATGCCTAGCTGCGGATGCGCGTCGCACCAGCTCGCTAGGGCCGCTGTCCATTCGCGCGCGCGGCTGAGCGCAAATACTCGCTGGCAGCTTGCGATTGCTGAACAGTAGACGATTCCTGTAACCACAGGCGAGAGCTCCCCTGCCGTCGCAGCAACCATTACTTCGTCCATTAGCGCTAATCCACGCTCTACGTGGCCGTCGGCCAACAGGGCCCGTCCCTGTATATTCCGGGCAAACGCGATCAAATCAGGCTCAAGAAAGTGCTCGCCGATCTGCGTCGCTAGAGCTGCGCAGTCGTGTGCCTTGATGAGTTCCCCTGAACTCAGCAGTTGTTGCGCGGCCGGCAACATCAGATACCCCTGTTCGACACAGTCCCGTTTATGCAGCTCGACCAGGCGCTGCGATCGACTTAACCAGCCATTCGCGCGACCGGATTCACCGAGTACCTGCAGACGGAATCCTAGCCAGAAAGCAGCGCGGGCCGCTTTGAGCTGCTCTGCGACCTGTAACCAGGAGTGATACACGCGTTCCTGGGTCGAAATCATCTCCTCGTTCCGCGCAGTGAGGCCCGCAGACCATGCAAGCCGCTGCAGGTCCTCCGACTCGAGTCCGCCCTGCTCATCCGCCGCCTTCAGCGCCTCGAACGCGTCGTTCCATTCACCGCGGCCATAGCAGCCGCGCCCGCGCAGTAGCAGGTGCGAGCGGTCGATGGGCGGGCCAGATTCAGTGAGATGGTCAGCAGCCATTGGTCAAGAACTTCCTTTCAGGCGCTGATGAGGCGGGTATTGCCCAAAGGTGGTGGCCAGGGGTGGAATTGAACCACCGACACGCGGATTTTCAGTTCCACCGACTTAGTCGCTCTGCGTTACCCATCGTTACCTATCTTCACCTTATAGCGGTCGACTAGCGACAGAACGCGACGATGAGGCCTAGGAGGTGACAGTGCTTCGGGCACCATATTGGGCACCGGCCAAGGGCTCGAATTTCGTATAAGCTCACTCGCGCGGCAAGGTTGGCGGCACCCAATCAAAGGCGACTCCAGCTTGTGCCAGGAGCATGGGGGCAATGTCGGAAACTAGCAAAGCCGTATTTTGAAGCTATGCCTCCGAAGATGCTGAGGCGGCCCGGCGTATTGCCGAAGCACTTCGGGCCGCAGGCATTGAAGTCTGGTTCGATCATAGCGAACTGCGGGGCGGGGATTCGTGGGAGCGTCAGATTCGCGAGCGTATCCAAGACTGCCGACTGTTCATTGCTGTAGTTTCCGCTAACACCGAAATCCGTGACGAGGGTTACTTCCGTCGCGAATGAAGGCTCGCGGTAGATCGCACGCACGACATGCTGGAGAAGGGGACATAGCAGAGAGTGTGTTGAGCACCGATGCCACCCACCACTGACACGCGGATGCCCACGGCACTCGACACGCGGATTTTCAGTTCCACTGGGGTCCAGCCTGGATGTTGAGTGCTTACCGATCTTCGGGATTGATCCACCGAAACACGAGCGCCGCCGCGACACCGGCAAGCAATTGCGCTCCGAAGTAGAGCCATAGTTTTCCCCACGGTAGCATGCCCATGATCATGGCGCCCACCGCGACCGCGGGATTGAACGCTCCACCCGAGACGTGACCCACCGCAAATGCCGCGGACATTACTGTGAACCCGATCGCAAGCCCGAAGTAGGAGTTTCCGCTCGTGACCTTAGCCGTTGCTGTGTTGAGCACGACGTATGCGAGGGCGAACGTGAACAGAAACTCTGCCGCGAATGCGGCGGCAACGTGCGGATCGAGGGTCACCGCGTCCGCGCGCTTAAAGGACAGTACTGGCACCGCAGCAAGGCTTGCGCCCGCGAGTTGTGCGACCCAGTAAGGGAGTACGTCGGCCCGAGGACATCGCCCGCGAAGGAAGACAGCCGTTGTGACCGCAGGATTGTAATGCGCTCCCGAGACGTGCCCGCCAGCGTAGATCATCACCATCAGCACAGAGCCAATTGCAAGCGGCGGTATGACGCCGGGACCAGCTGCAATACCTGTGCACCCAATAGTGAGCATTAGAAAGAACGTGCCGATGAACTCCGTTACGTATTTTTTCATGTGCATCTCCTTCTGGAGCGATCCAACCATGCGAGACGTTGCCCAAAGAATGAGCGATTAGGAGGCAAAGCCAATCGCGACGTCCTGTATGGTCTGTTTGGATATACCACTCGAACCTAGGACCCCCCGATCAAGGCTCGTGGCTTCGCTGGTCACAAAAGTCAGCACGACTGTCGCGACGTCGATGCTTTGCGGGAAAATATCAAGAGGCCACCGTCCCGTCCAGTGTTGAACGAGGCCGTGTAGGTCAAATTGGTGGCCAGGGGTGGAATTGAACCACCGACACGCGGATTTTCAGGCGACGCGCAACCCACCCTGCGCCAACCTAGGTAGACCTAAGCCACTGAATTCCCTGAATGCCGATTCGGACTAAGTTGGCTGCGGTTGGGCCAGGTTGCCGCAGGTTGGTTGCGTTTTGGTTGTGCGGATTAGCCCCTCTAAAAGGCGACGAGTAACCAAAACGATGGATTGATTGTCACCGAGCTTTTTTCAGTCCCGCCCCCAGTAGCGCTGCATTTCCAGGAATGTAAATGACGCCGACCACGTGATCAGCAGGAAACCAGTAAGGGCTTCGGTTCCCGCCAGGAACCGGATCGGCCCGGTGGGCACGTAATCACCAAAGCCGACCGTCGTGTACGTTATCGCCGAGAAGTAGACGAAATCGAGAAAACCGCCGCTGGGCGCGGGTCGGATCGCGCCATACTGGACGGATTGGGCAAGCAGGAAAGCGGCCAAGCCGAACACCCAGATCTCAAATATATGCAGCCCGAGCTGCGAGAATATCGTTATCAACACTTTCGCGCGATGGTGGAGCGTGCGCGTTTTGATTGTGCGACCAATCGCGGTCAGCCCCTCGTAATGCACGAGCACGGCGGTCACTACCGTGCCCATCGTTACGGCCACCGTGATCACTTCGGGCCAACCCAGTATCATGACTGCGGCAAGTGTAGAGCCAGCGAGGCCATTGCGCGACAGCACGTGGCCCGCGAGTCACAGCCGGCGCGCGTGCGCTAACCACGCGGATTCCGATCTCTTGAATTGATGGTGGCCAGGGGTGGAATTGAACCACCGACACGCGGATTTTAGTTCCACGCACCTGCTCTCTCTGCATCACCCACCATTACGTATCAGCACCTTACAGCAGGCTACTGTCGAGGGTGAGTGGCGCTGAGCTACCGTAGGTGACGGTGAGTTGGGCACCAAAGTGGGCACCCGCCCCCTGCTCCGCATCCGACGCGATACCGTCCGCCTACGTGGTTATGAGACTCCAGGTTTCTGACGCGTGACGGTGGACACTCAGGAGCACCTCCGCCAGCAAATCCGGGGAAGCCCCGCGACCTCCGGGCCTATATACAAGTTGCCGATGGGCTAGGACGCGGGCCCTTCAGGGGGTGGCATCGCGGCTCCCTGTATGGAGGCCCGCATCAGCTGCATGAGTCTGCGCTTCTCGGGCGCCAGGCCACCAGGCTCCCAGAAATGCAAGTGCCGCACTGGGTGCACCAGTCCATCGACGACGACGAGGCCGCCGTTGCCGATGATGGCGCCCATGAGCCGCCCGTTGTGTAGGAAGTCCTCAAAGGCCTTCGAGTGCCTGTACACGAACTGGTGGGTCATCTGACGAACCTGCTCAATCAGCTGCGCCCTGGGAGCGTTAGCAAAGACCTCGTTCGGCCAGAGCTCGTCGATGTTCATGGCGATCACGCCGTGGTCGAAGGACCCATCCATCTGCCGCGCCGCCTTCGAGATCACGTTGCGGATATGCTTTTCGGAGTAGATTTTCTTGCATTCAATTCCGATGCGCTGACCATCGACCGTCGCCACGATGTCCGGCGAGTCTTGCAGGACGGCGACGATGCCACTCAGCCTCAAGGCGGTACAGAGCTCTAGCTCCCAGTAGGTGTTCTTGGCGACCGAGTTCTTGGGGCTTATGCCGCCAAGCGGGCCGTCAGTCAGTCTGTACAGGTACTCGGCACGTTTGGGGAAGCCGTTCAGGCACGCGCAAGCCTTTGCGATGGTCAGCGACCGCACACCGCGCAACAGATTAAATGGAACCTTAATAACGCCCGCGCCGTTCTCCATGTGAAAGGTGGCTCGCGGCCACGGCGGGGCGGGCAGCGAGATCGCGTCTTCGAGGTAGACCGCGAGGTCGCAGTCTGGGAGGCGGACCCCGGACTCGTAGTACATCGCCTTGAGCGCCAGGGCGGAGTCGCTGATCTCAGTGAAGTACGATGGGTTGGGTATTTCACCCAATGTATTGAAGGTTCCAGACGGCTTAAGTGATCCGTCAGGGAGCTGAGTGAATGGTGGCTCGATGGGCATAGAGCGATGATGCTCCCTTTCCCAGTGGCGAGCCACCGGACCATCCACGTCTGAATAGCAGTGGGCAATTTAATTCGGATCAGTAGCTTGGGATGGTGGCCAGGGGTGGAATTGAACCACCGACACGCGGAAATTCAGTTCCACTGCCTCAGGCGTTCTGCGTCACCCATCGATAACTTTCAGCACCTTGCAGCTGGCGACAGGCTACGGTAAGTGACGCAAGGTTACCGCAGGTAAAGGTAGGTTGGCCACCAAAGTGGGCACCGGCTGAGCGTCCGAATTTCGTATAAGCTGACGCTCGCGGCGAGACTGGCGGCACCCGATCCAAGACGGAGCTGGCTGTCGCCCAAGGGAACATCCGGGCGAATTCGATGCCGAGCAAAGCCGTATTCCTGAGCTTTGCCTCCCACGACGCCGAGGCGGCCCGGCATGTAGCCGAGGCGCATCGGGCCTCAGGCGTTGAGGTCTGGTTCGATCAGAGCGAGCTGAGAGGCGCGGACGCATGGGACCTGAAGATTCACCAGAAAATCCATGATTGCGCTCTATTCCTCCCAATAATATCTGCGAATACGCCATCACGGCCTAAAGCATCGATAGGAGTTCAATTGATCGGTGGTGTCATTTTGAATTTCATTTGGGGGCGTTGAACGCGCTCGTATAGCACGCGGCAAGTAGTGTGTCTTCTGTTAACAATCTGCATTGAGTAGGGAGAACGGTCGATGTATACGGCATTTAACAAAAAGATTGGAGCCATAGGTGTTGCGCTAATGGTGGCGTTAAGCCCGCCGATGCTCCATGCCAGCGACGCACTCTATATTGGCAAAAACATGACAAACGACGGTGGCGTGCTGTTGGCCGGGTTCGGCGATGAGCCGTCGAGTCATTGGTTAGCACTTTACCCCCGAAAAAATCATGAGTCCGGGGAAACTGTCTCCGTCGGCGGCACGGCACAGGCCAATCTTCCCGGGGAATTGATCAATATTCCGCAGGTTCCGCTGACTTATCGCTATCTGTCCATGGATTACTCCTTTTTTCTGGGATTGCCAGCTCCTCTCACGAACGGAGGCATGAACGAATTTGGTCTCGCGGTGCGTGACGTGGCATTGTTTTCTCGGACCGAGTTGGTAAAGATGACGCCTAATCCGCAGCACGGGCTCAACTACAGCGACATTGCGCGAATCGTGCTCGAGCGTGCACGAACCGCACGGGAAGCGGTTCAAGTTGCCACGGCGCTCATCGATAAATATGGGTACTTCACTTATGGGGGAAATTCTCATGTTTTTGCCGATCCGAACGAGGGATGGGTGTTGCTTGAAATGGCCGGAGGCAAAGGACTGTGGGTGGCGCGGCGCCTAGGTCCAAATGATGTCTGGATGAACTGGAGGGGTTACGGGAAAATTGGATATGTGCAGGACCTGCCGACAGATTTAGGTAGAAACCCCAACTATCTGGCATCCAAAAACTTTGTATCGTTCGCTACTGAGCAGGGCTGGTACGACCCGAAGTCCGGCAAACCATTCAACGTCATCGACGTCTACACCCGACCGAATCAAACTCCGCCCGAGACTGGCATTGATGCGCAAAAGATTCTGGCCACTCTTAAGGCGGCCGCGCCCAAGGTCGATGCAGAACTTCTCATGCAGCTACTACATCAACATGGGAGAGATTCGTCTGGTTACGGGCAAGTCGCCGACCTTAGAGCGGACGTGAATTCTGATCTGAGAACGTTATGGGTGGCACCTGGGCCGCCCGTCACCGCCCCATTTGTACCTTGGCGTATTGGCGTGGAATCGGTCCCGCCAGAGTATGGCTGGCATCGCTATCTCACCTACGGTGAGGCTGACTTGCAGAACATCAATCACCAGCAGCAAGGGATTGAGTCGACCCGATATGCCAATCGGGCGGTTAAGCGCCTACTTTATCTTGTCGACGAACATCGTGATGCGTTCCTGCCAGAGGTCGCTTCGTCTCTTGAGGAATTCGACAAACGCGAGATCGACGCCGAAGCAGGGATCACGAAGACGGCACAGGTGCTATTCGCTGCTCACGAAGATGCTCTGGCTCATCGTTATCTCACTGAGCGGGCACACGCGTCCGCCGCCGCCGGGCTGCAGTTGATTGAAACTCTCGCGGACAGCATCGAAGTGCGCACGAAACTATTCTACGGAATCCGATTACCGGGGGAACTACCGCATGGGCCACGTCAGGCTGAAAGCTGCCCCTATTGGCTCTCGAATTGTAATTAGCGGACTCGCCTGAGAAAAAATAGGAAAGTGAGCTATAGAACAGGGTTGCTGTAAATTCTCAGGACTTCGGTGACACACTGGCAGAGGCTCTTCTTGGGACAAAGCGCCCGTAGGGGATCTGTCCGTCGAGTGCTCCGTGCGGCCGGTGGTAGTTATAATAGTCTTCCCATTCCCGCAGCATGTCATTAAGCAGGTGGATGTCCTCGGCAATGCCATTTTTATCGAGGAGCTGGTAAAACTCTTGCTTGAAAAGACCGTTGGACTCACCATCAAATAGCAGGCATTTCAGTAAATGTCTTTAGTTGGCGCGAACGACAACAGATTCTCTGCGAACCTGCCATATTCCAATCCCGAGGTTTTTTCCCAACTTACGCAATCGACCACTTAGTGGCTACGTCTATGCTGTTACCGCACGCTGATTTCCTGGAATTGAAAGAGCTGCACGCGCACCGACAGAGATCCTGGGAGCTGCAGCGGGAACACGTTGGGAACAATTCTCAATTGTATCGACGCTTATATGGCGCCAGGCCATTGCCCAAACGGCTCGAGGAGCTGCCAGATGTTCCTCTCACTGACAAGGAGATGTTGCGATCCAGCCAGACCGCGCATTCTGGCTTTGGTGACTATCTTGCGACTCCACATACGAGCATTGGCCGCGTGCACCGCACCTCCGGTACCACCGGAACCGCGATGAATTTGGCGCTGTCGGCACGAGATGCACACGAGACTGCCGTTGTAGGTGGGCGTGCTCAGGCCGCGGGAGGCTTGGGGCCGGGTCACCGCGTGGTGCATTGTCTAAATTATCGACTGTGGATGGGCGGCCTAACTGACCATATGACCTTGGAAGCGACGGGCGCAGCCGTCATTCCATTCGGGGTCGGCGACACGGCACTTCTGGTTCGAACCATTCGCGAACTCGGAATTACCGCGATTTCCTGCACGCCTTCCTATCCTGCTGTTCTCGAAAAAGTGCTGACGGAGCAATTTCCAACCTTGAAGCCGGCCGATCTCGGGTTGCAATTAGGGCTATTCGGCGGCGAGGCCGGGCTCGACGATCTGGAATTCCGAAAGCGACTCGAGTCGGTGTGGGGTTTCAAAGTGCGCAACTCAAATTATGGCGTATCGGATGTTTTTTGTAATTTCGCGGGCCAGACGGAATTAAACAACGACCTACACTTCATGGCGCTCGACGTTTTACATCCCGAGCTCATCACTCCGGAAACTGGCGACATTCTGCCATGGCGCGAGGGAGAGACCGGCGAATTGGTGCTGACGCACGTCAGTCGGGAATGCCAGCCGCTAGTGCGATTTCGCACGGGTGATATTATTTGTATTTCGGGGACCGGTCTCGCTGCCTGCGGTCGAACGGCACCTCGCTTTCGCGTAGTGGGCCGGGTCGACGACATGGTGGTTGTGCGCGGGATCAATGCCTTCCCCAGCCAGGTCGCCGCTATCATCAACGGCGAATCCGCGCTTTCCGGAGAGTATCGCATCGCACTCAGCGGCCCGCCTCCCTACGATGCGTTGCCGCTCGAAGCGGAACTAGCTCGGACCGCTAGCCCGGAAATTGGCAATGGATTGGCGGCAAATCTTGAATCGCGAATCAAACGCGAGCTTGGATTGACAGCCCGGGTCACTTTAGTACCTTTCAACACCCTGCCGCGGACCGAGGGCAAGACGCCGCGCGTCATTCGTAAGGAAAAATTGTGACTGACACTGTATTTAGCCAGGACGTCTTGGATGGTGTTCGCGTCATCACATTGAATCGACCCGAACGGCTCAATGCCATCAGCCCGGCGTTACTCGATGACCTTAATAGGGCATTGAAAGACGCCGATCGCGCAGAATCGGTTCGTGCAATCGTGCTCACAGGTGCCGGGCGTGCATTTTGCTCTGGCGATGATCTAAAGGATTTCGACCAACAACTAGGCGATGAACCGAAGGTGAGAGCCTATGTCGAGAATATTCAAGACGTCACCCGTACAATAGTTTTGGGCAGCACCCCTGTGATTGGTGCCGTTCGCGGCTGGGCCGTGGGTGGAGGACTCGAGTGGGTCATTAACTGTGACTTTGCTGTCGCCGCCGAGGGCACCCGATTCTTCTTTCCCGAGTTGTCATGGGGGTTGTTTGTAACCGGGGCGGTAACCGGGTTGCTGCCCCGGCTAGTTGGTCTCCAACGGGCCCGTGAACTGATCATGTTCGGCGAGCGCTTCGACGCCGCGCAAGCACTAAGCTGGGGCTTACTGTGGAAAGTTGTTCCCGAACAGGAACTTATGGATGTGGCCTTAGCGGCCGCGAAGAGGATCGCCGATTTGCCGCCCGAACCTGTTAGAAATTTAAAACGAATCCTCGCTCACCAAGTTACGGCTCCACTGTCGGACATTATGATGGCGGAAACCAATGCCACGGTTAGCGGGTTCCTGGATCCTAGTACAAGAAGTCGCGTCGCCAAATTTGGCTGACACGCGGGGTGCCGACATTTTGCGATTCAAGAAATTTCGTGCAAAAAGAATAATTTGAGGTGGAGGAGATAGCCGCTTGCGTACCAAGTAATACTTGGCAATAGAAGACTGGCCATTTTGCTGACGGAAACGATGTGCTTGCTAAACCGAGCTACGAACTCCTGACCGAAATAGCACGGGAGCCGGGTCCCGCCCAAGGGAGGGCTACGTCAAGTGCCTGAAATGCTCTGATTGCCTGCTGCGCCTCCTCGCCGAAAGGAACCGCACTCGGCCTATCACCCTGGTGGACGTGCAAGTACATGCATTCCTGGGTTGCTACAACGGCTGGCAGGCCTTTTGCGCGCAATTCGAAGGCGACATGCAGGCGCTTCCGATCAAAGGCAAGTACGTGCGCATCGATTTCGACGGCTCCACTGCCTTTCACCTGGCCAAGCCAATGCGTGTGGGTTTCGAGTGTAAAAAGTGTGCATGCGGTTCGTGCTCTGTACGCGGCATCCATTCCTAATCGATCCATTAGTGCGTCGGACGCCGAGCTGAGTAAGACGCCAACATAGGCATTTTGGAGGTTGCCACTGGGGTCAACCCATCTTGGATTTATCAGAGCTTCATAAACTGTCGACGCCGGCATAGTCACTCCATGTACTACTGGCACCAAACAGCTGACACTGATTTCTCGAGCTGTTGCAAGGTGAAGTCGATATCCTCAAGGGTATGAGCAGCCGAGATTGAACACTGCTTCGTTGCAATCGGAAGAAAGAATACACCGCGTTCGGTCAGAGCGCGGCGAAGGGCGAGATCCTTCGCAAAATTATGTCGCTCGACAATAGCGTGCATGTCCTGCGGTGTTTCTGCCATCAGATAGATAGCGAAGGCAGACCCTTGGCGGGCAATGCTTGCGGGAATACCCGCTCGCTCGAAAATATGTACTAGGCCACGTTCCATGTGCCGGCCAAGCGCCTCCATTCGAGGATATAATTCCTGCTGGTTTGCAGCGAGATACTCAATTGTAGAGATAGCGGCAGCCACAGCGACAGGATGTCCGTTGTATGTGCCCGCAACCAATGGTCGTCGCTCAGGGTCTGGATGAACGATGAAATCCATGAACTCACTTTTCCCGCCTACCACAGCTAACGGAAATCCGTTCGCGATTGCTTTTCCATAGACCACGATGTCTGGTTGTATGCCAGACAGTTGGCTATAACCTCCGAGAGCGTGACGGAATCCGGTCTTTACCTCATCAAAGATCAGCAAGAATCCAAATTCATCAGCCAATTGTCGGAGTCCTGCAAGATACCCAGGGATTGGCCGGACAACCCCTATGTTTTGCAGCACCGGTTCGGTTATTAGCGCCGCAATTGGGTAGCGTTTGCATACATAACGCACGGATTCGAGATCATTGAAGTTTATCGCGTGCATGAACCGCGTTTGCTGGATTGTGGTGCCCCCACCCATCGGTCGGAGCGGGTATTCACCGGGAGACACTCGTGGACCAATCTCCTCCAGTGAATTCAGGCCGTTGCACGCAAGTTCATCGTGATTACCGTTGTAGCCGCCTTGCATGACGATGACGTGCGATTTCCCGGTGATCGTCCGACTCAGCCGAATTGCCAGAGAGGTGGCTTCACTGCCGGTATTGACAAGGGTGACCTTACCTACGGCCGGAACGTGTTTGCAGATCAATTCCGCCAGCTGGCCTTCGAGCACGGAGGGGCCAGCTCCGAAGAGGCTTTCTCCGCCACGCAGAATGTCGATTGCCGCTTGGTTTACCTGGCGGAAGTTATGGCCAAGAAAATACGGAGCGAAGCCTGCGTGATAGTCGATATATCGTAACCCGGCGATATCCCAGAGGTAAGCTCCCTCTGCGCGCGCAAAGGCAATCGGCGGATTGATTATTCGATTGGTTGAGCTAACCGCGCCGGGAATGAATGCACCGTTGTGCGCGACTAAGGACGCCAATTGCTGTGCTGGCCCTGTTGGTAAGTCGAACGCTGAATTGGTGGGCATACTGTTACGGAAACTTGTATTAGCGCGAGGAATTCTGGTTTAGCGGCGGCAACGCCAAGGACACAATTGGCGCGTCTTCAACGCATAAACGCGCTACAAACCGCTCACCCGGTCTTGCCAAATTCGGAGATCGATATGGTCTCCAATTGTTGTCAAATATCTAGGAGTGACTGTCGGCATAGACAGTGTAACGTTACAATACTCTCGGCCTAAAGGCAACAACCTGGGCTTTTTTGCGCACCGGAGCTCGGCATGCTGACTACGCCTAGCGGTGGTGTGGTCATCTAAACGTGCGTAAGTTAACGACGCAGAATATCGTCCGTTGTCCGGAACGCGCGGAGGGGAGCACCCCTACCCGGTCGTACCCCGTTTAACACCGACCTGCCGATGCGGCTAATTGATTGCGACGCAGTTGGACTGAGTATAGTGTGCGCGTCTTTGCGATTGCTTTAATCGGGAATCTCCGCGTTCCCACATGCAAAACAGGCTTGGATATTCAGGAAGGAATGTGAGCGAGGCAACCAGTCGCCCTGGTCGGCGAGTCACCCTTGGCGATGTGTCAAAGGCGGCCGGTGTGTCCGTAATGACAGTATCGAACGTAGTGCGGGGCAAGACGGAACTCGTAAAACTCGAGACACGCAAGCGCGTTGAGGCCGCGATTGCGCAACTTCGTTATCGACCGAATATCAGTGCCAGAAGTTTACGGCTCTCCACAGAGCACTCTGTCGGCATCGTTATTTCCGACAGCGATCCCGCGTTCCTGACCGATCCATTTATCTCTCGACTTGTCAGTGGACTCAGTAACCACTTGAGCAAGGTTGAATATACACTCGATATTCAGGGCATCGCTCCAGAACGGTTTGAGAGTGCAACAATCCTGAGGAAGGTTGGCAATGGGGCGCTCTGCGCTATCCTTTGCGGCCCTACAAGTTTGCGGCGGAAAAACCTCGGTTATCTGCAGAGGCTCGGACAGCCGGTCGTTGTATTTCAGGAAGCGTTTGCGTCGCCTTCGCCGGACGTCGCTCTTGTTCGGCAAGACGACGCTTCCGGTGGGGCGCTCTTGGGTAAACACCTGGTAGAAAGGAAGGTCCGGTCAGTAGTTTTTCTGCGACCCGCGCTCGACTGGTGTGCAGTAGAACAGAGAGAGAAGGGATTTCGCTCGGCCATCAATGAAGTCGCCTCAAACATTTCAATTGCGACGATGCTCGTTCCGTCCGAGGGTTTTGATGACGTCCAGGCCGTAGTGAAGGATGCCCTCTCCAGAAATCGTCCCGATGCAATTGTGGCCGCGACGGACATGATGGCGGTCGCAGTACTCAAGACCAGCGAGATACTCGGGTTGCGTGTACCGGCCGACATCATGATCACCGGGTTTAACGGTTTTGACGTTTGGCGGTACACGCGCCCGACCTTGACCACTGTACTTTCGCCGGCATACGAGATGGGACAATTCGCGGGCGAAATGTTGGTGCAAAGACTCGACAGCGGAGCATTTGCGAAACGTAGCGTTGTTTTCCCGGTGGCTTTGCAAGTAGGGGAGTCAACGTAGTTCTCTAGCCGTAAATTTCGGTCGGCTCGGCCGAACGGCTTGTCGACGAATATTGGGGTTACGGTAATTCCATCCTCGCCGACCCAAAAAGGCTGAGCCCGCCATCCATAAGCACCGTCGCGCCAGTGATGTGGCAGTTTTCTGGATCGCATAAATGGACCACCTGCCGAGCAACATCTTTGGGCTCAATTAGCTTACCTGTGGGCACTTGCCGTTGGGAACGTTCTCTCTCTAACGGATCGGCCTCCATAAATCGAGCGGCGAGCCCAGCGTCGACAAAGCCAGGAGCAACCTCGTTAACTAGTATCCCTCGTGAAGCTAACTCCGCCGCCATGCATTTGACGAGCATCCGTAGACCGGCCTTCGCCACGCAGTAGGTCGGGATTTGTAAGTGCACGTGATCGGCGGCCCAGCTACCCACAAAGACAATGCGCCCTGGGCTCATGTGCCTTACAAGCTTGCGTGCGGCGGCAGATGCTAAAAAAAAGGTCCCATCAAGGTTCACGGAGAGCTCGCGCCGCCAGGTAACGGAATCGACACTCAAGATTGGCACGACTGTAACTATCGCGGCGTTTGGAATTACGAGCGTGGGTAGCCCAAGCTCGGTGTGCACGGCATCTAGCCAATCGGATACCTGCCGGTCGTTTGTGACATCCACTTGACCGTAGAGGCCCCGGCGCTCAAGAGCGCCAATGTTCGAGAGTAGAGGGTGAGCCTCGGCGCTGCTATGCAGGTCGCAGATTGCTACGTCAGCTCCGCACCTGGCAAGTTCCAGCGATATCGCTCGACCAATGTCGCCGAGACCACCGCTGACGACGGCCACCTGGCCCTGCAGCTTAGCGCCCACGGCGGTTCCAAAGCGCTGACCCCGCAGCGGCAGCGACCAAGCGTCCCAGGACTGGAAACCGCGCGCCCGTACTCAAGTGTGCTCGACGCCCAGTTCCTTCATAGTTGTCGGTGACAATGCTGGTCATGTTCATTGCTTTCACGGTAAAGATCTTCCATGGAAAGCTAGGTAATTGACAAGCTGCGTCTTTAGAACACTGCCAGCAGTTCGCATGGCAGATCCTGCGATGAATTGGGCTGTTGCTGGTGCGGAAGCAACGCCTACTCGACATCCAGTCGAAGCCATTCTAAAAATACACGCTTTAATGGGCGTTGTAACGTTACACCATTGTGTTCTCCATGATAGCATCAATACAACGTACGAATCCGTGCAAGCACCACCTCGAGATGTGAAAACCCATGTCAAGCCCTCCTACGTTCGAGTTGGCTGCAATCGATTACGTCTGTTTTATTGCGTTCCTGGGAATTCTGTCGTTTGCGGGTTATTTCGCCGGGCGCGGTGAGACGAAGAGTAGCCATGAGTATTTCCTCGCCGGCAACCGACTCCCTTGGTACGTAATTGGCACCTCCCTCACTGCCGGAGTTCTAAGCACAGATCATTTGATTGGCATGGTCGGCTGGACCGTTCTTTACGGCGCGAGCATCGGAATGTGGATGTGGGGTTGCGCGCTCGACATCACACTCCTGATTTTTCTGTGGATACCGTTCCTGCTGGCATCTCGCGTCACTACCATTCCACAGTTTCTGGAGCAGCGATTTGACGCTCGCATCAGACTCATCTTTGCAGTTGTCACAATAGCCATCAATGTGTTCAATTTCATGGCTGCCGTCCTCTACACGGGCGGGCTCGCAATAAACGAATTATTCGGTTGGAACATCTCGGCGGCCATCGTTGTACTTGGGGTAGTGGCTGGCGCTTGGGCGATTTACGGCGGCCTTTCCGCAGTTGCATGGACGGACTCTGTATCTACTTTGGTGATAGTTCTGGGTGGTGCATCCGTCATCTACTTGGGCCTACATGCGCTATCCCCCGATTCCGTAGTGGACGGTGTGCGAATAATGTTCGAACGCAATCATGCCACGAGCGGCATTTGGGCGGAGGCTACCGCTAGGCATCGCGACATGATGACCGGCGCGGCGACGTACAACCGACTGTCGATGTTCCAACCTGCTGATCACGTCGCTGCACCACTTCTCGGTTTAGCGTTGAGCTCGTTTTCTGTTGGCATTTGGTACAACGTAATGAATCAATTTGTCATCCAGAAGGTTCTCGGCGCACGTGACGCATACCACGCTCGGCTGGGGTTGGTGTTTATGGGGATCTTGTTTTGCTTTGTAACATTCATCATCGTGGTGCCGGGCCTTATTCTCTTTGCGTTGCACCCGGAGATTCTGCTTCAGGACTGGGGCTCTGCTCAAGTCGCTGCTGATCGTTCATATATAGCTTTTATTCAGGAGGTCATGCCAATTGGCCTACGAGGTTTGTTCCTCGCTGCACTCTTCGGCGCCGTTCAGTCCATTGCGAACTCTGTTCTCAATTCGACAGCGACGGTGTTTGTCATGGATGTCTATCATCAGCATGTCAAGCGGCAGGCCTCCGATAAGGACTTGGTTCGAATTGGAGTGTGGGCCTCCTTAATCACTCTTATTGCCGGTATTGGGATTGCAATTCTTGTGAATGAACTTCATATGAGCATCTTCTACTACATGCAGACGCTCAACGCCTTCTTTGCGCCGCCCTTTGCGGCCATCTTCTTGCTTGGCGTACTTTGGAAGAGAATGAACGCAAAAGGCGCAATGGCGGCGCTGATTCTGGGATTTGCGACAGCCGTTGCTCTTAAAGTCGCTCCTGATGTTATTGCTGACTTTCCGCGCCTAGCCTCAACTATTCTCAACCAAGCTGCGCTTATTACTGCAGTCAGCCTTTTGGCAGGAGTCGTGGGTTCGCTGCGGTCGGCCCCGCCAGCGTCAGACAAGGTTTCGGAATGTAATACCTTCAGCTGGACCAACAAGTACCTGCGCATCGGCTGGGGCGAACGACTGCGCAGCAATGTTATGGTCTGGTGGCTGGTATTGTGGGTTCTGACTGGTGTCATACTGATATTCTTTTCGCCGGTGGTATTTAAATGATCGTTTCACCGGACATCGAGAGCCAGCATCGTTGCGTTCTCGGCGAGGGTCCGCTTTGGCATCCTGTGAACGAGCGTCTGTACGTTGCAGATATTTTGACTGGCTCTGTAATCGCGCTTGATGCGGAGTTGAATGTACTGGACACACTCGCATTTGGTAGAGCGACAACCGCGATCACCTGGCAGAAAGATGGGGCTTTGCTTTGTTATCACGACAGGGGCGCAATCACCCGTGTGTCAGCGACCGGGAAATGGCAGTCACTCATGGATTGCCTTCCTGGCGAAGAGCGAGGGCTGTTCAACGATGTAATAGCCGATTCCGCGGGTCGTGTGATTTGTGGCACGCAGCCAGTCGATGGCCGCGCGGGGCGTCTCTACTGCGTCCATCGCGATCTCACATGGCGGGTATTACTCGACGATGTCCAGGAACCGAATGGTTTGGGGTTTTCTCCTGACCAGCGGACACTCTACTTCTCGGATTCGGGGGCCCAGACCATCTGGCGTTTTGAGTACGACAGCCGTATTGGTAGCCTTTCCGATCGGCGAGTGTTCTTTAGGACACACGGTGAGGTTCTGCCCGATGGCCTTACTGTTGATGCGGAGGGTTTTGTGTGGGCTGCACTTTGGAACGGTGGGGCGGTCGTCCGCATTGATCCGAATGGCCGAATTGTCCGCAGGATAGACGTGCCCGCGACGCGGACGACTTCACTAACCTTTGGCGGTCCGCTATGTGACACGCTTTACGTTACTAGCGCCCGGGCAGAAGTGACAAATGCTGGGGACGGCCTAGAGGATCGTGGCGGAGCCAGCTTCGCGTTTTACGGCATGGGTCGTGGTCAACCTGAGTTTCCTTCCGCCCTTGGGCCGCTGTCGGGAGCGACCGCCGAGCGGCCCGCGCAACTGCACGAGCCGACGAGCAATTGCTGAGCATATAGGTCGGACGATCGCAGTCCGATGTCGCGACTTTTCCCGTTTGCTACTGCCGATCACATGTCGGCCAGGAGCATTGCGATTTACAACAACGCACTGCTGTTCAGTCGTCCGTCAAATTGCGAAGCGTCCCAAGATACCCAGAATAGCACCGCCAGTGTTCGAGCGAGGATATGTACAAAGGCTGGCGCACTTGAATTACGCTGGCTGTGGTTACCGCGCGGGGATTCTCGTGGTACGCCAGGCATCGGTCGTCCCATTTGAGCCCACACGCTTCGAGCAAGTGCCTAATACCCTCTTCTGGTTCTTTCACGAGACGTTCATAACTCACGTCAATGAGAGGCGGCGTGGGCAACGACTTCCAGTGCGCCATCATTTTCTTATATTCGCCATAGAAATGAGCGAGATGATCCAGGGACGTGTAGTACGGTGCGCGAACCGCGAGATTCGTGCTGTATAAAGACCAGCAGGTTGCGATCGGCACTCGCCGACAGTGAACGATGATCGCCTTCGGAAATAGTAAGCGGATGAAACCCACGTTCTCAAAGTTTCCAGGAAATTTGTCGGTGACCACTTCAGTTCCTAGGTCGTGCTCGAAGAGGCTTTCTAGGTACCGCTCACGCATCTCGGAAAGCAGGGAGGCATCAAGAGGATTGGTGGGGTCGATTTCACCTCGAAGGCCATTCTCACGCCGGCGCTGCAGGAAATCCTCGAGGGCAATGGGAATTGCTGTCAGCTCACCACCTGCGGAGACTTGCGGATGGCTGCTCAGGATTTGCTCCACTAGAGTTGTTCCAGAACGCGGCAGTCCGATAATAAAGATCGGTCGTATCGATGAAGGCATCGCTGCTGCCGAGTCACTAAATAAACTCCGCGGATACCGTGCAATGTTCGCGTCCGTCCCGCGTTCCGTTTCTATAGGTAAATACTGCAAGCCAAACCGGTCTAGGCTACGTTTCGTAGCCTTATTCGCCTCACAGTAGTGCTTGAAAGCATCATCAAAGTGACCCGCGCGATCATGTATTCTCGCCAGAGCGAATTCAAAATTCGCGCGGTCGGAGTCAAGCGAAGCGTGATCACAAAGCGCTTCAAGTCGAAGGGTTCGATTATCGCATGGCGCAGGAGGCGAGAGTTCGACGAGACCGTGCCACGCGACGCTCGAATCGGGCGCAAGCTCCAGGGCCCGTTCGTATGAAGCTGTCGCTTCATTGAACAGCCCGAGCGACTTCTGTAGCAGAGCATTTATCAGCGGCGCCTGGTGACTATCTGGGAAACGCTGAGACAGACATTGCGTCGTTTGGGAGGCATCCTCGATCTTATAACCTCCGATTTGTGACATTGCGAGCCGGGCCATCGTCTCGGCGTCCAACATTCCGCATTCGATAGCGTGCTTGTAAGCGGCGATCGCTTGCTTCCAGCGGCCGCGCAATGCGAATAATTCTCCGACGCGGGCCGCGATAGGCGCGTCATCCGGTGCCAACGAGACGCCTGATTGCAACACAAGAGTTGCCTTGGCGAACTCACCGAGCGCGAGTTCGGCATCAGCCAATAGATGGTACGCTTCAATGCAGTTTGGTTCTCTGCGGAGATATTCGATCAGCAACAGCTCCGCTTCCCGGTATTTTCTCGCCGCCAAATATTGCACGGCATTTTCTAGCTCCGGTGTGCTTGATTGCGGCGTGACCACTGCAATATCTCCATTGGCGCAGTTCACAAGGCTGCAGTATCAGCGGGGGGCATGAGCTTTGCGGCAGAAAGCACGCGCCGAATTATCCTATTGACATGTGACGTTACAAGCAGTAGCCTCAACAAAATTTAACGTTACACATTGAAGCTCGGTTGCGGATCGGACTTTAGCTCAAAAAACGGGGGAATAGCGATGGGTATGCGGAGTCGCCGACGCAAGTTTCGCGCCAATGCAAAGATCAATGCGGGGCCCCGCGCGTTCTACTCGCGGACGCTGATCGCAAGCACCGCGTTTGCCGCTGCGGGAACCTTCGCCGCTGCCGGTCCCATCGCCGCTGCCGAATCTGTCGAAGCGGCTCCAGTCGCCACGGAAACTCTCGAGGAAATTATAGTCTCGGCGCAAAAATATCGCGCGACAGACCAAACTTCGGCGACTGGGCTGCAACTTGATCTCATCGATACCCCACAATCGATTTCGGTCTTAACTCCGGTGATGTTGCAGGTAGCCGGTGCACCTTCTATCTACCAAGCGACTGACTTAGTACCGGGCCTGCGTCGCTCTGGCACGGGTTTCGGCTTAGACCGATTCGTGATGCGTGGGAATCTGTTGACAACAAATCGTATTAACGGCACGAGTTTTCAAGCATGGCATTCGCTCGAAGGCTATGCGATCAACCGGTTCGAGATTGTTCGCGGACCCGCAACGGCGCTATATGGTGTGACAGGTAGCTTCGGCGGTGAGATCAACCAGATCTTGAAAAGCCCCGGTAAGAGCTTCGGTGCTGAAATCGGTTACAGGGGCGGTGACTTCGACTTGCACGAATTTCAATTGGACGTTACCGGCCCCATCCCAAGTACCGGTGACAAGCTCTCCGGGCGCCTTGTGGCGCTGGGCCGAGACTCGGGCGTGTATGTCAACAAGGACATTGTCGACGACCATGACAAAAAATATATGGTCATGGGATCACTGCAATATGACTTCACAGACACGACGT
>Ga0157374_10000749_pt1 | contig 28318 bp, 27 predicted proteins | sample M25metaG_FD_115308 | JGI IMG/M metagenome (GOLD analysis project Ga0157374, IMG submission 115308) | Miscanthus rhizosphere microbial communities from Kellogg Biological Station, Michigan, USA - M2-5 metaG | ecosystem: Host-associated > Plants > Roots > Rhizosphere > Soil | place: USA: Michigan... | reverse complement strand
TTACCGGTCGTGGCCGATCGCGAGTCGCTGCGCCTCATCGGGATCGTGGCGCGTAGCGATCTCGTCAAACCGGCGCAACTGCATTTCGACGAAGAACACAAGAAAGAACGGTTCCGTCGCTTCGCACCGCTGCGAGTGGGGAAGCGGCGCACGGGGATGTGACGTAAAGCGTCTCATGCGCTGTGCGGTGGGACGGTGCAGCGCTCGCGCGATCTTTGCGGATCGCGGCGCCTCACGATCCTCGGCTATGGCGCCATATTTGTCGAAGGTGAATGCGGTCACGTCGGATCAGCGCATGCCCTCACGCATCGGCCCGAGCATTTCGTGAACTCCAAAAGTCATCATCGCGAGAAACGCCAAAAGCGCAAGATAGTAGAACGCGTAGCTTAGCTTGACCGACGGCGCGATGCCGTAGTACTGGGCATTCTCGGCGCTCGTCGGATCGTAGTGCCATGCACGCTTGAGCTGCGGCAATGCGAGAATAGCCATCAGGATCAGTAGCGGACTCGGATGCCACGCAAACAGCGCGATGAGGACCGGAACGCCCGCAAACCAGATTCGCGGCGAAAGCACTGCAGTGATCCGGCCGCCATCGAAGGGCGACAGCGGAATCATGTTGAACAGGTTCAGGAAGAAGCCCGCATATGACAGCGCAAGCAGCCAGTTGCTGTCGAGGTGGCGCGCAAGAAAATAGCAGGCGAGCGCACCGAGGGTGCCTGCAAACGGTCCCGCGAGACCGATATACGCCTCGGTTTCGGCGTCGTGCGGCATCTCCTTCAACTGGATCCACGCGCCTACGAACGGAACGAACGTCGGCAACCCCACGTCAAGCCCACGCTGCCGGGCGGCCACGTAATGGCCGCTTTCGTGCACGAACAGCAGAAGCATGAAGCCCACCGCGAAAGGCCAGCCGTAGAAAACCGCATAAACGACAATCGACAGCAGCATGGTGCCGGTCGTGGTCAAGACCTTGCCGAGCTTCAATCCGCTCAGCAGAAGAATCAGTAGTTTGGTCATGATGGAACGATCATGGGTGCTCGTCGGGACGACGCGAGGCCGCAGAGGCTTCGTCGGCCGGCAAGGGCGCACGGAGAGTCGACTCGACGGCCGGTGCGGGCGATGACGAATGAGCCGCAACCGACTGGATGACCCTCTGCTTGCGCTTGAAAAGCCGCCTGATCGATGCGCCGAACGCCAGCAGGGCCACGATGCCGATCTTGAAGAACTTGGCGGCAAATGCGGCGATGATCGCGAATAGGCCGAGTTTCTTCACCGCGACTCCGGCGATCAGGGCGGCAAGCCCGTATTCCGCAACGTGATCGGTCGCGGAGTTGAAGTCGGCGTAGCGCTTGCCGTCGAGGTAATCGATATCTGCGAGCAGTGCGGTTGCGATGGGCTTGTCAGCGGGGAGCGATGACAGTTGCGTCACCATCGTCAGCGACAGGTAACCGTCGCGCCCAAGGGCGAGGGTTCGATAGTTCACATCGGGCGCACTGGCGCTCTGGCCTTTCGTGCGGATGATTGCAGACCAGAACAGGCGATGCGTCTTGGCGTCGTACGCCGGCGTTTCCGCCCAGCCGGTCACCTCGAGTTCCGGCAGCCCCCGGTCCCGGCGCCCCGAATTGGACTGCTCGGTCCCGTCGCGCAAGCTTTTCAGAATGTCGTCGGGGTTCCAGTTTTTCGCGTCGTCGTCGCGGACGTAACCCGCTTTCTCGAAGCTAAGTACGGCGAACCAGTTCGCTCCGTCGGCAAGCGGCACGATCAGGCCGACGAGCGATTTCTCATCCACATGGTTGCCAAGCGCACGCAGGTAACGGATGGCGGCGGGTCCCGGCACGAAACCGTGATTCGCCGGCAGCGCAAAATTTGCCTCGTCGGCGACCGCAATCTTGCTCGGTCCGCGAATGAGTGCATTATTGGCTTCCTTCACGGCGGATTTCAGCTCCGTCTGGGTGGCTTGGTTTTGTGCGAAGCCCGCTGTGGCCATCGCCATGAAACATAGCGACAGCAGCAATCTGGTGAGTGCTCTCATGGTTTGGTCTGTATGGTGTTTTTTGAGTTCGGCACGACGTCACGCCAGCCGAGATTTTAGGCCCTCCGTGAATAACGGCGGCTCGCATGCCGATCTTTAGGATGTCGTTTGGCCAAGATTGCACACTTGCGGTCGCGGCCGCAGCTGGCTCCTGAAGTCACCCCATCCAAGCTTCGTCAGCCGAGGATGACTCCGACGAGAACGGCGATGCTGCAGAACGTCGCCACGTTCCAGATGAGGGACCGGATCGAATGCCGGACGCATGGAGTGGTATGTCGACGACTCCCCACTCCCCCGAACAACCTAACGGATAAGGTGCGATGGGCTCGTCTCGAGCATGAAGCGGGTCATCCGGTTCGTTCGGCCTCGCACAGTCCGATACGACCGAAGGTATGACAATAGGCCGCAATCGCAGACGCCGATCAGGCGTGCGAGGAGACCAAAAATGAATATGCTCGATATGGCCGCGCGGGCCGGCCTGCAGGTATTGCTCGATGCGCGCATCGGCAACGAGACCTACCATAGTGTGAGCGGCTCTATCGCATCGCTGCAGCGTTTTGCCGATGCGGTCGCCGCCGCGACGCGGGCTGAGGTGCCCCACGCCTCGTGGCCGAAAGCGGGCGTCAATGCGTCCCGGCTGCGTTGTGCCGCGGCACGCAGACGACGCGTCCGCTCTCTGGTACTGCGATGCTTCCGGCAATCGACGCCACGGCGGGGTTCCACACGATGGATCAGTGCGGTCGTGCCGCGTCGCGCACCTTCTGCCTGATATCGTCAGCGAGAGCACGATGCGTTGCGGCCAGTGTAACGAGGTCTGTTGCGCCCTGCGGCCGCTCCGCGACGTCAAGGATTCGCTCCGCCGTTGCCACCTTGGACAGCATTTGACCGTGTTCAGAAAGCGCATTCAGCACGGTCATGCCATCTTTTCTGCATGCGATCGCGAGCAACCGCTCCCTCAGGGCGAGAGCCTCCTCCGAGCTCGAGCCGGGCGGCAGTTTGCCGTGGGCAGCGCTAAGGTGCTCAAGTATTGCCGAGCTGTGCTCCTTCATCGCACCTGCTAGCTCTGTGTAGCTGTAGCCCGAATCCACGAGGTCTGCCAGCGATGCCAGCTTCGTTGCGCCGTTCTGTTCCGCGGCGAGATTCAAAACATTGGGGAGCGATGCACCGTGGAACAGCGTTTCCCAATGCCGAGACAACGCGCGCAACACCGTTACCCCATCGTTCCCACATGCGATTTTGGTCAACTGCTCGCGGCGTGCAGCCTGCTCAGAGGGCACTAAGGCAGCCGCCAAATTGCCGTGGGCTCGGCGAAGCGCTTCGAGCCCTGCTGAACCGTGTTTCGCTTCCACACTGGCCAGTTGCTTCGCGGTATAGCGGAAATTCGTGAGATGCGCCTTGGCATCGGCATTGTCGGCGGGCGTCGAGACGGAAAAAGCAGCGGACCGTCCGGAACCTTTTTGAGGCGCGTCTTGCAACGCCGGACTCTCGCCTTGCGGCGTTGCATGCGAACCCGCTTCGACGCGTTCCGAATGCGCGGCTCCGTCCGTGGGGGCTGGCTGATCCGCGCCTCCCGTGCCTTGTGTCGCTCGTCCGACATTCGTCATTTGAGACTCCCTCCCGCTGATGGATAAAAGTGACTTCGCAGCCACTATAGGCGGATGAGCGAAACCTCAACGGCGAATAACGAAGCGGGGAATCGCCGGGCGAACGGGACGTGGTTCAGTTCATTCGTCGGCCGCCAGATCCTTTTTTGCATCGGCACCGAGAATACGCTCGGAAAGTTTCTGATCGTAACTCGAATGGATATGTATACGCTTTTTCTCGGGAAAGGCGTAGGTATAGGCCTTGCGCAACGCAAGCGAGGCCTCGTGAAAACCCGAAAGAATCAGCTTTTGCTTGTTCGGATAAACGGCAATATCGCCTACAGCGAAGATGCCCGGACGCGACGATTCGTAGTTCGACGTATCGACAGCCACACGCCCCGCGAGCGTCTCGATCCCCCAATGCGCGATCGGTCCGAGCTCGGCAACGAGCCCGTAAAGCGCGATGACATGATCCGCGTCGATGACCGTCTCGCCACCAATCTGCTTGATATCGACCGACTTCAGCACCCCGCCATCGGCGTTGAGCGCGGCAATCGTACCAATCACGATATCGAGCTCGCCATCGGCTGCTGCGCGCTTCGCTTCTTCCACTGATGCGTGCGCCGCGCGAAACGTCTCGCGCCGATGCACGAGCGTCACGCGCTTTGCGATGTTGCGCAGCGCAAGGGCCCAGTCGAGCGCTGAGTCGCCGCCCCCTGCCACGATGACGCGCTGCCCCGCGAATGCGGCAGTTTCACGCACGGCATAGTGGAGGTGCCGGCCTTCGAGCGCTGCGGCCGATTCGAGTGCCATACGCTGAGGCACGAACGCACCGTTGCCGGCGGCCAGCAGCACGGCCGCGGTATCGAACACGAGTCCCTTGTCGGTACTCACGCGCCAGCGCTTGTCGTCGCCATGCGATTCGAGCGTCGTCACGCGATGCCCCAAGTGTTGAGGCGGATCGAACGGACGGCATTGTTCGGTCAGCCGCTCCACTAGTTCGCGCGCGGTGCATACAGGTATCGCGGGAATATCGAAAATCGGTTTGTCGGGATACAGCTCGATGCATTGACCGCCCGGCACCTCGAGCGCGTCGACGAGGTGACAGGTCAAACCGATCACGCCGGCCTCGAACGCCGCAAAAAGACCCACGGGCCCCGCGCCGACGATGAGGACATCGGTACGAATGGTGGCGTTCTCTGACGATGACGTGCTGCTCACGCTCGAATCCTCTCGATGACGGCGGCGGCCCTCGAAGCGAGGTTCGTCGGCCCGATGCCGGTTCCAATGACATCGAGTATAGAGGCGGCGCAGGCTCCACAATGCAGTGGCCCGTTCTCCAGTAGGGAGAAGCCCACGGAGAAAAGGCGCCGCAATGCGGCGCCTTTTCAGACAGCAATCAGACGCTGAAACCCGCTTTAGAAACGGTGACGCAAACCGACCGTTGCGGACGTCTGGTTGTTCGAGCTCGAGATGCCGCCGTTATTGGCGTTGTAGACCCATGCCACAGCACCGGCACCCGAAGCGTGCTGGTACACGACCTGCGCGTAGACGTCCGTGCGCTTGGAGAGCGCATAGTCGGCTTGCGCGCCGATCTGGTTGAAGTGCTGACGTGCGCTCACGCCCAGCAGCGATGCTTTTTGCTGCGTGTACGTGTAAGCGACACCCAGACCCAACGCCGGCGTCAGGTTGTACTTGCCGTTGATTTCGTAGTTGTTCTGGTTGAGCGACAGCGGCGCCACAGCGAAGTTGTCGACGCGAGCCTGCGTCCAGACGAAACCGACTTGGGCGGGACCGAACGCATACGAAGCGCCGGCGCCGTAAGTGCGCTGGCGGAAGTTGCCCGGCACACCGAAGACTGAGAAAGCCGACGTATCCGACGCGCCGTTGTTCGCGGCAAGCGGGTTGTTCTGCTGCGCGTACGAAGCCGCGACACGCAGGCCCTGGAACTGATAGGCCGCGCCAACGCTGTATTCGCGGTTGTTCGCGAAGTTGGTCTGGTTGGAGAAGCCGTAGGTCGCACCGAACGTGAAGCCCGCGTAGTTCGCGCTCGTGAACTTGATCGAGTTGTTGACCGCGACGCCGTAGTTCGTATTCAGGTTGTCGAAGTTGCCGAAGTGCGCGAACGACGTGCCGCCCCAGCTACCCGTTGCGCTCAGCGGCGCGAGGTAGTCTTGCTCGGCGTCGTACTGGCGGCCGAGGGTTACGGTGCCATAGTTGCTCGACAGACCGACGAACGACTGACGCGTGAACATGCTGCTGCCGTTGGCGAAGCGGCCGCTATTCACGTTGAAACCGCTTTCGAGCGTGAAGATCGCCTTCAGGCCGTTACCCAGGTCTTCCGAGCCCTTCAGGCCGAAACGGCTTTGATCGATCCCGCCGCTCGTCTGCTGCCAGTCCGAATGGCCGCCGACATTGCTCGTGTAATTGATGCCTGCGTCCAAAACGCCGTAGAGCGTGACGCTGCTTTGCGCGTGTGCCGCGATGGCAAACGAAGCCGAAACCGCAGCAACGATGAGGGTCTTTTTCATTGGAGGAAATCCCTTTCTGGTCAAACTGGCCCCGTGGCCAGACTTCGGAAGAACGGCTCTCGTCACCGCGGCTCTCGACGGCGATGACTTATGTCAGATGAATGAGCTGTTCAGCGAGGGGCGAGTCTACGGGGGCGGGGTGTCCGGGTAAACGCGGATTCTGTAATACGTTATTGCGAAAACAGAAACGATAGGGTGCAGCTATTAGTGCATTCCCTTGTTTTGGTTGGATTTTTTTCGTGGTTTAGAAGCCCGTTCATTTCAGGACGCAAGCGAGCGAACGCCCCGCTAGTTGCGAATCCACCACACACTGGCCCGCGCTGATCATGGGCAATGAGCGTCATCGCACCGATACGACATCCCGGCCGATCCGTTGGCGGATTGCGCCGATAGTCTCTCGTCCGCAGCCGCGGGCCGAAGCCTATGCTTGGCGTTGCTTCCCTACGCGCGCAAGGCGCGAACAGGGGTATCCGAAGAAATACGAGAACCGAGGGACGATTGCGAGCGATGAGCATTCGAGCATGGGCCGGCGCAGTTCTGATAGCGACGACGAGCGGACTCGTGTGGGCGCAACGGCCACTCGTCTATCCGTTGCGCAGCCAGTCGCCCGGCGCGCAAAGTGTCGACAACGCGTTTTGCTATTGGCAAGCCAAGCAACAGACGAACGTCGATATCGCGCGCGAACCGCAACGCCCGTTGCGTACCAAAGCGATCGAGTTTACGCCGGACGCGGGGCGCGGCACGTCGGTACCGCCATTGCCGCCAGGCGCGGACCGCGCGAAGGCGGCAAGCGGGGGCGCGGGCGCAGCCGCGGCGTCGGCAGCCTCCCCCGCCACTGTGGCCTCCCAGGCGACACCGGCATCGTCGGCAACGAGCGTGGGCGCATCGGGTGCGAGCCAAACTGCCGCGCTCAATGCCGCATCGGGCGCAAGCAGCGTCAACCTTCCTCCTCTTCCCCCGCCCGAGCCCCCTATGACGCGCTACTGGCAGGCATACGGCGACTGCATGCAAAGCCGCGGTTACGGCGTGCGTTGAACGAGCGTCCAAAAGCGTAGCAAGCAGACGCGAGCCAGGTGCGCGCATACCGCGCACCGAGCGCCGAAACGCAGCGATCCCACTTCTTGCGAACGATCCGCTTCAGCAGCGCTTTGCGCCTATCGGCCATGCGGCAACAGACTTTACAGTCTGTTACCCGGGGCCCGCGTACAGCCGATTCGGCTTTCCCTATACTCCGATCCGCAACTGATTTACTTGCGCTTTGCGAGCGCTCAATCGATACCGAGTCAAATCATGAAACGCCCCACGCTGATCAAGACCACTCTTCTGACTGCGCTCATAGCGGCCGCCGGCTTGTCCCTTACCGCATGTGTCGCGCCGAACCCGTACGGAGCATACGGTGCGCAGCCGCAGTACGCGCAACCGCAGTACGCGCAGCCGGCATATGCCCAGCCGAGCTACGCGCAACCCGCTTATACGCCGCCGCCACAGCCCGCCTACACTCAGCCCGGCGAATACGGCACGCAGTACGGCAGCGTCGCGGGCATTCGGCCGATCGGCGGCGCGACGAGTCCCTCCGGCGTCGCGGGCACGCTCGTCGGCGCGGTGGTAGGCGGAGTTATCGGCAATCAGTTCGGCCGCGGACATGGGCGCGATGCCGCCACGGTTATTGGGGCACTCGGCGGTGCCGTCGCCGGCAATCAGATCGGTCAGAACATGGGGCAGCCGTCGGGCTATCGCGTCGACATTCAGTTGAGCGACGGCAGCATGCGTTCGTTCGATATGCAAACGCCGGGCGATTTGCGGCCGGGCGACCGCGTGCGCATCGACGGCAACCAGATCTCTCGTTACTAGGCTGCTTTGAAACGCGGGTAGCGCGCAAAGAGGCGGATGCGCCGGCAATGCCGGCGCACCGCGAGTCCGTCAAACCATCACCGAGCTTCCGGATGGCATCACCTGTGCGAGCGCATCGTATCGCGCATTGAGGGCAAGGACACCCGGGCGCTCGAACACGTTGCAAAACTTCAGCGTCGCCTCTTTCGCCGTGCTCGTCGACTTTACGGCGCGGATGGCATCCGAATGCGTGGTCTGCAACTCGTGCTTCAAAAACGCGTAGTTCGCCTCCACGCTCGACGGGTTCATATGGTTGCGTGCCGCGAAATCGAGGAACTCCCGTTTGCGCGAACCCGTCCACTGCGCCACACCGTAGCCTTGTCCCATGTTCGAGCTGGGCGCCCCGGCATGCCCGCCTTCGTTCATGTTTGGATGCATGCCGCCGCTTTCGTACCAGAGGTTGGCGACGATACCGGCCGCCTGGTTAGGCGTCAGATTGAAATCCTTCTGCAAATGGGTCATGAAGTAGCTGGCCACCGGCTTGCCGCCCCCGCTTGCGCCCGAGTACGAAGCGACGCGGGCGCTACCTGCGCGCGAAGTGCCAGCCGGGGTTGAAGAGCCGCCGGATATCAAGGCCGCCAGGAGCGAATCCGTCGAGGACTCGCCGTCTCCGAGCGCAGATGAAAGCAACGCCAACAGTTGCTCGATTTCCTTGACGATGCCGGCTTGATACAGTGCGGGGTTCCAAGCAGCGCCGCCAGTGCCCGTCGGCTCGCTTTGCAGCGTATCCAATCCTCGTAATCCAGCGGTATTGATCACAGCCATCTCCGATGACAATGGGTAGCCCGTCGACTATGCGATTTGGGCCGGCACTACGAAGAACATAGCAAAGGCATTCTTACGATACTTTCGATACGCGAAGCGAACGACGTCAAAGCGAAGCGGGGATCAAAGCGAAGCCGGCCCGGTACCGCGAGAGCGAGCGACGCCTCGGGCTCGTCGCTGAACGCTCAATGAAAATTCCTACTGGAAGTCGACAACTCGCCGAGCAAATGCGACAGGTCGACGAAACGGTGCGCAACCAGATGCCGTACCTCTCCTTCGCATTGCCAAACGCCGAACACTGCGAGGAGCGTCGCGCCGAGCGCCTCTTTTCTCTGCCGTTCGAGCATCTTCGGCCAGACGATGACATTGACGTTACCGGTCTCGTCTTCGATCGTGACGAAGATCACGCCCTTCGCCGTATCGGGCCGCTGGCGCACCGTCACGATCCCGCAAGCTCGGGCCAGCCGGCCGTTCGGATAATGCTGCAATACCGCAGCCGGCATCAGCCGTTTCTTGTCCAATTGCGAGCGCAAGAGCGCCACGGGATGACGTCCGAGCGTCAGGCCCATCGCCCGGTAATCCCCCGCGATATCCTCCGCTTCCGACGGCATACCGAGCGCCGGCGTTGCGTCCTCCAGGACCGCGCGCGCGAGCATGTCCTTGTCCGGCACAGCGGCCGCCGATTGCCACAACGCTTCGCGGCGATTACCGGCGAGCGATGCGAGTGCATTGGCCGCGGCGAGTACTTGCAAGTCGTGGCGATCGAGTTCGGCCCGGCACGCCATGTCGCGTACGCTCTCGAACGGCCGCGCCGCTCGCGCGAGGGCGATGCGTTCGGCCGCGCCATCGCGCATGCCCTTGAGCTGCGACAGGCCAAGACGAACCGCGGGCCGTTCCCTGTGCGCCACCTGTTCGAGCGTCGCATCCCACTGACTGATGGCAATATCGACAGGCAATACCTCGACACCGTGGCGCCGCGCATCCTGCACGAGCTGCGACGGTGAATAAAATCCCATCGGCTGGCTATTGAGCATCGCCGCGAGGAAAGCTTCCGGCTCGTGACGCTTGAGCCAGCTGCTCGCATAGACGAGCAGTGCAAAGCTTGCCGCATGGCTTTCCGGGAAGCCATACTCGGCGAATCCCTTGATCTGCTCGAAAATACCGTCGGCGAACGATTTCTCGTAGCCGCGCGCGGTCATGCCGCCTACGATGCGATCGTAGTATTGCTCGAGCCCGCCTTTGCGCTTCCATGAAGCCATCGCCCGCCGCAGTTGATCGGCCTCGCCCGCCGTAAAGCCCGCGGCAAGCATCGCGACCTGCATGACCTGCTCCTGGAAGATCGGCACGCCGAGCGTGCGCGACAACGCAATTTCCAGCGCCTTGCCGGGGTACGTGACGGGCTCGAGCTTCTGGCGACGCCGCAAATAAGGATGAACGGCGCCGCCTTGAATCGGCCCCGGCCGCACGATCGCAACCTCGATCACGAGATCGTAGAACGTCCGCGGCTTCAGACGCGGCAGCATCGACATCTGCGCGCGCGATTCGATCTGAAACACGCCGACCGTATCGGCGCGCGAAATCATTTCGTACGTCGCAGTATCCTCCGGCGGAATGTCCTGCATTTCAAAACGTTCGCCTCGCAGTTGCGAAACGAAATCGAGCGTGCGGCGAATGGCCGAGAGCATACCCAGGGCAAGCACGTCGACTTTCAGCAATCCTAACGATTCGAGATCGTCCTTGTCCCATTCGATGACGGAACGTTCCGGCATCGCCGCATTTTCGATCGGTACGAGCCGCGACAGCTTGCCGCGACTGATGACGAAGCCCCCCGAATGCTGCGACAAATGGCGAGGAAAGCCGAGCAGTTGCGTGGCGAGCGATGCCCACGCCTGAATCAGCGGCGCTTCGGGATCGAGCCCGCAGTCCTGAAAACGCTTGAGCAAGTCGCGTCTGCCATCGAACCACTGGTGCGATTTGGCCACCCGATCGACGATTTGCGGGTCGACACCGAGCGCCTTGCCCGTTTCGCGCAGCGCACCGCGCGGGCGGTATGTCGACACTGCGGCGGCAATGGCTGCCCGGTCCCGGCCGTATTTCGAATAGATGTACTGAACGACCTCCTCCCGGCGCTGATGTTCGAAATCGACATCGATATCGGGTGGCTCGCCGCGCTCTTTGCTGATGAAGCGCTCGAACAGCATATTGCCGCGGGCTGGATCCACTTCGGTAATGCCAAGGCAGTAGCAAACCGCCGAATTGGCAGCCGAGCCGCGCCCCTGGCAGAGAATGCCGCGGCTGCGGGCAAAGCGGACGATGTCATAGACAGTCAGAAAATAAGGCTCGTATTCGAGCTCGCGTATGAGATCGAGTTCGTATTCGATCTGGGTTTGAATATCGTATGGGATACCGCTCGCAAAGCGCCGGTGAGCGCCGATATAGGTTTCCTGACGCAAGTAATCGGTCGGCGTCGTTCCGGGCGGCACGAGTTCGTCCGGATATTCGTAGCGCAGCGAATCGAGCGAGAACGTACAGCGCGCGAGGATGTTCGTCGTTTCCTTCAGCGCATGCTCGGGATAGAGATTGGCGAGCCGCAGCCGCGGGCGCAGGTGCTGTTCGGCGTTGGGTGCAAGCTCGTAACCGCATTCGTGCACCGGTTTGCCCACCCGGATCGCCGTCATGGTGTCCTGCAAAGGCTTGCGCGAGCGCACATGCATGACCACATGCCCGAGCGCGACGACCGGTAGCGCGCATTGCTGCGCGACATATTCGATCGTGCCGCGATGAATGTCGTCCATCGCGCGCTGATGCAAAACGAGACCACACCAGGCTCTGGCGGGAAACGTCGCGTCGAGCCATTGCAGGCGCTCGCCAAGCAGCGCCTCCTTGGCGGGGAAATCAGGTACGAGGATCGCCAGGCACCCGGGCATGCCGCGCAGATGTGTGTACGGTTTTTCCGGCCGAGCGAGATCCTGCGGCGTCAGCCGGTATTCGCCCTTTGGCGCACGCATTCTCCCCAGCGTGATGAGCTCGCATAAATTGCCATAACCGTCCCGGTTCTGTGCGAGCAGAATCAGCCCGAAAGCCGGCGAGCCGTCGGCATTGACCAGCTTGAAATACGAGCCGACGACGAGCGGCAGTTGCGCTTGCCTGGCGGCCACATGCGCGCGCACGATGCCGGCCAGCGAGCACTCATCGGTGATCGCCAGGCCGGCGTAACCCAATTGCGCGGCGCGCTCGGCCAACTCCTCGGCATGCGATGCGCCTTGCAGGAACGTGAAATTCGATAGGCAAAAAAGCTCGGCATAAGCCGGCAGCGCGGTCGGAACAGTCATCGTCGCGCCTCAACCGAAAAGCCCGTGAAGAAACCAGCTCGGCTCTTTTTCGATATCGCGGCTGCTTACGCGCTCGCGATAGATCCAGTAGCAGCTTCGGTCTTGCGCCTGAGCCACGAAGTAATCGCGCGTCACGAGTTCGCCGTCGAACCAGCCGGCCTCGATCCGCTCACCGGTCGAAACGATCTTGAGCGGCGAGCCGTAGAACGGACGATGCTGACGCATCAGCAAACGCACGGGCGTCTCGAGCAACCAGGTGGGACGCGGCAGGACCGCGGGCGCACTCGCCGCTTGGATCTTGGCATGCACCGGCACCCAACGGTTCGCGATCTCGGGACGATAGTCGGCCGCCGGCGCCGCGCGCAGCACGTTTTCCTCTCCCAAACGCGCGACGAGCAACTCGATGAGCCGCGCATGATCCTGTGCCGAGCCACCGGGTTCGGGAAAGAGCGTTTCCGAGGCCGGCACCGCCGGCGCCACGTTCGTCGCTTCGAGCCGAAGCGCGATGACCGAGCCCGGCAGCGTCAGACGTCCCAAACGCTCTTTGAGCAGCTTGACGAGATGATCTTCGCGCCAGGTCGGCTCGCCGAGCGCGATCGCGAGCGCCGTGGGTTCCACCGCTTCGCGGCCGCGCTCGTGCTCGAGAAAAAACGTTGCCGCCGCGAGCGACAGCTGGCGGGCCACGAGCCAGCCGCACAATTGCACGATGAGCCGGCGCGCGGCGAACAGCATGCCTTCCGCATGCTCGATGCGGTCGGGCAGTTCGATGCGGGCCGCAAAGACGGGCGGCGGCTCCAGCCAGTCGAAAAGCTCGGGCGCCCCGCCGAAGGCCTGATCGAGCGATGCGAGCACTTCGGCGCCGCAGCGTCTTTGCAAACCCGCGCGCGGCAACCGGCGAATATCGGCAATCGTCTTGCAGCCGAGACCGGTCAACCAATCGGCGAACGGTTGGAGATCCGGCACCGTGCCGAACGGCAGCCTGTCGAGTTCGCGCGCGAGCGAACGCATCGCGAGAAAACGGCGCTGACCGTTCTGAACGAGCAGCCAGGCTCCCTGCCCCGTAGGCGCCGCGCTGACGCGCGCGCTCAGGCCCATATCGCGCAAGACGATTCGCACCTGCCGGCACAATCGCAGCATCCCGCCGAACAGACGCAGGCTCGCACTGACATCGACAAGCAGGGTTGTTCCATCCACCCTGCTCACCTCCGGCGAAAACTGCATCAGCGCCATGGCGACTTCGCGCTGCGCGGACTCCTCCTTGGTCAGGTCGCGCTCGTAAATAGTGGCACCCGGCGCCAGCGTCAGCACACCCCCGCGGCGCATGCCCAGCTGCACGCCCGCCGCGCGCGCGGCATCATCGGCCACGATGACGCTGTCTTTTTCGAGTACGACCGCGCCTTGTGCCGCTTCAGGCCACCACTTCGGCCGGAATACCTCCAGCTGGAGTCGGTACAGTTTGACGGCGAGAAATACGCGCATGACGGCTGAACAGAATAGGACTGGGATGCAGGGGAATCGACAAGGCTTCGGCGCGTGTCGGCCCTCGTCGCTTCACGATATCGACGCTGATGCCGTCGTCCGCCGGGCGCACCGCCAGCCGCAGCAACGCCGGCGAGGCCTGCTGAGCGGCTGCGAGCGGCCTCACCATGACAAAAAGCGTGTCCGACGACTGGGCGGCAAGATGTAGCCGCCGCAACGAGGCCGTTTGCACCTGCTGCGCCCAAAAGAGCACCACCCCGCACGTGCCGGCCCGGAGCATCTGCTCGGCAGACCAGAGGGCATCGGGCATTTTGGCCGCGCGCACCTGAATCAATTGTTCGAGGGGCACTTCCAGATAGGCGAAGGCGGGCCCATTGGGCCTATGCGGGGGCTGCACGAGCGCAATGGGACGCCGGCCCTGTGCCGCGAGCACCGGCCGCAACAGCCGCATTTCGCCTACCCCCGGCTGCTGAATCAGCAGATCCACGAGTGCTCCGAGGGGCCAGCCGCCGCCCGGCAGCTCGGCCGACAATGCCGCATACCCCGTATCCACTGTACGCAGGCCACCCCGCGCCAGCTGCGACGCGCGCCAGAGCGAAGGGTGAACGTCTTCGGGATGGGAAAGAGCGGCAAACATCGGACAATTGCGCAATAACCTGTATGGATGTACAGTATGCTACACGTATTCGGAGTGTTCCGAATAGGTACTTTTTGGGATGACGGCAGGAAAATGAAGAGCGGGCGCCGGCAACGCACCCCGTAAATCTGGGAGGTGGACGATTCCTCGCTGGCCCTCCACTATTGGCCGGCTGGAATGGCGCATGCGTCGGCATCCCTCGTCACCGCGTCCCCGAGCGTCCTTGCGTCACGGGCCCCGCGGCATCATTCATCACGAACTGGCTCGATACTGCAGCGTCCTATTTCAATGGAACCCGAACGATACAGAGGCTATGAAATCTGGGGCCACGTCATCGCGCAAGACGAGCGCTTTGCCGCGAGCGGCACCGTCACGCGGAACAACGAACTGATTCAAGGCTCCGGTATCCTCGCTTTTTTCGCTACCGAAGAGGAAGCCCGCGCAGCGGGCATCGAATGGGCACGTGCGTGGGTCGATTGCCACCGATGACGCACGTATCCCTTTAATTGCGGGGGGCGTCATGCTTTGATTAAAATGCTGTCATTGATGAATGGAGCACAGCATGGCGAGCATGACGATTCGTAACATCGACGACCAGCTTAAGGCGCGGCTGCGCGTGCAGGCTGCTCAGCACGGCCACTCTATGGAAGACGAGGCCCGCGACATTCTACGGGCGGCACTTTCGACCAGCGCTCGAATCGAGCAGCGCAGTCTCGCGGAATCTATTCGTAGCCGAATCGAGCCGCTCGGCGGTGTTGAACTCGATCTGCCCGCTCGCGAGGCAATCGCCGACCGTGTGAACCTGGGTCCATGATTGTTCTCGACACGAACGTCCTCTCGGAAATCCTGCGGCCCGCGCCTGATTCTCGCGTAATGGCATGGCTGGCGCTCCAGCCGCGCGCCGCGCTTTTCACTACGACTGTCACCGAGGCAGAAATCCTATACGGCGTCCGCTTGTTGGCCGATGGTTCGCGAAAAGAAGCGCTGTCAATCGCCATCGAAGATATTTTCGATAAGGACTTTGCGGACAGGCTTCTAAGCTTCGACAGCGACGCTGCAGCCATGTATGCCGACATCGCTGCCTCGCGAAGAAACAGCGGCAGGCCGATCAGTCAGTTCGATGCGATGATCGCTGCAGTAACCAAGTCCAGAGGAGCGACGCTGGCGACCCGCAACGTAAAGGACTTCGTCAATTGCGGTGTTGCTATCGTGGATCCTTGGGCCACGTAAATTGAACCGAGTTCGCCACGCGGTACGATGACGGTCTTGCGCTCCGCGCGCGGCTGTCACTGCCATCACCGCCGCGGAGCCCATCGCCCTTTTCCGATGGAGTCCGCATGAAGCATTTGCTGTCGAAATTCGTCGTCACGGCGGCGATTGCCGCACTGACGCCCCTTACCTCGCTTCATGCCGCCACGCCGCCCGGCATCTTCGTGATCGCCACGCAAATCGGCGAGTTCACGACACTGGACCCGAGCGAAATCTACGAGCTCGTGCCGTCTGAATACGTGGCAAATGTCTATGAGCGGCTCGTGCAGATCGATCTGCACGACCCCTCCAAGTTCGAAAGCAAGCTCGCGCAGTCGTGGAGTGTCGGTGCCGACGGCACCACATATACGTTCAAGCTGCGCCCTGGCGTCAAATTCCACTCAGGCAATCCTGTCACGGCCGACGACGTCGCATGGTCGCTGCAACGCACCGTGCTGCTCGGCAAAGGTCCGGCCGGCGTATTGGCCGATCTTGGCCTCACGAAAGAAAACGTCACGCAGCAGGTTCGAAAGATCGACGAGCAGACGGTGACACTGCAAACCGATCGCAAATATGCGCCGAGCTTCGTCCTGAACGTCTTGAGCGCGGGCCCCGGCTCGATTCTCGACAAGAAGCTGCTGCTTTCGCACGAACAGAACGGCGACGCCGGCAGCGCATGGCTCAGGACCCACGACGCCGGCTCCGGGCCCTACCAGCTCGTCAAGTGGACGCCGAACGAAAGTCTCGTGCTGCAGCGATTCGAGGATTACCGCGCCCCGTATCCCATGAAGCGCATCGTGCTGCGTCACCTGCCCGAAGCCTCGGCGCAACGGCTGCTGCTCGAAAACGGCGACGCCGACGCCGCGCGCAATCTGAGCCCCGACAGCCTCGCGGCGCTTTCGAAAGCGGGCAAGATCCATGTGGCGTCGTGGCCCGCTTCGGCATTGCTCTATCTGAGCCTGAATACGAAAAACCCGAATCTGGCGAAGCCCGAAGTGCAGCAGGCCATGAAATGGCTCATCGATTACGACGGCATTCAGCGCAATATCGTCAGTACCACTTACAAAGTGCATCAAACCTTTCTGCCCGACGGTTTTCTCGGGGTGCTCGATGCGAACCCGTACCGTCTGGACGTGCCCAAGGCGAAGATGTTGCTCGCAAAAGCAGGCCTGCCGAATGGCTTCGAAGTGACGATGGACATGCCGAACGACTACCCGTTCGTGGAAATCGCGCAAGCGCTGCAAGCGAGCTTCGCGCAAGGCGGCATCAAAGTGAAGCTGATCCCCGGCGACGCCAAGCAGGCGATCGGCAAGTACCGCGCGCGTCAGCACGATATCTTCATCGGCGAATGGTCGTCCGACTACATGGATCCGAACAGCAATGCGCGCGGCTTCGCCTGGAATCCGGACAACTCCGATCAATCGAAGTACAAAATGCTGGCGTGGCGCAACAGTTGGAACATTCCGCAGCTGACCGCCGAAACGGAGGCAGCGCTCGTCGAACCGGCGCCTGCGCAACGCGCGAAGCGATATGCCGCCCTGCAACGGCAGGTGCTCGACCATTCGCCGTTTATCATCATGTTCGAAAAAGTCGTTCAGGTGGCGACACGCCCCGGTGTCACCGGGCCGGAAGTTGGCCCCATCAACGATCTGACGTCTTACCGGACATTGAAGAAATAACCCCACGTTCGACCGAGCCCATCATGTCGACACCGCTTTCGTCGCACGCCCGATTCGAAGCGCTGCGCACACTGACTGCGCGAAGGCCAGCCGTGCGCTGGGCATTGCGCATCGCGCGCTGGGCGATCACGCTCGCCGTCACCTGTGCGGGCCTCATCGTGCTGACCTTCGTGATCGGCCGCAAGGTGCCGATCGATCCGGTGCTCGCCGTGCTCGGCGACCGTGCATCGGCCGACGCCTACGCAGCCGAGCGTATCGCACTCGGACTCGACAAACCGCTCGCCACGCAATTGTTCCTCTACGCGCGCGACGTGCTTCACGGCAACCTGGGCATATCGCTGTTGACCGCCAACCCGGTACTCGAAGACATCAAACGCGTATTCCCCGCAACGCTGGAGCTGGCCACGCTCGCGACGTTGATCGGCATCGCACTCGGCGTGCCGCTCGGGGTCGTTGCCGCAGTCCGGCACAACCGGCCGATCGATCATCTCGCGCGCTTCATCGGGCTCATCGGCAGTTCGGTGCCGATCTTCTGGCTCGGTCTCATGGGGCTGCTGCTCTTTTATGCGCGGCTGCACTGGGTGAGTGGACCGGGCCGGCTCGACCCGCTGTACGACGGCATGGTCGACCCGCGTACCGGCTCGTTGCTGCTCGATGCCGCGCTGGCGGGCGAATGGGACGTCCTGCGCAATGCAATCTCGCATATCGCCTTGCCGGCCGCCATTCTCGGCTACTACTCGGTCGCCTATCTGAGCCGCATGACGCGCTCATTTATGCTCGATCAACTGAATCAGGAATACATCGTCACGGCGCGCGCGAAAGGCCTGCCGGAAAGCCGCGTGATCTGGCGCCACGCTTTCGGCAACATCGCCGTGCCGCTTTTGACCGTCATCGCGCTCACCTACAGCAATCTGCTCGAAGGGTCCGTGCTGACCGAGATCGTCTTCGCGTGGCCCGGTATCGGCTCGTATCTGACCGGTGCGCTGCTCAATGCGGACATGAACGCCGTCCTCGGCTGCACGCTCGTCATCGGGGTCATGTTCATCTTCGTCAATCTGCTGACCGATGCGCTCTATCGCGTGTTCGATCCGCGTGCCCGTTGACGCGACACCGCTGTTTTTGCCTTTTTCGCCTTCTATTCGATATGGCTTCTTCTCCCGATCGACCGACTCTACCCGCCGCCGCGCGGTCGGTGCGCGAATGGTTGCTCGTCGATACGCCGCAATCGCGCGCGCAAGCCTCGCTCGGGCTCGCGTATCGGCGCTGGCGGCGCTTTGCGGCGAATCCGCTGAACATGATCGGGCTCGTGATCCTCGTCGCGCTCGGCATTGTCGCGGCGGCTAGCCCCTTCATCGTGCCGCACGATCCGTTGCGGCAAGTCCTCTCCGATCGCCTGCTGCCACCCGGCAGCGCCTCGCATTGGCTCGGCACCGATCAACTCGGACGCGACATTCTTTCGCGGCTGATCGCAGGCTCGCGTCTGACACTCGGCATCGCCGTACTCGTCGTATCGATCGTCGTGCCCATCGGCCTCTTGATCGGCACCACTGCGGGTTTTTGCGGCGGTTTCGTCGATCGCGTCCTCATGCGAATCACCGATATGGCGCTCGCGTTTCCCAAGATCGTGCTGGCGCTCGCCTTCGCGGCCGCGCTCGGGCCCGGTGTCGTCAATGCCGTCGTTGCCATTTCGATCACGGCGTGGCCCGCTTATGCGCGCCTCGCGCGCGCCGAAACGCTGCGCATTGCCCACGCCGATTTCATCTATGCAGCGCGATTGCAAGGTGCTTCGGAGCCGCGCATCGTGCTGCGCTACGTCGTGCCGCTTTGCATGTCGTCCGTCATCGTGCGCGCGACGCTAGATATGGCTGGCGTCGTGCTCGCTGTCGCCGGGCTCGGCTTTCTGGGCCTTGGCGCGCAACCGCCTAGCCCCGAGTGGGGATTCATGGTCGCTTCGGGACGCAACGTGCTGCTCGACGCATGGTGGGTCGCTACGCTGCCGGGCGGGGCCATTCTCCTGGTGAGCCTCGCATTCAATCTACTCGGCGACGGGCTGCGCGATGTCTTCGATCCTCGCCATGGAGACTGAGATGGCCGATATCGCGAACGCTTCGCGGGCTCCGCTTTGCGAAATCGACGGATTGCGGATTGCGTTTCGTGGCCATGACGGCAGCCTCGTCGATGCCGTGCGCGATGTCTCGCTGACGCTTGCCGCGGGCGAGCGGCTCGGCATCGTCGGCGAATCGGGTTCGGGCAAGTCGCTGACGGGACGCGCGCTGCTCGGGCTGCTGCCCGCGAGCGCCCAGTGCACTGCGCGCAGCATGCTTTTCGAGGGGCACGATCTGCTGGCGATGTCCGCGCGCGAGCGGCGACGGCTCGCGGGCGCTGCCATGGGCATGGTGCTTCAGGACCCGAAATATTCGCTGAATCCGACGATGACGGTAGCGAGTCAGATGGCCGAGACGTTTCGGCTGCGCGAACGCGGGCTCGGACGACGCGCTTTGCGCGCGCGCATTATCGATGCGCTGCACGCCGTCGATATTCGCGATCCCGCACGCGTCGCGGCCTCTTATCCGCATGAGCTTTCGGGCGGCATGGGGCAGCGCGTGATGATCGCCATGATGATTTCGACGGGTCCGCGGCTCTTGATTGCCGACGAACCCACGTCGGCGCTCGATGTGGCCGTCTCCATGCAGGTGCTCGCCGTGCTCGACGAAACGATCGCGCGCCATGGCACCGGGCTCCTTTTCATCAGCCACGATCTGCCGCTCGTCATGTCGTTTTGCGACCGTGTTGCCGTCATGTACGCCGGGCGCGTGGTCGAGACTTGTGCCGCGTCGCAACTCGTTCATGCCACGCATCCGTATACGCGCGGCTTGCTTGCGGCCAGCCCGACGCTCGCGCATCCCGTCGGAGAATTGCCGGTCCTGCAACGCGACCCGGCCTGGCTCACGGAGAGCGGCCGATGATCGAACTCCGCGACGTATCCATTCGTTTTCCCACACGCACGGGCCACGTCGATGCAGTGCGCGGGGCAAGCTTCTCGGTCCCGCGCGGTGAAGCATTCGGGCTCGTCGGTGAATCGGGCTCGGGAAAATCGACGCTGCTGCGTGCGCTGACCGGTCTCGTGCCGCTTGCGAGCGGGAGCATGTCGATCGATACGCGGGTTGTCTCCGCGGGCAAGGTCGACCGCGCGTTTCGGCGCGACGTGCAGATGGTGTTTCAGGACCCGTACGCTTCGCTACATCCGCGTTTTACCGTCGATGAAACGCTGCGCGAACCGCTCGCCATCCATCGGATATCGGACGCCGATCAGCGGATCGCGCGGGCGCTGGCCGAAGTCGGCCTCGGGCCCGCCTTTCGCTTTCGCTACCCGCATCAGCTTTCGGGTGGGCAGCGTCAGCGCGTCGCCATCGCGCGTGCGCTGATTCTCGAGCCTCGCGTGCTCTTGCTCGATGAGCCTACGTCAGCACTCGATGTATCGGTTCAGGCGGAAATTCTCAACTTGCTGCACCGGTTGCATCGGCAACGGGAGCTGACGATGATCCTCGTCAGTCATAACCTCGCCGTCGTCGGTTTTCTTTGTCAGCGCGTGGCCGTGATGCATAACGGCGAGATCGTCGAGAAGTTGGGTGTTGATGATGTTCGCGCGGGGCGGGTGGCGAGCGACTATACGCGCAGCCTGCTGCGCGCCACGCATGGCTATCATCGGCGTGGCCGTAAGCCGTAGGCGGTGAAACGTGCAGCACGGACTGACGGCGCGACGTAGGGCGATTTGATCGGCTGCGCCGCGCGCCTTATGCCGCGGCGCATTTTTTGACGGTGTCCCAGGTGCGCGTGGTGACGTTCTTGCCGAAGGTCTTTTCAATCAGAGCCATGAAGGCGGGTCCTCGCGGACTCGGCACGTAGGCGCTGAAAACCTCTCGCTCGGCCACTGCAAGGATGCGGGCGCCGTCGAATTCCACCGGCAAGTCGATGTCCACCGAGTGCGGTATGCGCATGAATGTCACTACCCGTTTCGCGCCAGGCATCAGTTCGAATGGCGCATACGGATCCGCAGCCAACATCTCGTTGAGTTCATCGACACGACGGATGATCGTATAAAAGGCATGTCCCAGCCCGTCCGCCATCGCTGCTTCAAGCTTTTGTTCGAGCCGCGACGCGGAGGCCCCGCGGCTCGAGAAAACGACGTTGCCGCTCGAAAGAAGTGTTCGCACGTCATCGAAACCGGCGTTCTCGATGCAGCGCTTCAGTTCGGGCATCTTGGCGTTCATCGGACTCACGCCTCGCAAGAATGCGGCATATCGTGGCATTCGTAGTCCTTGGAGAATCAACGCGGTATGCTCAATGGTTCGAACTGGTGCGGTCACCCACTCGTATAAGGCCCCGTATGATTCGTTCTTCCTTCCGCAAACACTTATTCTGCAGGAAACATTTCCTCAGTTAGCGTCACCGACTTCTCATTGATCGAGAACTTGTACGAAATTGTACTCTTATCCTCCGACACTCGAATTGCGTAAGCAACATCCGAATTATCGACCCTGAATTTCTTGCTAATTTCCGCCGCCTGGATTTTTCCAGAGATCACGGGAGCAGAATACGGCGACAATGTTGGCGGAACACTCAGACTCTTTAGCAAATTACGCATTCTCGCGTTTTGTTCACTCGCATCAACAATGCTCGCTTCGTATATATACGCCCAACCAGTGATTTTCTTAATGTGATTCTCCGTATCCGCATCCCACGGATACCTCCTCAACAGATCGGGCAACGTGATTATATTACTTTTCTTTATATTGAGACAACACAAGATCTCTGGTTTTATGTCCGCCGCAAAGAGACCACTAAATCGGGTATCGTCATCGATTCTCTTATCAACGAACACTACGTCAACCCGCTGAGCATTAACCGGGGAGCCATCACCTCTATCACCGGCAATAAGCCGCTCCCATAAGCCTACGACTGGAGATTTCTCCGCGAAGCCGATCCGACATATCGATGCCATCAAAACACATACCACAATTTTTTTCATATCAACCTTCTATTAATGACCGTTTTGGGATCGGTGCATGATTGTATAAAAGGCATGCCCCCAATCGGTCCGCCATCGCCGCTTCAGGCTTTTGTTCCAGCCGCGACTCGGACGTCGCCAGCTCGTGAAAACGACGTTGCAGCTCGATAAAACCGTTCGGACGTCATCGAAACCGGCGTTCTCGATGCAGCGCTTCCAACGTCGTGCGCTCGATGGATGATCACAGGCGAAGTCGGCGCGCTAGTGCGTCAATGGATCGTTGACAATGATTGAAGGCGGTTAGGTAGATGCCGCCGCGCTCGAAATCAGGATACACCCGCACGTTGCTTTGTGTCCGTGTCGCGCGATCGGCACCCCATCGTCAGTCATCGAAGCATCGCCCTCGAGGATTACGTTGGGCTTCACGTCAGGATGCTTGGGGCACGAGACTTCGTCGCCCTTACGGGCCACGAAACGCCCGTCGAAACGCATAGTCGTCGAGGCGGTGATGACTTTGCCGCCGTGGTCAGTATCGTCGTCGAGGCGAATCAGATCGATCATGGTGATTGATGTCTAGTAACGGAAGTAAAGGAGGCCGAGCGCGCCGGGGTCATCGGGCTGCTTGGTCTTTTTCGTGAGCGCAGGTAAATCTATGTTCTTTACGTTCGGCCAGCCGAAGGCTTGGAAGATGCCTTCGGCCAAGCGAACGAAATCTGAAAAGCTTTTTGAAACTTGAAGAGCGATGAACGCCAGTATGAGCGCAAGGATCGCCCCGCCCGAAGCGCACACCTGAAGGAGTCCTAGCCAGTCATGCACGGACTCCAGCACTGCGAAGACGGCAATTAGAAGGTACATGAAGAATAGGAGTCCAGCGGAAATCCTAAGCCACCAGCGCGCTGACGCGCGGTAATGTGCATATCGGCCTCGGCTGCAATGCGGATGCAGCGCGACGATACGATCGCTGATGCGACGGATACCGTACCCTAGCCAGCCATCGCCGGCTGGTTCGACTACAACCTCTACTTCGTCGCCCTCCTTGAAAATCGATAACCATACCCACGCTTTGACCGGCTTGCCATCGAGTTCGAACTCGAGAAGATCCGCTTCTTCGGCCGTGTCCATTGCCATCGCGCCCAACCCGGCTGCGACACCGCCAAGCCCGGCGAGGCCGGCCGCGATAGATGTCGCACCCATCTTCGCCCGGTCGTTCGCCGTAAAGAGAAAGTCCCTGCGGCACCGCTTCTTGCGCAAGTTGTGGATGTGCCCGCGCAAAAGTTGCGACCCTGCCGTGGTTTGAGCGTCTTCGTTCGTCATTCTCTCTCAGTATCGAAAGTACAGGATGCCAAGTGCGCCAGGGTCATCGGGGGTCTTTGTCTTTTTTGTGGCCGCTGGTAGGTCGATGCGCTTGACATTAGGCCAGCCAAATACCGCAAATATCCTCTCAGCGAGATACACAAAACCCATGAAACGTCGAGCGATGTTAAATGCGATAACGCCGTAGACCAGCGCGCCCAGTGCGCTGCCCGTTAGCACAAATAAAACGAAATCGAATATGTCACGCGCGGGCAGCGATTTGAAGTATGCAATGACCGCCAGCCCGGCCCAGGAAACAATCAAAAGTGTTCCGACAATCTTGACGAAGCACGAGACGGAAGCCGAAAAGTGTGCATATCGCCCCCTGCTGCAATGTGGATGGAGCGCGACGATGCGATCACTTATTCGACGAATTCCGTACCCGTACCAGATTTCGCCTATTCGCTCGGCAACGACCTCGACCTCGTCGCCTTCGTTGAAGACCGAAACCCACACCCAAGCCTTCACCGGATCGCCGTCAACCTCGAACTCGAGAAGATCGGCTTCCTCGGTCGTATCCATCGACATTGCGCCCAACCCTGCGGCGACGCCGCCCAGTCCCGCCAGACCCGCAGCGATGGCCGTGGCGCCCATGTTGGCGCGATCGCTCGATGCAAAGACGAAATCCCGATGGCACTGCTTCTTACGCAAGTTCTGAATGCGCCCACGTAAGAGTTGCGATTGTGCGCTGCTTTTAACGCCCTCGTTGCACATACAATCTAGTACCGGAAGTAGAGAACACCGAGAGCGCCAGGATCACCCGGCGTCTTGCTCCTTTTTGTGAGCGCAGGCAGGTCAATGTGCTTGACATTCGGCCAACCGAAACCGCGGAAAATTCCCTCTGCAAGTTGAACAAATCCGAAATATTTCCGAGAAATCCTATAGGCGATAGCACCAAATATTGCTGCCGAAATCAACATGGCAGGTATCAAAGCCGCAGCAAATGCGACGAAATCTCGCAATGAATCCCCGGAGAAATACGATACCGCGGCAACTATTAGATAGGTTGCAAGAATAAGGCATCCTACGATCCTGAGAAACCATAGGAATGATGCTCTATAGTGCGCGTAGCGTCCCCTGCTGCAATGTGGATGCAGGGCGACAATGCGATTGCTCACACTGCGAATACCGTATCCTAGCCACTTGTCGCCGTCAGGCTCGGCCACAACCTCAACTTCGTCTCCCTCCTTGAATGCGGAGACCCATACCCACGCTTTAATCGGCTTACCGTCGAGCTCAAATTCGAGAAGATCCGCCTCTTCCGTTGTATCCATCGCCATTGCGCCCAACCCGGCCGCGACGCCGCCGAGTCCCGGCGAGGCCGGCTGCGATGGCCGTCGTGCCCATCTTGGTGCGATCGCTTGCCGTGAAGACGAAATCGCGACGGCACCGCTTCGTGTGTAGGTTCCGGACTCGGCCGTATAACAGCTTCACGTTGCTCTGAGTGGTTTCCGTCATACCGTTTCAGTAACGGAAGTACAGGACGCCGAGCGCGCCCGGATCACTGGGTTTCTTGGTCTTTTTTGTAATCGCGGGTAGGTCGATATGCTCGACGTTTGGCCAGCCAAAGACTTGGAAGATGCCTTCTGCGAGATGCACAAAACCCATAAAGCGCCTTGAAATCCTAAACGCGATTACGCCATAAATTGCGGCCCCAATTGCACTGCCCGCCAGCACTACCAATGTCAAGGCAAGAATGTCTTCGGTTGGCAATGACTTGAAGTAAGCTACAATCGCTTGCAATACCCAAGCCACTAATAAAAGCGTTCCAATAATCTTTAAAGACCAAGAAAACGACGCCTTATAGTGCGCATATCGTCCTCGGCTGCAATGTGGGTGTAACGCGACAATGCGATCGCTCACGCGACGGATACCGTATCCCAGCCAACCGTTGCCGTCGGGTTCTGCAACAACCTCAACGTCGTCACCCTCATTGAACACCGACACCCACACCCAGGCCTTAACCGCCTTGCCCTCGAGTTCGAATTCGAGAAGATCCGCTTCTTCGGTGGTATCCATAGCCATTCCCCCCAACCCGGCCGCGACCCCACCGAGGCCTGCCAAGCCAGCTGCAATGGCCGTCACGCCCATATTCGCCCGGTCATTTGCCGTGAAGACAAAGTCCCGTCGACACCGCTTCTTGCGCAAGTTCCGGATGCGGCCTCGCAGAAGCTGAGCGTTGCCCTGAGTCGCTTGCTTCGTCATTCCTTCGCTCCCTCAACCTGAAGGCCCACGGCCTTCAGAGCCTTTTCGAATCCTTCGTGCTGTTTGCCGGCGGTCCATGGCGGTGAGTTTGGCAATTTACCGAACGCGCACTTTTCGAGCCAGGATTGCAGATCGTTGTCCTCCCAGTAGGCGATCAGCAGTTGGATCACCGTGATTACAATCGCCACTTCCCATCCCGACAGATACAGCACAGCACGCCCCAGCAGCAGTAGGGTGGCACGTTCGCCAATTACGACGCCTGCCTCTTCCGCCGCGGCATTCATGGCTGCGGTCACCGCGACGTCCACCGCTCTGCCTGCCGCCAGAGCCTCCACTCTCGCCGCGGCGCCTTCAATTCCAGCTCCGACTTTTCCCAACCACGCCACCCGTTGCCCAGCAATCCGCGCGATTAGCGGTGCCGAAGATGACAAAGCGGTTAGTAGGTTAGCGGAAGCTGTACCGATGTCAAACAACGTCTTCACAAAATAGAGCACCGCGTTGGAGAACTTCCGGTTAGCAACTCCGTCTGCCGTTTTTTCAACATCGACTATCGTGTTAATTAGTGCAGAAATACCCCCAAAGTACCCCGTAACCGCCTTAAGGTTCCGAAGCGTGTTCTCCGCACTCTGAGCCATCGCAGCCATTGCCTTAGTCGACGAAATGAGACACGCAGACGTCGCCGAGAGCCCACTCGCCACCAGCAGCGCATAATCCTGCCCGCTCTTATCGATCTTCGCGAGCGCCGCCCCGAAGCAAAAAACCTCGATGATCGCGAGCACACCTCCGAGCCGAATCCCGGTCGCCGCTTCCTCCCCTACATGCGTCACCTTCACCGCATTCCAGCGCCCCCGCATGATCTGTCCACGCTCATCGGCCGCCAAATCCTGCATCGCCTGCGTGAACGCGCTCTTAGCCGGCACGCCCGTCTTCCTGAGCGCCGCATAACTCCGCTCGAATTTCGCGCGCAGCGCGGGCTCCGTCTTCACTGCTTCCTTAACGAGCTTGACCGTATCGTCCTTACTAACGCCTACTCGCATCAGCAGTACCGCACGGATCAAATACTCACCCGCGCAATCGCCAACCTTGCCAACGCCGGTCCATTTGAACAGTGCATTACCCGTGGTCACGACCAACCGATCGGTGTGGTACTTCTTGAGCGCCGCCTCAGTGGCAGAAACCGGCATGGCGTGCTCATCCACTTCCCCGATCTTCTCCCGCAGCTCCGGAAACGCCTTCAACTTTTCCAGCACCTTGGCTACTTTCTCTGCCCACTCCGCGGCTTCTTCGCCCAGTGGCGCGCGATACGCCGTCGCCTGTGCGAGCAGTTCCTTGAGCTCCGCTTTCGATTCCCGTTGGTTATAGGCAAACGCGCGCCAAACAAGACTCGAAGGTTGCGTCGGGTCCGTCTGGTTCACGAGGTTGTCGACAACCTGCTCGCCCTTGTCTTCCGATGGCAGTCCCGTGATCGCCTCGGCCACTACGCCATCGAACGCGATACCGTCCGCGATATCGGTCTCGCTATAATCGTGCAGCGTCGCAAGTAGCAGGGGTGCCTTCAACCATGCTTCGACATCGGCGGCACGCTTCGCCTGCAACTGGACGATATCTCGCTGAAGCGATGCAAAATACCCCTGAAACAGCTCGAGCTTTATCGTATTGAGCTTGTCGCGGTATTTCGGCCAAGCCGCATCGCCAATGCGGCGGGCCTCCGCCGGATTGATCTCGCCCGCCGCTTCGATACGCCTCTCGGATGCAGCCTGTTCGGCCGGCGAAACAAGCGGCGCAATCGGCACGAATCCATCGCCGGCATAGGGCGTCTGCTTCATCGCCTCCCATCCCGCTTGCAAGGCCGAGCGCATCCGGCTCTTCGATGCAACCGCTCCGTTGCGCACGATAATCTCGGCTTCATCGATCGACTGCATCGCGTCGACCTGCGCCGCCCGCTCCCGAACATAGACCGACAACATACTTCCAGCGTCGTTACGGAAACCGTTGAGCTCGTGCACCGCCCCAATGCCATCCCACAGCGCGAGCAACATCGGCGGATGCGATTTATCGTGGCCGATCTCCCCCACGGTATGCATGAGCTTGACGAGCTGAGCGCTGGCCGAATCAGGCGTCGCCTGACGGATCGAAAGCGGGTAGCGCGTTGCCACGCGCGCGAGCAATGTCTGCTCGTACCAGCCCGTCTCGTTGGAGAGCGGCACAGGGGGAGGATTGAGCAGCTTCGGATCGAACCCGGGCATGTATTCGATCACGTCGTCGACGGAAGCCTGGGTGGCCAGTACTGCATGACCATGCGGATCGGTACCGGACCCGATCCATTGGGCCGGTTCGATCGACTGCATACGCTGCGCGCGCAAGCTCGCGTTACTCGCGTACTGACGCAAGATATCGTCGTGCCACGCGTGCTCTGAAAACGCCAACCAAACCTTGCCGCACTTGTGCGGCTGTTCAATGGCGATCATGTCCATCTGCACCGCAATGCCCTTTTTTGCGCAGGCCGGATGCGTGCGCGGCTCGCGTGGCAGCGGCAAGTCCTGCTTCCATAGACGCCCGTCCGGCGTGACGCGGTA
>Ga0157374_10000748_pt1 | contig 28320 bp, 26 predicted proteins | sample M25metaG_FD_115308 | JGI IMG/M metagenome (GOLD analysis project Ga0157374, IMG submission 115308) | Miscanthus rhizosphere microbial communities from Kellogg Biological Station, Michigan, USA - M2-5 metaG | ecosystem: Host-associated > Plants > Roots > Rhizosphere > Soil | place: USA: Michigan... | reverse complement strand
ATCCGCGAGGCTGGGAAGACTCTGCCCGATGCGGTGCTGGAAGTGCGAGAGGCGGTCGATTTTCTGCGCTTCTACGCCAGCGAAGCGCGCCGCCAGTTCGCCGGCCCGCTGCCGCTTCCTGGGCCCACCGGCGAGCGCAACCAGCTTCGTCTTCACGGACGCGGCGCGTTCGCGTGTATTTCGCCGTGGAATTTTCCGCTCTCCATCTTCGCTGGACCAGTCGCCGCGGCGCTGGCGGCCGGTAACTGCGCGATCGCCAAGCCGGCCGAGCAGACACCGCTGATCGGCACGCTTGCGATTGAGCTGTTTCACCAGGCCGGAACTCCGCGCGAGGTGGTGCAGCTTGTGCCCGGCGACGGTCGCGTCGGCGCGGCGCTGACTTCGCATCCGTTGACCCGCGGAGTGGCCTTCACCGGCTCGACTGAGACGGCGCGGATCATCAATCGAACGCTTGCTGAGCGCCCGGGTCCGATCCTTCCTTTCATTGCCGAAACCGGCGGCCAGAATGCGATGATCGTCGATTCGTCCGCGTTGCCCGAGCAGGTAACTAGAGACGTCGTGTCATCGGCCTTCCAGAGCGCGGGTCAACGCTGCTCTGCATTGCGCGTGCTGTTTCTCCAGGACGACGTGGCCGACCAGATGATCGCAATGATCGCGGGGGCGATGCGGGCGCTGACCGTTGGCGATCCGAGCGACCTTGCGACAGATGTTGGTCCCGTAATCGACGCCGATGCTAAGAAGGCCCTCGACGAGCATCTGAACTGGCTGGATAAAAATGCGAAGCGTCTGTGCCGGACTGAGCTACCGCCCGCCGCGCAGAATGGAACTTTCGTCGCTCCCGCGATGTATGAAATCAACTCTTTACGTGATTTGAATCGCGAGAATTTCGGGCCGGTCCTGCACGTCGTCCGGTTTGCTGCCGAAGACCTCGCTCGAGTTGTCGAGGACATCAACGCCACCGGCTATGGGCTCACTCTCGGCGTCCAGAGCCGCATCGACACCGTTGCCGATTATGTTGAGGAGCACGCCCGGGTCGGCAATCTTTACGTCAACCGCAACCAGATCGGCGCGGTCGTCGAAAGCCAGCCGTTCGGCGGGGAAGGGTTGAGTGGCACCGGTCCCAAGGCTGGCGGGCCACATTATGTCGCGCGCTTCGCAACTGAACGTGTCACCTGCATCGACACTACGGCTGCGGGCGGCAACGCCACGCTAATGGCTGCAATTGACGGATGAAATGGCTCCCCGGGCCTGATTCGAACAGGCGGCCGTCCGATTAACAGTCGGATGCTCTACCGCTGAGCTACCGGGGAGCAGCTTCGGACCAAACCCGAAGCAGGCGGGCTAAATAGCGGAGCGGCAGGGGATGGCAAGTGCCCGCGACTAACCGTCCAGTGAGTGTGCAGTCGTTGATCTTCCTCAACGATGGCAACCAACTTGCCGCTCAACCGTTACGTTTTGACATTGAACTAATAAGCAATGCTTATTATATCCGGTGTGTATGGAAGACCTGCTGTTTGAGATCAACGAAACCGCGCGCACGATCCGGCGTGCTTTCGACCAGAGGGCGGTCGACTTCGGGGTTACGCGCGTCCAATGGAAGACACTTGCCCGGCTAAAGCGGCAGCCTGGGCTCCGTCAGGTCGAGCTTGCCGAAATCCTGGAGATGGAGCCGATCACCCTCTGCCGCGTCATCGACCGGCTCGAGGAAACAGGCCTGGTCGAGCGAAAGCCCGACCCGGCCGATCGCCGGGCATGGCGTCTAGAGATCACCCCGAAGGCGGAACCGTTGATCCGAAAGCTCAAGGCTGTTGCAGCCGAGCTAACGGCGCAGGCGTTGGGCGGATTGGATGGCGGCGAAGTCGAGCAGTTCCACCGGAATCTGCTCAGCATCCGCGGCAATGTCGCGGCCGGGCAGCAGAAAAAGAGGGCGACCGCGTGAATGAGATGAAACGGGAAAAGCTCGAGGGCAAACAGGTGGAAGCTGAGGAAGCGGGAGCTGCTGACGCCGAAACCGTAATCGAGCGCAATCGCCGGTCGTGGGTTCGCCCGACCCTGCTGCTGATCGTTCCGCTGCTGCTGCTGGGGCTCGGGGGCTATTGGTGGCTGACGAGCGGCAAGACGGAGTCGACCGACAACGCACAGGTGAAGACAGATATCGTTTCGGTGAGCTCGCAGGTGACGGGGCCGGTGATCGAAGTCGATGTGAAGAATGGCGATCACGTCAAGGCGGGCGACGTGCTATTCAAGATCGACCCCGCTCCTTTCCAGGTGGCGCTTGAGCAGGCTCAGGGACAGCTCGCGGCAGCGAAACTCCAGACCACAGAGCTCAAAACGCAGGCTGCAGGGACCGGGGCAGACATTACCGGCGCTCAGGCTACGCTTGCGGTGAAGCAGAACGCCTTTGCGCGGCAGCAGGCGCTGCTCAAGCAAGGTTTCACAACCCGGGCCGATTACGATACCGCGTTCAACGATTTGCGCACCGCGGAGGCGCAACTTGAGGATGCGAAGGCTCGAGCCGCAAACGCTCAAGCGGCGATCGCACCCGGCCAGCAGCCGTCGATCCAGCAGGCACAGGCTGGAGTGGACAAGGCAAAGCTGGATTTGGACCGGACCGTGGTCCGAGCCCCGATGTCCGGCGACGTCGCCAGCGCCGACAAGCTGCAGGTCGGGCAGATGGCGGTGCAGGGTCTGGGGATGCTGTCAGTCGTGCATAGCAATGGCGCATGGGTGGAAGCCAATTTCAAGGAGAAGCAGCTGACCCGTATGGTGCCGGGGCAGAAAGCGACAATCACTATCGATGCCTATCCGGGCACCAAATTCCCCGGCTACGTCCAGAGCGTTGGCGCGGGAACGGGAAGCGAATTCTCGCTGCTTCCGGCCCAGAACGCCAACGGCAATTGGGTGAAGGTGACCCAGCGAGTGCCGGTCAGGATCGCGTTCGAAGGAGCGCCATCGCGGCCGATGATCGCCGGGCTTTCCGCCGAAGTGACGGTCACTCTTAACAGCAACAGGTAAGAAGGTGGCATCGGTTCCCATTGCCGCTCACGCGCTGCCGCCTGGGCAGCGTACGCTGGTTACCGTCGGGGTGATGGCCGCCGTCCTGCTGCAGGTGCTGGATACCACGATCGCCAACGTCGCTCTGCCGCACATGATGGCGAGTCTCAGCGCGACCCAGGATACAATCACCTGGGTTTTGACCAGCTACATCGTCGCCTCCGCCATCGCCTTGCCCATGAGCGGTTGGCTGGCAGATCGGATCGGGCGCAAGCGGTTGCTTCTGATTTCCGTCGTGGGCTTCACAACGGCGTCGGTCCTTTGCGCGACTGCAACCTCGCTTCCCGAAATGGTGATTTTCCGCGCCGTGCAGGGCGTCGGCGGCGCGTTCATCGTCCCGCTTGCGCAGGCGACCCTGTTCGACATCAATCCGGTCGAAAAGCACAGCCAGGCAATGGCGGTGTTCGGCGGCGGCATCATGATCGGCCCGATCCTGGGGCCGGTCCTCGGCGGCTGGCTGACCGACAGTTATAACTGGCGCTGGGTCTTCCTGGTTAATCTTCCGATCGGGGTCCTCTGTTTTCTGGTCCTGCTTTCATCGATGCCGGCGGCCGAAAAGCGGAGGAAGCCGTTTGATTTGTTCGGATTTGCTCTTCTGGCGATCGGGCTAGCGGCGTTACAGATGTTCCTGGACCGCGGGGAGCAGAAGGATTGGTTCGATAGCTGGGAGATTTGCATCGAGGCCGGGTTCGCGATCGCCGGCTTCTGGATGTTCGTGGTTCACACGATCACATCCGAGCATCCCTTGTTCGAAAAGCGGATGTTCACCGACCGCAATTTCGCGACGTCTCTGCTCTTCATGGTGATCACCGGCGTGCTTCTCCTCGCTGGCCTAGCCCTGCTGCCGCCGTTGCTCCAGAGCCTCTACGGCTATTCGGTGCTTCAGTCCGGCTTCCTGACTGCTCCACGCGGGATCGGCACCCTCATTTCGATGCTTGCCGCGGGCCGGCTCACCGGGAAGTTCGATGCTCGGCTCCTCGTCGGGACGGGCGTCTTTCTGATGGCCATTTCGCTCTACATGATGACCGGTTTCGCCCTCGATCAGCCGTCGAAGCCGGTGATCGTCAGCGGGGTTGTTCAGGGGCTTGGGCTTGGGCTGATTTTCGTGCCGTTGCAGAGCCTTGCGTTTCAAACCCTCAATGTCCGTCTCAGGACCACTGCGGCCGCCCTTCTGAATCTAGCGCGCAACGTCGGCGGGTCGGTCGGCATTTCGGTTACCAGCACCGAACTCGCCCGGCTGGCTCAGACCAGCCACGCCGATCTCGTCCAGTCGGTCACCCAGAGCACGATCCCTACGATGGATCCGACCCTTCTTCAGCTACTCGGCAATCAGGGCAATCTCGCGGCTGCAGTGATCAATGGCGAAATTACTCGGCAGGCCATGTTCATCGCCTATCTCGACGATTTCAAACTGATGATGATCGTCAGCTTCGCTGTATTGCCACTATTGCTGCTAATGCGGAATGTTAGGTCCCCGGGCGGGCCTGCAGTCGCGATGGATTAGGACGAGGTTGCAACCGCTGCTACTCCGTAACGAACTGACAAACGAAATCGGTGGCAGGTTGACTCTGGATTGCATCAGCGGTCGCGAACTGCTCGATCCTTCCGGCATTCAGGACCGCTACGCGGTCGGCGAGCGCGAACGCCTCTTCCTGGTCGTGGGTCACGAATACTGACGTGACGCCGAGTTCCTCGTGAATTGCGCGCAGAGCGCCGCGGAGCTCGCGACGGACCTTTGCGTCAAGCGCACCGAACGGTTCATCCAGAAGCAGGATTTCCGGCTCGCGGGCCAATGCGCGCGCCAGTGCGACCCGCTGGCGCTGTCCGCCGGAAAGCTGACTTGGGTAGCGACCACCGAGGTCGGGCAACTGGACCAGTGCGAGGAGCTGTTCGACCCGACGCCGGATTTCGATCGGAGAGGGGCGCTGCCGCCGCGACATAACGGTCAGGCCGAACGCGATATTCTGAGCGACAGTCATGTGGCCGAACAACGCATAATGCTGGAACACAAAGCCGATGCCACGTTTCGAAGCGGGCGTCGCGGTCACGTCGCGATCGCCGAAGAACACTCGCCCGCTCTCCGGAATCTCTAATCCAGCGAGGATCCGCAGAAGCGTCGTCTTGCCCGACCCCGATGGGCCAAGCAGGGCGACGAACTCGCCGCCTGCGATCTCCAGCGACACCCCGTCGAGCGCGGCGTGATCGGAAAAGCGCTTCGATATGCACTCAATCTTTATTCCCGCGTCAGCGGCGGGCCTCGAGCTCAGCCCGGTACCGCCATTCGAGCGCGCTCTTGAGCGCGAGGGTGACGATGGCGAGAAGAGCAAGGAGGGAGGCGACGGAGAAGGCGGCGACAAAGTTGTAGTCATTGTAGAGCACCTCGACATGGAGCGGCATCGTGTTGGTTTCGCCGCGGATATGACCTGAAACGACGCTGACTGCTCCAAACTCCCCCATCGCGCGTGCGTTGCACAGGAGGACTCCGTAGAGCAGCCCGAAGCGGATGTTGGGCAAGGTTATGCGCCAAAAAGTGCGCCAGCCGGAGGCGCCGAGTGTCAGAGCAGCCTCCTCCTCACCGCGGCCCTGAACTGTCATCAGCGGGATCAGCTGACGGGCGACATAAGGGAAAGTGACAAAGACGGTCGCGAGCACCAGTCCGGGCAGAGCGAAAACGATCTGGATGTCGTGATCCTCGAGCCACGGGCCGAACCACCCGTTGGCGCCGAACAGCATCACGAAGACCAGGCCCGAAACTACCGGGGATACCGAGAATGGCAACTCGATGAGAGCGACCAGCAGGCCCTTGCCGGGGAAACTATATTTGGAGATTGCCCATGCGGCGGCGACACCAAAGACGGTGTTGAGCGGAACGGAGATGGCGGCGACGATCAGGGTCAGCCGGATTGCCGAGCGCGCGTCCGGATCCGTGACGGCCGCCCACCAGAGGCCGATGCCTTGGCGGAAGGCTTCGAACAGGATAGCGCCCAGCGGAAGCAGGAGCATAACGCCGACGTAAGCGAACGTGATCAGCAACAGCGCTGCGCGAGTCCCAGCCGGGGCCTTCAGGGCACGAGTGCCCATCAGGCGACCCTCGGCGCTCGCCAGCGCTGAAGCAGGTTGAGCACGAACAGCATGATGAAGGAAACGCCAAGCATCACCGTCGCGATCGCCGCCGCTCCGGAATAATCATATTCCTCAAGCCGGGTGACGATGAGGAGCGGCGCGATTTCCGAATGGAACGGCATGTTGCCGGCGATGAAGATGACCGAGCCATATTCCCCGGCACCCCGCGCGAAGGCGAGCGCAAAGCCAGTGGCGAGCGCCGGCGCCAGCGTCGGAAGGAGGACGCGCCAAAAGGTCTGGAAACGCGATGCGCCGAGCGTTAGCGCTGCTTCCTCCTGCGCGCGCGAAAGCTGTGCGATCACAGGCTCGAGCGTCCGGACGACGAACGGCAAGCCGATGAACAGAAGCGCAATGAATACACCAAGCGGGGTATAGGCAACCGGGACGCCAAGCTTTGCCAGTGGTCGCCCGAGAAGGCCCGTGTCGGCGTAAAGCGCAGTCAACGCGATTCCCGCAACTGCTGTCGGAAGCGCGAAGGGAAGATCAATCACTGCACCACACAGCCGCTTCGCCGGGAAATCATATCGGACAAGGACCCAGGCGATGATCAGCCCAAAGACGCAATTTGCCGCTGCCGCCAGCAACGCGACGCCGAAACTTAGCCGGTATGCGGCCAGAGCTCTGGGCGACACTGCCGCTTCCAGGAAATGCTCCCAGCCACCGGCCCAACTTCGCGCTAGCACAGTTGAAAGGGGGATGAGGACGATGAACGACAGCCAGAAGAGGGTGATGCCGAGCGTCAGCCCGAAGCCAGGGAGCCGAAAGCTTCGGGGCCTGGCGCCCGGCACCATCCGGTCAGAAGTCCAGGTGAAGGCGCGCTGCAAAAGCGTCTCCCTTGGTCCTGTCGCCAACCGGATCGAGCGGCGTGTTGTCACCCCAGAAGTGTACCCAATTGAACATCAGCTTGGCGAAAGGATTGAAATACCAGTTGAGGCCAGCGGTCAGGCTGGACGCGTGGTTTCCGGCGTTCTTCAGAATGGGGGTGTCGGAAAGATCCAGGTGATCGTAGCGAGCCGCGAGCTCGAACGCGCCGAGGCCGCCTTTGCCAAGCTCGTGGAATGGTCGGGTGCGGTCGAAATTGCCGCCTTTAAAGCCGCGCGTTTCCCCCGTCAGCATGTAAGCGGCATATCCGTAATAGCCAGTGAAGTGTCGGTTACCGAACTCAGGCCGATCCAGCCATAGCCGTCCAACCTCGCCTGCGACGGTAAGAGACCCCAGCACGCCAGCCGCCTCGGCGCTGGCGTAGGTCAGCGATTTCACGTGGGTGATCATGCCGCTGTCGGCGATATTGCCTCCGTCGATTCGGATGTTCGGCTTATCGTTGAGCCGGACTGCGTCGGGAACATCACCGGACTTCAGGTGCGACCGATAGAAGCCGGAAAGACCGAGGTGAATGATTTTGCCCGCATCGAACACCGGTTCCCACGTCGCGCGGCCATTCACCCCCCAGCTTTCGCCCGGAGCAGCGCCGCTTCCACGGTTGATCGACTCATTGTCGCCGAAGACGCCGGCAGCGATGTTCACATTGTCTTTCGGCGAATAGGCCGCGGAAACCCCGATGCGCCGTTCCGCGCCGGCATTGCCGAACGCGTTGGTGAACATGCCGCGCTCAATGAAGATGTTGTAATTGTCGCTGTTATTGGACTCGAGCCCGAACGGCGCCTTGTGCTGCCCGATAGTCAACACCGTGTGCGGGATCTTCGTGTACTGCAGATAGGCGTCGGTGAGGTTCACCGCGTCCCCCGCGAAATCTACCTCGACGCGATAATTGAACCATTTGTAGGCCGTGCCTTCGAAACCGAGCCGGGCGCGGCGGAAGGCGGTGCCGTCATTATAGACGTATCCGCCCTCGCCGCTGTGGAAGACTCCCACATCGACATCGATCACGCCGCGCGGCTTGAACGTAAAGTTGCCGCTTGGATCGGAGAAGCTCGGAACCCAGCCGAACTGGACAGCCTTCGCCGCGCGGTTTTCGGTCGACTGAAGCTGGCTCTCGTCCAGTTCGACCTGCTGCTGAAGCTGGCTGTTGCGCGCTTCCAGCGCCTGAATTCGAACTTCGAGCGCATTCAACCGGTCGGTGACGGCATCGCCGGTCGGGGCTGGAGCCTGCACCTGCGCCGGCTGATCGCTCGGCATCTGGGAATCAATGGGTGTATCGCCGGCCTGCTGGGCGAGAGCGGGAGAAGCGAGCGCGAGGATAGAGATGCCCGCGAGAAGCAGGGTCCGCATGTACAATTCTCCTGAAGTGCTAGAGTCGGATCAGCGCTTTGCGTCTTCGAAAATCTGATCGAAGAGAGCGCCGTCCGCGAAATGGTTGGCTTGCGCTTGTGCCCAGCCGCCGAAGTTGCCGTCGATCGTGAACAGCTTCACGTTCGGGAAGCGCGACTTGTATTTCGCTGCCACCGAAGGATCGCGCGGGCGGTAATAATTGCGGGCGATGATCTCCTGCGCTTCCGGTGTGTAGAGGAATTTCAGGTAGGCGTCGGCGACGGCCCGTGTGCCGTGCTTCTCGGCGTTCTTGTCGACCAGCGCGACCGGAGGCTCGGCGCGAACGGAGATCGACGGCACGACGATTTCGAACTTGCCCTTGCCGAGTTGGTTGGTGGCGAGGAACGCCTCATTTTCCCAGGCGAGCAGGACGTCGCCCTGTCCTCGTTCGACGAATGTCGTTGTCGAGGCTCGGGCGCCGGAATCCATCACGGGCACGTTGCGGAACAGGCGGACCATATAGTCGCGCGCCTTGGCGACCGATCCGTAATGCGAGCGGGCGTAGCCCCAGGCAGCCAGATAGTTCCAGCGCGCGCCACCACTGGTCTTCGGATTGGGCGTGATCACTTTCACGTCCGGATGGATGAGGTCATCCCAATCGCGGATGTGCTTCGGGTTTCCCTTCCGAACCAGGAAGACGATGGTCGAGTAATAAGGCGTGCTGTTTTCAGGCAGCCTCTTCTGCCAGTCTTTCGCAATCAGGCCGTGGCTAGCGATCTCGTCAATGTCGTAGGCGAGGGCGAGAGTGACTACGTCTGCTTGCAGCCCGTCGATTACGGCGCGGGCCTGCTTGCCAGAGCCGCCGTGGCTTTGGCGGATTGTCACCGGCAGCTTTGTCGACTCGAGCCAGCGTTTTGCGAAGGCGGTGTTGATATCCTGGTACAGCTCGCGCGTCGGATCGTAGGAGACGTTGAGGATCTGGAGCGGTGCGGCACCGGCGGCGTTCGTGCCGACCGGCCCAATGGCTACCGCAGCTGCGGTTAAGGAAAGAAGGAGCCTGCGTGAAATTCCGGACATGACCATCCCCTGTCGTGACGGCCATTAGTTAAATCCTAGTTCTCTAGTAGACAATAGGTGTTTATTTCATTTCGGCTCCGAATCCGCACTGTTCGGCGCTGCAGCCTGTTTTTCCCAGCCAGCGGCTTCCGCCAGTGAGATGCCCTCGAGAATCGCCGAACTCTGGTCGCGTACGATGGCGAAGGCGCGGCGAATCGCGCAGGTCGCTTCGTCATGACAGTCGCCGCAGCGGGCGTAGAAATTGACGCTCGCGCAGGGGACGAGGGCGATCGGGCCTTCCATGATCCGCACGATTTCGCCAAAGGAGATCGAAGCGGGATCGCGCGCCAGCGTGTAACCGCCTTTGGGACCGCGGACGCTCGTCACCAAGCCCGCCTTCTTCAGGTCGAGCATGATCAGCTCGAGATATTTGGGGGGGATTTGCTGGGTCTCGGCAATTCGCGCCAACTGGACTGGCGCCCCGTCCCCTTCCTCAACCAGAAATAGTAGAGAGCGGAGGGCGTAGCGGGTCTTCTGTGCAAGCATTGCTATTCTTTAGCGTGCGACTGGGGAAAATGCACTTGATGAGCCACTCTTCACGTTGAGCTACAGCGCCTGACTCAAGCCGTGGCGGGGTAACGCGCCAGCACATGAGCCAAATCCGCAATTAGGTCATCGGGGTTTTCGAGGCCAATGTGCAGCCGTACAAGCGGACCTTTATAGGTGCGTTTCTTCGCTGTGCGTGTCGCGTCACCGGGGACGGCGAGGCTTTCAAAACCGCCCCAGCTATAGCCGATGCCGAATAGTTCCAGCGAGTCGATCAGCTTGTCGCGTGCCTCTTCGTCACCCCCGTTCAGCACGAAGGAGAACAAGCCGGTCGACCCTTGGAAGTCGCGCTTCCAATATTCGTGGCCGGGGCAGCTGTCGAAGGACGGGTGAAGCAGCTGAGCAACCTGCTGCTGCTCCTCCAGCCAGTGCGCGATTTTCAGGGCGCTGGCCTCGTGCTGGCGAAGACGCACTGACAGAGTCCTGAGCCCCCGGGCGGCGAGGAACGCGTCGTCCGGGCTCAGGTACTGGCCATACAGAGCCGCGGTGCGCTGGATCCGCGCCCATTGCGACTGCACAGCGGTCACAGAGCCGACCATTACATCGGAGTGGCCGGAGATATATTTGGTGCCGGCAAGGATTGTCAGGTCGACACCGTGACCGAGCGCGGGGAAGAAGAGCGGCGTTGCCCAGGTATTGTCGAGCAGGGTGATAAGGCCGCGCTCATGTGCCATCGCGCAGATGCCCGGTACGTCCTGCACCTCAAACGTGAGGGAGCCAGGGCTTTCGAGGAAAATCGCCCGTGTGTTCTCAGCGATCAAGCCTGAGAGTTCATCGGCGCCAGAGAGTGGATCGTAGTAATGGGTTAGGATTCCCAGCCTCTTCAACTCTTTATCGCAGAATGTTCGAGTCGGGCCGTAAGTGCTGTCGACCATCAGCAACTCATCGCCAGGCGAGAGCACGCTTAGAAGCGCAATCGCGATCGCGGCAACTCCGGAGGGGAAGAGCACGGTCCCGACGGCGCAAGGCTCCAGTTCCGTCAGCGCCTCGGCCAGTGACCATTGCGTCTGAGTACCGTGCCGCCCGTAGCTGGGCCGTCCCTGTTTGGGTGGATAGGCCGCGTGCATGTCGGCGACACTGTCGAACAGCACCGTCGAGGTGCGCGAGACCGGCACGTTCACCATCTGCCGCAGCCATTCCTTGCGGCGGCCACCTTGCACGATCTTCGTTTCAGGGCGCTTGTCGGAACTCATTTTGCTCCCTTATCGTCATTCGCGCATAACGCCATGGCTCTTGTCGCAATCCACGTAACACCGCGCGCGGCTAAGCCGGGTATCGACGGCTGGCGCACCGGCGCCGATGGACGCGAAGAGCTAGCGGTCCGTGTTGCTGAAGCGCCGGTAGATGGAGCTGCCAATGCGGCTGTCGTAAAGCTGCTAGCGAAGACGCTCGGGATCAACCGATCCGAAGTGACGATTACTGCAGGTGCGACAAGCCGCCGCAAGCGGGTGCAACTGCCGTTGGAGGTCGACGAGGTACGCCGCCGCTTGGCTGCCGGCTGAAGCCGCTGGTCTTGCATTCGCCTGCCGCCGCGCCTTGTGGTAAAAAGCAGTCGATTTTCCCTTTCGCTTGCGATAGGGGCGCGGCTCCCAATTTTGGGATCCCAAATTCGGAGATTTACAATGGGCTACCGGGTCGCGGTTGTCGGTGCGACTGGAAATGTCGGACGCGAGATGCTGAACATCCTCGCGGAACGGCAATTCCCGCTGGATGAAGTTGCGGCGGTCGCGTCCGCGCGCTCGACCGGCGATATCATCGATTTCGGCGAGACCGGCGAGAAGCTCAAGGTCGCCAACCTCGAGCATTTCGACTTTTCCAGCTGGGACATGGCCCTGTTCGCTGCTGGCTCCGGCCCGACCAAGATCTATGCACCCAAGGCCGCCGAAGCCGGCTGCACCGTCATCGACAACAGCTCGCTGTACCGGATGGACCCGGACGTTCCGCTGATCGTGCCCGAGGTGAACCCGGAGGCGATCAACGGCTACACCAAGAAGAACATCATCGCGAACCCGAACTGCTCGACCGCGCAGCTGGTGGTGGCGCTGAAGCCGCTTCACGATGCTGCCAAAATCAAGCGTGTGGTCGTCGCCACGTACCAGTCGGTTTCCGGGGCCGGGAAGGCGGGCATGGACGAGTTGTTCAGCCAATCGCGCAACATCTTCGTCGGCGATCCTTCCGAACCCGAATTCTTCTCCAAGCAGATCGCGTTCAACGTGATCCCGCATATCGATGTTTTCCTCGACGACGGTTCGACCAAGGAAGAGTGGAAGATGGTGGTCGAGACCAAAAAGATCCTCGATCCCAAGATCAAGCTAACCGCGACCTGCGTGCGCGTACCGGTCTTCGTTGGCCATTCGGAAGCGGTGAACATCGAGTTCGAGAACGAGATCTCGGCCGACGAGGCACGCAACATCCTTCGCGAAGCGCCGGGGGTTATGGTGGTCGATAAGCGCGAACCGGGTGGTTACGTCACTCCGGTCGAGGCAGTCGGCGACTACGCCACCTACGTCAGCCGAATCCGCGAGGATTCCACGGTGGAAAACGGGCTATCCCTGTGGGTCGTGAGCGATAACCTCCGCAAGGGTGCGGCACTGAACGCAGTCCAAATCGCCGAGCTACTGGGCCGAAAGCATCTGAAGAAGGCGGCGTAAAAGCGCCGTCTACGGCTTCTCGCCCCAATATCTGAGCAGGTTCGCCTGGACGAGTTGCAGGCGGCTAAAGTTCTCCGGCGCCATTTTGAGGCCCTCGAGCGCCGCAATTTCGTTGAGGTCGAATAGCAGGTTGCGGCGGAAGGGATCGGGCACCCGGCTCTGGATGAAGGTGATCGCCACCAGCCGCTCACCGCTCGTGACCGGTTCCACCTCATGGAAGGTGTCGGAGGGGTAGACGATCGCTTCGCCCGGCTTCAGCTTGAAACGCAAAGCGCCATCGCCAAGCCGGATATGCAGTGAGCCGCCCTCGTAGCTCTCCGGCTCATTCAGGAAGATGGTGCAGCTGAGATCGCTCCGGATCACTCCGCCAGGGAGCGGCAGATAAGCAGCATCGGCATGCGCGCCATAATGCATGCCCGGTTTGTACCGGGTGATCAGAGGCGGCGCGAGCTCTGCTGGAAAAGCGAATTCGCGGAACTCCTCGCTCCGCATCAGCGCTTCGCCCAGCATATGCGCGGTCTGCTGCCACGCCTTTTGCTCGTGCAGCTGCTCATTATCTTTCGCCTTGTTGTGCGGATTGGAAATTCGGCCGTGAACGAAAGGCGCGGACGTGGCGATGTGCTTGCATTCGGCTATTTCTTCCGGGCTCAGAATTTGCAGGATCCGGTACATCAATGCTCCTTTGCGCGATCGAGCGCCCGGGCGAGAAGTGGCGAGCTTTCTGCCGAAGATTGAAGCATAGCGAGCGCCCTGTCGATGTCCGGCTGGTTTGCGGTGCGCGCCTCGGCGATGAGGTCCCCGCGAAGGGAAGGGCTGTATTCATACTCCAGAGCTTTCGAATAACGTCCCAACAGCGGACCTCGGGTGATCGTTTCGAGATGGCTCGGTTCAGCGTCGAACCCGAAAAATTGGGCCACCCGCGCAAGTTCGCATGGGACATCATTCAGGAATCGGTCGAAATCCAGCCATTCGATTTGCCCGTCGGGCATCGCTTCCGCCGCATTTTCCAGCGCGGTCATTTCGCATGCCCAGGCCGCTGCGGCGGCTTCGGCAGTGTTCGACGGCTTTGGCAGCTTCGCTCTGCCGGCAACACGTTCCGCGCGGGAAGGAGCGAGGACCGCCAGTTCCTTCACCGAGTTTTCGCCCGCCAGGATTGAAGCGATGTACGTGCGAGGGGTGGCGAACATAAACAGTGCGCGCTCGCCAATCGGCACGAGTTCCGGCGCAATCTCGCTGACGAAGCTGGTCGCTTTCACGAGTGTCGACTGCGGCGGCGCAAAGGTTCGCGAAAGCAGCCGCTGGAGCGGACCTGTGAAGCCCGACCGGTGCTCACCGGAGATGCCCGCGACGTCCCGCAGGATTCGCGGCTCGCGAATAGACAGCACGCCGGGTATTTCACCGAGGAGCCGCGATACAAGCGTCGAGCCGACGTGACCGACGTGAAAGATCCACCGGGCGTCATTCCGCGCGTTCAACGAAGCCGCGGCAGCAACATCGGCCCAAAGGACAACTGCGGCCTCCCGGGGTTCAGCCAACATCCGGTCATCAAGGAAGCTGGCGGCGCGGTAGGCTTCTCGATTCATCCGAACCAGCCGTGTCATGCCCGAACCTGGATCCAGAGCCTGCACCAGCCAGGTCGCATCTCCCGCAATCTCTGCTAACGTCGGCGTGGTTGGCATGCCGCTCATTAGCCGCGCCGTTATCGCCGTGCCAATCGAGGTTTCGCGCTGCCACCGAAGCCCGCGAGCCTTCGCCACTGCGGGCGGTTGGAATTCACGGCGCTCGCGGAATAAGACCGCGGTTAATGAGTTCCTCAACGGTTATCATCACCTGCTATAATCTCGAGCGTTTCATTGGCGCTGCGATCGAGTCCGTGCTTGGTCAGGATTACGTCGACAAACCCGAGATCATTGTTGTCGATGATTGCTCGACCGACGGCAGTGAACTGGTAATCCGATCCTATCCGGTGAAGTACGTCAGGACCGACCGCAACTGTGGCTCTTTGTTGGCAATGCTGGCCGGTCTTGAGATTGCCTCGAATGACATCATCTGCCTGCTCGACGGAGACGATATCTGGCGTGAGGATAAGCTCAAGGAGGTGAGTGAGCGTTTCGTCCGCAATCCACGCATTGCCTTTATCACTCATGATTTGGCATTCATCGATTCATCTGGTGAACCGGTTCACCGAGTGAGCCGGCCACAGCAGGTGCTTGGCGCTTCGTCACCCGGAGAACGCGGCGAACGCATTCGGCAGGGAATTCTGCAGCATGGCGACTATATCTGGCTCGGGAGCGCGCTTTCGTTTCGACGATCTCTAGCCCGCGCCGAGGAATTCATAGCTTGGGCCCGGTCGCTGCCCGATCCCGCGAATACTTATCAGGATTGGCCGCTCGCGTTCTGGATTGCCGCGCTTCCGGACGTCGAGCTTGGCTATGTGGCGGAAAAACTGTTCAATTATCGGCTCCATGGAAGCAACCACAGCGGCGATGCATCCACACCCGTGAAAGCCATCCGCAATTTCCGGCGTACCCGCAACACGATTGCCGCTATGCGCGAAATCGCTTCAATGCGGCGGTTGTCCAGCGAGATCGAAGAGGCACTGAGCGAACGGCTGCGTTTCCTCGATTATGTGCTCGATCTCTATTCCGGTAGGAAAGGACGAGCGGCGCTAGGGTGGCTGCGCAACCTCGCCTACGTTCGTCGCAAGCGGATTTTTTGGAAGGAAGCTGCCCGATTTATTGCGATCCAGTTGTGGGGGCCAACGCGATTCGCGAATGCTTCGGCGAGGCGAAGCATGTTCAGGAATCTGCCTGCGTCTTAAAGGTTGCTGCGTGGCAGCTCGATTGACATCGCCGTGGATTCGTCCCCAAGGCCGAAGCGATCTTGAACCCCGGAATAGCCGTGGCATCGCACTGCCTGATAAATCGGCGCCTGCTCAGGAGATTGAGCTTGCGCCCCATTCTGTGGATTGTGGTCTCCGGAATCGTCGCGCGACTCCTACTCTTGATGTTGTTCGACCCCGGCTCCCAGGTCTTTGCGGGCGATTCGCAATATTACGCCGAGATGGCGCTGCGATTGCGCAGCGGACATCTGCCGACGGCATTTCGGCCGCCGGGCTACGCCGCGTTCCTCGCTCTGACCATGTTCGGCTGGGTGCAGCCGATGGTCCTGCAAAGCGCATTCACCATTTTCTCCGGCATTGCCACCTATCTGGTGTTTCCAAGTCGCGCGGGTTTTGTTGCAGGCTTGCTCATCGCTTCTTGCCCATTTCTCGCGATATTCGATCTCCGCCTGACGTCGGAATCGCTGTACGGAAATCTGGTCTGGACGGGCTGGCTCGCTCTCTACCGCAAAATGTATGTCACGTCCGGGCTGCTTTTGGGGCTTTCCGTCCTCTGCCGGGACACAATGCTCCTGTTGCCCGTATTCGCTGTCCTTGGTGGCCTTTTCCTTCGCCAGCGCAGGATTTGGATTACGGCCGTTGCCGCCTATTTGGTGATTGCGCCATGGATCGTTGCGACCGGTCACCTGTCGGAGGGCCGTCTCGGCCAGAACCTCTGGGCGGGGACTTGGGAACGAAACGCCGACTGGTATTTGACGGGACTTCAGAACCCACGTTTTCCGCCATATGCATTCCGCTCACAGCAGGAAGAGCGCTTTGTCCGTTCTCATTGGAACGATGACAAAGCGCTCCAACGGGTTGCGATCGACCGGATCAGGTCAGATCCTCTCGGTACGTTGAAGGCGTGGATTGTTCGCTATCCACGATTGTGGATCGGCACGAGATCCGATGAAATCTCGCTTCGATTCAGTCGGGGGAGCATGGCCTGGTACGCTCTCAAACTGCTCTTCTTTGCGCTCAATCTAGCGATTATTGCCTTCGGACTTTGGGGATTCCGGCTAAATCTATTCGCCGTTCCGGTACTTTACGCGGCTTTGATCTACATCCCTTTCCATGACAGCGAGACGCGCTACAGCCTATTTGCGCTGCCATTCCTCATCTTGTTCGGTTCACTGAGACTGTCCGGTCGGACGTTTCAATCGCGAAAGAATGCTCGCAGAGACATCAACACCGAGACGTCTCTTCCCATATTGCCGCGAACCGAGACCGATTATGAGTGCAGTCACGTTGGAGGCCGCGGCGGCGCCGGCCGAACCCCAGCGCCATGTTAGCGGCAAGGTCAGTAGAATGCCGGCACCAACGGCCAGGACGTAGATAAGGGTTAGTCGCCGTTCACCGCCGCACATGGCGAGCAGGATCGGACCCATTCCGAAGCCAGCGGTTATCAGCTGGGCCATGCACAGGAAGAAGAGCGGCAGCCACGCCGAAGCGTACTGCGCACCAAAGGCGAAGCTGATGGCGATCTTGCCGAGGAACCAGCTCCCGAGCGTAGTCGGGACCATGATCGCGAGCATTGCAGTCGTGGCGCCACTCAGGAGTTGTTGCAGATCGCGCCGCTTTCCCGCTTCATTGAGTTGCGCCATTCTTGGCGCAAAGACGATATGAAAGATCGTCACCGGCATCGCGACAACAACCCCGCAAGCGACCGCTACCCTGAAAATCCCTAGATCGACGGCGGAAGCAAGCCAGCCGACGAAGATGACGCTGTAGGCGCCGCTCAACTGCCGAAGCATATCTACAATTCCCAAAGGAATGGCTGTTTTCAGCCAATCGAACTGCAGCAGCCCACGCAGATCCGGCCAACTTCGCTGCCGGTCCGGAATGGAGCCGATGATCCACAGGATGCTGATGACCGAAGAGGCTAGTGTGACTCCTATCTGCAGCCAGAGGGCAAGCACTGCATCGATTGAGCGCTCCGTCGACAGGAATAAGAGAGCGGCGACAAAGACGAGAGCAGGCCGAACCAGAATGTCCATCACCTGCCCCTTGATCATCGCTCCAAGCCCGCGGAGCATCGATGCTGACAGCGATGTGAGTCCCATTAGCACGGTCAAAATTGCCCCCTGAGCGATGAGCAGAACGGTTCTGGAATTCCTGCCAATCAGATCCGCGGCGACAGTTGCACTGATGCCGATAAGCATGGCCACCAATGTCGTGCTCACAGCATATTGGAGCAGCCGGCGCTCAAGCTCCGCCCAACGGCTGGTTTGTGAGAGGATGCTGAAGTCGCGAACTGCCAGCTGAGGAGTTCCAAGCTGCGTTACTGTCATCAGTAGCGCAGCGACCGTCGTCACTAGCCCGTAAACCCCATATTCCGCCGGGCCGAGCCCACGGGCAAGAACCACGCCGAGAGCGAACGTGCTCGCAAGCCCGGCTACGCGAAGAGCAAGACTCCACGCGCTTGTAAGGGCAAGCCGAAAATCGAAGCCCTCCGAGAGTTCGAGAATCCAGTCCCAACTTCTCTTCTTGCTAGTCATTTGTCTCTCTGGGCGGGTGGACGATTGCTTGGAGCGTGCTTGCTTCGTAACGTCAGCGAGACGTGTTGGGATCATTGGAGGCTTCGTGGCACGGCTAGCGCGGTGGCTGTATCAGGCAAAGGCTTTCTTCTTGTTCCGGCGCCGCGTCCATGTTTTTGGCAATTTCACAGCCATCAATCACCGGCGGATTTCGATCGGGCAGAATTGCGCAATTAATCACGGAGTTTTCCTGAACGCCCGGAGCGGAATAGAAATTGGAGATCAGGTCATTCTCTCGGCCCGTTGCATGGTGATCGACGCGAAGCTCGATGCAGAGCAATTCATTCGGGGCCATCGAACCTATCTTGAGGCTCCGATCAAAATTGAGACTGGAGCTTGGATTGGCGCGGGTGCGATCATTCTCGGTGGTGTAACGGTCGGTGAAGGCAGCATCGTCGGCGCCGGGAGCGTGGTTACACGCGACGTTCCGCATCGGACGATTGTAGCCGGCAATCCCGCTCGTATCATAAAGAGTCGGATCTCGGCCGCTACCGATGACGCGGCAGCGGCTGCAGCAAATCCCTGATCGCGCTCTTCGAGCCTGAGAATTGATCGTACAGACCGCCGCGCCAGTTCCGAAAAACTTCGATCCTCCGGCGGATCGGCGGCAAGCTCATAATTCCAATTCGCCGCTCGAGGGATCGAATTTCGCGACTCAGCCGAGCGAGCGCGGCGCTCGTCCGGTCTTTACCTAGACAGTCGTCGATCGCATCGGAGCGCTCGCGAACTCTACTTTCAACCAGCCGCCATTGCTCAAGTGTCTCCCGCCAATGCAGGCGCGGATCCTGGCGTCCTATCCGAAAGAGTTCCGCAATCAGCGTAGGACGCCGATGGGCAAGCACCGGCTCGCTGAGGTTCGAGGGATGGCGCCGATATAGCTGCAACGGCTCCCGAATGAGCTTGCGGCACCCGAGAGCGGCGGAGACCCGCGCAATCCAGAAATCATAAGCCAACTGAGGCGGGAAAGGCTGCAGGATCGAGAGCAGCTCGCGGCGCATAGCGGTGAAATTACCCGACACCAGTTCCTTCTCCGCCAATCCCAACGCGCGCTGATTATCGAAGTACGTCCGCTTGAAGACCTTTCCTGAGCGTTGATTGAGAATTCGCTGATCGTGAATCACCGAAAATATATCCGGATTGCGCTCGAATGCGGCAACTACGCGCTCGATCTTTTCGGGACACCAGATGTCGTCCTGATCGGAAACAAAAACCACATTGCCACTCGCAGCCGCGAGTGCCTGCTCAAAATTGCGGCTGAAACCTAGAGTCTCATCGTTTTGCAAGATTCGAACGGAAAACGGCGACTTCTCTGCAAACTTCCTCGCAATCTTCACCGTCTCGTCTGCAGAGTCATCGTCGCTGATGATCAACTCATCTGGAAGCCGGGTTTGCTTGGCGATGCTTTCCAGCTGTTCGTTAAGGAACGCCGCTCCCTGATAGGTTGCCATGGCGACCGAAATGCGCAGCTGGCTACTCCTCGATGCTCTGATGTTGACGCGGCGAAGCACCTGTAGATTGGGAAATCCTCTGTACCTCAGCGAGGCGCCCGAAACCCAATGATCGTACCGAGGCCAATAACGTCCACGAACGGATTATCGACATTGCCAGGAGCAAAACCAGGGCGGCTGCTCCGATGACACTCGCGACCGGGGTTAGAAAGCTAATCCCGGCAGCGGCAATCACCAGAATGGCGGGGAATGCCAGTCCGGCCGACAAGCGCAATTGGTGCGCTGTGGCAAGAAACAACAAAAGCTCAAAAAATGCGCGAAACGACCAGGCGAGCGCGCCGCCGATCACCCCCCCCGACGTGATCCAGAAATACAGCAGCGCCAGATAGAGCGGGAGCTGAATTATAACCAGCTTCACCACCAGGTCAGGACGGCCTGTGCCTATCAATCTGGCGTAGGGCACGTGGGTGCAGGAATTGAACCAGAAGCCTGCCGCCAGGATAACGCCGACAGGCGCACATACCGCAGCCAACGAAGCGCCGATCCAGACGAAGAGGAACGGCTTCAACGCGAGCATGGTGAAAAGCACGAGGGGAGTCGCGAGCCGGTCGAGGTTGCGCAGTGCCTGCCGCGTAGTTTCGTCTGCGTCCCTCGTCTCCATTCCCGCGAAGCGCGGAATCAACGCGACCGCGAGACTTTGCGGAAGCATCAACAGCCGCGAAAGGATGTTGAACGGGATCATGTAGACGGAGACGGTAGTCGCGGTTCTGAGCCAGCCGATTGCGAGTTTCTCCGCAGAGAGCAGGATCGGAGCCAGAAGCCCCTCGCCCGTAACCCAACCTCCAAATGTGACCAGTGACTTCAAGATAGCGCGGGACGGCCGCTTCGCCCGGCTCAAAGGAACGGCGTTGCGGCATGCGAGGAAGAGGACGGCAACAGTAGCGACCCGGATCACCAGCAAAGCGACGATGAGGACTCGGAGTTCAGGACCGAACGATAATGCGGCAAGGAGCGGCACGACTGCAAGAGCTGCGCTGCCGGTCCCTTTGATCAGGTTCAATCTGAAAAAGTCTTCGCGTCCCTGAAGAGCGCCTGAGAGTGCGCTGTAACAAGTCGTCAACGGCACTAGCAACGCTAGCCACAGAATGGAGTGGCCGACTTCTTGAGCGAACGCCGATCTCTGATCCATTGCTGCATGGAGGACCGCTGGGGCCAGAACCAGCAACAGCAAGGCTCCTGCGATTCCAATTATCAGCGCGAGAACGAATGCCGCCCAAACAGTCTCTGAACGCATTTCACTCGTGCCGTTCTTCAACAGTGCAATTCGCTGGGCGGTCGCCGTGCCAAGGCCGAATTCGAGTGCTTCCATGTATCCGAGCAGAACCCAGCAAATCGCCAGCAGCCCATAGCGCTCCAGCCCAATCACCCGCAGGTAAATGGGAACGGTAACGATCGACGCCGCCAGCGGAATTGCCGACCCGATCAGGTTGTAGGCTGTGTTTCGGGCGAGGCTCATCGGATAGGCAGCTTCTGGAGGGACGGCGTTTTCTATCCCGCGCTCTTGCCAGCAGCAAATGCCCCTTTCGCGGCCATCGTCCCGTAAGGTACAGGACCTTCATGTGCGGAATCGCAGGTCTCCTAAGCGGCGGACGAACCGCTCCGGATTTGGCTGGACGGATGGCTGGGGCGCTGGCCCACCGCGGGCCGGATGACCAGGGCTGTTGGGTGGATTCAGAAATAGGCGTTGGGCTGGGGCATCGACGCCTCTCCATTGTCGACCTTTCGCCGCACGGGCATCAGCCGATGCAATCCGCGGACGGCCGTTTCGTGCTCACCTACAACGGCGAAATCTACAATCACGCGGAACTCAGGGCGGAGCTGGATTCGGCTAGGATGGCGCCGGATGACGGCTGGAGGGGTCACTCGGATACAGAGACTCTGCTGCAGGCGATTTCCACGTGGGGCCTTGAGCGGACACTCAACCGCTGCGTGGGAATGTTCGCCTTGGGCTTGTGGGACAGGTCCACTCACAAGCTCCTTTTGGCGCGCGATCGATTCGGGGAAAAACCTCTCTATTACGGTTGGATAGGTGGCGACTTTCTCTTTTCGTCCGAGCTAAAGGCAATGCGGGCGCACCCCCGATTTGGTAACGACGTCGATCGGCGCGCCCTCGCGGCCTTCGCTTCCCGTACGTACGTTCCGGCGCCGTTGTCGGTCTACCAGCGCATTTTCAAGCTGCAGCCAGGCTGCATCCTCGAAGTCGCTCCGCAAGCTGTCAGTTCACCGCGAGACATAGCACCAGAGGAGGGCCAGGTGGAGGAGGGCCTCAAGCTCGCTCGATACTGGTCATATGCGCAGGTGGTACGCGAGGGGCTCGATCGGCCATTCCGCGACGAACAAGAGGCGCTGGAAGGGCTGGAACAGGCACTCGCTGCAGCAATCCGTGGACAGTCCATGGCGGATGTCCCCGTCGGTGCCTTTCTTTCGGGCGGGATCGACAGCTCCACGGTCGTCGCGTTGTACCAGAAATATTCCTCAATTCCGGTGCGCACATTCACCATCGGCTTTCACGAGAAGGGTTTCAACGAGGCAGAGCACGCAAAGGCAATCGCCAATCACCTCGGGACAGTACACGACGAGCGGTACGTGACGGTCGAAGAGGCGCGCGACGTTATCCCTTTGCTTTCATCGATTTACGACGAGCCGTTTGCCGATTCGTCGCAGATCCCGACCTTCCTCATCAGCCGGTTCGCGCGGGAGCAGGTGACGGTCGCACTGAGCGGGGATGGCGGCGACGAGTTGTTCGGCGGCTACAATCGCCATTTCGCGGCGCCCTCATTGTGGTCGAAGCTCCGAAGGGTGCCTCTACCGCTACGCGCTGCCGCCGGCCGTCCCCTTGGCCGGGTACCGTCCAGCTTCTGGAGCAGACTTGCCGCCTGGCGGAGTACTGATAGCGCGCATTTGGGTGGCAAGGTCCAGAAAGGCTTCAGAGTTGCGGCCTCGGCCAGATCGTTCGACGACGTCTACTCCAGCTTCCTCGACGAATGGGCATTCGAGGACTCGCCGGTAAACGGGGAAGTCGAAGGGCCCCGGTTCCCGCTCGATTTTGGTGCGCTGGCGTCAGACTCGATCCGGATGATGTATTGTGATGCAGTCACTTACCTCCCCGATGACATTCTTTGCAAAGTCGACCGGGCGTCGATGGCGGTGAGTCTTGAATCCCGAGTACCCTTCCTCGATCATCGCGTAGCGGAGGTTGCAGCCCGCATTCCCCTGCAAATGAAAAGCAGCGGCGGGCGTGGGAAGCAGATCCTGCGACGACTCTTGCGCAGAGAAGTGCCTTGTGATTTGTTTGAACGTCCGAAGGCGGGCTTCGGAATTCCTGTGGGCGAATGGATCAAAGGGCCCCTTCGACCGTGGGCGGAGGAACTTCTCGATCCTGTCAGACTTGCCGAGCAGGGCTACTTTGACCCTTCCATCGTCCAGCGGCGTTGGCATGAGCATCTTGGTGGGCAAAGAAATTCGACCCCGGCTCTGTGGGCGATCCTGATGTTCCAGTCGTGGCTTGCGGATCAGAAGAGCGCTTTGCGGCTGGCGGCTTAGGGCTAGCAACGGCGCCGCCCCAGCGGCTAAGCGTCCACGATGGCTGTTTTGGTTACAGGGGTGGCGGGGTTCATCGGATCGACGACAGCAAAGGCGCTGCTTGATCGCGGCGATGATGTCGTCGGCATCGACAATCTCAATGACTATTACGACCCGAGGCTGAAACGGGCGCGGCTGCAAAGACTGGAACAGCGATTCGGAAACCGTTTCCGGTTCGAAAATCTAGATTTCGCAGACTCAGCTGCGCTCAATTCCGCATTGGCCGAAACGTCGTTTAACCGGATCATTCACCTGGGCGCACAGGCCGGCGTTCGCTATAGCATCGAGAACCCCGCCACGTACGTGCAGTCGAACCTTGTTGGTCATTGCAATATGCTGGAACTGGCGCGGCATCGTGAGGCGACGCATTTCGTCTACGCGTCCTCGTCTTCCGTTTACGGCGGCAACGACACCCTTCCATTCCGGGTGGAGGACCGCGTCGATCATCCGCTGTCACTCTATGCTGCGACGAAGAAGTCCGATGAGCTGATCGGCGAGTCCTATGCCCATCTCTATCGTTTGCCGATGACGGGGCTGCGTTTCTTCACCGTCTACGGTCCGTGGGGCCGCCCCGACATGGCGATGTGGATCTTCACAAAGGCATTGTATGAGGGGCGTCCGCTGCCCTTGTTCAACAGCGGGCATATGCGGCGCGACTTCACCTACATCGACGATATTGTCCGCGGCGTCGTCGCCTGTCTGGACTCGCCTCCCCGCGATGACGGCTCACTCAAGGCGGGGGGGAGCAGGGCGCCGCACGCGCTCTACAATATCGGCAATAGCCGCAGCGAAGACCTGATGCGCGTTGTCGAACTGCTCGAACAGGCGACCGGCCGGAGAGCATCGGTCGATCCCCAGCCTATGCAACCGGGAGACGTGATGGAGACGTACGCAGACATCAGCGCGATCCAGCGCGACCTTGGCTTCGAACCTTCGACGACGATCGATGAAGGCGTGCCGAAGTTTGTGAACTGGTATCGGGACTATCACGGCCTGTAACGGCCGAACTCACGCGTGACCGGTGAGTCCCCGTTCTAGTCTGCCCATCAGAGCCCTGGCCGGACTGAGCGCCGGTTCAGACGCCAGATTCCCGTCGTCGAGCCGCTTCACCCGCACGTAAAGGTCGCTGCTTGAATTCACCAGACGTTGCGCCGCTTCTGGCAATCTCAAGACGATCTCGTGAGCGCTCTCCTGGGCATGACCGAGGCGGCGTTCGGGTCGGCGTCCCTCGGCAAACTGAATCTCGCCGCTTTCGATCGCACGCTGGGTGAGCAGCCACGCAACAATGTGCATAATGCGAGTCGTCACCTTCAGCGACTCGCAGGCAAAGGTCACACGGGTGAAGGGATCGAGTTGAACCCGGTCGCTATGGCCTGAATCGTCGAAATAGGACCTGGCCTCATCGGCCAGCAACATCGCTTCGGTATACAAAGCGTCGATTAGGCGCGGCGTGATACGGACTTCGGGTTCGATTGGTTCGTTCGAATCATTCATGCGCGAGAAACTGCCACTTTCGACGGGTGAATGAAACGCAGAACGGATACTTTCGGGCGGCCACTATCGCCCCTGTCCCGAAGCGGGACGATACGACAGTTGCGATTCTGCGTCGACAGATCGGCAGGAGAAAACGGCGGAGCGATTACAACCCCGAGACAAATGGCAAGAATCGTGTTTTATTGTCGCGGCTGTCACTCTTTGGGAAAGGAACGGCACTTATGGAAAAGGCGTATGTCGAGGAACTGGCATCAAAGCACGCGGCTCTTCACGCGATGATCGACGAGGAAGAGCATCGGTCCCATCCCGACGAAGACCTTCTCCACCGCCTCAAGAAAGAAAAGTTGAAACTGAAAGACGCCCTGGCCGGTCATTACGAACATTAGGCCAGGTAACCCTCGCCGCGACGGTTAATCAGTCGTCGCGGGAAATCTTTTCGATTCGCTCGTGGCGCTCCTGCGCCTCGAGGGTCATCGTCGCAATCGGACGTGCTTCCAGCCGAGCCAGCGAGATCGGTTCACCCGTGACTTCGCAGTAGCCGTATTCGCCTTCGTAAAGTCGGCGAATCGCGCATTCGATCTTTGAAATCAGTTTGCGCTGACGGTCGCGGGTACGAAGCTCGATCGACCAATCCGTCTCGCAGGAGGCGCGGTCGGCGATGTCCGGCTCACGGAGCGAGTCGACCTGAAGTTGCGCCATCGTCTGGCGCGACTCCTCGATGATCGCTTCTTTCCATTCGCGCAGCCGCTTCAGAAAATAAGCGCGATGCAAATCGCACATGAACTCTTCGCTGTCGGATGGACGATAGCCCTCCGGCACGATAATTCGATCGAACGGTACCGGAGTTCCACCGTAAAGGTCGACTAGTGCAGTCGCCATGACCCACCCCTCTCATCTGCACGACCAGGCGCCCAAACCCGATCGGTTACGCTCCGCCAACTGCTGCGACCGAGCCACCGGTGCAGCCGGAGGCGATTTACACAAGACTTACCGGGACTTAGTGGCCCAGCAAGCCGGTTACCCCGACCGGGCCTATACTTACGCCCGAGTCGCTTAACAAGCGTTGACATCAGAGTTTTCCACAAAAGCGGAAGCTGTTGCGAATATGGCGCAATTTGGCACAACCAGTTACGGTTGCGGCGCCTTCGCGCGTCCCGCATAGGGAAGCGCATGCGCATTCTTCTCACCAACGACGATGGGATCAATGCTCGCGGGCTAGACCTGCTCGAGACGGTCGCGCAGACCTTTTCCGATGACATCTGGATTGTCGCTCCGACGGAAGAACAGTCGGGAACCGGGCATTCGCTGACACTGACCCAGCCGGTGCGTCTCCGCCAACACGACAACCGGCGCTTCTCCGTGACTGGAACCCCGACTGATTCGGTGATGCTGGCGCTGGCGCACATCATGAAGGATTCGCCGCCCGATCTCATTCTCTCCGGGATTAATCGCGGCGCGAATCTTGGCGAGGATGTGACCTACTCCGGAACCGTGTCAGCGGCGATGGAGGGCGCTTTGGCCGGCGTACGTTCGATCGCGCTTAGCCAGGGCTATTCGCATGAGGGGATGGGTGACACCGTTCCGTTCGCAGCGGCCGAAATATGGACGGAGCGCGTCCTTCGGCCACTCATTGAATTTGATGCGGCTTCGGGCACGCTCATCAACGTCAATTTTCCGGCTTTGCCCCCGGAGGAGGTGAAAGGCATACGCGTCTGCCGCCAGGGAATCCGCGATTACGGCCGGCTCCGTATCGTCGAGCGCACGGATCCGCGCGGCTACGATTATTACTGGTTTGGGCTCGGTCCCATGGTGCAAACTCCCGGCCATTCGACGGATCTCGAGGCGATTGAAGACGGCTATGTCGCTGTAACCCCGCTGCACCTCGACCTCACACACGATCCTTCCCTGGCGACGCTACGCCGGCGGTTTGAATAACAACCGGGCCGCTGCGGTTTCCCTCACTAATGGATCGGTGTCGTAACTTTTTTCAAATGCCGGCGTTGTTTATTCAAAGAGGAAGGAGGAAGGGGGATTAGCGAGCGGTTCCGTCAGTACCTGGCTGCTGTAGGTCTGGTCGCCGTCGCGGCGATTATTCGTTTCGCTTTGAGCCCATTGCTGGGAACGGCCGTCCCATACATGTTCTTCATCTTGGCTGTGCTCGTCGCGGCCGTAAGGTTGGGGACCGGTCCCGCTGTTGCTGCGACGATTTTAGGAGCTGCGGCAGGAACCTTCCTGTTTGTGCCGCTGCGATTCGCTTTCATCCCGATGCCGACAGACCGGATCACTTACCTCATCGCGTTTCTGATCATTTGTACGGGCGTCGTGCTGTTCGCGCGCAGATTGGATACACAGCGCGCCCAGCTCCTGCTGCGCGAGGAACGGGTTGCGAGGGAAGCCCGGGAGCAGCGCCTGATCGATGCTGCGCAGGACTACGCGATCTACGAGCTTGATCGCGATGGCCGGATCATAACCTGGAACAAGGGCGCTGAGCGGCTGAAGGGATGGAAGGCCGATGAAATCATCGGTCGGCCCTACACCGTGCTTCACCCGCCGGAGAGCCGGGCTAGAAACGCGCCGAACCGTGAACTGACGATTGCAGCCGAGACTGGTCGCTTCGAGGAGGAGGCGGTCCGGATGCGCAAGGACGGTAGCGTCTTTGCCGCACATGTCAGCCTGTTCCCGTTGCGGGATGAACATGGCAAGGTCACCGGCTTCGTCAAACTGACCCGCGACATAAGCGACCGAAGCAAGGCGGGCAGGGCGATCCTCGAGTCGCGCCGGCGAATGGAAGCGATCGTCAGATCCGCGATGGACGCTATTATCACGATCGACGAGGATCAGCGTGTAGTTCTCTTTAATCCTGCCGCCGAACGGATATTTGGATACTCTGCAGACGAGGTGATGGGACAGCCGGTGACAATGCTGATGCCGGAGCGATTCCGCGCTACGCATGCCGCACATGTCCGGCGCTTTTTCGATAGCGAAGTACTGAACCGCCGGCTGGAAGGCGAAGGTGGCGGCGATCTGAGGGCGCTACGGAAGTCAGGGGACGAGTTTTCAATCGAAGCGTCGGTCTCGCAGGTCACGGTCGACGGCGAGCAGGTCGGAACCATTGTCCTTCGGGACATCACAGAGCGCCGGACAAGCGAAGAAGCGCGGGCACTTCTCGCCCGGGAGGTCGATCATCGCGCCAAGAATGCACTGGCTGTTGCGCAGGCACTCGTCACCTTGACCCGAGCCGATGATATCGAACAGTTTGCGGAGGCTGTCCGTGGGCGCATCGCGGCATTGGGCCGCGCTCATTCGCTTTTGTCGCAATCGCATTGGCGCGGAGCTCCGCTGGAGCAGCTCATCCGCGACGAGATTTCCCCCTATGCGAAGGAGGGGCAGCTTCGCGTACAGGGGCCGGCCATCAATTGCAGCGCGTCGTCTGTCCAATCGCTGAGCCTGCTGTTCCATGAGCTTGCCACCAATGCCGTCAAACATGGGGCGCTGGGGCACGAGAGTGGTAAGGTGGTGATCGAATGGGTTCTGGGGCGCGACTCCCTGATGGTCCAATGGGCGGAGCGTGGCGGGCCTGCGGTCAAGAAACCTGCGGAAGAAGGCTTTGGCTCACGGCT
>Ga0157374_10000747_pt1 | contig 28322 bp, 23 predicted proteins | sample M25metaG_FD_115308 | JGI IMG/M metagenome (GOLD analysis project Ga0157374, IMG submission 115308) | Miscanthus rhizosphere microbial communities from Kellogg Biological Station, Michigan, USA - M2-5 metaG | ecosystem: Host-associated > Plants > Roots > Rhizosphere > Soil | place: USA: Michigan... | reverse complement strand
TTCGACGACAGATCGACGAGATCGATCGGGCCACTCGAGGCAGCCCGTAAGACCGCATCCATGACGTCATCCCGGAATGAATGGACCGTCCGGCCGTAGTGACGCATGCGTTCGAACAGGAAGTCCACAATGCGCTGACGCGCTTGTAGTTCGGCATCAAAGGTCCCTTTGATGCCGCTGTCAACCAGGGTCTTATGGGCGTGACCGATGTAATGGCCGAGATCCAGGCGAAGATCTTTTTCCAAAACGATGCGGACAATGGCAGTGGCATGGCGTCGAAGGGCGAAAGGATCCTCCGATCCGCTCGGGATCATCCCGACGTGAAAGAACGCCGCGATCGTGTCCAAGCGGTCAGCCAGAGACAACACCATTCCGGTCAGGGAGTGCGGCAATTCTCCCTCGAGGGCCTTCGGCAGATATTGCTCGCGGATGGCCTGGCACACGGCCTCAGGCTCTCCGTCATGCATCGCATACTCCCCGCCCATGATTCCCTGCAGTTCAGGAAATTCGCCGACGATGCCTGTGACGAGATCTGCCTTGCACAAGTGAGCGGCTCTCCGGCATTCATTCGCAAAGTTATGGCTCTCGATGCCCGGATTGACGGCCGGAGCGAGCAGAGACACCAGTTTCACCAGGCGCTCTTCCTTCTGTCCCATCGTGCCCAGTTTCTGGTGGAACGTGACCCCGCTCAGCTTCTTGACCCGCTCCTCTAGACGCATTTTCCGGTCTTCGTCAAAGAAAAATTTGGCGTCAGCCAGCCGCGCCGCTAGCACCCGCTCGTTGCCCGCTTGAATCAGGGACATATCGGTAAGTTGAGTGTTTGCCACAGCCACGAAATGAGGCGCCAATTGACCGGTCTTTCCGGCCCGTACGGAGAAGAACCCCTGGTGCTCTTTCATCGAAGTCATCAAAATCTCTGGGGGAAGCGTAAGATATTCCGCCTTGAAATTTCCGAACACCGCAAAGGGCCATTCGGTGGTAAACACGGCTTGGTCGAGCAATGACTCGTCGTCATTGAGCCTGACATTACTCTTGGCACAGAGTCGATGCAGTTGATCCTCGATGACCTGCCGCCGCTGCGCCGGATCCACCATGACGCCTGCCCGTTCAAGCCCCTGGCGATAGGACTCAAAATTCCTGGCGACCACCGATTTCCCTTTCCCCATGACACGGTGCCCATAGGTCCGATCTGCGGCTTTGACGCCCGCCGCTTCGATCGCAACAACAGCTCCGTCAAACACCGCGAGGAGCCAGCGCACCGGGCGCGCAAATCGAACTCCCCCCTCATTCCATTTCATGGTCTTGGGGAAGGAAAGCTGCCCGATGAGCCGGGGGAGGATATCCAACAGGACGTCTTTCGTCGGTTTACCCTCATCCTCCTTGACGGCAAAGAGATACTCCCCTTTCGGAGTGGCTCGCACTTCAAGACGCTCCACGGGAAGCCCTTGACCAGCGGCAAATCCGATCGCGGCCTTGGTCGCTTGTCCTTGTTGATCGAAACCCACGGACTTGGAGGGACCCATAACCTCTTTTTTCACTGCGGTCTGATGGAGAGACAGGTCATCCGCGACCAGGACCAGTCTCCGAGGGGTGCCATACGTGGCCATCGTCCCTGTGGAGAGTCTCGCTTCTTCAAAAAGGCGGGCCGCAGCGCCACCCAGCGAGGCGAGCGCCGGACCAATGAATTGATAGGGGAGTTCCTCGACACCGATTTCCAGCAGCAATTCCGAGCGTAGGTCCCGGTCCTTCGATCGGCTCGCTCCACGGCCGCTGCGCTTCATGATCGGCAAACTCTCTTATCGACACTACGGACGCGGGGTCGCGCGGGACTCCCCTCCCGTTCGATCAGCGGATGGCCCATTTCGGCGCGCTCCTCGATGTACCGCTCGGCGCATTGTCTGGCCAACGCGCGCACGCGGGCAATGTACCCAGTACGCTCCGCAACGCTGATGGCTCCCCGTGCGTCGAGGAGATTGAATGCATGCGACGACTTAATGCAGTAGTCGTAGGCCGGAAGGGTCAAGCGTTGATCCGTGCGGGCCAACAGGCGCTTGCACTCCGCTTCGTATGATTGGAAGGCATTCATCAGCATTGCCACATCGGCCTGCTCGAAGTTGTAGCGGGAGAACTGCACTTCGCTTTCGTGATGGATGTCGCCGTACGTCACCTTGTCCGTCCATGCAAGGTCGAACACATTGTTCACCTGCTGCAGATACATCGCAATGCGCTCCGTGCCGTACGTGATTTCTCCGGTGATCGGGCTGAGCTCGATGCCGCCGATTTCCTGAAAATAGGTGAATTGAGTGATTTCCATTCCGTCCAAACGGACTTCCCAACCCAATCCCCAGGCTCCCAGTGTGGGCGATTCCCAATCGTCTTGGACAAATCTGATGTCATGCTGCTGCGGATTGATGCCCAAGCGCGCAAGGCTTTCGAGATACAGCTCCTGAATATCGTCGGGAGCGGGCTTCAGCACCACTTGATATTGATAGTAATGCTGAAGACGGTTTGGGTTTTCGCCGTACCGGCCGTCAGTCGGCCGGCGGCAGGGCTGTGGATAGGCGGCGCGCCAGGGTTCCGGGCCGAGTGACCGAAGAAAGGTCGCCGGATGAAAGGTGCCGGCGCCCATTTCGACATCATAGGGTTGGTGGATGACGCACCCTTGGTCGGCCCAGAACCGATGGAGAGTGAGAATGAGCTCCTGGAAGGTCACGAACAGTCCAGCCGTCGTTCGGGCAGTTCGACTTAAAAATGGAGTCAGAAGCTAACAGGAACCGCTCAAGACTGTCAACAAAACCCCGCAGATCAAGGAGTTGCAAGTATTGGAATCAAATGCGCTTGACGGTATCCTCAGGCCTCATCTATTGTCCTTGTTCTTGATTAACTCAGTCGGCAATGGTGCGTTCATGAAGCTATCCAAGAAAAGTGAGTATGCGCTCCGCGCCCTGTTGGAACTCACAACCGCGCATGGCACGACGACGTTACAGCGCCATGAAATTGCGGCCCGCCAGCACATCCCGGTGGAGTTTTTGGAGCAGATTCTACTGGCGTTGAAACGCGCAGGCCTGCTTGCCAGCCGCCGTGGAATGAAGGGTGGGTACTCGTTGATCAAATCGCCGAACGAGATTACGCTCGGCCAAGTGATCCGGATCCTCGACGGGCCACTGGCGCCGATCGGGTGCGTCAGCAAAACGGCCTATCAAAAATGTCACGAGTGTCCCTATGCCGACGATCCTCAATGTCCGGTTCAACACATCATGGGAACCGTCAGAGACGCAATCGCAGGCATCCTGGACCACTACACTCTTGCAGACTTTGCGTCTGGCTCCCGCCATGCATGATCCTTGTACTAACCAGCCCTAGGCGAACCGCCTGTGGCGCCTCCGGCTGGTCTCGCTTCATTGACTCTCTTGCCCTCGGTTTGCTAGCTTCGGCATCTACCCGCTTCAAGCGCCGGCCACCCAAAGGATGGCCGCTTGGTAGCGATTTTCGTCGCACACAAGGAGAGCCATGCCTGGATCCATATCATCACAAGAACAACTTGCTGCCATTCAGAACGCCGCCACACATCTGCGCATCGAGAGCGTACTGTCCACGAGCGCGGCCGGTAGCGGGCATCCTTCAAGCTGTTGCTCCGCAGCGGACATCGTGGCCGCGCTGTTCTTTTCAGTCATGCGCTACGATCCGAAGAATCCGAAAGCTCCCAATCACGACCATTTTGTGCTCTCGAAGGGACATGCCGCTCCACTGCTCTATGCGGCCTGGGCCGAGGCCGGGCTATTCCCCAAAGAAGAGTTGTTGAAATTGCGGACACTGCATTCAGATTTGGAAGGGCATCCTACGCCCCGTCTCCCCTTTGTTGACATGGCGACCGGTTCACTAGGACAGGGTTTACCGGTCGGCGTCGGTATTTCATTAAGCGCCAAGTACGTCGACCAGCTCGATCATCGCACGTACGTGCTCATGGGCGACGGCGAATCGGTCGAGGGCTCGAATTGGGAAGCGGCGGAACTCGCGCGGCAGTACCAGCTCGACAATCTCTGCGCCATCATCGACGTCAATCGGCTCGGCCAAAGCGATCCCACGATGTTGCAGCACGACATGGAAGCCTATCGGACGCGATGGGCTGCGTTTGGCTGGCATGCGTTGGTGATTGATGGCCATGATCTTCCTGCGATCCTCGACGCATTTGAGGAGGCGGCCAAGACGAAGGGCAAGCCGACGGTGCTTCTCGCCAAGACCTTTAAAGGCAAAGGCATTTCATTCATCGAAGATCATCCAAACTGGCACGGGAAACCGATTCCAAAGGGTCCCGAGGAACAGCGGGCGATCGACGAATTGACGAAGCAACTCCAACCAAACGGCACGCCCCCGGTCATCCGGCGTCCCTCCGCCCCGCAGGCGGCAGCGCCGGCGATCAAACCGCTGCCGGCTCCCACCTATAAGATAGGAGACTCGGTTGCGACGCGCGAAGCGTTTGGCGTCGCCCTCGAAGCGCTCGGCGCGGTCAATCCCTTGGTGGTCGCCCTGGACGGGGACGTCAAGAATTCGACCTATACGGAAAAGTTCGGAAAGAAATTTCCCAACCGGTTTTTTGAGAATTTTATTGCCGAGCAGAACATGGTCGGCGCAGCCGGCGGCTTGTCAGCAAGTGGAAAGATACCTTTCGCGGCGACATTCGCCGCATTCTTTACCCGAGCCTACGATTTCATCCGCATGGCGGCCATCAGCCAGGCCAACATCAAGCTCGTCGGCACGCACGTCGGGGTCAGCATCGGTGAAGACGGCCCCTCTCAAATGGGACTCGAAGACATCGCGATGATGGCCGCGCAACCAGGAATCACCGTTCTATACCCCTCGGACGGAACCTGCACGTATCGCCTCGTCGAGGCGGCCACGAATCACAAAGGGATGGTCTACATCCGCGCGGGGCGACCGAAGTCGCCGGTTCTTTATGGACCGGATGAACGGTTCTCAATCGGAGGGTCGAAAGTCCTGCGCCAGAGCGCCAACGACGCGCTCACCATCGTCGCCGCCGGCATCACGCTTTTTGAAGCGCTTAAAGCGTACGATCAACTCAAGGCGGCCGGTATCTCGGTGCGGATCGTCGATCTCTATAGCATCGTGCCCATCGATCGCACCATCCTGCTGGAAAGCGCATCGGCAACGCACGGACAACTCCTGACGGTTGAAGATCATTATGCACACGGCGGGGTGGGCGATGCCGTGCTCGACGCCGTGGGTTCCGAAGGCGTCAAAGTCCATAAACTCGCGGTGCGCGTCATTCCGCACAGCGGGAAGCCGGACGAGCTCGTCGACCACTATGGCATCGGAGCGCGCTCCATTGTCGAAGCGGCCAAACATATCGTCAAGTAAACGGACCGGCATTCTTACCGACAGCCTGCTTGACAACGTCCCCCTACTCAACATCCTGGGCGCACAGGATCGTCAACGCATCCTCGGGGAACTCTCAGAGACCCGGTACGGAAAAGACGACTTCATCTTTCGTGAAGGCGATCCGACCGAGTACTTCCACATTGTCAAGGAAGGAACGGTCAAATGCGTGAAATCGACTCCGGATGGCAAGGAGTGTACGCTCAAAATGCTCATGCCCGGCGACCTCTTCTGCTGCGACGCAGCCGCCTTCGACGGCGGCTGCCATCCAGGCACGGCACAGCCAATGGGCAACGTCAGCATTCTCCGGATGCACCGCAAGACCTATTTCGACATGTTGAGACGCAGTCCGGATGCAGCCATGGAAGTCATCAAATATCTGGGCAATCGGCTCAATGAAGCCCAGGAAAAAGCCAAAATTCTTGCGCTGGACCGTGCCGATCAGCGGTTGGGGGCGCTCTTAGCCGATCTCGCCGCGAGAAACGGCATCAAAGACCCTCAGGGCATTAGACTTCCCATGCGGCTCACCAGACAGGACATGGCGAATATGATCGGAGCCACGACGGAAACCGTGATCCGTATCATGAGCCGGTTCAAACGCGAACGCCTGGTTTCGGGCACCGCCAACCGTCTCGTCATTTTGAACCTTCAAAAGCTCAAAGCCTTCGTCTCGGTCTAGTGGCTCTAGGCTAGGTGATTTCCCAGCCTCTTTCTTCGAGTTTCCTTCAAAAACATGACATTGGTCATGTTTTATCCTCCCGCCTGCGAGTATCCTTCCACCGGTCGATACATATGCCAACGCGACGTGTGGCTTACCATCTTCAACGCCACTCGTCACTGCATCATTCTCACAGAGGAGAACATTCATGTTCACGATCCGCTTCTTTCGACGAATCTTTGTCTGCGCAGGTCTCGCCACGATCGCATTCACAGGCCCCGTCATCATCCCAGCACCGGCCTTTGCCAAGACGCACGAAGTCTCGATGACGGCCGTTGAAACGGACGTGATTATTGACGGCAGCGGAGAAAAATACGCCGCCTGGACGTTCAACGGCCAAATGCCGGGACCGGTGGTGCGGGTCACCGAGGGCGACACGGTCAAGTTTACCTTGAGCAATCCTGCCACCAATAAGTATCCGCACGCGATGGATTTTCACGCCGCTGAAATCGATTTCCTGAAGAACTATCGAGCCATCAATGCAGGCGAGACCATCGAGTACACGTTTATCGCGAAGAAGCCCGGAATTTTCTTCTATCACTGCGGCGCTCCGCCGATGATCCAACACATCGCGCGCGGGATGTTCGGGGCCATCATCGTCGACCCGAAGAACGCCAAAGCTTGGCCGAAGGCCGATCGTGAATATGTCTTGGTGCAGTCCGAGCATTTCAAGAATCCGGACGACGTGCAAGCGATGTTCGATCGGAAGTTTGACGGCGTTATGTTCAACGGAGGGATCTTCAAGTACCATCCGTTCGTGACGGGCGGCGGGAAAATAGACGCAAAACCCAATGAGCGTGTGCGGATCTATTTCGTCAATGCAGGCCCGAACGAGTTCTCGGCCTTCCATCCCATCGGCGAGATTTGGGACAACGTCTATGAAAGCGGCAATCCGGCCAACAAGCTCACGGGCGTCCAAACCTACGTAGTCGGCCCCGGGAGCGCGGCGACATTCGACGTCGTCGTCGAATCAGCCGGTGCCTATCCGTTGGTGACCCATTCCTTGACCGCCGCGCTGCGAGGGGCCATTGCCGTGCTTGTGGCGTCACCGGATGCCAAGCCGGCGCCGCTCATGCCGATGGTGCCGTGGAAGGTCGCCGTTCCACAGACAGAAATTACGCCGGTGCCGGCCCATTAATCATTTGGATTCGATTCAGGCTTTAGCTATGCGGCGCCTGGGGCTCATGGTGTGCGCAGTCTTGGTCTGCGTGCTCCCCCTGGCGCGGTGAGGCATTCGCGCTCGAACGCGCTGCCCTCTCGCTGACCGGATCTGACTGCCAACGGTTGCAGCCCGCGATCATCGAGTCTCTGGAACGTCTTGAGGAGGTCGCGAAGGTGGAGGGCAATGTAATTCCCGGTCATCTCCTGGTCGATCACGACGGTCGGCGTCGCACAGGAGACGAACTGGCCGATTTCCTCAATGGACTGCTCCATCTGCACGGTCGTTGTCGAGCAGCCTTCATGAAGTCCTGCATCAGCGCAGGCGTCGGAATCAACGCTGTCTATCCGGGATCCCGCCGTTAAGTCTCAATACACGACCTCCGGGCGTTTGCCTCGGGCGATCAGCATCAACCGTTGCCGCTGGAGCGGACGGTCAGGATCACGTGTATAGTGGGAAAAATCCTGCGAAACTTCGACAGCGCTCAACGGGAGTGTGATCTCCTGACGCATGTGGGGAACCGCCGTCTCCAGTGCAACGGACACGACTTGGTCGGTGCATCCGGTCACCTCCGCATTAAGATCGTGCTGATCGTCGAATTGGACGGTAATGCGCTCTTTTGGGTCGATCCAGGTTCTAATAGCCGCTGCTTTTTGTTCGTTATTATTGCCACCGTCCATGATACCTCTCCTTACGCTACGCGATAGGTGGGGGTCTCTTTGATTTCGGCCCCGGCCACGACCCGGGAACCAATGATGGCCCCCCACACCGTTGTGCCGAGCGAAAGCACACCGCCGATAGCCACGAACCAGGCGACGGACGAGACGAGACTCAGCGGCGGGAGCGATTCGCCATCGGGCACGATTCCCATCGTACTGGGCGGCAGAAACATTAACGTGAAAGTCAAAGCGCCCCAAAGCACCAGCCCATGAAAGAGGCTTTCCACATAGCGGGACGCATCGGCCACCCAGGCCGTCACGTACCCGCCGATGAATGAAGCCGTCACCCAGGCGACCCCGCTCCATAACAGCAGCCCGACTGCGGCCGTGCTGCTGCCCCCCTCGCTTGATTGCGATTGAAGAAACACGACGCCGAGACCAAACGCCGTCAGTACAATATGGATCCCCAGCGTCACGAACAATCCGGCAACGATCGCCGGCCAGCGAAAAAGCACGACTCTGGCCCGATCACGAAACGGCAAAAAAGCCATGACAGCTCCCCCCTTTTCACCGGACTTGCAGATGCGTATCAGTCCAACCTGCCTTTGCAGCCATGTCTTACGATATCGGCCTTGGTCCGTCGGGTCACATAGTGCGTTCCATAGGGTTCACTGCGCCACCCTAGCACCGTGACCGCTTGACCTCGGAATTTCACTAGGAGAGGGAGTCGGGCTCCATCGCTGAGAGCACCATATTATATTATTTACCGTCCCGATCGGTCCTCCTCGGAACGCAATCCAGGTTCTTGCGACATCACCTGCGCGGGTTTATCGGCTCCCGGATTGATGAGAATCGGCACGTTCAAATTGTCAGGCAGCAGTACGAACTTCGAGTTTTGACTGTCATAGAGCTTGAAGCGGAGATAGTCGGGCGTCAATGTCTTCGCGATGGTTTCCTGGGCTTTCGCTTGTCCGGTCGAGCGAATGCGAAGGCCTTCCGCCTCCCCGTCCGCACGAATCCGGATGGCATCCCCTTCGCCCTTTGCCCGCCTCCGCATGATCTCGGCATCCCGATCTGCGATGACCAGTTCAAATTCCTTCTGCTCTTTCTCCTGCTCTTTTGATTGTTTGCGTTCCACTGCCTCGAGCACGATTCTGGCGAGCTCGATATCGGCCAGCGCCACGCTCGTCACCTCGAGATGCCGGCCTTTGAGCTTCTCGACGACGACCGCCTGAACCTTGGCGGCGATTTCGGCGCTCTGCTCGGGCACGTTGACCATTTGATAATTGGAGACGACGCTCCTCACTGCGGCGAGCAGCTCGGGCTTCACTACTCGAGGATAAAAGTCCGGTCCGATTTCCTGCGCCAGAAAATACACCTCCTCGGGCAGCGGCCGCATGATAATCGCGGCCCTCAGCTTGACGAGCAGATCGTCTGAACTGAGCGCATCGACGCTTTCGGTATAGCTCTGCCAGCGAATGTCATAGAGGAAGACGTCGTTCCACGGCGCCCGCCAATAAAATCCGCTCTTGAGCGTTTCGTTCGTCAGGCCTTCCGTGAAGGGATACCAACGCAGGCCCCGTTGGCCAGGGCTGACGGTGGTTCCGCAGCCGAATTGGACCAGCACGAAAAGCAGGCACAGGCTTGAAATAACGCGGCCATAGTCTTTCATGGTGTCCTTTCCGACGACGCTTGTGGTCGTCGCGTCGAAGCGGACGACCGGATGTCCCGCCCCGCCTCGAGGTGTTCTTGCGCCAATCGCTCGCGATCTTCTGCGGTAAGCCGGTAGGATTCCGCCAAGAGTTTGGCGCTCGACACCCAGTCGGAACCGGGACCGAACATCCTCTCGTACATGTCGGCGCGGGCGTCAAACTCGTCGGCCTGTTTCCGTAAGCGGAGCGCTTCCTCTTGGTAGTAGTTGGCGATGAGACGTTGATCGCTTGAGGGATGAAAAGAATCGAGATCGAATCCCCGGTCCGGCGTGGTGCAACCCATCCATACACTCAGCGTCACAGCGGATAGCGCCTGCCGGTGTACGCTCAACCTGTTGAGGAAAGCTTTTCGGCCTCTTACCCCACGGATCCCTTTGCCGGCATCGCATCGAAGCCGTATTTGAGTAGAAGCTTTTGAATGCGCGGGCTCATCATGAAATTCATGAACTGCTGTGCCGCCGGCAGCGAGGCCTCGCGGCAGGTCGAGACCACCGCCTGACCGAATACGACTGGGATCGAGCGTCCGGCGGGGGCTTCATCGATGATGCGCACCTGTCCGCTATTGATGGCGTCGGCGCGATACACGACGCCGACATCGGCGTCGCCCCCGCTGACGAGGCGGACGACCTCGTCGGTATGGGGAGCCGGAACCAAGCGCGCATGATGGTGCGCCAAGGGATCCATCTCCTTGAGCGCTTTCACCGCAATCGCTCCCAGGCTCGACACTTTGGGATCGACCAGGGCGACACGCAAGCCCCCTCGGGAAGACGTTTCTCCAAATGAGATCGCCGTCGCGGCCGAGGCCGAGGACATCACCACGACCATCGAAGTCTGTGCATACTGACGAGGGCCGCCAAGCCGCGTCAGTCCCTTCTCATGGAGCATCTCCACTTCTTGCCATGATTCGGAAAGAAACACATCGATCGGAGCCCCCTGTTCGATCTGCCGGCGGAGCGTGTGAGAAGGACCATATCGAACCTCCACAGGCACGCCGTGCTCCTGCTCAAACATCCGGAGAATCTCTTGGAACGGGGCCCTAAGGCTCGGGGCTGCTGCCACGGTCAACGTTTCGCCGCGGGCGGGGTTTCCATTGCCGACGACCGCGGCCACACAGACGAGCATCATTGCGAGGGTGACTTTCAGCGTTCGCACTGCGCTGCTCCCTTCGTCAAAAAGTAGGCGTTCGACCACTGCCATTACCATCGCAATATCAATACCAGGGTATTTCCGCACCATGATCGAGAGCAGACTGCGAAATCACCGGATTTTCATGATTTCTCGATCCAGGATTGTGCCGCGTCAACGCACGTGTGAGTTTCCGCACAGCCTGCACAGTGCGAAAACGCGAAGTGCCTGTCGCGCTTGCCCCGCTTAGAGAGGGGATGAGACTCGTATCGTGCTGGTAAACGCGGCAGATTCTGACGGTTTTCAACCGAATAGGACGTGCACGAGTATGCAGGTAAGGTGTTTGCTACCCCGCAGCACGATGCTCTACACTAGAGATCCTTCTGGCTTGGACGTGCTTAGCTTATGAATGAAATTGTCCTCATCGCCCTCCGGAGGCCCTATACCTTCGTCGTCATGTCGATCTTGATCGTGCTGTGGGGCGTGAAAACGCTGCTCCACATGCCGACCGATGTCTTTCCCAACATCACTATCCCTGTGACGTCCGTCGTGTGGATTTACTCCGGCCTGCTGCCACAACAGGTAGAAGGGCGCATCACGTATTTGTTCGAACGGTTCCTGACCTCAACGGTCGAAGGAATCAAGTACATCCATAGTCATTCCTACTACGGCAGCAGCATCACCAACATTTTTCTCCAGGACGGAGTCGATGTGGGCAGGGCCGAAGCGGATATCGTGGGTATTGCGCAAAACGTGGTGAAAGCCTTGCCGCCCGATATTTCTCCCCCGATGGTCATGCGGCTCGCGCCTTCCTCAATCCCGGTGGCCATGCTCCAAATCAGCTCGGAGACCTTGACGCCCGCTGAGCTCTACAACCTCGCCTATATGCGGATCCGACCGCTGCTCGTGACCGTACCGGGGATCGTTCTGCCTCATCCCTACGGCGGCCAGGACATGCAGGTGATGGTCAATCTCGATCAGCAGAAATTGCTTGCGCGTCATCTCACCCCCACTGATATTCACAATGTCCTCATGCAGCAGTATCTCGTGCTGCCGTCCGGAGACATCAAGATCAAGTCGACCGATTGGATCGTCTTGACGAACGCATCTCCGTTGAAGATTGAGCACTTCAACGATATTCCGATTAAGCGGGAAGGCAACGCGTTCGTCTATCTGCGCGACGTGGCAACCGTTCAGCTCATGGGAAGGGTGCAGCAGAATGCAGTGCTGGTAAAGGGCAAACAGACCGTTATCATCGTCGCCATGAAGAGCACGGAAGCCTCGACCCTTGATGTCGTGGATGGGATCAAGAAAATGATCCCCCGCGCCGAGCAAGTCTCTCCGCCGGGCGTCAAGATCAGGCTGCTCGACGACGCCTCGACCTTTGTCAAGGATTCGATCTTCGACGTCGTGCACGAAATGGCGCTCGCCGGCGCACTGGTCGGTCTCATTGTGCTGCTGTTGCTCGGCTCTTGGAGAGCGACCGTCATCGTGTGGACTTCGATCCCACTCTCGATCCTCACGGCCATTATCGGCCTCCATTGGCTCGAGGAGACGATCAACGTCATGACGTTGGGAGGATTGGCTCTGGCCGTCGGCATTCTGGTCGACGATGCGACCGTGATGATCGAGAATATCGATCGCCATATCGAAATGGGCAAGCCCCTCGAGCAGGCCATCATCGACGCCGCCAATCAGATCGTCGTCCCGACACTCGTCGCGACTCTCTGTATCGCAATCGTCTGGATCCCGCTTTTTGAACTCGGCGGCGTGGCCGGCTACCTGTTCAAACCCATGGCCGAAGCGGTGATCATCGCGATGCTCGCCTCCTTCATTCTGTCCCGCACGCTGGTGCCGACCATGGCGAAATATCTGATGAAGAGTCACCATGCCGAAGCCGCCTGAACCACACGATCAGCCCGCTCTAGAACCGTCGCGGAACCCCTTCGTCCGTTTTCAGAAAGGGTTTGAGCGTCGCTTCGATCGGTTCCGCGAGGGTTATGGTCAGCTCCTTGAACGAGCGATCGACCGCCGCAGCACCTTCGTGAAGATCTCATTGGCGATCGCGTTGGCGTCTCTGGGTCTGTTTTTCTTCCTCGGACGCGATTACTTCCCGGAGATCCCGTCGGGGGTCATTCAGATGCACATGCGGGCGCCGCTCGGCACTCGCATCGAGATGTCAGGGCGTCTGGCCACGCTGGTCTCCACCAGCATCGAGGAATTGCTGCCGGGGCAGATCGAAAACATCGTCAGCAACTGCGGACTCCCGGTCGGTCCCCATAACCTCGCCTTCATTCCCACGCCGACGATCGGCTCGCAGGACTGCGATCTGACGATCCTATTGGAGAATGAAAAATCTCCCGTATGGGACTACCGGCGTATTCTGCGCAAGGGCTTGACCGAGCGCTATCCGGGAACCGAATTCACGTTCCAACCGTCCGATCTGACGGCCAAAATTCTCAACTTCGGCGCGCCTGCGCCGATTGACGTGCAGGTCAACGGACCGGACATCTATGCCAACTATGAGTATGCCCGGAAATTGGTCGGCAAATTTCGTGGCATTCCTGGGGCCGTAGACGTCGTCATTCAGCAGACGATGCGCACGCCGACCCTCATGGTCGAAGGCAACCGCACGTTTGGGCTTGGGGTAAATCGAACCTTGAAGGACATGGCGGACAATTTGCTCATGACGACCGCCGGCAGCCAGCAGGTCGACCAGGTTTATTGGCTTGATCCTTCAACCGGCATGTCGTATCTGATCAACGTCTATACGCCGCAGGCTCAGATCAACAGCCTCAATAGCCTCAAAACCGTGCCAATCGACTCGTCGGACAATCCTTCAAAAGATGATATCCAACTCCTCGGCAATCTGGCCGATCTCTCGGCGGAAGGCACACCGGGCGTCATCACGCATGGTAACATCATGCCTCTCTTTAACATTTATGTCTCCGCAGAAGGACGAGACCTCGGCGGCGTATTGACGGATGTGCAAACGATCGCCAAAAGCATGGAACACGAGAAACCTCACAGCGCGGAACTCGAAATCCATGGTCAGGCCTCCTTGATGCACGATGCCTATTTCGAGCTGATCTTCGGATTGCTCGCGGCAATCGCGCTCGTCTATCTGTTGATCGTCGTCAACTTTCAATCCTGGCTGGATCCCTTTATTATCATTACGGCCTTACCCGGCGCGCTGGCCGGTATCGCCTGGTCGTTGTTTCTGACTCACACACGGCTGTCGGAGCCCGCGCTGACCGGGGCCATTATGACGATGGGAACGGCTACCGCAAATTCGATCCTCGTCGTCTCGTATGCCCGCGAACGGCTGGAGGAGCACGGCAACGCGATCCAGGCTGCAATCGAAGCTGGGAAGACTCGCTTCCGCCCGGTGCTCATGACCGCCTCGGCTATGATCATCGGAATGGTGCCCATGGCGACGGGCTATTCCACGAATGCGCCGCTCGGCCGCGCCGTGATCGGCGGCTTGCTCGTCGCCACGCTCTTTACGCTATTCTTCGTCCCTTGTGTCTATGCCATGATCTACAACAGGCGGGCGCCTCGCCTGAAGGAGCGTGCCTCATGATGCAACGCCTGCGAGGAAAATTCCTCACGCTGTCACTTCTTGTCTTGTTCCTGCTCTACGTCGGTTATCGCATCTATGAGACCAAAAGCGACGCGGCCGCGCTGCAAACAAAAACGCTCGAAGACGCCGTCCCGACCGTGGCCATTGTGCATCCGAAGGCGGCCGACGCCAGCGAAACCATTACGCTGCCCGGCAATATTACCGCCTGGTTCGAGGCGCCGATCTACGCGCAGGTCTCGGGCTACGTCAAGATGTGGTACAAGGACTATGGCGCACTCGTAAAAAAAGGGGACATCCTCGCCGAAATCAACGCCCCGGCGCTCGATGCCCAGTATGCACAAGCCAAGGCTGACTTGGAGTCCGAGCGCGCCAAATACGCGCTCGCCGACATTACTGCCAAACGCTGGGTGGCACTCCGTCCGAATCAGGCGGTGTCCGAACAATCCATTTCGGTGAAAGTCGCGGAAGCGAAAGCCGAAGCGGCGAAGGTCAAGGCCTCGGAACAGAACGTCCGGAACTACGAGGCGCTGATCCGGTTCAAAACGATCGTCGCGCCCTATGACGGCGTCGTAACCGTACGCAACATCAACGTCGGCGACTATGTCAACAAGGAAGGGACGATCAGCACGCCAGGCTCGATCAGCAATCTCTTTACGGTCGCCGATGTCAGCATGATGCGGCTCTTCGTCAATGTTCCGGAGTCCTTTGGTCCTTTCCTCCATCCGGGTCTGACGGCTGATGTGACCGTACCCCAATTGCCTGAACGTCATTTCATCGGAAAATTCCTGACCGTGGCCAAGGGCTTCGACGTGAGCACTCGCACGGCCGTCACGGTCTTTACGATCGACAATGAAGACCGAGCCTTGTGGCCCGGCTCCTACGGCAAAGTCGTCATCACGGCCCCGGTGGATAGGAAAGTGTATATGATCCCATCCACCGCCTTAGTGTTTCAGGAACGTGGGACGCAAGTGGCCGTGGTCAATGATGACGACCGTGTGCACTTACAACCCATCACCGTAAGCCGACTCCTCGACAGCGCTGTGGAAGTATCGGAGGGGATTTCGCCGAACGACCGCATTGTCAACAACCCAAGCGCTGCCTTGCTTGAAGGCGACAAGGTCCGTATCGTCACCCCGGCGCCTGGCTATGACCTCGACCACATCGAACCCACTTCGCCGGACGATCGCAAGGACCACGCGCCGAAAAAACAATCGGCAATGTCCCGATGAATGTGTTCGCCATCCACATGAGCGCACACAGGACTCGTATGGTTCGAACCGGCTTCCAGCAGAGCTGTGTGCTTGTCTTTTTGCTGTGCCTTACAGCCTGCAGCGACTGGTTTCCGGCAGCCGATCTTGCCCCATCCTATGAGCCGCCCGAGTACGTAGTGCCAACCTCCTGGCATGGACAGAGTCCCTTTATCGAGGCCAATCCCTCGGACACCGAATTGCGGCCGGATTGGTGGCAGCTGTTCGACGACCCAGCGTTGAGCTCTCTGATCGAACAAGCCATGGCGGCGAATCCGGATCTTGAAGCCGCCGCGGAGCGGTTTCTGCAGGCCCGGGACATGATGATGAAAGCCCGGTCTCAGTACCTTCCCAGGCTGGGGCTGGGATTCGGCGCCTCGGGCAATCGCGCCTCGGACAATGCGCTGTTTTTCCCCCGCGATATTTCGCAGCAGGCCTCGAGCGTGTCCCTGGGCGGCCTGGCCTCTTGGGAACCTGACTTTTGGTCGGCCCTGCGCAACGCCACCCGCATTGAGACATACCGCGCCGAGGAGCGCGCTGCCGAGTATGGGCTCGCACGTCTCAGCCTCCAGGCAGAAATCGGCACTAACTACTACCTCCTGCGCGGTTACGACGCGCAGATTACTATTTATACTCAGTCGATCGACCTCTATCGACGATCGCTCGACATCGTCAGGGCCCAGTTCGCCGGCGCGATCGCCTCGGCGCTCGACGTGGCCCGCGTTGAATCGCTGCTGTTCACCACCGAAACGCAGTTGGCACGGGTCCAAGCGCAACGACAGGTCACGGAACAAGCGATCGCCATTCTGGTCAACATGGCACCGGCGAGTTTTACCGTCAAACCAAAAACGGCAGACGATCTCCGCGTGGTGTCTTTCACGGTTCCCCGGACGCTCCCGTCGACGTTGCTTGAACGCCGACCGGACATCGCCAGGATGGAACGCCAGATGGCACAGGCGAGCCGGGCCATCGGCATTGCTCGCGCTGCCTTCTTTCCCAACGTGTCGTTCCGGGTCGGTGGGGGCTTTGAGGATGCCGGATTTAATCTGATCTCCCTCGCGAATAGTTTCTGGTCCTTAGGGGCGACGGTGTCCCTGCCCGTATTCCAGGCGGGATTTCGCCGCGCCCAATTGCAACAATCCTGGTCGGCCTACCGCGAGACGGAGGACCGATACCGGTCGACCGTGCTCAATGCCTTTCGAGAAGTCGAGAACAACCTGAGTTTGACCGGCCAACTGACGCTCGCCGCGAACCGGCAGGACGCCGCCGTCGGCGCCACGTTCAAGGCGCAAAACCTCACGACGGAACTCTATCAGGGCGGATTGGCATCCAGCCTTGAACTGATTTACGCCCAAGTCGCCACGCTGACTGCGCGCATCGAGTCGGTGCAGATCAAGGCTGAACTCCTGCAGAGCTCGGTGGCCCTCATCCGCGCACTTGGCGGCGGGTGGAACCGGAATCAATTACCCAAGGACGAGCAGATCCAGCCGTTCGGGACGTTCCAGTACGTCAACCTCAACAAGCCGGCGCCTCTCAAGGGGATTGATGTCAACGCCGACAATAACTCGATACACAACAATCTGACCAAGCCCGTCCTACTTCCGTGAGCGAAGCATTTCGGTACCGCGTTGAATCGGCATCACGCCCGTAACCACGATGATATCAGGAGGCTCTCATGCGCCGCCTTCTGAAACTGTTTAGCGACCTCCCGATTGCACGCAAGCTCTTGCTTGCCTCGGTCATCCCCGTCCTCACGGTGGTCCTCCTCAGCATCGTCACATATAGAAGCGTCGAGAACTTTTCTGACGACGAGAGCGAGCTCAATACCCTGTATCTTTCGCAACGGCTGGCGGCGGAGTACTTGCGGCTCGTCGTCGACCTCGAGACGGGATTTCGCGGTTTCGTCATCACCAAACATGAGAAATACTTGTATCCCTACCGGACCGCCCAGGATCACATTCAAGCCGTGGGACTCTCGCTCGACGAGCAGGTGCGCAAGTACGACGAGCAGCGCGCGATCCTCTCCAATGCCCGGACCTTGGTGAACCAGTTCATGAACGAAAAGGAATCCTTGGTCGAGGCGATGAAAGCGGGAAGAGACCAAGAGCTCAAGCGCTATATCGAAGAGGGCCGCGGCCGGATGATCATGATTCAGATTCGCGAAGAAATGGCCCGCTTCGACAGGGCCCGGCAGCAGACCCTGAACACCCTGCTCTCCCGCCTGTCGCAGGACCGCAGCACGATGCTGTCCGTCATCCTAGGCGGCGGCATCATCGCGGTGTGCCTGATGCTCATGGCCCTTCAGTTGATTGCCCGCTCCATTACCGGCCCGCTCGTGTCACTGGCGAAGGTCGTCAGTTCATCTCCAGCCGGCATGGCGCCAACCGTGCCCGTGATGGATCGCAAAGACGAAATCGGCAATCTCACCAAAGTAATCCATACCATGAGCAATCAGCTCCGGGCTCATCTCGCGATGGTCGAAAAATCGGAGGCCGAGCTGCGCAGTGTGAACCGCGATCTTTCCGCGTCAGAGGCCAAGTATCGTAGCCTCGTCGATCTCGCTCCTTTCGGCATTTTCTCGACCAGGGGATTCGACATCACGTTCAGCAACCGCTACAACCGCGTGCTGGCCGGCTTGGACCCTGATGCGGACGACGACCCAGAGGCCTTCAGGCAATGGATCCACCCTGAAGATCGGGAGCGAGTCCTCACGGAATTCGGCCGCGCGGTCCAGGAACGCCAGCCGTACGAGACCGTGTTCCGTTTTCTTCATAGGAACGGCATGACGCGGAAGATCCTCAGCCGACGCATTCCGCTTGCCCAGGAACCGGGACAAGAAGTGGTCTATCAAGGCTTCAACATCGACATCACCGCTCTTGACGATATGCAACAACAGTTGAGCCGGGCCGAGCGCTTGGCCACGCTCGGACAGGTCGCCGCCGGCATTGCCCATGAAATCCGCAATCCACTGGTCGGAATCGGATCCACGGCCGCCCTTTTGCGGGACGAGTTCGACGCCTCCGATGAGAAACGCACGGACCTCGACATCATTTTGAATGAAACTCGCAGGCTCGACCGCATCGTCAATCAGATCATCGACTACGCCCGTCCCCGGGAACTCGTGCCGACACAGTGGCCGATAGACGGCGTCATCGAGGAAGTGCTGAAATTGCTCGACACGCGCATCGAGAGTCAGCGGGTCACGGTGACGCGTTCCTGTCCGGCCGCGCTGACCGCTTATGCCGACCGGGACCAAATCAAGCAGGTCCTGCTGAACCTGTATCAAAATTCAGTGGATGCCATGCCTTCCGGCGGCGAGCTGCGCATCTCCGCCGGGCAAGCGGCGCGCGCCGGCCATGCCGGCATGTACATCGAGGTGTCCGACACCGGTTCCGGCATCAGTCAGAAGCACCTGGCACAGGTGTTTCAGCCCTTCTTCACGACGGGGAAACAGCACGGGACTGGCCTTGGCCTCGCCATTTGCCGGAATATTGCGGAGGCGCACGCAGGCGACATCACCTTGACGAGCGAGCCGGGCAGCGGCACGACGGCACGGCTCTGGCTGCCGATGCGGCAGGTAGCCGACGCTCTGGGGACGCCGGCATGAGCGCGAGCATCTTCGTCACCGACGACGAGCCCGCGATCCGGGCCGCGCTCGTCAAGCGTCTGTCGCGCCGGCAACACCGTGTCACAGCCTTCGAATCCGGTGAGGCCTTGCTGCAGGCACTGGATCACGAAGTGCCGGATCTCATGTTCCTGGATGTGAAGATGCCGGGCCTTTCGGGCCTCGAAGCGCTGAAAGCCTGCCGCGTCAAGGCGCCGTTTGCCCTCATCATCATGCTCACCGCCTACGGAACGGTGCAGGACGCCGTAGAAGCCATGAAGCTCGGAGCGTATGATTTCGTGATCAAAACCGTGGATCTCGACGGAATGGAGCAGGTTCTCGACCGTGCGCTCGAGCTGTTTGCGCTACGGCGCCGTCTCTCCTATCAGAGCGAGCAGGACAGGGATCATTTTGCGATGGGTCATCTGATCGCCGACAGCGCCGCGATGAAAAGCCTTCTGGAGCAGATCCGCGAGGTGGCTCACAACCCAAAGAGCACCGTGTTGATGTTGGGCGAGACCGGTACGGGGAAAGAGTTTATTGCACGTGTGCTGCACCATAACGGCAGTCGCGCCTCCGGTCCATTCATCGGCGTCAACTGCACTGCCATCCCGCGCGATCTTTTCGAGAGCGAGCTGTTCGGCTACGAACGAGGAGCCTTTACGGGCGCGCATCAACGAAAACTCGGCTTGCTCGACCGGGCCGAAAGCGGGACGTTGTTCCTGGATGAAATCGGCGACCTGGATTTGACCATGCAGGCGAAGCTCTTGAGAGTGCTCCAGGAGCGGACGTTTCGTCGTCTAGGGGGCACCACCGATATCACGGCGGATTTCCGGCTGATCGCCGCCACGAACCGCGATCTTAAAAAGGACATCACGACAGGCGCCTTTCGGGAAGACCTGTTTTTCAGGCTGAACGTCGTCGCGCTGGAATTGCCGCCTCTGAGACAACGAACGGAGGATATCTTCCCCCTCGGCATGAAGGCATTGCTCCATTATGGGAAGGAGTTCGGCAAGGACGTGACTGAAATGGATGCTGAGGCCCGCGCGCTCCTCGAGCGTTATCAGTATCCAGGCAATATCCGCGAATTGCAGAACATCATCGAACGGGCGACGATTTTTTGCACGGGCCGGACCCTCACTGCGAGCAACCTGCCGAGAGAATTGCGCGATCAGGCCAAACAGGCGGCGACGTCGGTGACGCACGGGGACGATCAGGTCATCCGCATCGAGATGCAACTGGGTAAACACACGTTGAGCGACATTGAAGACAGCATCATTGAAGAAGCTCTGCGCCTCGCTGACTACAACAAAAGCCTCGCGGCCAAACAGCTAGGCTTGACCAGATTTGCTCTGGACCGCCGCCTTAAGAAAATCAAAAGAGACGACTAGCGACGGGATCACACAGGCAGTTCAAAACGGCTCTGCAGCAAGGCCGCAGCAAGCGAAAAGGCGAGGCATAAGGAAGCCGTTTTCAACAGCCTGCTAAGGATTGGGGGCGACGAAGACCAGAACTTTCAGCCTCTGTCCGCTATCGTTCTTGACACCGTGTTCTTCACCGGCGGGAGCCATTGTGCCTTGCCCCGGGCCTAAGACCTGTTTCTCCGTTCCCACCTGAAAGATGCCCTGTCCTTCGAGCACCAGATAGACCTTGTCCTGTTCGCCGTGAATGTGACCTTTCTGCTCCTGACCAGGCTCAAAGCAGTAGACATCGCAGAAAAAACGGGCCGTTTGAAAGATATTGTTTTTCTTCATTTTCTCAGCGCTAAACATCTGATAATCAGCCAATTTTACAATTTTCATATCCGGGCTACTTCTCCTTTCGCGTCGCACGTCTTATGATACATTCCCGCCTTTGACCCTTAAGACCGTTTTCAGCTACCCTCACATCCGGCCCTAGTAGAGCATCATGAATCGAGCTGAGCGACGCCGTCAAGAAGCCACACGAGGGACGCCACGCCAGGGCGCGTCGGCGGGGGTCGAATCTTGGCTCGAACAGGGACGAATCCACCAGCAGGCGCATCGCCTGACGGAAGCGGAAGCGGCCTACCGTCAGGCACTCGAACTCTCGCCCGATCATCCGGAAACCCTCCATCTCCTCGGCCTGGTCGCCTACCGGCAGCAGCGCCTTCCCGAAGCGTTGCACTATCTTCATGCGGCGGTTGAGCGACAGGTTTCTTCTCCCGTCTACTGGTTCAACCTCGGCGTCGTTTCGCAGAAGGCCGGCTGCTCACAGGATGCTGTGGACGCCTACCACAAAGCCATCGCGCTGAATCCTCGCTACGCTGAAGCTTACGGAAATCTTGGGAACGTCCTCCGCGACACGGGCAATCTGCCGGATGCCGTAAGTGCCTATGAGCAGGCGCTCGCGCTCAATCCCGCCCAGGCGGACACCCACAACAACCTCGGCGTCGCCAAAAAGGAGCAAGGACACCCACGAGACGCGATCTTCTGCTATCAGAAGGCCCTCGAATTGAAGCCGACACATGCGGAAGCCCATAACAATCTGGGACTCGCTTTAATGGAAGTCGGTACGCTTCACGATGCTATTGCAGCCTTCCAACAAGCGCTCGCCCTTGTCCCTGCCTACCAAACGGCTCGATACAATCTTGGCATGGCCTGGTCGTGGGTGGGAGATGACTTAAAAGCCTGCCAGTGCCTCGAGGACGTGGCGCGTGCCAGACACGATTACGGGAAGCCCGTCGAGGCCGCGACGATATACCGGTCGCGCGTCAAACACGACGCCCAACAGATGCGCTATTTGTTCGACCAGCAGAAATTGGACCTGAGGCAACGGCCGTATCTCGAGGCGTTAGAGAGCCTTCACCGGCGGCTGAGTCAGGACACCTCCCCGGGAAACCGCGTGTCGATCGATGCGGATACGTTGACCGACATTGCCCCCTCTTTTAACCGGATTCTCGTACTTGAGACCCCTCCAAGACTTGCGGGCGGCGCTCTGAATCCTTCGCTTGATCCCGACGCCGTCGAGCGCCAGTATCACGCCAAACGTCCCGAGGTGACCTATATCGACGGTCTCTTGAATGAGACGGCGCTGAATGCGCTTCGCCGCTTTTGCCGGGAAGCGACCATTTGGAAGAAAGATTACGAGAATGGCTACAGCGGGGCGTTTCTGGGCGATGGATTTGCCTCTCCGTTGCTGTTTCAGATCGCCGACGAGCTTCGCGCGAGGTTCCCCCGCATCTTCTCGCACCATCGGCTGACCCAGGCCTGGGCGTTCAAGCACGACAGCGCAAGACGCGGGTTGAATATTCACGCGGACGCGGCAGCCGTCAACGTCAATTTTTGGATTACGGAAGATGAGGCTAATCTCAATCCGGCAACCGGCGGGCTCGTGGTCTACGACAAGGAGGCTCCGGCGGAGTGGAACTTCAAGGAATACAACAGCGACCGCAACAAACCGAGAATCCTGGCGTGGCTGAAGGAAGCGGGCGCTCAGGCCATCAGAATTCCCTACCGGGCCAATCGAGCAGTGGTCTTCAATTCAGATTTGTTCCATGAAACCGATGACGTGTGTTTTAGAGACGATTATCTGAGCCGCCGCATCAACATCACTCTCCTGTACGGCTATCGCGCCAAGGCTGATTGACGATCAGCTTGCCTTTGGCAAGACGATCGGCGACAGCAATTTCTCGAATTCCGCCGCAGGCATCGGTCGACCGAAGAGATAGCCCTGTGCCTGATCGCAACCCTCGGCCATGAGGATGGAGCGCTGCCGTTCGTCTTCGACGCCTTCCGCCAGGACTTCCAATTGCAGGCTATGGGCCATGGCGATGATCGCCCGAACAATCGGCACCGGCTGGACCTGACTCAACAGTTCCCGCACGAATGATTGGTCAATTTTTACCCGATTGACGGGGAGCCGCTGCAGATAGCTCAATGAAGAGTATCCTGTCCCAAAGTCGTCGATCGCCAGTTGCACGCCGATGGCCTTCAGCTCTTGCAATACCGTGAGCGACGTGTCCACGTTTCGCATCGCAACGGATTCCGTCAATTCCAGTTCCAGACGATCGGGCCTCAGCCCTGTTTCCGCGAACGCGTCTGTGACTGCGCTTAAGAGAGTCGTACCGTGGAAGAGAGAATTAGAAACGTTGATTGAGACCCGGGGAACGGCGAAGCCGTGGTGTTGCCACGCCCGGTTCTGACGGCACACGCTCCGCAACATCCATTCATCGATCGTGCGGATCATTCCCGTATCTGCTGCGGCTTGGAGGAACTCGGCCGGGGCCAGCAGTCCCCTTTGCGGGTGCTGCCACCGCACCAACGCCTCCGCGCCTACGATCCGTCCGCTGTGGAGGTCGATCTGTGGCTGGTAGTATACGACGAACTCCTCACGCTCCGTCGCATACCGAACCTCTCTTTCGAGCAGCAACCGCTCATTGGCCGCCGCGTTCATGGCACTCGAATAATACTGGAAGTTGTTCCGACCCTGTTCCTTGGCGTGATACATGGCCGTGTCGGAATTTTTGAGCAGGATGTCGACAGACTCGCCGTCGGCCGGAAAGATGGCGATGCCGATGCTCACGGTGACAAAAATCTCGTGTCCGCCCACGGAAAAGGGTCGTGCCAGCGCTTCGAGAATACGTCTGGCGACTTTGCTCGCGTCCTGCACGTCCCGCAGATTGGTCAACAGCACCGTAAACTCATCGCCGCCGAGGCGTGCCAACTCATGGCCCAGGTCATTCGCGGAGCGGCCAATCGAATCGCTGTGCCGGACTGATTCGGCCAGGCGGTCGGCCACATTCTTCAGCAGCATGTCGCCGACGTTGTGTCCCAACGTGTCATTGATGACCTTGAAGCGGTCCAAATCGAGAAATAACAACGCCAGATGATATTGATAACGGCGGGCATGGGCGATCGCCTGCGTCACCCGGTCTTTGAACAGCACGCGGTTGGGAAGGCCCGTCAGACTGTCGTAATAGGCAAGCCGGTGAATCTCCCGCTCGGAGCGCTTCCTTTCACTGATGTCTTGCGCCGTGCCTACGATGGTCAGTGACTTCAACTGGTCGTCGAAGACGGCCTCGGCCTGTAAGTTCACGATGAACTCGCTGCCATTGGGCAGCATGATCCGGTGGTCGATGTCGCAGGGGGTCCGGTGGGAGAGAATGCGCTTTAATGCCTGGTCAACGCGCTCTCGATCTTCCGCATCGACCGCTTGCAAAAAAGCCTCAAGGGTGCCGCCGAAATCCTGCGGTCGTATACCCATCAGCCGGCAAAGTTCGGATGAAGCTACGAATTGCCCTGTGTGCGGTTGCCATTCCCAATTGCCGATTTTGGCAATGCGCTGAGCCAGACCAAGACGCGACTCGCTACGGAGCAGCGCATCCAATGTCCTGCTCCCTCGCAACATATACCGTACGCGGTGACTCAGAATGGTTGGATTCAGCGGCTTGGTGATGAAATCGGTCGCGCCATGCTCATAGGCACCCGCGATCGCCTCAGCGTCGTCCATACCGGTCATCATCAAGACGGGCACGCGGCTGCCTCCCACCGACCCGCGCAAACGTGAGCAGGCCATATACCCATCCATGACCGGCATTATCACGTCCAACACGATGATGTCCGGATGGTGTAATGCAAACTGTTCCAGTGCTTCCTTGCCGTTCGAAGCCTCGCAGACCTTCAAACCGGCCTCCTGGAGCGCCGCCCGCACAAACCTTCTGACCGAATCGTCATCGTCTGCGACAAGCACCGTTGCAGTTGTTTTCATGTTCTCCACGTAGGTTTTCCGTATTTCTTGCGCCTCGCCAGGCCTGTGGGCATGGACATGCCACACAGTCAGCCTTCTTCCGCCAAGGCGACGGATACCGACCGCGATATCTCATGAAAGGCTTGTAAGAGTTTGTCTGCCTCGCGATTTTCCAGACGTCAGGGTAGCAAACCGGTTTCGGATCGCCAGTTAATTCCGCTTTTTACACTTGCACCTCTAGTGCAATTGCTAGATACACCTCAAACAATTTTGCCCATTCTCATTTGATCGAGAAACCGAATATAATCAGCCAATTCCATCGCTTGAACTCAGCGTTCTGAATTCAATGAGCCCGTCCAGTACAGGGACACAACGGTCTCCAGGATGGTCAATTGTCGCTATTAGCGGGATGACCATCGCTGTCTTTGTCCTCGACAGTTTTTTTCCGCTCGGCTTCGTTATTCCCGCCCTGTATCTGATTCCAATCACCCTCACGACCAGAATCCGCCATCCGATGGCCCCTTTTATCGTGGCCGCTTGTGCGACCAGTCTCACACTCGCCGGCATCTGGACCAATTGGGCGTCGCCGGTCGTCCCGTTCCACCTCGGCCTGTTCAACCGATCCCTCGTCATCCTCGCCGGCTGGACGGCAGCGACCATTATCTGGCACACCGCCCAGAAACATGCGCGTCGGGAGTTGGAAGGACTCGTCGCCGCAAGGACAGCAGCGCTTTGGCAAAGTGAGACGACGCTTCAGAGTTTTTTCAACTCGACGGAGTTGATGATGGGTGTCTTGGAGATTATCGAAGGGCGGCCCGCTAAAGTCATTACAAACCGTGCGGCAGGAGGCGATCAGGTCGCCCCAGATCAACTCCCTCGGGCGTTGGCCCTGGCATCCGGCGCCCCGGAATGCTGGATGCCTCATCTGGAAGCCGCCCGTCGGACCGGGAAAACCGTCCATGTGAAATACGAGATTCCTGCCACGTCGGCTGCAGCCCTGTCCAAACGGACGATCACCTCTGCCATTTCCTTTATTGGGTACAGTCCAAGCGGCAATGGACTGTATGCCTGGATTGGAGAAGACATTACCGAGAAAATGCAGATCGAGCAGACGATGGAGGCCAGCAGACGATCGCTGGAAGTGAGCCAAGCTCAGCTGCGTCAATTGACCGCTCAGCTGCTTTCAGCGCAGGACGACGAACGACGCCGCATTGCGAGGGAATTGCACGATGATGTGAACCAGCGGGTGATCAGCCTGGCGTTCGATATCGACGATCAAGTGCAGCAGACTCCTGATCTGCCGGCAGCCGCACGGACGACGTTGCAGATCGTCAAAAACGAGGTGGCGGAATTGTCCGATCACCTCCGGGACCTTGCGCATCGATTGCATCCGTCCGTGCTCGACGATCTCGGCATTACCAGCGCACTGCGGGTGTGCGCTCAAGAGTTCCAGCAGCGCGAACGCATTCCCGTCCATCTGACCCTTGAAGAATCCGAGAATCCGCTGGGACGTCATCTCGAAGAAGGCCTGTTTCGTGTGACGCAGGAAGCGCTGCGCAACGTCGCCAAACATGCGAACGCTATGCACGTCTTTCTGAGCCTCGCCTATCACGATGACCGCGTCCTGCTTCACATCGAGGACGATGGACGGGGCTTCGTGCAACCCGACGGCCAGGGCGTTCAACGGGGATTGGGCCTCGTCAGCATGGGAGAGCGCATACGGCTGCTTGAAGGGACGCTCACGCTCACGAGCGATCCGGGGCGCGGCACGCGACTATCTGTGTCCATTCCACTCACAGGAATATCGAATGAGCAAACCTCGCATCTTACTTGCTGACGACCACATGCTGATTCTCGACGGACTGCGCCACCTGTTGGAGCGCCATTACGACCTCGTGGGCACCGTTCAAGACGGCCACTCGGTGGTCACCGCTGCGCGGCGGTTTCAGCCCGACCTCGTGCTCATGGACGTCGCCATGCCGGTGCTCAACGGGCTTCAGGCCGGCCGGCGGCTGCGCGAACAGATGCCGAACGTGAAGCTGCTGTACGTTTCGATGTACGCTGACACGCCCTATGTCGAGGAAGCGCTGCGGATTGGCGCGTCGGGTTATGTGCTGAAACGCTCAGGATGGGAGGAACTGTCTCGTGCCATCGAAGCCGTCCTGGCGGGCAGGCAATACGTCTCTCCCGAATTGTCGGCAGCGCTGCAGCAACCGGCCATCCAGCCGCCCACGGCTCCGGACGGCTCCATGGGTTCGCTCACCGAGCGGCAGCGACAAATTCTCCGTTTGGTCGCGGGAGGATATACGGCCAAGGAAATCGGCCGGATGTTGCATATCACATCCAAGACGGTGGAATTTCACAAGGGGCGGATGATGCGCCAGCTGCAGCTCCAGTCGACCGTCGAACTGGCGCGCTACGCCCTCACCCATGGTCTGAGCCATCTCTAGGCCTGTTGGACGGGATTCTCCGGCAATACCTTCTGGTAGGGTTGCAGTTCGAGGTCTGTGACCGTGTGCTGCAGGCGCGCCCACTCTTCCGGCGCCAACGTCACAAATTCCACTCCAAACTGCTGCGAGCGGCTCCAGCGGACGACGGCTTCCTGAATCTGCAGCGGCGGTTCGTGCTCTGATGGATGGATGCGAAGCTCCAAGGATGTCCCCGGCCTGACCTCGATCTGGCTTTCCACACGGCAACCGCGCAGCGACAAATCCGTGATGTTGCCGTCTCCTCCGACGACATTCAATGACGTAAAGGAACTACGGAACCGCACCGGGAACCGTGGATTCTTCCGTTGCTCCATGCGGACCACCTCGGTTGATGAATGAACGGATGATGGTATTGTGCCAAGCCCGGCTCAAATCGCCACTGTTTTTGCAAAATCACTCTATCCTTTGATATTTCCGATTGGACGCAGTTCCGCGATTTTCCTGGTGATACCGGTCGTTTCCACCGTCTCCACGACCTCCGAGATGTCCTTGTAGGCCATCCCGGCTTCTTCGGCCAAGCCGGACATCGACACCGCCTTCACGAGGATACCACGCGCGCGCATCTGCTGTTGCAGTTGTTCGCCACGCACGAGTTTTTTCGCCTGGGCCCTCGACATGGTTCGTCCGGAACCATGCATCGTTGAGCCGAACGTCTCGCGCACCGCACGGTCCGTTCCGACCAGCAGATACGATCCGGTCTCCATCGACCCCCCGCAGATGACCGGCTGACCGGTCCGGCGAAACTCAGGCGTCAGCTCGATGCTCCCGGGTCCGAAGGCGCGCGTGGCCCCCTTTCGATGGACAAGCAACTCGCCTTCAAGATACCGTTCAACCTTAGCAATGTTGTGCGCGACGTCATAGACGAGCTCCATACCTAATTCCTCCGCCGACGGTCCGAACACCGCAGAGAAGGCTTCCCGCACTTG
>Ga0157374_10000744_pt1 | contig 28383 bp, 27 predicted proteins | sample M25metaG_FD_115308 | JGI IMG/M metagenome (GOLD analysis project Ga0157374, IMG submission 115308) | Miscanthus rhizosphere microbial communities from Kellogg Biological Station, Michigan, USA - M2-5 metaG | ecosystem: Host-associated > Plants > Roots > Rhizosphere > Soil | place: USA: Michigan... | reverse complement strand
TGGATGGGCATAATACAGAACCTGCTCGAAAAGGGATTCTCAGCATTTTACAAAAAAATATCGTTTCTGCCTCAATCCTTTTCTACAAAAGAGTTTTCAGCTTATGAACCGGACGCTAGTGTCAAATCATACATGATATCGAGATTGGGTCCATGCCATCCTAGGTGCGGACCAATATCATAGTATTTAGAACTATGACCATCTGAAATTTCTATTCGATCAGGACCAACCATCCTATAGGTATGGGTCTCCATTCCAAAATGGACTGAATCTTTTGGTGTAGTAGCCTTTTGAAGACGAGGAGGTGGAGAGGAAGTATGACGTGCTTGCCTTTGGGAACTGAAACGGATGGATGAAATCATATAAAAGGGCCTATTTGCTTTGCCAAAAAGTAAGAAATGCCAGGAAACAATGCGCATTTTGAATAGAGCTAAATAACGCTATTCAAAATACGCTAAATATCTATCTAATTAGTTTGATATTGAAAAATGAACTAAGCGGTGTATTGTATCTGGATTTGTATCGAGACAATACTTAGTCGGCTCCCCCGTAGGGCTTGCATAGAGTGCGCCTACCAATGCTCCCCCATCGTTGTCAAACAAGTCATGCAGGATCTCGTTTCCATCCCCTGCTACCATCCCACCAATACGATAGTGTTCAGAACTACCGCCATCTGAAATTTCTATTATATTATTGCCAACCATCCTATAGGTATGGGGGATACCATTTCCAAAATGCACTGAATCTTTAGGCGCAGCTACTTTTTGAAGCTTAGGCACTGGAGAGGAAGTGCGTTTTACTTGTCCTTGAAAACCCAAACGAGCGGGCGAAACCGTATAAAAACTCATTTTATTTATCCTATCATTACAAAAAGGTGAGAGTATTCTTTAGAATTACATTCTAAATATAAAGATATACTTAATGTCAACTCAAGTTTTGAATCAATTGGTAAATATGTGTATATCTACTTACCCACTCGTCCCTAAACCGGTAGCCACCCCTTCAATGCTGGAAACAATGACGCGATGATAAGCCTCCAGCAAGGGGCTATCCATATCTTTGGCAGATAGTTTGCGATATTTGGACAATAATTGCACCTGAATGTAATTCAACGGATCCAGGTAAGGCTCCTTCAACTCAATCGCCTGTTTTAAAGGTTGTCCTTCCGGCCCGGTTAATAGCGGGTTTCCGGTAATGCGTTCAATCATGCGTCGGGTTAAATCGTACTCCGCCTCAATATCGGCAAAAATGGCTTCCGTATTCACCTTATCTTCAGCCAGGCTGCAGTAATAACGGGCAATACTCATATCCGTTTGCCGCAGGATAATTTCACTGTTTTCCAGAATCCCTTCCAGAAAATGCCAATGGCCGTACATCTGCTTGAGCCGTTCGAGATGATGCTCCGGATCTTCTTCCACGAATTGAGACAGCGCGGTGCCCAAGCCATACCAGCCGGGTAAAATCTGCCGGGACTGAAACCAACGGAACACCCAGGGAATGGCTCGCAGATCGGAAACGCTTTGCACATTGTGTCGTCGGCTGGGCCGGGAGCCGATTTTCACCAACTCGACTTCCTTGGGCGTGACTTGCTCGAAGTACTCGATAAAATGGGGATTTTCATGCACCAGACTGTTATATTTAGCGCGGGCATAAGTGGAGAGCCGTTCGGCGATTTGCTCCCAAGCCGTCTCCTGCTCGCGTTCCCGTGGTCCGGGATGCTCCAGATCTTTTTGAATTAACGCGTTCAGCAAGTTCTCGCAGCGGGTCTGTGCGGTTTCCGGCACGTTGTAATACCGGGAAAGCACCTCTCCCTGCTCGGTGAGATCCTGCCCATACTTTACCGTTCCCGGTGGAAGCGCGCGAATGGAACGTTGCGCCGGTCCGCCGCCACGGCCCAGGTTGCCCCCACGGCCATGAAAGAAGCGAAGCTCCACCCCGGCTTCCTCGGCGACTTGCCATAATTCTTGCTGAGCTTGGTAAATGCACCAATTACTGGTGAAATAGCCGCCATCCTTGTTGCTATCGCTATAACCCACCATGATCATCTGCCGATTCCCCCGCGCAGCCAATTGAGCCCGGTAAGCCGGATTCGCCAGGACAACCCGCATAATGGAAGCGGCATGCTGCAAATCCGGAATGGTCTCAAACAACGGCACAATGTCCATGTGACTGGCGTAAGGCGGCCCATCCGAACCATAGAGGGGGTAGAACAGGTTTTGCGTTTTCAGCAGCAACAGGGCGGATAAAATATCCACCGGGGAATTCGTCATGGTAATCACCAGATTCCGGCAGGCATCCGGGCTGATCACCCGACGGGCTTTGTCCGCCGTGTCCAGCATGCCCAACATGCGCTGAATGATCTGCTGATCCGATTCGGAATAGGATAACTGAGCCTGCACCTCTTCCCAGTGCCTGGTATTTAAAACCTTACGAGTCAGTATTTCCTGGGTCAAAACGTCCAGTAAATCTTCCGTGAGCGCAATGCCGGAGGCTTTCAGAATCGCCTGCGCGGTTAGATTGATATGTCCGCTTTCCTCACGCAGATCGATGGAGGCAAAATGGAAGCCAAAGATGGCGATGGTGCGCTTCAAACGTTCCAGCCGGACATGAACGGAACGGGTATACCCGGTTTCAGTCAGACTCCGACAGACCAACGCCAGATCATCCAACAAGGATTGCGCGTTGGGATAGATGAAAGGCTCCGAGGAAACCGACCCGGAAGTGGTCAGGGCCAGGTTACGACCTACGGTTCTTTCCAGTTTCAGCATCATCAGGGTCAGTTTCAACCGGTAAGGTTCACGTTCCACCTGACCGGCATAAGTCTGAGTATCATCACCAACCTGCCGCATCTCATCCAAATCTTGCTGAATGGATTGGCGGAGCGCATCGGACAGCCCGATACGGTGCATGGCGTAACTGAGTTTTTCCCGGACTTCCCGCAAATCGGCAGCGTAAAGTTCCAATATGGCCTGATGCTGGCGGGTCAACGCGTCGGAAAAAATATCCGGCGTCACGTAAGGGTTGCCGTCCATATCGCCACCAACCCAGCTCCCCACGGTTAAAATCGGGTGCGATGGCGTGTCCGACTCCTGTTGATAATGGTAAGCCAAGGCATGATGCAATTTCTGATGCACCTGAGGCAGGGTCGCATAGAGCGTCCGCGTCAGGTAGCTGAGTACCCGGCTGATTTCCTCTTTCGGCTCCGGCTTGGTCCAACGACTAAACTGGGTGGCCCAGAGCACTTCCACTTTTTCACCCAGTTCCTGCAAAAGCTCCTGTTGCCGGAACACGGTGAGATCCAGGCTGTGCATGGCTTGCAGGATGTAAAAAATATCCTTTTGGTGATGCAGAATGGTCTGGCGCAGAATCTTGGTTGGATGCGCGGTAATCACCAGTCTTGCAGTGGTTTGCTCCAGCAGGGCTTCTAGCTGTGTCAGATTTAAGCCTTGATTTTTGGCCTTGCCCACCGCTTCCAATACGCCTTGCTGCTCAGCCACATCACTGCGGCTGAACTTGGCGCTCTGGTGGTATTCTTCCGCAATGCCCGCCAGCAGCAAAAAAAGCCGAAAGGCGGCTACCGCACGATGCAGGGTGCCGCGCTGTTCAATCTCATCCAGCCCTTGCAATTCGGATTGAATAACTCCATGAATTTTTTCCACCCCAATTTTGCCGGACTGTTCCCGCGCATCCCGCGCCGCTTGACGTAAGCGTTCAATGAAGCGGTAAAACTCGGGACCCTCATGTTCGGTGATAATTAAACCCAGAATCGCGCCCATCAAGCGCACATCATCTTTAAGCGCATTCCCGGACGCCAGGCCGGATTGTGAACCCTGGTCATGCTTTTGATCCGCTCGGGCCAGAGTCTCGCCGGCTTCCACATCTTGCGCTTCTTCCACCGTGGGTAGCTGACGACGAACGTTGCGATACAAATCGCCTTGGGACAGTCGTTTAGCAGGATGTTCCAATAAAATGGCCATGCTCCCTATCATAGCAGACTTGTCCTGAAATCGCGCACAACCAGACTGACCCGAAAGACGCTAATCGCCTCGTATTACCTATCATTTTACAGCTAAGTTTAGCGGACTAGCGAGAGAGGGTTCTGAATTAATCTTTGCACTGACCTTTCTTGCCGGAGAGCGCTTTTCCATCCCAGAAGAACCAGCGAGTAATTATTGGATTGCTTAAGATCCCGGTATCATGCTCGTATTTAGTTCCGCTGGCATCCGTGACATGAATAACAGCCTTGGAACCAATACTGGTTTTGAATTCTGCTGAATCACCCCCATGTAGTGTTTTGGTGCAGTCCTTGGTACATGGATTATCCACGGTCACCGTGATATCGGAAGTTGTACAGTTTTTTACATCGATTCCCTTTTCTGTAAGTTCATTCAACAATTGGGCTTGAACTGGCTGAAGAACGCTATATACAGTCAGAAGCAACGAAAATAGCAGGGCTTTATTTTTCATAATTCCCCCCATTAAAATAGTTAGTATGGTGGACTGTTCGTAAAATTTTACCCCTAGGCCGATTAGTTTTTATTTTACTTTGTGCGTGAGATAAAAAAACTGCCTATATAGCTATTTCAATTCAGTGTAGAGCTGCTTAGCATTTCTGCTTGCGATAGATGGGTCGGATTTTTGACTTCTGAGCTCAACGAGTCAGAAATTTCCAGAACGAAATCACCGGAAAAACGAATTTCCCCCAAGCGGAGGATCTCCCCGGTTTCAGCTTGTTCAGTGGATGCTTCCGTAGTATTTTTAGTGAGTCTGGTCTTATGAAAGGAAGCTGGTAGGCATGGGTCTGCAACAAAAAATGGAAATCGAGTTAGTGGAAGTACAGCCCATTTCCATCCATCAGAGCCCCTACTACGAAATCCGTTATCGAGTAGCCGGAAAGTCGGAACTGGGCCAGATGCGTATTAATCCCGAAGCCTTCTATCCCGACCCGCAGCCCGGGGATCGCGTGGCGGTCAACTTGCTGATGGGCAACATCATGGGCGCGGAAAAGCTGAACTAGTTACCCTTGAGTTTGCAAAGCCCAGGCTTTGTTCAGGTGTTTTGTCTACAAGTGAAGGAATGCTCGTCATGCAACGCTGCACAGTCTGCAATGGCCGGACCATTATGGTGGAAGCCCGCTATAAATGTATGAATTCCCAATGCAAGGGCAGTACCTTGGAGGCAGAACCGGAAGGCATCATTTGCCGCTGCGGAGAACCTATGAGCTACCAGGGAGAGGATTCCTGGGGACAACCCAACTATACGTGCATTCACTGCGGCGCCACCAAACGCTTATAAAAAGGACGGAATGGAATAATGAAACAAAACCAGCACCGGCAGGTTCGGCAACGTCGCCGACTGCGAATAATTCGTTTGAGTATGCTTTTAACCGGCGGTTTTGTTGCGTTAACCGGGCTGGTCATGCTGATTAGCGGTTGCGCCAGCAAACCGGTCGCCGCCGTTTCGGAGCCGGATGGAACCCAAGTGGTTAAAGTCCTGGTAAAACATGGGTATTCACCCAACACCATTATGGCTAAAGCCGGACAGCCCCTGAAAATTGAGTTTTATCGGGATGAAGAACCCAATTCGGAAAGCTGTGACAAGGACTTGGTCATTCCCTCAGAAAATGTGAACATTCCCCTGCCCGCCCATGAAAGCCAAATTGTGGAGATTAAGCCCCAAACCACCGGCAGCGAAGTGGAATTCCAATGCGGTATGCACATGATGAGAGGCAAAATCAGCTTTAAATAAGCGTAAGCGCATCCGTTACGCCAGTCAGACACGCTGCGTGATTGCAGATACTAAGTATCGCTGTCAAAACGCTTGAGCGCTTTGATGTTTCCATGTTCCTCAATCCCTTTGGGAATGATTAAGGCTTGGGAAAAATCTGCGTATACTGGGGACGAACCGGTAAAACTGGCACCACAGGCTGATTGGGTGCCTGGTTGCGGCTCTGTGCGGAAGCGGTACGATAGGCGAACGCATTGGGTTCCGGGTTCACAGCCTGCTGAATTTGCTCCATCGGCTTAGCGGAAGGCGTTGGCAAAGTCGTCGCCAAAACCGGGGTTCGTTGCGCATTGGCAGAGAACAGATCCTCGCCCCGTTGCCAGGTGGCACTGTAAAGACGCCGAATGGCTTGAATATCTCTAGTGGACAATTTGGGATCGTATGGCACATTGTCCCGGTGCCACTTGCGCATACCTACCATCACATCGTTCGCGTTGGTGCTATGCCCGGAAATACCCAGGGCATGACCCAACTCGTGAATGATATTGCACTTGATATCTTTATCCGGCACGCCCACCGTCTTGATTTCCACGGTGGCATGTCCCACGCTATAAGTGGTCAGGCCCGCCACATAGCGGTCACTGAAGGTGGATACCCAATCCACGGTAATATCGGCGTCTTTTTTACGGTTGGTCATAATGTAATGCAACCGGTTACCCAATGCAGCAGACCACTGCTCCATACCATCCGTGACATAACTCCGGTAGTGATCCTGGTATAGATTCGCGTTGGATGGGTTACGCTCCACATAAACCTTCAGCGGTTTATCCAGAGGGGTTAATAAGCGGAAAGTCCTGACCGATTGCCAGTTGTCCCCAAAACTCGTATCATATTCCGGCATTTGGTGGCTGGTATTACTTTGGGTAACAAAAGCCATGCCCAGGATTTTATTGGGAGATTGGAAGAGGCCCTGGTCAAACGCTGCACTCATGCTCAGCGCAAAGCCGGTTACTCCCAAAATAAGGGACGTCCAAAACTTCATTACTTCACTTTCCACGCATTACCATTCGAGTATGAGTATTATTACACACTATAAATAAAAAAACAATAATTGGCTGAGCGACTTTTATGCTCTTTTTAGCCTCTATCACGGCTGAGTCTTTTTACCACTACACTCTATACAGGCCTATATAGTCTTTTTTGCATGGGCCATATAAGTCTGGAGGCAGATACGCGCATATAACTGGCCCTAAAGTCTAATGTCTTAATATAAAAATAGGAGGGGTGGATTGGAAAACCCCATTGAATAAGCGATATACGGTTCATCGACGCATCTTGAGGTCATCACGCCCCAAGGTCAGCACCCATCAATCGGGTAATTGATTGAATATAGCCATCCTCCAGCCGTTTATGGGTCATTGCGAGCAAACTGCTCTTGTGATATTAAGAGGGCCAGTTTTTATTATGGGTTTCATAGATTGGGAAGGGGATCAGGCCAATGATTCAGCCTGTACAATTACGTTATTTTGCTATTCCTTGCTTTGCAGGTTCTAAGCATAAAAACTCATCCGTTAATAAACCGTTAAGCCGAGCAGCCACCCAAGATGACACGGTTGAAATCGGCAAAGCCGCCAAACAGACCCGTACTGAACAGAGAACCGGTGAAGAGAAAGATTGGCATTCCGTAGCACCGCCCGAGGACGATGAGGTTAAAGAACAGGAGCAGCACAACAAACAACGAGAAAATGAAGAATTCCTGGAAAAATATTCAGGCCTGGTTTCCCATATCCGGGATACAGAAAATCACGTTAAAGCCACAAGCCGCTGGGTCATCCGTAAAAAAAACGAGGTAATAGAGACCGTAAAAGATAGAAGCAAAGCACTGGCAGTTTCTTCACTTGAACTTATCGCTCACAAGTTCCAGACGGCTGCCTATCAACTTCAGCAACAACCCAGCACAACGGACCGAGATGATGAGGTCTCCTCCATCATTTCACGTGAGTCAGACCCAAAGTAAAAATTTTTCTAAGCGACTAATAAGTCCACTTCTTTGCAAAGCAAGCAATCAGGGGCTTAATTTATAAGCGCCACATTTCTAACTTGCCATTCGAAGGTATTTAATATTTACATTTTTTAACAATCGAGCGATGGATTTTAATTCTTCAGCTTAAGCAAGTATTATTTCTTCTTTGAGACAGCACTTTGCAATCTTCAGGAACGTTGATTGGTCTCAGTTATGAGAAGTGGTTCTCATTGAGCATCTCAGCCTATGTCTATTCCGTATAACAATACAGCATATTCGTCACCCTTTTATAGTAACCCCGCATACAGGCGTATACCTCGGCAGGGTTATGCTCCGCTACTCATGCCGCTTGCTTATACAGGCATGCCCCCTCAGCTCGCGCTGAACACCTTTGCCCAGCCCTGGTCGGCCTTCCAAAACTCGGGCCTCTTTTTTTCAAATCCGACACAGTGCAACAGCAACAATACCCAACATCACCACATCCACTTGGCCATGTGGCAGATGTTCAAAGTTGCCGGCGCCATCTTCATGGTACGGGGCGCCTTCCATATGGCACCCAAAGTTTTAGCCACACTGTTACGAGTCATCGACAAACAAAACGAAAATGTCCTGAAATCCCAAAATCAAGTACTCAAGCAGATTGGCATCGGAGTCAAAAATTTCAACCAATTCTTTGAATCCAGAAGTTCCAGCACCCATGGCAGTCACCTGTTTAAGAGCCTGATGGCCATCATCGACGGGGTATTGATGCTATACGTGGGCGGGGAAGTCGATCGCTACTTCTCTAAGAAAACTGATCACTTTAAGCCCAAAAACAATAAAGACCCTGAAAAAATGGTGGATAAAGTTCTGCTCGTCCTGATTGCCACCGAGCGCATTGAAAATTTAATGCACCATCTGTTTCATTGGATAGATAAAACCCCCAGTTCGACCCGACAATTCGTGTATGGTGAACTGGCCGCCCTAACTGCCGTTTTTCTGGACACCGGCGTCAAAATTGCCAGCGACCGGTACAAAATTAAAAAGAATAAAAGCGAGGAAATCCCTCAGAATCACCCGCCCAATCCCTTTTTAGCTCAAAGCCAATGGATACCAAGCGTTCCACCTCGTTAACATATTGGCTTAAACTGTTTGATTATTATCACCAAAGTTAATCGTTACTCCGCATTTTTTAAGTTTAAACGACTACTGAATTGCCTGAATACAAATTGAATATGCTTGCGCCAATCTTCAATCAGCGCAAGCATATACGACTTTGGCTCAGTGAGCGGGAACCTATTAGCAAGTCAGTGCTACAGCAGTTTTATGTTAAAAAAGCCCGTTCAGCTCAACTGCCAATCATTCTGAATCCGGTTACGTTCCAGGCGTTGTAGTGGTAGGAGGATTGCTATTATCGATAGGGAAATTATCGATAGGCGGATTAAGCTCAAGCGCTTTGCGAAGCGCCTCACTAGGGGTAGGCTGCCCTTCAGGAGGTTGTTGGCCGGTACTTCCACTGGCATGGGAACAGGAATGCCCGTTCTGGCCATCACCTCCGGATTGATCGTATTGATGCTGAGTACCGGAATTACCGCTCCATTGCCCGTGAGAACCGGAATTATCGCCCCATCCAAAGCCCATTTTGGAATACATATCCCGCAGGCTTGGACCGTCCGCATGGGCAACTGCGCCAGAAAAAGCAATACAAAGACCACTGATTAGGAGTAGACTGCTCAATATCTTCTGCATCTCTTCATCCTTTCTTCTTTGACAAACCACCCAACCCGATGTTTTACATGTACTTCGGTTCGCTGCCCAAAGACTTTAATTTTGGCCTAAAAGGCTTTCTCTGAGCTTTTTTAACGCTAATGGATCGTTTAGTCTGGTATTTTCATCGGCGATAAAATTGAGGAGGGAACTCTAAAAGAGAAGCATTGATATTCCACTTTTTGGCCCCTAAAATAAGGCGGACGAGTTCGAGTCACCGGGCCACCTGCCTTTTCTCCCTGAACCCGGCTATAAAATCAACTAAAGGGGTACTACCATGCATATTTTTATGGCGGATTCCATTGTCAGCAACGGACAAGTGCTTCAGGCGCATGGTCTTCTGGTCGAAAAAGGACGCATCCTGAAGCTGGCGCCATTGCAAGAGCTGACGACACAAGCCCCCCAGGCTCCCGTCGTCAACTTTGCAGACGCCATGATCATCCCCGGCCTGGTGAATTCCCATAACCACTCTTTTCAATCCCTGTTAAAAGGATTCTGTGACGACTGCGACTTTTTTACCTGGCGGGATCAGGCGCTCTATAAATACGCCAAAGTTTTGAGCCGGGACGACATATACACCGGCGCCCTCTTCGCTTTTGGCGAGATGTTGAAATGCGGCATTACCACGGTCTGCGACTTTTTCTACATTAACGATCAGGCGAACGATAACGCCAACGCGGTGATCGAAGCCGCCCTGGATCTGGGAATCCGCATCGTCATGGCTCGCACGCTCTACGATTGGGACGGCGCGCCAACCCGATTCCGTGAAACCTTGCATCAGGCCGTTAAAAATACCCGAGATTTGCATCAGGAGTTTTCGGGCAATCCCATGGTCAGCGTGATTCCGGCCCCCCACAGCTTGCATGGGGCCAGCACCGATCTGATCCTGGCAGGCGCGGAACTGGCCGAAGAGTTGAATACGCCCTTCCACATGCATATTGCCGAAGGCGAGTATGAACGCAAAATGATCGAGGAAAAGCATGGCAAACCGCCCATTGCCTTTTTGGATGAGTTGGGTATGCTGAACCAACGGTTGGTCGGGATACACTGCGTCTGGCTGGACGACCGGGAAATCAGCCTGATGGCGGAGCGTGGAACCGGTCTATCCTACAATCCTTCCAGCAACATGTTTCTGGGTGACGGGATTACCCGCATCAAGGAAATGCTGGAGGCGGGCATCCGCATTTCCCTGGGAACGGACGGCGGATGCAGCAACAACCGGGCTTCCATCATTGAGGAAATGCGCATGACCAGCCTCTTACAGAAGGTCAAATTCTGCAATTCCACCGTGACTCGCGCGGAAGACATGTTCCGGATGGGCACGTTGAACGGCGGACAAAACCTGGGCCTGCCAGTTGGCGACCTGGCAGAAGGCTTCCATGCGGATTTTACCGTGATCGACCTGAACGATCTGTCTATGCAACCCCGGCAAAATGCGCTGAAAAACCTGGTGTATTCCAGTCAGCCCAGCGCCATACGGGCAGTATACGTCGCTGGAGAAAAAGTGTTTGAATCCGGCCACATCCTGACCGTTCCGGAAGCCGACATCGTACGGCGAGTGCAACACCTCACGCACAACTGGACCACGTCCGACCGAACGCCGGCTTTATAGGCAACCGAGCGACGGTTAGACAGTTAAGGTCAGCGGTTGTCCGGCAGTGCCCTGAATACCTGCCAAGCTCAATATATTGCTTAAAACCTGTCCCTCGCCGGAACTGGTATTCCCGCCGTTGGCCATCCAGTCATCCTGTAAAAATTGCCAGAGAAAATCCTTGGTGCTGGATATGCCGGGCTGTGCCAGATTCTGAAGCAAATATCCGGCAAACCGGGTATTGGGCGTCCCGTCGCTCAGGGTCAGACCAGCATTCTCTACTGAGCTTAACAGCGCTTGCTGGCGCTCAGGCGTTAAGCGATCCAGGTAGTTGGCGTTTAAAAAGGGAATGATATTCAACGAACCGGACTTCATCAGGCTAGAGGTCAGGCTGCTTAACGAGTCCAACGAGCTTCCGGATGCGGTATCCCACATGTATTTCAGGCTTTGTCCCAACTGGGTCGGCGTAAACTGCCCATTCGTCAAAGCATCCTGTACGGATTGGGTATCCGAGCTTGTGTTAGTGGTAGTCACGCCATTTGCATAGAGCGACTGCCAGTCCTGCGATAGTTGAACCTGGTTTTGACTCAACTGATCGACCAGTTGACTGTTTGTTGTGCTGGGAGCGGTTGCGGCTTGATTTTCCGCCTGCAACAACTGGTTATTATTTTGCATGCCATCGAACAGAATGCCGAACTCGGAAACACTCTGGTCGCTGTACCCTTGCTGAGCCATCTCATCCTGCACTTGGGATTTGAATTGATCCGGATCACCCACGCTTAACGTACCATTGAGCAATTGATTGGGCAGGGCTTGTAAATTCGCATCCGGGTTGTCAGTCAACAACGTCGTCATGCGATTGGCCAGGCTGCTGTTATCTGCAAAATTGGGCGTATTGACGGAAGGATCGATCGACGAATTGGTCGTTGAGCCACTGCTATTCATTTGGCTCGTCAAAAACTGATAAGCCGGATTTTGCTGTATCCACTGTTCCGCACCGTTGGACGTTGAAGTCGATGTCCCATTTTGAGGCAACTGAAAAGGCATATAGCTCTGGGCATTCGCCAAACCTGCGAATGGATCGGAAAGACCGGCATTCGCACTTTGCCCCAAGCCGGAATTATTATTGTTCATATTGCTCATCAGCTGAAACATCATCATCATCGGCATCATCATCTGCATCTCTGTATCGGCAGAGGATGTGGTCGATTGCGATTCGGGCAGGGACTGAGGATTTGCTTTAAATTGCTGCAAAAAACGCATGTTATCCCCAATGATCTGATTCGCGTTATTGATAAAGCTCATCGCAGTCTCCTCATCGGCTAATCCTGAGGTAGACATCGGCTAATTTCCGAAAAACTTTGAGTTTTAGTCGGATATGGTAACAAATGCGTTACAAATGAAATCCATCTCCAGAACCGGAGATGGACTCAAAAACGGGTATTTAATATGCGAAAAATAAAGCACCATTAACATCGGCTAAATCGGATTATCCGAAAACGCTACGAGAAAAAAGCAAGCCACTAAAAATGCAAAATAGATGCATTTCTGGCTTAATTTCCGTCAAATTCGGAGAAATAATCGGCATTCTAAATAGCCGGACAATTCCCAAAAAGCCTGAAGTTAGAATTCACTAAAACGGCTTGGTTTTGGTGGGTTTGCGCTTGGGCTTATCGGCCTCATCGGTTTGGTCTTCCGAACCGTAGTAGGTCGGCTCGGCTTGGGCCGTCTCGTGAGAATATTCCTCGTGTGGCGGCAACTCTTCCGGCGGCACAAACGTGGTCGCAAACGACTGATCCGGCATTTCCTGCATGAATTCCAACGCCTCCGTTAATTGCGTATGGTGCATTTCCTCGCCAAGCGGTTCTTCCATCTGACGCTGCATCTGGATTTCAATCCGGGTGTTGAACAGGATCAACACGGTATCGCGTTGAATTTCGTAGGTCAGATTCTGGAACATCTCAAACGCTTCCCGCTTGTACTCGATCAGCGGATCCTTCTGTCCATAGGCGCGTAAGCCGATGCCTTCCCGCAAGCCATCCAGGTTGTGCAGGTAATCAATCCAGCGGTTATCAATGACGGAAAGCAGAATGTCACGCTCAATCCGGCGCAAGGGATGCTTAATTTCCGCGATTTTTTCCGGGGAAAGTTTGGCCAGGGCTTCTTCGCCGCCCTCTTCCTCGTCCTCCAAACCGCTCAGGCTGACGCCATGACTGGCTTGCAACTCAGTGGAAATCCGGGTAAGTTCACTCTCCAGATTTTTATAAACCTGGACGCCTTCTTTACGCACCCACTCCAAAATTTGGGGCTGCTGCATCGTGGCCAGTTTTTCACGAGTGACCACCGAACTTAACTGCGGCGCAATCCCGTGGATGGTAGTGAGCATTTCATTCAGCTCTTCCTCCGACCAGTCGTCAGGCATCGTACCTGGCGGCAAGTGATTGTTCACCACGCGCTCCATAACCTGATCGATCATGTGCAGGACGGAATCCCGCAGGTTTTCACCGTTCAGCACTTTCTTCCGTTGATCGTAAATCAACTGGCGCTGCTCAGTCATGACGTCGTCGTACTGGATAATATTTTTCCGGATATCAAAGTAGTAGGCTTCCACTTTGCGCTGAGCGCCTTCAATGGCGCGGTTCACCATCGGCGCGGAAATCGGCATGGTTTCATCCACACCCAGCATGTCCATCAACCCAGCAATGCGATCACCGCCAAACTTACGCATTAAGCCGTCTTCCAACGACAGGAAAAAGTGCGTGGAGCCCGGATCGCCCTGACGCGCAGCACGTCCGCGAAGCTGGTTATCAATCCGGCGGGACTCATGCCGCTCGGTGCCGATAATATGGAGACCGCCCAAGGCTAAAACTTCTTCCTTCTCACTATCGGTGAGCAGTTTTTTGCGGGCAATCGCAGCTTCCAGATCTTCCGGCGGCACATGACGCCAGTTCATGCCCATCGCATCAAACTCGCTCTTGGCCATGGCTTCCGCGTTACCACCCAGCAAAATGTCGGTTCCGCGACCCGCCATGTTGGTGGCAATGGTAATTGCCCCCTTGCGACCGGCCTGGGCCACAATCATAGCCTCCTGCTCGTGATGCTTGGCATTCAGGACCTGATGAGGCAGACCTCGCTGAATTGCTTGTACTGCTTGCAGCGTATCCGCAATGCTTTCCAGCATGGCTGTCAAGTCAGCATTTTGGCCTTCAGCCAGTTGCAGGATATCATCCGGTGTATACGCTTCCGGGTTGCGCAATTTTCCCGCCATTTTCTGGAAGAGTTCCTGGTTGCCTTCCAGTCCGGCCAAAACACGCGCAGCTTTTTCCCGCAAGTGATGAGTCAGTTCCTGAGGCTTGGACAGCAGATGCGAAATCTCTTCGGATTTCTCGATAGAAACCGTACCCACCAACACCGGACGCCCGATCTGGTGGTACTCCACAATCTCTTCCACCACCTTATACATTTTAACGCGCTCGTTCTTATAGATAGAATCCGGCACATCCTCCCGACTATCGTTCCGGTTGGTGGGAATGGTGGTGACTCCCAGGTTATAAATCTTGCCGAACTCGGCCTCTTCAGTCATAGCAGTCCCGGTCATTCCGCTTAACTTAGGATATAAACGGAACAGGTTCTGGAAGGTAATACTGGCCAGAGTCTGGGTTTCATCCTGAATATTGACGCCTTCTTTGGCTTCCACGGCCTGATGCAAGCCATCGCTCCAGCGACGGCCATCCATCAAACGTCCGGTGAACTCATCCACAATCACGACTTCGCCATTCTTCACCACGTAATCGATATCCGGCTTGAACAGTTCCTTGGCCTTTAATGCCTGCAACATATGGTGCGCCATATTGTGCTGGATGTCGAACAGGTCATCGATACCCAGCAATTCCTGCGCCCGATCGATCCCTTCTTCGGTCAGTACCACGTTGCGGCCTTTTTCCTCAACGGTGTAATCCCGTTCGCTTTGCAACAGCGGAGCCATGCGGGCCATCGTACGGTACATTTCCGCCGATTGCTCCAAACGGCCGCTAATAATCAGCGGCGTCCGGGCCTCGTCAATCAGGATGCTATCCACCTCGTCAATAATGGCGTAGTTGAACTCACGCTGTACCAACTGCGTTTTGGAGCCCGCCATGTTGTCCCTGAGATAGTCAAAACCAAACTCATTATTGGTACCGTAAGTGATATCCGCCGCATAGGCCTCTTTTTTCTCGGCAAAGGTATTAAAACCCCGCTGCTGAGACAGCACCATCCCCACGGTCAGCCCGAGGAAATTGTAGAGCCGCCCCATCCATTCAGCGTCCCGTTGGGCCAGGTAGTCGTTTACGGTAATCACGTGAACGCCACGGCCGGTCAGCGCGTTCAGATAGGCTGGAAGCGTAGCGACCAGGGTTTTACCTTCACCAGTACGCATCTCGGAAATACCGCCATCATGGAGAACCATGCCGCCCAGCATCTGGACATCGAAGTGGCGCATGCCCAGTATTCTACGACTGGCTTCCCGGACCACCGCAAACGCTTCCGGCAGAATTAGATCCAGGACTTCCTTCTCTAGCTGACGATCCCGCTTATCGTTTTCCGAACGCTCGCGATTCGCCAACATTTGCTTGAAGTAATCCGTCTTACCACGCAATTGCTCATCAGAAAGCGATTCCATCTCAGCTTCCAAATCATTGATATGGTCCACAACGGGCATACGCGCCTTAACCTTGCGTTCATTGGGATCGGGCAGGATTTTACGGATTAAATCGAACATGGAAGCATCTCTCTGATTAATACGAAACGCTAAACTCAGACCCGTCTAGGGCAGATTTTATCTAGTATACGCAATTTCGGCCTGCCTTGTCATCATGAAGGAGCAAGCCCCTCCTCAACAACTTAGTTCCACTATGAGCCTACTCAGTTTTTAAACATTTGTAACAAGTAGTGTTTACAAAACACTAAGCAGGTGTTTTAATAACACTAACGATAGTGTTGCAATAACATTAACCCCACTCGCTCACCAACCTTTTTCCTCATACCCAACAGTACAAGTAACACCTAGAAAATGAAGGAAAATGCAGGTAACCCTAGCCTAGAAAGTGAGAATTGTGATGACAGTACCCCCTATGCTCTTTTCACCAGCTCTCATCCCGATTAAACCCCATACGTCAAAACCACCTGCAGCACCCACCTTTAGTGGCAACTCTATCAACAATCAAAATTCACTAAAGGAAATGTCACTAAAAGAAATGTCCAATTTACAACGCAGCCATGTTACTGATCCAAAACTGGCTAAGCGTTTGGATTTGAATGGCTAAACTTGTAATTTCTCAAGTTTAGCCCTCTAATCACTCTCAGATGATAACCCCACAACTCCTAACTACTCCTATAACTGCTAAATGACCCTAAAACTCTCTCCCTAGCAAAAAATCCCCGCCAAATCGGCAGGGATTTTTTTTTGACTTACTGAAACCGAAGGACTATTTCAGCGCCTCGGCGCCACCTACGATTTCCAGAATTTCTTGAGTAATTGCCGCTTGACGCACCTTGTTGTACTGAATGGTCAAACGGTTGATCATATCTCCCGCGTTATTGGTCGCGTTGGACATCGCGGTCATACGAGCCGCCAATTCACTGGCCGAAGCTTCCAACAGCAAGGTGTAGAATACGTTACTCATGTACATGGGCACCAGCCGATCCAGCATGGCAATGGGGTTGGGTTCCAGCAACATCTCCGATTTCAATCTCTCAGGAGGCGTGCTGTGTTGAATATCATCCAATGAAGGAATCAGATCAGGTTCCCAATCGATGAATGAGCGTACCGGAATGACCGGCGTCACTTGCAGTTTATAAGAAATCATTGAGTTGAAATGCGTCGATAACACATCAATCGTATCAATCTTACCGTCCTGGTATGCCTTCATCATGGTTTCGGCAATGATATTGGCGTCCTCAACACTAGGCGCTGCTGTCATATTGGACAGCTTACCCAGAATTTCCGCATTAGAGTATCTACCAAACGCCTGAATCGCCTTGTTTCCCACCAGGAAAAACTTGGGAGTCAGACCACGTTGGCGAATTTCACGCTCAAGACGAAACGCCTGGCGGATAGTCGTCGAGTTATAGCCGCCGCATAGTCCACGGTCGGAAGTGTACACGATCAAGCCGATGTTATGCACCGGCCGAGGACGGAACAACTCCACATACCGAGATTCGCTGATGGCATGGAAATGATTTCTCATTTCGTTGAAAACACCGCTGAATACCTTGCGAAGTTCCACAGAGTACGGACGAGCCGCTTTAACACGGTTCTCGGCCCGTTTTACCTTGGCTGCCGCCACCATGCGCATGGCCTGGGTAATTTTCTTGGTGCTTGTGACGCTCTTGATACGGCGTCTGATGTCCTTCAGGTTAGGCATCGTTCAGTTCCTTCCCTGGTTTGCTAGACCTTGCCGCCAGTAAACACGTTGTCACGGAATTTCTTCAAGTGATCCAGCAACTTGGTTTCGCTGGCTCCCTCTAACTTATCGCCCTTATTCAAGGAAGCTTCCACATCAGCCAGATTAGCGCTGAAGTAGGAGAACCACTCCGATTTAAAGGAAGCAACTTGCTTGGGATCCAGTGTATCCAATACGCCTTTGTTAGCAGCAAACAGAACAGATACCTGTTGACCAACAGACAATGGGCTATACTGGGGCTGTTTCAGCAATTCAACCAGAATTTGACCACGACGCAGTTGGTTCTGGGTCGCTTGATCCAAATCGCTGGCAAACTGGGCAAATGCGGCCAATTCACGGAACTGGGCCAAGTCCAAACGCAACGGACCCGCTTCTTTCTTCATCCCTTTGGTTTGAGCCGCGCCACCCACACGGGATACGGACAAACCGGCGTTGATGGCCGGACGGATACCGGAGTTGAACAAGTCAGCTTCCAGGAAGATCTGACCATCGGTAATGGAGATAACGTTTGTGGGAATATAGGCGGAAACGTCACCGGCCTGGGTTTCAATAATCGGCAACGCAGTGATGCTACCGCCACCCAATTCATCGCTTAACTTAGCGGCGCGTTCCAACAACCGGGAGTGCAGGTAGAATACGTCGCCGGGATAAGCTTCACGACCTGGCGGACGACGGAGCAGCAAGCTCATCGCACGGTATGCCCAAGCGTGCTTGGTCAAGTCATCGTAAATAACCAGTACATGCTTACCTTGGGCCATAAAACCTTCACCGATGGTAACGGCACTAAAGGGAGCCAAGTATTGCAGTGGAGCGGCGTCCGTTGCGGAAGCGGAAACAACGATGGAATACTCCATCGCCCCATTGTCTTCCAATGTTTTAATCAACTGGGCCACGGAACTGGATTTCTGACCAATCGCACAATAAATACAAATAACGTCCTGACCTTTTTGGTTCAGGATGGTGTCGATCGCCACGGCGCTTTTACCGGTTTGACGGTCACCGATGATCAACTCGCGCTGACCACGACCGATAGGCGTCATTGCGTCAATCGCGGTAATACCGGTTTGTAGCGGCTGATGTACGGATTTACGAGCAATAATCCCAGGCGCTTTACGGTCAACCGGCAGGTATTCAGAAGCTTCAATCCCGCCTTTGCCATCAATGGCCTGACCTAACGGGTTCACCACACGGCCCAGCAGACCTTCGCCAACGGGAACAGAGGCAATACGTCCGGTGGATTTGACCATTTGGCCTTCTTTAATGTGGGTGTATTCACCCATAATAACCACACCGACGTTATCTTCTTCCAGGTTCAAGACCATGCCCATCGTGTTATGGCCATCGGAGAACTCAACCAATTCCCCGGACATTGCGCCACGCAGGCCGTAAATACGGGCAATCCCGTCACCGACTTCCAGAACGGTCCCGACGTTGCTTACGGAAACTTCGGATTCATACTGGGCGAGCTTTTCTTTCAGTATCGAACTAATTTCTTCTGCTCGTAATGACATTGTTCGTTCCTTTTTGTGTTTGTCTTAAAACATTTTCAAGTTCAAAATTGGGGCTTAGATCTTGCTGAACTGTTTCCGCATTTCTTCCAGTCGGCCAATGTAACTACCGTCAATGACCTGATCTTGAAGCTTAATAATGACGCCGCCCAGCAATCCGGGATCGACTCGATTCTGTATATCGACCCGGCTAAATCCGAAGGTCGTTTCCAAGGTTTTGCGAATCCGGTTTCTTAACTCTTCTTCCAGTTCAATGGCGCTGACTACTTCGGCCTGTGCCGCATTAACCTGTTGCAATTGGCAAGCGCTAAACTGCTCCACCAATTGAGAAAAAATGGCAATACGCTGGTTTTCGACCAACAATTTCAGCAGGCGAAGCACCCAGGGACCGACCGTTTTACCAAACTGCTCATCCAGAAAACGCTGCTTTTCATCCATTGAAACAGCCGGGTTTGCCAAGAACGCCTGCAAAGTGGGAACCTGTTCGAACAGTTCATTGGCAACGGTCAAATCACCAGCGACTTTATCCACTTCACCAGCGGCAGAAGTGCTTTCAAACAGGGCTTTCGCATAACGGGCGGCAACTTTATTATTTTCCAAGCGAGTACTCATGACTACTTGCTGCCCCCTTTCAATTCGGTGAGTTCATCCAAGAACGACTCCACGGAGCGTTTCTGCTGCTCAGCAGTAAGAGATTGCGCCAATTCTGCCCGCGCGTCCTGCAAGGCGTCATTCAATAAACGTCTTTCCAAATCTTTAATAGCGCTGCGTTGCTCCAATTCCACCCGACGTTTGGCATTATCGATAATTTTGCTGGACTCCGCTTTGGCATCACTCAGGATTTGACCGGAAACCGTTTCAGCCGCCTGACGCGCATCCGTCAGAATCTGATCCACTTCGGACTTCAGGTTAGCGGTGCGACGCTTGGTTTCTTCCAGTTGAGCCAGCGCTTCTTTTTTTCTGTTTTCGATAACGGTGATCTCGTTAGCAATCTTTTCACGCTGGGCATCAATGCCATTGAGCAGATTGAATTTCTTGATCAAAAAGCCCAAAATCACCAGAACCAAGGCAATATTGATCACGTTGGATTCTTTAATATGCTCCCACAGCCCGCCTGCTTGCTCAGGGCTGGTGCCAGCCTCCAGCAAGTACACGGACGTCTGCTGCAAGAAGGGAAATAGTTCTATGGAATGGTGCATCATTTTCCTGCTTTATTCGCTCCTGCTGACTTGCCGGCTTAACCACCCAGGGCGGTGCGGACTTTAGAACCGTTAGTAACCTTGCGGATGATGGCCTGGGTTAAGGCGTCCCGCTCACCTTCCAGTTGAAGGTAGGTGGATTCCCGCCATTGGCTGAGTTCCGCCATCTGCCGGTCGGAGTCGGTTTGCGCTTCGGCGCGGGCATTTTGCAAAGCCTGTTGCGCTGAAAGTTTAGCCTGCTGACGAACTTCCTGAATCAAAGCGTGGGCTTCCTTCCGGGCATTCTGCAGACCGGCCTGATATTCCGCGTAAAGCCGCTCAAAATCCTGAGCGAACCGGCGCGCGGCCTCCTGATCATCCGTCAGCTTTTGCTCACGCTCAGCCCGGATTTTTAGAATCGGATCAAAGTAAATGGCTTTCATCAGGGTCATGAAAACAATGAAACTGATCAGGACAAAGATGAGTGTGGCGTTAAACTGAAGCATAACTGTCGTTTTTCCTTGGAAGCATCGGGACGAAAGGGAGGTTAGGAACCGCTTTTCTCAAATGAATTGAACCAAAAGCGGTTCCATCAAATTTTAGGATTTAGCCGCCAAATTTACCCAACAGCATGAAGAAGGTGACGAAGCCGAACAGACCCAACAACTCGACAACACCCAGGGTAATGAAGTACTGAGGTGTAATGTTGCCTTGCACTTCAGGTTGACGGGCAACGCTGTTGAAGTAGGCTGCGGTCATCAAACCGATACCGATAGCCGGGCCGATAGCGGCCAAACCGACGGCCAAAGGACCTGCAAATAACGCCGCTGCTGCTGTTTCCATTATATAGAGTCTCCTTTCAATGAGTGATAATTTGTGAAATTAATGATGATCTTCAGAGAGCAAACTGATGTAAACCGAGCTGAGAATCGCAAAAATGTACGCCTGAACAACAGCCACGAACAATTCCAGGAAAATGACCAGACTGGGCAGAACGTACGGCATCACGCTCATCGCGATACCGGACAGAATTTCACCGACCAGGATGTTGAAATACAACCGGATCAGCAGTGAGCCGGGACGCGTAATATCTTCCAGAATGTTCAGAGGCAAAAAGAGAGGGTTAGGGGTAAGGTAATGCTTAAAGTAGCGAATTCCCTTCTGCTGGATGCCAAACCCAAAGTAAAACAGCAGGGTCATCAAAGCCAACGCGCTGGTCGTGTTGATGTCACCCGTGGCCGCTTTCAACTCACCATGAGGAATCGCGATCAAGCGCAAAGGTAACTGACCCATCAGGTTAGCCGTCAGAATGAACAAAAACAGCGAACCGACAAAGAACAGGAATTTATCTCCCCGCTTACCGGCTGTAGCCATCGTAATACCACGGCAGATGTCAAAAAAACCTTCGCCAACCACTTGCAATTTGCTGGGCACAACCTGGAGGTTGCGCGTGGAGAGCCAGGCCAGGGCAAGAACCACCAGCATGCCGGCCCAAACCATGAGCAGGGTATTCAGATGAACAACCTGACCGAATAAAGCGACTTCCCAATTTCCTTCCATGATTTTCCTTTGGTTGCCTTTATTGCTTGCCTAAAACTTTCGCGCTGCGCTCTGGAATATGCGGTGAGGGTTTGAAACAGAGGTTTCGTATTGCGTCATTTTACTTTATTGGGGGTTAAGGTCGCCAACGCGCTTGTTGAGCGGGGACGGAACGCTTGCATTGCCTGAGCCACATATTCTACCGTCAGAATGATTTTGTAACTTAAAAATCCGCTAATGACAATAGCCAGTTCATAAACCCGCAGGTGAGACAGCTTGACCATGAGATAAGCCAGCAAACAGACCCGCATTAGGGAAAACGCAAACTGAATGGATTTTTTCGGGTGTTCCGCGTTAAACGACAGGCTCCACAGATAAAAGACGCCCATCATCACGCCCCCAACAGCCTGGGGAAGATGATTGGGAGAAAACCAGGCCATCCCCAGCAGAAAAAGGACATCCAGCAGCAGGGTTCCTTTCCAGAGTTTTCGTTTCAACTCGCCATAATAAGTGACAGGATTATACGTCATGATGCTCGGAATATGGTTCTGATTTTTCGGGATTATGGTACTCAGGCTTGTTTGGGCGGGGAGGAATCGGATAACCGCCGGGCGGTTCGTCAAATGACACGTCATCATCCAACTCATCCAACTCGTCCAGCTCTTTCCAGTCTTCGCCCTTATCATCGTACTTTTTATACAAAAAGTCCAAGTCTTTAACATGAGACGTGGGACGCGGCGGATGCACTTCCGTAGATTTATAAGTTGGAAGCTGAGCTTGTCCAGAGGAAAAGCGACGCGCTATGACGGCAATTCCAGCCGCCATACCTAACACGGCAAACACAACTGTCCAAATAGGCGCCAAGCCATACGTTTTCGTCAACCACATGCCCAGCATCAATCCACCAACCACAGGAATCAGCAATTGTATGGCGTATTCCATGAATTTGCTCCGTTTCCGTAAAGTTTGCGAATCGTTTGTTCCAGGAAGTTGCTAAGCCTGAGGGGAAACTACCCCCTACTTTAATATAAACAGCGCGCTAAGCAAAAGTCCAAGCCATTACTTGGCGCAAAGAGGTTGAATGATTTGCAGGGTTTGTGTTTTAACCGTGGATATCGTTATTGATGTTAGATCCGGGAGGAAGTTTCCTATGGCCAAGGATGCCAGCTTTGATATTGTTTCCGAATTCGATCAGCAGGAGTTGGTGAACGCTCTGGACCAGACTCGCCGGGAAATCAGCTCACGGTTCGATCTCAAAGATTCCGACAGCATGCTGGAGCTGGAAGAAGGGAAAAAAATCGTCATCACCACTACAGACGACTTCCGGGCCAAGAACATCTTCGACATTCTGGAGAGCAAGGTTAGCAAGCGCGGACTGAACCCCTTGATTCTGGATCCCCAAACTCCGGAATCCGCCCTGGGAGGCAAAGTGCGTCAGGTGATCAACCTGAAAAAGGGCATTGAAACCGACATGGCCAAGAAAATTGTCGGCGAGATCAAGGACAGCAAAATAAAAGTCCAAGCCAGCATTCAAGGCGAACAGGTGCGGGTAAGCGGCAAAAGCAAGGATGATCTGCAAGCCGTGATGCAAAAGGTGCGGGAGTTTGGCGAGAAGCAAAGTATGCCGCTTCAATTCACCAATTACCGTTAACCGGTCCAAGATAAATTATACGGCGCTTAACATCTTCGTATCAGCCTGAACTGACGGAATTTTAGGCGCTCAGTATCTCGAACTCAACAACACAACACTATTTGTACCGAACAGGACTAGTTAAAGAGGCGATTTTTCAACCATTAGCCTCATGCTAGAATCTGCCGGAAAATCGTAAATTGAAGGAACCGCCTATGTTAACTACCGGGGTCCATCATCTTCAGGCACGAATCTTGATTCATGCTCCCGTTGAAGTCTGTTATAAAACCTGGCTGGATTCCTCTACGTTACCTAAAATTTTAAGAAGGGTGCTTGGGGTTGAGTTCAAACAACCGATTCAGCCGATCCAGCTTTCAGTTAGAGAAGTAGACTCTAAGGTCACCACTTTAAAAAGCGATCTTGTGCCTACTTCACTGATTAAGCATTGGCTTTTCTCCGGGCCGGGCGGAAAACTGTACGAAGTGGAAAATACAGTCATTCTGGAAGTTCCAAATCGCTTCTACTGCACTACCTCCGTCGATCCGAACGATATATCCTGCCAAAGCTCAGTCCTGTTTTCCCCGGACGAAACCAATCAAAATACTTTAATTGAGTGGAATGTCTCCTTTTGGCTCAATTCGCCCTACGGAAAAGCTACTCAGTTGGCTGCCGATATTCTGGAAACTGGGGACTCATTCCTTGACGACTGCTTGGAAGATTTGAAATCTGCCCTTGAAGAGGGAAATAGTCACCGAAAAAAATAAAGCCGTCCAGCCGTTTGGCAAAACTGGACAGCAGGGTAGTACGGAATTGGTAGGAAGAAAAAAGAAGAGTAGTTAGTTAAGGTTGATTGAAACGAGACCGGATCGGGCTCATGGACCTTCTCAACCCGGTGCCTTTAGGCTTGGATTGATGGTGGAGCGTTTTGCCGAATGCAGCCTCTGATTCCGGATGCTGCGCTTTAAACGGCATGAAGCCCAAAGAGCTGCCTAAAAATAAGACGGCCAGAGTCAGCTTTCCAAAATCCTGCAAGCCATGCTGAAGCGCATGTCGTTGGTTTGCCGAAAATCGAAACATAGCCTCACTCCCTATTTGCAAAATGACTCGACGACTCAGAACGTATTTAACGCTCACGGGCCTCTTGGGGAGCCGCAGTCCAAATGCACTTTCCGTGTTTAGGATTCTTTAACTTCTGTATTTGCGAATCCTTATGTGATAAGAGACGGATTGAGTTTGCTTTGTTCCCAAAAATGCAAGAAAAATTTTTCAAGCCCAGCTTAAGGTTGAGCCTATATCAGTGCTCTGCAATACCGAACTCTTTCATGGATAGGGGTAGGATTTTTAACCAATCCTCTATACAATGCAAGTTCTCCTTATATAGGTAGAGTGCAGGAGCAACTCTTGCAGCAAACTTGTTTTTAGGTTCCTATACCAGTTGAATCCTTGTTTTATATCTTCTCCGAAACCAGTGATTCCCAGCACTTGCTGACTGCGGCCCTACCGATTCCAAGTTTTGAGGTTTTACATGTCCACCCCAACCCTTCAGCCTTCCACGAACGAAACACAACCTACCGAAAAACCTGTCGCCAAGAAAAAAGTGGGGTTTGTGCATCTCGGTTGCCCAAAAAATCTGGTCGATACCGAGACCATGCTGGGCATTCTGGATAAAGACCAGCATGAAATCGTAGGCAGCGAAGAGGAAGCGGATATTGTTCTGGTGAATACATGCGCGTTCATCGATTCAGCCCAGAAAGAGTCCGTCGGCGTCCTGGCGAATCTGGCGGAACAGGGGAAGGAACTATTGATTACCGGCTGCCTGGCCCAAAAATTCCAAGGGGAGTTGTTGGATTTATTCCCCGAAGCCCGAGCCGTGGTCGGCATTAATAATGTAGGCGAAATCGGCGATGTGATGAAACGGGTGGAACAGGGCGAACGGGTACTGGCCATGCAGCAGGACCCGACTTATATTTTGGAAGAGGACACCGTTCGGCGGCACATCACGGTGGGTTCTTATACTTACCTCAAAATCGCCGAAGGCTGCGATTACAAGTGTTCCTTCTGTATTATCCCCAGCATGCGGGGCGCTTTCCGTAGCCGTTCCGTCGAGAATATCGTAGAAAATGCCCGGGAGATGGCGCAACGTGGCGTGACCGAAATCATCCTGGTGGGACAGGATAGCACCAGCTATGGTAAGGATATCGATTCCAGCCTGCCCCAGTTGCTCCGCGAGCTGAACAACATTGAAGAACTCCAGTGGATTCGCTTCATGTACGCCTACCCCAATCTGGTATCCGATGAATTACTGGAAGCCATCAATGATTGCGACAAAGTAGTAAAATATCTGGATTGCCCGCTGCAACACAGCCATCCGGAAATCCTCAAGCGCATGCGTCGTCCTCAAACGGATTTAGTGGAATTCGCCGAGCGCGCCAGGGCCAAAATTAAAAACGTCAAACTGCGGACTTCCTTTATCGTCGGTTTCCCAGGCGAGACGGAAGAACACTTTGAGCATTTGAAAGAGACCATTCAAGCCGTCAAGTTCGATCGTCTAGGCGTGTTTGAGTATTCCGACGTGGATACCGCCCACAGCAAAACTTTGGACGGCAAGGTCAAAAAGAGCGTGATCAAGCAGCGCCGTAACGAACTGATGGCGCTCCAGCAACAAATCGCTTTTGCCTATAACCAGGCCATGATTGGTGAGACTGTGGATGTGTTAATCGATATGATCAACCCCTACGGCACACTGATTGGCCGTACCCAGTGGGATGCGCCCGAAATCGACAATACGGTTCAGGTCAAAGGTCAGGCGCTGCCCGGCGAGATCGTACCCGTCAAAATTACGCATGTCACGCCCTACGACCTCAAAGGCATTGTAGCGGCTGAGTAGCATCCCCGGAATTGTGCACCATTGCTCAATCATTGAGCCTTGTCACGTCTTTTAGTTAAAATTTTCCAGAGAACTTAAAATCGGATCTTGGATTTTTAGCGTGACGTTCAGGTGATTTGACCGCTATAATAAAATGAGCTGATAGCGGGTTAGCGTGTTATTGCTGGCAGTCCAGTGCCTTGACGTGTGAGAGAGTCCTTCCTTTGGCATGAAAAATAGATCCGACGAACATCTGATTATTGAGGGCAATTTTGCTCCCCCAGGAGCCAGCCGCCTTTTGCAGGTTTCCGCACGAATTTTCTCCCTGTTATTGGGGATTTTTATCGTCGCGGCGCTCCTGTTTTACGGCGTAAAGGTTCATTTTGAGGATTCTATTAACAAAGTGGCCCGTAACGCCAGGGAACTCAACGAGCATAATAAGGAATTACAGGTCAAACTGAATCACATCCGCTCCTTTAAAAATGTGGAGGCGGCGGCGGCCAAAGTGCCCAATCTCAAAATGCCGGAAACCGTGATAGATATTCCTTCTACGCCCCATGTCCATTTCCCACACATGCCCCAGCAACACCAGGAGTTTCCCCATGTCTACGGGTACTAGAGAACGAGAGAACGCCCGGCAACCCTTGCGCGCCCGTCGTAGCGTCAAAGGACAACGCCCACCGGAATTACCGCCGGATGTTGCTCAGGCCCGAACCTATACCAGCCGTTTTCGGTTCGTAGCAATGGGTTTGGTGGTGGTCGCCGCCGCCATTCTAGGAAAACTGTTTTTCGTGCAGATCATCGACGCCGGCAACCTAAAGCACAAGGCTCAGCTTTCCCGCAATCAGGCGCTAACCTTATATAACCGGGGAAGGATTTTGGACCGTAACGGCGCCATATTGGCGCAAGACACCATTCTGTACGATCTGTTCGCCCATCCCAAGTATTATCACGAGATCAAAGCAGATCAGATTGCCTCAGCTATGGCTCCTGTTTTAAGAATGGACGAGGCGAAGCTTCAAGCCATCCTGTCCGAGTCTTATTCCACCATTGGGGTGGTCAAGAACCTAACCAAAGATGATGTGGATCACATTAGTAAACTGCGGCTGGAAGTGATTGCCCACAACGAGAAAACCGGCAAGCTGATCCTCGATGACGAGGGACGGCCCATTACTCACAAAATCCCGATTCCCGGCCTGGATTTCGTGAAAAAGAACGTCCGCAACTATCCGCAAGGAAACCTGGCCGCCCATGTGCTGGGTTATGTGAATGACGAAGCGGAAGTCAGTTCCGGCGTAGAATCCTCAGCGGCAAAAATTCTGAAAAAGAAGCCCACCGACCTGAGTAATACCTATCTGGATGGTCGGGGCAATCTGGTAGATTTGGCCACGCTGGATCCCAAGCATCTCGTCAATCTGCCCAAAGCGCAGGACGTGAATCTGACCGTGGACGCTCGCTTACAGTATGTAGCTGAGCGTGAGCTGGCCGCAGGCTTGGAAAAGTCCCACGCCAAGCGCGGTACGGTGATTATGATGGATCCTCGTACCGGCGAGCTGTTGGCTTTTGCTGTTTTGCCCACCTATCAGCCGGATCAGTTTTACAAAGCTCCGCCGGAAAACCTGAAAAACTGGGCCATCACCGATGTCTATCCGCCGGGTTCCACCTTTAAGATTCTGACCGTGGCTTCCGGCCTGGAAACTGGTGTGATTAACCGTAATTCCAAAATCCTGGATACCGGCAAGATGAAGATTGGCGGCTGGACCATCCAGAATTACGACTACGGCAAGCATGGCGCGCCGGGTTTGATTGATTTAGTCTATTTGTTGATTCACTCCAGCAACATCGCCAGCGCCAAAATCTCCCTGATGATGCCGGTGCAAAAGCATTATGAAATCCTGAAGCGTATCGGCATCGGCTCCAAAACGGGTATTGATATCCCTGGCGAGTCCGCTGGCATTATTTTACCGCCCAACACCTGGGATGAATCGACCCACGGCTCCATCGGCTACGGTTACGGGATGGCGGCCACGCCCATGCAAATGGCTTCGGCGGTGGCGGCTATCGCCAATGGCGGCATCTGGAATTCCCCGCATGTCATGAAGGGCTCGCCCGTTACACACCGACGGATTTTCACG
>Ga0157374_10000743_pt1 | contig 28392 bp, 57 predicted proteins | sample M25metaG_FD_115308 | JGI IMG/M metagenome (GOLD analysis project Ga0157374, IMG submission 115308) | Miscanthus rhizosphere microbial communities from Kellogg Biological Station, Michigan, USA - M2-5 metaG | ecosystem: Host-associated > Plants > Roots > Rhizosphere > Soil | place: USA: Michigan... | reverse complement strand
GCGCTCGCCCCGTTGGACGTAAGCACCTGACCGGCCGTCCCCGCCGCCGTGACACTCAGAGCCGACGCGCCCGCCCCGATCAGCACGCCGTGGTTGGTGAATGACGAGGTTCCCAGCGTCCCCGAGGTCGTCACCGTACCGCCGCCAAGGGGCGCGGAGAGGGAAACGCTCGTGACCGTGCCGGTAGGAGCCGCCCCAGAAGACGCCGCCGTGATCAGCCCCTTGGCGTTGACCGTGATCGAGGCGTAGGTGAATGAACCCACGTTGCTGTTGACCGTGGCGAGCGTGAGCGCTGTGGCGACCGCAGCCGAACCATCCACCGAACCCGAGCCCGTCGCATCCCCGGTGAAGCTCAGAGCCCGCGCGGTCGTCCACTTTGGAGCGCTAACCGCCGTCAGGACGGGCGTCGTGGTCGGACTCGCGACCGTGATGTCTCCCGACGACGACGAGACGCTAGTGACGCTGCCTGAGCCTGTCCCGTAGGGCGTTCCCGAGCCATCAACCAGCGCGTCAGCCGCCGGGATCGCCTGCGGGACGCCAGAGATCAGGACGATGGGCTTGCGGTTCGCCACCCCTAGACCCCAAACATGGTCTGTGGGTTGAAGTAGAGTGCGCCCGACGTATCCGCATAGCCGACGATCTGGCTACCGTTCCCGCTCACACTTGGTGCGGTTGCACTGACTGCGCCCCCCGTCGTGCTCAGCCAGTAGGGATCGCCGGGATTGAGGCCGCTCAAATTGCTGTTCTCGCCCAGCCGATGCACGGTCGCGACATCACCGCTCGCCACGTCCACCACGACAAAGCCGTTCGCGGGCTTGGTCAGGTCGGTGGCGTTGGCCTTCTGCACCTTCGCGTCGGTGGAGAAATACGTATGGACGATCATGCCAGCCGTCAACGCATCTGTCGCCGTCGCGGTCATGGTTGACGCAATGGTCTGCGCCAGAGCCAGAGCGTTTGCCGCCTCTGCCAGTGCCGCCGCCGCATCGGCTTCCGCCTGATTGGCGACCACCAGCGCGTGAGCGGCCGAACCCGCCGCTGTGTTGGCTTCGGCCAAGGCCGCTTGAGCGATCAGCTTCACCGCCGCGATGTCGGAAGGGTTGGTGACGAGCGCCTGTTGCTGCATCGTCTCCAGTGCAAGGGTCCGACGCCCCACGCCCTGTTCGCCCGCGATCTTGTTGATGTCGTTGCGGGTCAGCAGTTGCGAGAGAGGATCGTTCGGGCCTGCCATTGACCGAAGCTACACCGCTAGCGGCTCAATGTCCGCCTCCAGATGCGCCCACGAGGCCAGAGCGGTGTTCGCGCCCCGGAACCGTGCGCCCATGAAGTTCGCGAACCGCAGTTTCGGGCGCCATTGGATGCGCCGCGTCCTCGCACCGGGCACACCCTGGCTGATCGCGCGCTCCACCGAGTACGTCCGCCCATCCTGCGTGAAGCTGAGGAAACATGTCGGATCGGACCCCCACGGCGCATGACCTGGCAGGCCGACAAGCTCCATCGTGCGGATCAGGCCGCCCTTGCTCTCGTTGTATAAAAACACGATGTCGAAACGCCAGCCGGCCAAGGCCGCGTAGTGCGTATCAAGCGTCGGGTCCAGGTAGCCGATCCGTCCATCGGGATCGCCCACCACCCACCGGCCCTGCGTCAGGCAAAGATGCTGGCCAAGGTAGGGTTCATCCGCCCCCGCGCCAGACGCCAGCACATGCCACACCGGACCCTTGTTGAGCAGCGAGGCCTGCTGGCTGTAGACCAGCGTTTCGCGTCCCGGCAGGTGGATCAGGATACGTTGCTCGTTCTGTTCGACGTGGCTCTCCACCTGGATCAGCGCCTGATCGGCCGGACTCAGTTCGGCCAGTATCTTGTCAACGTCGCTCGTGCTGATGCTGGCGACCGTTCCGGCTCCCGCCAGATAGACGCTAATGGCCTCGTTTCGCGCTCCCCCAAGGAAAACGAACGTCTCCAGGATATAGGCTGTCGCGTGCGTGCCGACGCACCCTTTCTCGATCAGAGCGCCTGAGTTGCGCTGGAACGGGAAGCCGTTACCGCCCACATTTTGGAAGTTCTCGACCGTGTTGCGGTTCAGTGCATACAACTCGCCTCGCACCTTGCGAAGCGCGATGATCGGGTCCGGGTCTTCCTCGCTGGAGCCGTACTTGAGCGGGTTGACGCTGAAGGGATCGCTCAGTTCCGTGACGACGAGCGAGGTTCCATCCGTCGTCAGAAAGTAGCCGTCGATCCAGAGCATATCGAGGACAATGCCTAGATCAGGGTCCGTTACCTGCGTGACCGTGGAGCCGTCCCAATACCAGAGCTTGCGATTGCTCGCGACGGCCAGCAGGTCAAAGCTGAAATCCATGCTGACCGGGAGCCCGTTCGTCTCGACCACGCCGCAGAGCGCCGCCACGCCCGTAAGCGCGTCGATCTTCCACAGGCTGTCGCCGATGACACGGTACTGATCGCCCTTGAACACAATCGAGCCGCGATCGGGGCCGGACGGAAGTGGGCCTTCGTCTTCGGCCGGCGTCAGGTCGATCTGCGTGATGCCCGCGCACGCCTTGAGATAGCCTGCGCTGAAGCCTGTTGCGGTCAACATGGGTTCGAGGTTTACTGGATAGGAAGCTTTGTAGTCGCCGATGGCGCTAGCGTAGCACCCGGCCAGGATCGGGATGCTGGTCATGGCGGCTAGTTTACTCTGGGAGCGTTGGAACCGCTAAGGGCGCCGGTCGTCCAATACCACGTACTCCACGGCTTCGCACCCGCGCCAGCAGGGGTTCGGAAGGGCAGGCTGTATTCGGGCAGAACCGCGACCTTGGCCCGAACCGAGATTTCCGCCTTCGTCAGCGCAATGACGGCTTCGCGGCTCAGCGACTTGCCGATGAACGGCGCGACGCGTTGGGCCAGCCGAAGGGCCACAAAGTTGACTGAAAAGTCAGGAATCCCGCTTACGTCGTCCAAGTCCCCGCCCCCCAGCGTCGGCGGGAACGCATAGCCGAGATCAAGCCCGTTGATCGCCAGTTCGGCCATCATGATGTCGAGCGAGTCCATCGCCTGCGTGTATTCCTCAGGCTCCGGGTTGAACTCGTAGGGGCTGAGGCCCATTGCGGCGAAATGCTGGATCAGGATGAAGCGCTTCGTGCTCGTGCTGGGGTAGACGGCAGAGGCGGTGTCGTTGATCAGGATTGTGTAGTTCTTGACGATGACCTGGCTGCCAACCGTGGTCGCGGTCAGGGTCAGCGCCTGCGTCACACCATCGACGCCACCCGCGATGTTGCAGATGACCGCGAAGCCGACGTTCTGTTGCTGCTCCGTGGGGATCGTGACCGTCCCCGAGGCGACCACCAGCGTATAGGTCTCAATGGCGTCGATCCCCAACTCTCGGCGAATGTCGAGAGTGTAGGTGATCGTCTCCGTTGATCGCTTGGGCGCCAGTACGGTCATTGAAGCCCTACGCGGTCTTGATCACTCGCGCTTGGAGCGTTCCCGAGGCCACATCCACCGTACCCGACGAGCCATTGAAGTACACCGCCGTCACGGTGTCCGTCGCGCTCACGTAGCCGGTCAGACTGACGCCCGCCAGCGTTACGCTGTGGCTCAGCAGGACGTAATCCCCAACAGCCGCGCCCGTCACGGTCACGGTCGTGCTCACCTGCGTCAGCGTCAGCATGGACGCCGGGTCGTAGGTCTTGCTGCCCGTCAGAACCGCGCCCGTCCCGCCGTTGGCGAGCGGAAGAACGCCGGTTACGCCAGCGGTAAGCGAAACGCCCACCACGTCAGACGCAGGGGCGTCGCCGTTGATCACGTCGATGACGCTGTTTAGCGAGGCCCGGACAGAGACGCCCGCTTCGCCGTTAGTGATTGATGCGATGCTCATCCGTCATTCCACTTCGCGTTGTCGAGCCAAATTCCCACGTCCACCCAGGAGCCCGTTTCCAGAATCCAGGGCGGGTTTCCGTCCTGCCACACGGCGCTGTCAAGCCAGACGCCACCATCGTTCCATTGCCCCCCTTGCAGCAACCATGCGCCGGTCGGCGGCGGGGCCGTGAATACCTGCGCCTGGCCGGGGATCAGGATGACCGCCATCAGGTCAGGCTCGAATAAAGACCGCTGGGCGAGCCGCCCGTAACCACCGCCTTGATGATCGCACCCGCGCCAACATGGTCGATGAACACCGAACCGTTGGCGCTCAACGTTGCCCCCGCAACGTCGATATAGGTTGAGCCATCAGGCCCGAGATACTGCAACTTGACCGTCGTTCCCCCAAAGGTGCCGTTCACCGTCCAGATGTACGGATTGGCGACGATTGGGCCGACCGGATCGCCCGTCGCATCCGCGTTGCTCAGCAGTGAATACGACGCGCCCCCGATACTCACCGAGGGAAACAGGTTGATCCCCGGATTGCCGTTCACGTCGAGCATCTGCGTCGGCTGGCCGACCGTGCCGACCTGAGAGGGCTCGCGCTGCAAGGTCATCCGGCAATCGCCTTCTCAAGGGCAGCGGTCACGCCCTTGCGGGCCTTCCCAGCGTTCTCGGCGTCCAGCAGCGCCTTCAGTTCATCCGGCGTCAGGGCTGGAAGCGTTTCTGTGATGGTCGCGGCGCTTTCGTCCAAGAGGCTCAGCGGCGTTTCGGGCGCATCAGGCTTCTCAGCCTTGGCCGGAATGTCCGCCGGACTCGCGTACCAGCCATCGGCCAGGTGCTTGTCGAGATCGGCCTTGTCGATCACCACATGCTCGACGTGGAGGCCATCCACGCCGGGGTGAGGCTTTGAGCCTGCACGGTAGAGCATCTTTTGGGCCATCGTCGTTCTCCGTCAGCGTAGCGGGGCGGCCAGACTACCCGACCGCCCGCGTTGTTCCTACGTCTGACTGAAGAGTTCGATCCCGGCGAGTTCCGGGTTCAGGCAACTGGTGCCGAAGATGGTGTCGAAGCGGTACTTGGTATTCAGGGTGTCGATCAGGCCCTGACGGGTCATGGTCAGTTCGATCCCGTCATCGGTGGTCCCGCGCATGATTGCCATGCCCGAGGCTTCAGCCGGCATCAGGCGGCCGGGGATGATCTCCATGGCGTCGCCGTACCAGAACGGGTTGGCGTAGGCCGCGACCGTGTTGAGGAAGGTCAGCGTGGCGCCATCGACCGCAGCCGCATCGACGTTCTGGTATTGCAGCGTTGAGGGGAAACTGTTGTTCGGCGCGATGATCGGCGGGGTGATGGTGACGACGCCCGAGCCGCCCGAACCCGACACGATGGCCGCGACGCGGAACGTCTTCAGGAGGCCCGTCGATTGCTTGGTGATGTGATGCACGGCGTTCACGGCGTTGATCGTGAAGGCGTCGCCCACCGCGACCGTCCCCGAGCCCACCGTAATCGCGATGTTCATGTAGCGGTTGTCGGTGTTGACCGAAATCCCCGCCGCCGTGACCGTGTGGCCCACCGGCACATAGGCCAGGTCGCCCGTATCCTGAATCGCCACCGTGACGGCGGTCTTGGCTGGCAGGCGATAGCCGTAGTTGAGCTTGTAGGTGTCGAAGCCCGCGACCTCGCCGATGTAGGCGCGCTCGTAGGCCTTCAGGGACTTCGAGTTGTCCAGCACGCGGCTGGCCAGGTTGCTCGCCATGTTGTTGTAGTCGGACGGGCTGGCGCCATAGACGCGCGAATCCATCGGCACGCCGAGAACGGTCATGGTCGAATCGCAGAGCGCGATGTCGTCAAAGCCGGTCGCCGCGACCGTGCGCTTGATCACGATAGAGCCCTGAAGGGCCGCCGTGTTGGTCAGCGCGACGTTGATGTCCGAGGCCAGCTTGTCCTTCGCCGAACGACCCAGGCGTCCTTCTTGCTGCTGGTCACGCAGTTCGCGCGCGGTCAGTTGGAAGGGAACGACTTGTTGCTGGTTGATCGACACCGGAACCGAGAGCTGCGTCACGTCCTTGAAGTTCGAGGACATGTCGTTGCCGGTGTAACTGGTCATGATGTACGGCTGCGGGCGCCAAATCTGGTCGCCGGTCCGTTCCATCGTCTGCTGGTTGGTCATGAAGACCTTAGACATCTTCGTCGCGATGCACGCGTCGTTGAAGCCCTCAAGCACTTGGTCGAAGAGAACGATCTCTTCCCTTGAAAAATCGTTGGCCACGGTGGTGAGCCCCTTTGAGTAGGTTGAACGTCAAGCGATGCGGCCGAGGGGCCGTCTTAGTCGCGACTTCGTAACCTACTCGTCTCTCACAGCGGACGGGGCTGGGGTTTGGAAGGCGGTTGAATGCTTGGCTAACACGCTACCGCTTGTGTCGTCAACGCCGACCGCTCGCCTTTCGCGCCGCCATCTTGTCCTTGTGCCGCTTGATCTCCCCGCGATCAAACAGCGGGTCAGTCCTGGCCTTGGCTTCCAGGCGTTCCAGTTCCTTGTCTGCGAGCGACGATCCGCGCGTTACCCCGGCCGATCCCCTCACAGGCGCTTCGGGCTCAGGCGGACGGCGCTTGTTGGTCACGGTGACGGTTCCTTCCATCCGCACAACAGCGGCGATGAAGTCGATAGGATCGGTGATCTTGGCAATCTCGGCGAGTTTGCCGGGATGCTTGCCAAGGGCGTAGATGATCGCGCCCGAGTTGTTCGTAGCCGCGATGATGGCGCGTTGCTGGACTTCGTTCAGGGCTTCGGCGACCGTCTCTTGCGCTTCGTCGTAGTCTGGCCGGCGCAGTTCGCGCTTCTGCGTCTCGAAGGTTTCCAGCTTTCTGCGCCAGTTGGCGTTCGCGGTTTCCTGAGCGGCGGTCTGGTTGGCCGTGGCCTTGTCGGCGTCGGCCTTGCGCTGGTTCCAGGCCAGCAGTTCGGCGTCGTACTTGGCTTCGTCGTACTCGGCGGCTTCGAGCGTCGGCTTAGGACCAACCTCAACCGTCTTCGGAGCCTCCATCGCCCTCAGGCGGCGGTCACGCTCGTCAAGTTCGGCGCGGAGTCGGCGGACGAGATCGCTGTTGGCTCCGCGTTCGGGCGGCGGGAGCGGTTCCTCGCCCTCAAACGCTACCTCGATCTCGTCTGGTTCGTCTTCGTCCGGTTCGGGCTGGGGATCGTCCTGCGCTTCGGGCGCAACGAACAGGTCTTCGTCTTCCGGGTCGGGCATGTAGTCCCTCTAGTTCACTCACCCTTGCGGCGGGCGGGGCCGTAAGCACACGCTAACGCAACTACTCGCCAGCCACAAGCCGCACCGACGCCTCGTCCAGAGTCAGAATGTCCATGCCTTGGCCGCAATCCACGTCGATTGCGCTCGTCACTTCGATGGCTTTTCGCGCATCGCCGCCCATGTGCATAACCGCTAGCGCACACCGACGCCCCGAGCCAATCGCCATTGGTTGTGCGTCAACGGCGATACCAATTGGGAACTTGGTCGAGAACTCGCTCAAGACGCCATCGGGCGTGATGATCCAGAAGTAACAGCCTTCATTCGCTTCCCACATGGCCGTGGGATAGTCTTTTGGCTTGGCTCCGTCCGTCCACCACTGAAGCATGGCCTTCGCCAAGTACGCGCTACCGTCACCGGCTAGAAGGTGACCGCGCACCCTCCAGATTTTGGTGATGGCCTCGATGGTGCCGTTGTTGCCGCACTGACGATCAGCGGCCAGCGTCTTACCGTCCCACGCGATGACCGTCATGCGCCGCGCTTGCCCAGTTTGCGGTTCGCCTTGGCTTTGATCTTGGCGGCGGCCGATGGACTGAGCTTGCCAGCGTTGACCATCTGCGTTGCGCGGGCCTTGGCGTTCGCGGCGTGGGCCTTATCCGGTATCGGGTAACTGCGGTTCGGCCCCGCGAACGTAGAGGCCGGGAGCGCCTTGCGCTTCTTGGCTGTCAGCTTCGCCATCTCACCACCCTTTGCTGCCCTTGGCCCGATGCCGCTCAGTGCGCCACTCAAGCACCTTGGCGTCAATCTCTGCCTCAGTGCCTTGGACCATTTCCTTGCGGCCGGTCATGGAGACGCGGAAGGTCCAATGCGCGCCGTGATCCTCGCCGCGATAGATGGAGTGGGGCAAGAGCGCGGTCAATTAACGTCCTCCAACCGATGCGCCCACGTCACCGTGAAGTCGGCCAGGGTCGCGCCCTCGCTAATCAGGTGGCGGATGACGTCCGCAAACGAGTGCTCTGGCTCAATGACCCAATCCGTGTCGCCATCCTCTCTCAGCACCTTGCGCAGCGGGGTCTTGATCTCGCTCATGCGCTTTGGCCCTCAAGCATCCCCCTGATCCGGTCGAAGATACCAAGCCGCTTGGCCGTTGTCGCCGGGACGCTGCTATCAAAGCCCCCAACCGCGCTCGTGCTGGGCGTGGGAGGCGGGACCAGCGTCGCGGCCGTATCGGCATGAGCCCCATGCGTCTCAGCCCGCGCCTTGCCTGCCAGTGCGCTTGCGTGGCCCGCCTGGGCCAACGTCTCGACCGCCTTGGCGCGACTGAGTGTCGTGTCAGCAACCGACTTGCCCGCGTCGGCTTGCGCCTTCTGAGCCTGAGCGCCCTTGAGGGCAGCTTCGGCTTGGGCGAGCACGGTAGCGGGATCAGGCGGCTGCGGTTGTTGCTGCGCCGCTTCGATCTGCTTCTTCTCTTGCTCGTTCGGCTTGACCGCGCCTTCCTGCACCAGCTTGGCGCGGATGTACTCTTGCAGGTCCGTCATGCCCTCGCCGTCCATGTTGATGATGGCGGTGGAGAAGCACAGGCTCGACAGGTTCGGATCGACAGGCGCGGTGATGGTTCCGATGTTGACCAACGTCTTTACCGTCTTGTCCCGGCGCGTGGTCGTGGCCTCGGTAACATCGCTGATGACCTTGTACTTGCCCGCCGCGAGATCGTTCCGAATCTGGAACTGGCCTTGCTCATCCATGAACGGCTCAGCCAGCGTCGCGGTCCCATCGGCCCCGCTCTCGTCCATCGTCTCGACTTCGCGGCCGTCCTCGACGTAGATGTCCCGCGCCATGCCTAGCCAGATTTCACCGCAGCGCTGCATCGACTGGCGCATATTGTCCATGTAGGTGAACGTCTTGGCATCTGTCCGCGTCGCCGCGATGTCCATGGCCTCGGCGCTGATATTGGCCTTGGCTTCGTCAGCTCCATCGCCCGCGTTGGTCAACTCGCCGATGTCGTTGCTGCTGATCTGGATCAGAGCCGCCAGATTAGGCGCCAGCGACGGGGGCTTGTTATAGCCGACCGGACCCAGGGCGGCGAACGATTGCCCATCGGGATTGAGCAGCGGATTGATCAGGTCATAGGGGCTGCGGTTGATGTTGGCTTCGGCCAGGCCTTGCTCACGCCCCGCGACCTGTTCGGGCGTGTAGATCGGCCGCTCAATAGGACTGACCGCCACCGTCTCGACAAGCTTGCTGATCTGACCGTTGTAGATGCGCTGCGGATCGACCGCCATGCGCACATGGCCCCGGCTGCGCTCCATGTTGTCGATGAACCAGCGCTTGCCATAGACGGGCACGACAGGGATTTCAGTCCCGGCGATCTTGACGGCCTTCTCAAGCACTTCACAGCCGCTCATCACGCAACTCATCACCTGCCGGCGCTTGGCCTTGCGGGTGCGATCCTGAGCCCAGCCGTCGATCAGCATCTGTGTCCACTCGGACTTGCCGAGATCGGACGCCCAAATGCGCTTTTCCTCGCCGCTGGCCTTGTTCTTGAAGATGCGAAGCAGGCCGGGCTTGTCCTCGTACCAATAGTACCGCGCCACGGTCACGATGTCGGGCGTGTACCAGTCGTAATAGACCTTCAGGATTTCCTGCGGCCAATCGCAGATGCGGTCCTCACCGTATTGCTTGGCGAATGCTTCCTGGGCCATGGCGGTGATGACGAAGCAGTACTTGGCGTCGGACTTGTCGTAGAGCTTGGCGTTCGGGTCCCAGAACACCGACTGGTCCGCGTCGGGGATGGCCTCAAGGCAGATGCGCTGATAGTCGTTCTCGGGGTCGTAGTCGTCCTCGTACTTGTTGGTCAGCCGCCAAGCGCCGATGCCGCCTAGAACCGCTTCCTCGAACGCACAGTCCGTGGCTTGCTGGCCATTGGAGCGGTAGAAGTCCGCCCTGAACATGCCGTTCAGCGTCTCGGCCGTCTGTTCGCTGGCGTCCTTATCGACCGCGCGGAAGTCCACGATCATGCGGTTGGAGCGGTAGTCAGCAATGATCTTCTCGACGCCTTGGGCGGTCTTGTTGACCTCGACCATGATCGAGTTCTGAAACTGCTGCTGCCAGTTGCCTTCCCACTGAGCGCCCGCGATGGTGGCGAAGCGGCGGTCACGCAGGGCCAGGGCGCGTTCTTCCTGGCACGCCATGGTGATTTCATCGAACTGGTCGCGAGCGAGGGCTAGCAGTTCCTCGTCAGCCTCGGACTGTTCGGGATCAACAGCGTCCGCTTCGTCTTCGTCATAGGCTTCGTCGTCGTAGGCCAAGGCGCGCCCCTCACGGTCGCGCTAGAGGTAGCCTAACGATGGGCAAGCGTCAAAGGCTCACCGCCCCGGCCTGCGCTCCCACAGTTCCACGACGGACATGGCGAGAATCAGGGCTAGGGCTGAGATGGGGGTCATTCGTCCTCCGTGATCATGCCCGCCGTGAGCAGCACGTCATGTGCCAACCGCCGCGTCAGCAACTCGTCAGGTCGGTTGTACGCCGCCAGCAAGAGCCACAGAGCGGCCTCGCAACGTCCAGCCTTCTCGCCAGCGTCGATAGCCTTGGCGACGGCGCGGGCGTAGACCTCGCTGATTGGGGGCAGATCGGTCCCGTAGGCGATCTGAGCCTCCATCCAGTCGGGCGGGAAGGTTAGGCCCATTGCCTCAGTCCCACGCGTGCAGCCGACGATGGATCAGCGCTCGCTCCGGCCCCTGCCAGATGAAGCCGATGGCTCCGATGATCAGCCAGAGGATGCGGGTCATTTGCGTTCCTTCGGATGCTCAGCGCGGTATTGGCGCATGTAGGCCGCGCGGTCGCGCTTTGGCGGACCTCCATCCCTTGAGCGCGGGGCCGTTGCCGGCTGTTCCCGGCGCGCTTGTGAATCCCTCAGGGATGGCTTCGCAGCGTCGTCCGTTGGGCGCTGTTGAGAAACCGGGGCCGGCGTCTCTTCGATGGCGGTGTTGATAGCGTGCATGGCGCAGGATGCGTAGCACGAGAACCACTCGCCCATCAGTCGGCGGTGAGCCAGCGCAGCATGAGCTGCACGCTCAATGACGAACGGCGCGTGGTGTTCAATCTCCGCGACCAGTGTAAGCGGCTCGTGGTTTCCAGCTTGCAGGTCCATCATGCGCGCCGATGGATTAGCAGATACGCCGATCTTGTGCGTCATCGGACCAGCGCTGATCACATAGACCGCGCTCACGGCTTCTTCGCCTTTTCGGACTTGAGCCGGGAGCCATATGGCGCGCGGGGCATGTAAATCGCGTCCAGATTCGAAGCTTGCTGGGGCCGGAGATCGTATTGGGGCGGCGCGGCGTTCACTTGACTCTGCGCGCCAAACGCAGGCTGCGTCCGCTCAACGATGTGCGACGCCGTTTCCTGAAAGAGCTTCGTCAGCGTCTGGTCGCGGGCCTCAGCCAGCTTGAGCAGCGCTTCATGAACCTCAGCGGTGACGCGGAATGAAATGACGGGCATGGCGTATACAAATCACAGCCGCGATCCGTATACAAGGGCCTCTGTATACGTCAACGCGCATTCCATCCGGTTCGCATCGCCGGGATCGGTATGGCCTCGGTCTGCACCTTGCGCGGCTGCACCATGGCGGGGAATAGCTCGGCCAGAGCCCAGATCAGCGCATCGGCCCGGTTCGGTGAACCGTCGCCGAGATAGCCGTTGGTGTTGAAGCTGGTCAGTTCGTCCTCCAGTTCCTTGAACGTCCCGGCGTGGCGAACCTTGCCGGTTTCATAGAGGGCAGAGAAGGGCTCGGCGCGGACGTGCTTGCCTCGGGTGGCCGTGACCATCTTGAACGGCGTCCGTGGCCTGGCTGTTTGGATCGTATGGCCGACCATGGCCCCGCCGTAGTTGACCTCGCCAACGATGATATCGGCCTGATGCCGGTCAAACGCCGTGGTCGCGATCCGTCCCCACGTAGCAGGACCAGCCTTGACCGTGCAGTCTTCCAGCACGTAGGCGTTGCCGTCGATCCCGAGGCCCACCACCACAATCCCAATGGCGTCGTTATCGGCGTTGTCCACATCGCCCGAGCCCGATGGGTCAACGCCTACAGCGACACGAATCATCTGCGGTAAGGCGATCTCCCCGATATGCCGCCACGTCTCGATGTCCACGTCACTGAAAAGCGCGCCCGGCGTTGCGTCGGTGAACTCTCCGTCTCGGAAGCGTTTGCGCAGCCTCGCGCTCATGCCGTCCAGGGTTTCGAGATAGTCCGCCGCGATGTTCTCCCGGTTGTCCTCCGGGTTGATCTTGGCCCACTGGTAGTCGTCCGGGTTCGTAAGTGGCTGGCGCGTCTCGGGGTCGATCTTCTGGATGAACAGCCGATAGGTCCAATGCCCTTTGCTGGGCGGGTTTTCGTCGTAGTACATGCGTGGCTTGAGCGGTGTCGCCGGCCGGTTCTCAATGGTCTGATCGACCTGCTGGGCAAGGCGCGTCAGGGCCAGGTTGCGCGACTCATACGGTATCTGGCTGGCCTCGTTGAGGTAGATGGTGACGAACTCCTGCCCGAGGATTTTCTCGGTGCGCTCCTTGTCGTCCAACCCACCGAACCAGACCTCCGAGCCGTTCTCCAGCAGCGCGACGCCATCGTGCTTGTTCAGCTCGTAACCCGCGTTCGGAAACGCCAGCCGCATCATCTTCGGGAAGGTATCCTTCATCACCGATGCGTATACGGCGTTGAACCGGAACCGGAAGATGACGTGTCGGCTCATCGGCGCTTTGAGGGCGCGGACCATGACCTGTCGGGATAGGAGGAACGTCTTGCCGCTGCGGCTACCCCCGAACAGCATCACATGCTTTGCGGGGCCTGAGAGAACCGCTCTGGCGGCTTCCTGCTTCGGGGTGAGGGTGAGGCTCACGCAGTCTCGTCAAGCGGGTCTGTGTACATCCTGAAGCCGCCAGAGTGCTGCACCTGATGATGATCGCCCCACGACGGCTTGAACAGCTTGGAGGCTAGCCACTTGCGAGCGTCGATCTCGATCTTGGCGACATCGGACGTGACATCGCCAGCGCGTAGCTCGTCCAACGTGGACTCAAGCTTTTCGATCTGATCCCGAGCCAAGGCTTCCGTCGCCCGTGCGTATTGGTCAGCCATGCCAAAGCGTAGGACGGCGCTGCGGAAGGTTCCCCGATTGATGCCGGCCGCTTCGCAGGCTGCGCGCTCACTGTCTCCCGCTTCGATGCGGGCCAGCGCAGCTTCAATCTTGGCCGGGTCCGCCATAGGGTTACGATGTCCTCTGTCGGAGGGGATTAGTCAAGGGGTTTGGGTTTGGTTCATACAGCGCCAAGTCGATTGGCTACGTCTAGCTAATCACTCAGCGTCAGCACTTATGCCGTCAGTTCTTTCACGGTCCACATAATAGCCTGCTCCAGCGCGGTCATACCGAGAGAACGGTAGCGGCCCTCTTTGACGCTCTCGAACAGCGCTTCAAGCTCCGCCGCCTTGGTCTTGATGGCGTCGTGCAGGGCCTTCTCATCGTCAGTCAGCGCACGATAGCGCGGGCGGAAACGGCTGGTCGGCATGGCGATGTCGGCTGATTGGCGACCATCGGTCGCGCCTTCGTAAACGTTGGTCATCTCGTCTCCTATGCCGAACCTTCGGCGTTGAAATGCTTGAGTTTGTACTGTTCAATGAAGCTGCGCAGTTCCTTGTCGATCAGGTCCATGCGCCGTAGATCGTCGTCCGTGGGTTCGTCGCCGGGATCGAGCATCGTCATGATGCTTCCGAAGACGTGCTGGGCGCCAGCGAAGAAGGCGGTTCGCATTTCCTCAAGCTGGGTCGCTCCGGCGTCGAGTGGGATGGCGGCGATGCGCAATCCAACCCATCCAGCCTCGATAAGCTTTCCCTTGTCGGTCAGCTCGCGGGAAAGGCGTTCAAGATGGGCGCGCTCAGCCATTGGCGGATTCCTTGCTGCCCGCTTCCTCGATCAGAGATCGGATAACCTCTGATAGGGTTAGGTTGCGTTGTTTGGCTAGGGCTTCGAGGGTAGAGCGCTGGGGTTGGTTCAGCCTTAGGGACAGGAAGAACCAGCCGGGGCGGCTTCTGGTCACGCTACCGACCAGTCGATCTTGCCGGTGGCGAGGTAGTGATCGAGGACGCGCACGGCGCGGCGGCGGGACACATGGCCCCTCGGGTAAAACATCAGGTCGGAGGATTGCCCCGAGGAAAGGCCGAGCCAATCCTCACCGATCTCTTGCAGCCCTATGTAGGGGCGCGCGTCGGTACGAACGCGAAAGAGGGCGCGAGCCCAGCCGCCGATACAAGCGGGCGAGCCACACTCGCCGTCGATGGCGTCTTGCGAACTTCCCAGCCAGCCATAGTCGAACCGCTCATCAGGGAGCGTTTCGAGGAAGTCCCTCAGTTGGATCATCCTATCCCTGGCGGTCACTTCGGCGGGGGCTTGGGCATCAAAGGGCATTGTCTGCGTCTCCAGTTTGGACATCCACCCTAAGCCATGGGATATCCTCGTGCAAGCGGTTACTCGGAACCTTAGCCTCTCGCTGTCCGTTGGGTTTTGGGGAATGGAGACGCGAGATGATCGGGCTATTGGTTGGGCTTATCGTGCTGTGCCTGGTGGCGTACCTGTTCTGGTATCTCATCAACCTGATTCCGCTGCCGCCTCCTATCAGGATCATCGCCATTGTGCTGTTCGTGCTGATCGTGATCGTGGCGCTGCTCAGTTACTTTCCCCTGCCGGGCCTAGCCCATGGCCGTTACCTCCATTGATTTCTTGCGGGTGATGGGCGGTGGATTGAATGTGCCGTGACGCTTCTTGTCGAGGTGATTGGCTGACCGCGTGTCCCAGCGCAGATTCGCAGCCCGATTGTTCACCCTGTTGCCATCGAAGTGGCACGCGTCCAGCTTTCCAAGCTTTGGGCCAACGAATGTTTCAAGGATCACCGTGTGGACGCGCTTCATGCTGATCTTGCCGCGCAGACAGAGCGCCACTTGGAGATAGCCCGTCTGGCTGTTGAGCACCTGGGCGAGGATCAATGGCTCGGCGCGGAGGCGTGATTTCCTGAAGAGTGACCGAACCCGCCCTTCCGTTGACGCCTCATAGCGCCCCTCGTATCCGGGAACTGGCAACCAAGTTTCATCCGTCATGCTCGTCACCTTGGTCTGCCGCATGGGCGGTATCTGCATTAGAGCCAGTCGTTGCTCCAATCGACGTACGCCTGAGCCAACCACCGCAACAACGCGAACGGCATCTGCCACAGCGGGCGGACGGTGCGACCACCAATGATCATGCTCTCACGTCCCCGCTAATCCACAGAATCCCTTGGTGGTAGACTGAGACTTTCCGTCTGGTTCGTAGGACCAGCGCCAAGCCATGCAGTCGGAGGCGATGCAGTCGTATGGCGCGGTGGGTGGGCGATTGTTGGCGGTCAGGGTGTCGTCACCAACGCGGCTGAACGGACACCACTTCGTCCTAGCCTCAGCTTCGGTCAATGCGTGGGTCATGTCCTTGTCCTCAGAGATTTAGCTAGGTGGAATGTCACCTGAAAGCTTCGGTTAATCAAGGGCTTGTCGTGGTTTCTGGTTGCTGAGAACGTGTAGGCATAGCTCCGGCCTCCGTACCCTCCCCTCCCCGCTTAAGGAAGGAACACGGTCTTGAGGCCCACTCTTAGGCGTCCCGTATAAACCGACTGCTGATCCTGGGGTTCATACCCAACGGAGCCACCCGCCTCCCCCGCTGATGCAAGCGCGCTTAGGGGGTTGTGTTTGTCGGTCTGTTCCTCAAGCCGTGGGGCCAGTCGGAGGGTCGGAGGCAATTCCCCCGGAACGCTCGGACCTTTGGCTGAGTCCGCGAACAGCGGGCGACACATCAGCGAGGTTGCCAGAAACCGACTAGCGGTCTATATCTGGCGGTGCAAAGCCCTCAAGCCTGCCCCCGAGCCCGCCGGACTGTCGCCACAGACGGCGGGCTCACCATTTCTACCCTCACCCCTGAAATCCGCAAGCCCCCTAGCGCAGCGCCAATCATAGGGCTGGCAAGCTAGGGGGCTGGTTGCGGGTTTAGCCTCGATTTGCTATTCTTTCCTTGTCGGCGATCCGCCTTCGAAGGGATCGACGGCCGTGGGCTAGCGGGTGCGCTGGAACAACCCCGAGGCCGGCAGGCACAGGCGCGCAGCGTCGATCAGGGGCCAGGACCGCTAGCCCATCTAGGCCACCCAGACCCCCGCCCCCACAAGCCCTAGGCGGCTATACGGGCCTAACAGACTGGCGTTCCTTACGAGCCGCATAGAACGCCATCGAAAGGCCGCTAGTGGTGAAGCTCTCACCCGTGGTTCCCCGTATCGAATCGGCGATGCTGCGGAAGCTAAGGCCCTTGCCGCGTAGATCAGCGACCAGCGCCACTGGGACGATATGACGGGCGGGGGGCTTAGCGGGCCGCGTGCGCTTCGTAGCGCCCAGCAGGCTCATGACGGCCGAGTGATCCCGGTTGAACCACCGGCCTATCAGGGGATAGGATGCCGGCCGCCCGTCGATCTCCACTTCGCCCCGAACGCGGGACATAGCGTACCGACGGCAGCGGCAGGCGGTCACAGTGCGGCTCGGGCTTAGAAGCTCGCCAAGCGTCACGCCGTGACGGTCGCAGGCGTCGCGCATGATCCGGAGAACGCGGAGGGGGACGAGCGGCGTCATGCGTAAGTCACCCAATTCAGCACCTTCCAGATCGCAACCGTGCTTACGCCGTAGATCGCGGCTAGACGCTTCATGGAAATCTGGTGCATCATGTACTGGCTGCGAATCGCTTGGGCCTTGATGAAATCCAGCTTGCCGCGCTGGCCGTTGGTGGCGAACTGGCGGCGCTTCAGACCAGCCTTGCGGGCGATCACCGCGACCTGAGACGGGCTTATCCCGCAACGACTGCCAATCACGCCAAGCCCAAGGCCCGTTCGGTATAACTCAGCCACGCGGGCGTGATCAGCGGTCATGCGGGTTCTAGGCTTTCCAAGATGGCGCGGCCGATCAGCTCGGGGATTTGGGGGACTACGGCGTTTCCGTAGGCGCGGAGCTGGCCCAATCGGTCGGGAACCCCATCATGTACGCGACCATGGCGACTGGCGGGTATTGCCATCCGTAGGCAATGCTCATGAAGTCCCGCAAATTGTTCTTCGCGCCCCGGCCAGCATTGGCCGCTGTCGAGGCCAGACGGCCACCTGAGTGATCTCGTGCCGTGGGGGTAGGCCACGATCCATACCCGTTCCCGGGGATGTGGAGCGCCAAGGGCTGACGCTGGGATACTCTCCCACTCCGCATCGTACCCGACTTCGGCCAAGTCTCCGAGAACTCTGCCAAACCATGCGCCAGGCCTTTCGTCTGGTCCAGAAAGGAGATTTGGGACGTTCTCCACGATGAGGTAGCGCGGTCGTATGTCGCGAACCAAGCGGCCGATCTCTGACCAGAGACCGCTGCGAGTGCCGTCCTTAAGTCCCGCCTTTCGGCCCGCGATGCTGATGTCTTGGCAGGGGAAGCCGCCTGAGATAACGTCAACGGCAATTCCGTCTGCGCTGAGACGTTCGTGGGTAAGGCTTCGCACGTCATCGTAAGTCCTGACTGCGGGCCAGCGCCGCGCAAGGTGGGCTTGGCAGAAGGGTTCGATCTCACAGAAGGCGACCGTCTCAAAGCCGCCCGTTCGCTCCAGCCCGAGGCTGAAACCGCCGATGCCGCTGAACAGGTCCAAGACGCGAAGCTTGCTCACCGTCCCCACCCTTGGGGCCTAGCCCGGCACTTCATCTCCAGGGCGATCTGATCAGAACGAGCTTCCACGAAAGCCTTTCTGGCTGTCTCGCTCTCTCGTCTTGCGGCTTGATCGGCTCGCCATGCTGAGTGAGCTTCGGCAAGCCGATTGTGCGCGGTGCGGCGCTCGAAGTCAGAGGGCTTTGCGCGGGGCCTAGCAAGCCAAGCACAGCCAACACCAGCAATGACGGTGACGCCGAAGATGGCTTCGACTATCATCGGCGGGTTCACGCGAAGCGACCAGCGACGCGCGGCCGAGTTCTGGCGCTGAATGAGTTTTGAACGCCACGCACCAGATCGCGACAAAGCGCGCAGGGCGCAGGGTCGTTTTCGGCTTGGCACAGGACAAATTGCACCATCTGGTGCTTGCTCCCATGAAACGCCGTAATCACCGACTGGCGAATCCGCTTCTCTCGCTCACTGAGGGTCATTGGGATTGGCTTTCCAGGGCTGCGAGAGCAAGGGATCGAGGATCGTTGTGTCCGCCTGCGATCTGACGCAGTGCGGCCTCGTAGCGATCGGCGTTGGCTAGCTTGGAGCGACGGTCTGCATCAGCCTTGTCGCGGGCATCCCAGCCGGCCTGCGTAGCGGCCCACTTGGCCCGCGCCTTATCCCTGCGGCGCTGCTCAGCCTCCGGGGAATGAGTGCCGCACCACCAGAAGCCGCCCGCATCCTGAATCTTGCCGGGCTGGCAGCACTGGTGGAACGTGACATGACGGCCCCCGCCGTGCACGCTGGCACGACAGGCCGGCTTGCCGTACCCTCTGGTCGCTCCGGGCATTCCGGGGATCGTCAGGCAGACCCGCTCTGTGCTCCAATGTGGCGTCCACGGGTCAAGGTGCGGCTTGAAGGGCTTTTCAGCTAAGGTCATGCCAGCCTCCAGACGGTAAAACCATTGGGCGTGCTTCGGCACATATAGTCGCGCTCAGGGGTCTGGCGTGCCTTAACGCGAGTGACCAGGCGGCTGATCGTGGCCGGAGCCCTGTCGGTGAAGACAAGCGATTCACCAGGCCTCATGTCCTCGATCAGGTGCGTGATGGGGATGGTTCTGTCCATATCCCATGAATGCCACGTCTAGATTTTCGCGTCAAGCTGTCACTTTCCACTTGACGCCCACAATCCCCATGCTAGTGTTCGGTTGTCACTAAGGAGGCAGATCGCCATGAAGTTCGCCAGCACCACCTACCACGAAGTTCGTTCGGACGAGGCCTGCGCCTACTACAACGGCTGCGGCTGGGACGCTCAGGTTGACGTGATCGTGGACGCCCTGCACGCCTCCAAAATCCCGCTCGACATGACGGCCCCGGCGATGCTGCGGGCATGGTCGCGTTACGAAGATCGTCGCTGCAACTAGCAAAGGAGGCTTTCCGACGACGGCCAGTCCCCCCACTGGCCGTTACCCGAACGCCTTAGAGGAAAGACAGACTATGGCTTACCAGCGCCGCTGCGACATCAAAGACTTCAAGGAGCTAAACTCGTGGGCCTTGCAAGCCGTCCTCGACGCGATGGTTGAGGGGAAGCCGATAGGGCGCGCCCTCTTCACGGTCTGCCAGACGGCGGCGGCCTTTGGCTACGACCAAGCGGAAATCGCCAGGGAGAAAACCGCATGACCCCCTCAGACGCAACTGCCATCCTCACCCCAGAGGTTCCCGCGTGGGCTCTGCGGGGAAGGGCCATCCGCGAATATCAGTCGTGGTGCGACGCCATGGAAGCCGACATGCGTGACCGCGCCACTGTCACTGAGCGCGAGATCACCGAGACATACCGCGCGCTGATCCGCATTCGTCTCGCCACCGCGCTCTTTGCCTCCGTGCTGGTGGAAGAGGTCAAGAACCTCTCCATGGTCGCCACACCCGATCATCCAGAAGACCTTATGGCCCGTATCCGTGAGGCGGTCTGTGATGGGCTGGGCCTTGGCGTTGAAGCGAGCCACGTTCTGTTTGATGAGCAAGCGTGATGAGCGACCAGATCATAAGGGCTTGGCGAGGGTTCGCCGCTTGGACGTTCCTGCGCGTGGTCGCGCTCGTGGTCCTCTATCTCGCCTTGGTCCGGATCGTGATCCCGACCTTCATCAATTTCCACGACGACACCGCATTGGGCATTGCGGTTGTGTGTGCCGTCGCGTCGCCCGTCATCATCGGCTGGCTGGGCGTCTCGCTCTTTCTGAGCGTGCGCCGCTTCCCGGCCAAACTCAAGTCCCTGAAAGGGAAATCAGAATGAGAAGGCAAATCCTCTTGATCGCCGGCTGCGCTGCCGTGCTCGCGGCGTGCGGTCAGGTTCACCCCGGCCACGTCGGGATCAAGGTCAACCAATACGGCTCTGGCGCAGGCGTCGTCCCCGAAGCGCTGGGCGTGGGGACCTACTTCACCCCCATCGGCACGAACATCATCGAATACCCCGTCTACACCCAAACCTACACCTACACCGCCGGGCGCGAGGAAGGTGCGCCGACCGATGAATCGTTCACCTTCAACGACAAGAACGGCCTCAACATCAGCGCCGACATCGGCGTGAGCTATTCCGTTCAGACCGCCCTGGCCCCGGCGCTCTATTCGAAGTTCCGCACGGATGCCAAGGGCCTCGTGGCGACGCAGATCAGGAACGCCATTCGCAACTCGTTCAACGACCGGGCTAGCGCCATGGGCGTCGAGGACATCTACGGCGCCCGGAAGCAGGAACTGCTGACCCAGGTGCAGACCGACGTGGCGGCCTACTTCAAGCCATACGGCCTCACCATCGAAAAGCTGTTCTGGGCTGGGCCAGTGCGCCTGCCCCAGCAAGTCCACGATCAGATCAACTTGCGCATATCCAATGAGCAGGCGGCGCTGGCTGCTCAGGCCAATGTGGCGACCAAATGGCCAATCTTTCAGCAGGGCGTCGTTGACCTGCGATGGGGCGCCGGGCCGGTCGGGGATCACCGCCCAGCGGCCCGCCTTCAGTTTTGGCTCCAGCCAGCGGTAGTAGGGCGTATAGTCCCTCGGGGCATCGTCCCATTCTTCTCCGCGTTTGACGGCTGCTCGCCACCTGCTGAACTCGCCATTGTCGAAACATGATAAGAGGGCACACAGCCTCTACTGCCTCCACATCATCGGGCCGGTAGAACGACACACAGCCAGCTCGGCCCGGAAGGACGTCAAGCAACGCCGCGCGCGGCGTCATGGGCGTGCCGTGGTGGATCGTTGGACGTGCCATGTTCCTCACCGTCCCCACCCTTGAGGCCTAGCCCGGCACTTCATCTCGACTGCGATCTGATCAGAACGAGCCTTGACGAATGCCCTATATGCAGGCGCAGATTCGTCGTGAGCGTCCTGAAGGGCTTTCCAACGGGCATGAGCCTCGGCGGCTCTGTTCGCTGCCTCCCGGTACTCGAACGCGCTGGGCTTCGATCTTGGCCGCGCGATGTAGAGACACGCAGGAACCCCTATCGCTATCGTGGTGATCAGGATGTCTATGATTAGGGGAGGGGGTGTCATGAACGCATCACCTCCAACTCAGTCGAGGTGAACGGGAGCGGACACCCCATGGCGATCATAGGACCGAAAAGCTGCATGAGCCTCCAAAGCTCAAACGTCAGCACCTCTCCGGCGGCCGGCGGCTCGAACCGGTAGGGAATGCGCAGTTGCTTGTGCTCTGCGTGCATCGCCGTGACGCCTGCCGCCGTCAGTGTGACCCGAACCCTGTCGTTGAGGTTGATGGTTGCGGGTGGCGCGTCTTTCGCGTCCAACTGGGCAACTCCGGGAACACCACCCATTCCTTCCTCTCGCTCACTGAGGGTCATTGGGATTGGTCCTTGATCTTGCGATACTGAACCCGAACCTCTTTCGCCAAGCCGAAGCCGCGCAAGAGGCTTTCCGGGGGCGGACGCTTGCCGTTCAGCACCATGTTCAGGAAAGACCGCGCGACCCCTAGGTCTGCGGCCCAGGCTGGAGCGGATCGGCCAGACCGGCGGATCGCTCGGCGCATGTGTTCGAGGGCTTCTGGTTCGTTCATGCGTTCACACTATGGGAGAACGATTTTCGTGTCAACGTTCACTTTCTAGGTTGACGGCGGTTTTTCCCATGCTAGTGTTCGGTTGTCACTAAGGAGCAAGCCAATGACCGATCAAGAGCGCCAAACTGAGATCAAGCGCCTCCGCCACCGGATCGGCGTCTCCGATCAGAACTACCGCTATACCGGCAACCCCAAGCATCGCGCCAATGCGATGGCCTTCCGCGCCGAGCTTAAGGCCGTCACCGCCTCTCAGACCGAGGGGGCGTGATGGCCGACGCTCCCGACGTTGAGACGCTAGCCAAAGTGATCGGGGAGGGCTGGCAACAGCGGCGCTTCGACATGCTGAGCGCCGCCCACCAGGACCGCGCCCGCCACGTCGCGACGCTCGTGCTGAAATGGCTGACACGGGAGAGATTGTAGTGAACGGCCCCCGCTTTATCGCCGCCTTGGCCTTCGCGCTTGCGGCGATGATGACCGCTGTCGCGCTGGGCATACCGCTCTGGCGGACTTGGCTTCCTGGTGACGCCTTGGACATCGCCTTCATGGTCTTTGTCGGCACCTATTGGTCGCTGAAAGCCAATCAGCCAGCAAAGACGGCCAGTCCCCCACTGGCCGTTACCCGAACGCCTTAGAGGAAAGACAGATGAGCCAGAGAGCCGCCATTCGCCGCCGCCGTCAGATGGCCAACGGCAACAAGCACCTCGCCAAGCTGCGTAGGCCGGTCTACCCGAAGGGTCCCGGAACGGCCGACGCCGCCAAGAAGCGCGACGACCGCTGGCGCGCTAACCGCGCCAAGGGACTGTAGCCATGACCCCCGAGCAATTCCAATCCCTCGTCAGTCAAGACATTCGCTCGCTGGCGTCCCGTCAGCGGACGCGCTCTTGGCAATCGTGGTGCGATGCCATGACGGACGACATGCGGGAGAAGGGTTGTTCGGAGGCTGAGATCACCGAGGCGTTCCGCGCTCTGTCGCGCCTTCGGCTGTTGGCCCAGCTTCTGGCGTCGAACGCCCACGAGGAGGGTAAGAACCTTCCCGAGATTTCCGCGCCAGAGCCGGGAGACTCGATCCTTGAGCGCATTCAAGAGGCGATCAGCGACGCCCTTGGCTTAAGCTGTGACGCCTGTCACGTCGCCTTTGACGAGCAAGCATGAAGCCCCGCCTCTCCGTCGTAACCATCCCCACACCCCAGGCTGATCGCTGGCCTAGGTTATCGGTTGCTGTTCCTCGCCTGGCCGCTTTGATCAAGGTCGAAGCCGGACGCCTTGGCGCTCTGGAGCGTAACCCAACACCACACACGGTGGAGAAAGCACTGATCGCCTTAGCGCAGATCGGGGAACTCTCTAACCGGCTTGAGAAGGAACTGAGGGAATGATCTTCAAAACACTCAGTTGGATCGCAGCTTCCGGCTTCATCCTCCTTGTAGTGATCGGGCTAATGGTGAAATCGGCATGACCCCGACTTTTTGGTGTGATGCTGAAGGAACCCTGCGCTACCGGGGCATACGCTACGAGCGCGAGAACTTCGTGAGGCTCCGCGACCTGTTCTCCACAGACCCAAGCGCCTACGCACGAGAGCTTGAGGGTGAGGTTTCGGCCGCCCTGGCTCGCTTTGAACGGATCACTATCGAGGAATGCCATGAATCGCTCTGAGACGCTAACCAAGATCGCCCCGGCCTTGGTCGCCGCGCTTGCCGAGATCGGCGGCGTCGTGAAGGGCAAGGCAAACCCCGCCTTCAAGGGATCGAAGTACGCCGACCTTGAGTCAGTCATTGCGGCGTCCAAGCCGATCCTGTCGGCCCATGGGCTTGTCGCGATCCAACTGCCCGGCCCGTTGGTCAACGGCGTGCTGACGCTGGAAACCGTCCTCATGCACGAGAGCGGCGAATACATCAGCGGGGACATGGGGATTGCGCTGGGCAAGATCGACCCGCAGGGTGTCGGCTCCGCGATCAGCTATAGCCGACGCTACAGCCTCATGGCGGCCCTCAACATGCCTGCGGTGGACGACGACGCCGAAGCCGCTCACGGACGCTCTAATGGCCAGCAAACGCCCATCACGCCCACGAGCGAAGGTCCCGACTTCTGGAAGTGCGAGGGATCGGGCATGAGCGCCTATGCGGCCAAGAAAGCCGGACTGGACGACATGCACGAGGCCATGCGCCAGACGATCCACGAAATGGGTTCGTCCGAGGGCATGCGCGAGTTCATCGAGGCCAACTTGGCGGACATTCGGAAGATGCCGCAGTCATGGCGGATCGAGCTTCGCGCCGAAGCGGACGAGGCGGCCAAGCGGTTTAACGTGGGCCAGGGAAAGGCGGCCTGACCATGGGTCGCGTGGCCCTGATCTTGACCAACGCCGAGGTCAGGGGCCGCGCGGCCCATTGGGTCAAGATCGCGCCGGCCGGAACGCGCTTCGAACTGAAAGAGCCCAAGCGCACCGTACCGCAATCAGACAAGATGTGGGCAATGCTCACGGACCTGGCCCGACAGCATCTGTGGCACGGTCAACGGCTGTCGGCGAACGACTACAAAATCCTATTCATGGGTGCCCTCAACACCGAGCTGCGGATTGTGCCGAACCTCGAAGGAACTGGATTCGTGCCGCTGGGACGCTCAAGCTCCGATCTGGACAAGGACGAAATGAGCCAGTTGATTGAGCTTATCGCCAGCTTCGCCGCACAGCATGGGATAGCATTGGGAGGGACGGAGTGATGATGCAGGTCATGCCGAACAGCGGCATTCTATCAGATGACCGTCTGGACAAACTTCGCGGTGAGGCGCTGACGGCTTCCGACGCCGGTCTGCCAGAGGCGGTCGTTTACTACCTCCGAGCCATCGAGAGCGCTTACCTTGGCCTCAAGCAACAACAGAAGATGGCGGCGCTAAACGAGATCACATGGAAGTTGGCCCAATGAGCAGGGTTGCGAGCGTTCCGCATGAAGCGGTTGAGATTCAGCCGCGACGCCACATGACCTATGGCGAGAAGCATAGGCGCTGGGAGGAATGCGGGCGCGTGTGCACGATCTGCGGTGAACCCTGCGCGCCAGGCGGCCCCTTCACCATCTGGGATCATCGCGTCCCCCTGGCCCTTGGCGGTACAAACGATCTGTCCAACATGGAACCGAACCACACCGGAGAGTGCGCAACTCTCAAAACGCGCCGTGACGTGCGCGCCATCGCCAAGGCAAAAAGGCTGATCAGGAAAAGCCTTCCCGACAAGCCCCCCTCCCGTCTCCGCTCTAGGGGGTTTGAGAAGCCTGCCACGAAGAGGAAATGGCCCTCGCGTTCTTTCTCGAAAGCGCCTCCTTGATCGCCGCCGAGCGGAGGAAGGCCGAGCGGGTTTCGGAGCCGCGCACGTCGTCTATCAGGTCGCGCAGCGCGTGCGGCAACTTCATCTGAAGGCGCGTATCCTGCACCGAAACTCTCGCCATGCGTACACACTCCTGTTGACGTGCCGAATAGGGTAGCGTACACACAGAGAGAAATCAACGGAGGCTCACATGGCCCAGACGAAAAAGACCCGCTCCCGCGAAAAGCGCGGCTACGCCCTGAAGTTCGAACGCGGCGAACGCCCGTTCATCTACAGCACCGAGCGCAACAATTGGGCCGATGCCGTGAAGCGCAACGATGACCGCGCCATCAAGGAGTGGGGCTCTGCATGGGCCAAGAAGCGTCAAGCCGCTGGCGACCGCGCTTTCACCTGACGCACGAAACCCAAACCTCCCCAACAGAGCTTGGAGAGCTTCTTGAAAGGCCATCGGAATGAGCACAGACCCGATAAATCAGATCGGCGAAACCATTTCGCAGGCCGATCAAAGATACGCCCTCACGGATGCCATGAGCGCGGCGTACCGGGAGGAATTCGATCGGTGGAAGACGCGTCTACGGTCTGGCGTCGGCTACGACATGCTCCGCCGCAACGACGCTGGAGCGCTTGAGATTAAGGACGGCGTGCCAGACACGGACGACGAATTTCTGTTTCGCCTCTACCGGGAGAGGGCGGCAATGGGCGCATCCCTCCTTATCGCAGAGAAGGGGCTGAAGTGAGCGAGACAGATCGAACAGCAGAAGCTGTGGAACGGGTGAAGATGCTAACGGCGATGGCGCGCGCCCATATGAACGTGCGCCGCGCGCAGGGCTACGCCTTCGACTTCGACAACCTCCTGCCCAGCGAGGAAGGCGAATACCTTGCCGCCATGCAGGCTGCGCTTGAGGCTTCTGCCCTCCTAGCAGAACGGCACCGGTTACGGGCGGCGCTGGAGGCCCTCACCGACGATCAATGCGCCTTCGGTCAGGTGTGGGGAGGCGAAAAGCTGCGCTGGATGAATGTGCCTCATTTCGCCCGCGCCGCCCTCACCACCCCAGAGGAAGACAAATGAGCTACGAGCTGAACGAGGAAGCTTTGGAGGCGATGGCGAGGGCTATCTATGCCTGCAACCCGATCTGTGAACAGCCGACCGACTTGGACGGCGTGCCGTGTGGCACTCCCGGGGAGGTTCCGTTTGATAGCCTCTATGAGTACGACGCCGGGCTTTGGGCGAACACAATGGATGCCGCCCGCGCCGCCTGGCTAGCCGGTCCAGGTCCAGCGGCTATGGAGGCGCTGAGAAACGCGGAAGTGTGGTTCGGCGACTATGAGCGCCAGCACCTTCTCAAAGGCACGCCAGACGGCGACGCCAAGGCCAGGACCAACGCTGAGCGGGCGGAGGTCTGCCGCCAAGCCTTGGGGTGCCGTCCGTGACCTTCCTACCCTCCGATGAAGCGTTGAGGACGAGGCCGGTATCGGAGCGCGTCCAGTACGACACGAACGGCGGCTGCTGGCTGTGGACTGGCTATGTGAACTCATGGGGCTACGGCACCGTCTGGTCTAGCGCGGCCAAGAAGGTGCGCTACGCGCACCGCGTCTCCTACGAACAGAAAACTGGCCTAACGATTCCTGACGGGATGGACATCAACCACCTGTGCCGCGTGCGATGCTGCGTGAATCCCGACCACCTGGAAGTGCTCCCCCGAAGCGAGCACATGAGCCGCCAACTGAGCGCGACGAAAACGCACTGTGTGCGCGGGCATCCTCTGTCCGGAGAAAATATCTATCTCTACGCCAACCGCTTTCGGCAATGCCGCGCCTGCCGCGCCATACGTGATCGCCAGAAGAAAGAGGCTCGACTGAAGTGACCCCCACCAACCTCATATCCCGCCTACGAGAGGCAACGGGCGGAAGTCGGGAGCTTGACCTACTGCTGTTTCAGCACTTCGACCCCGAGGCATGCGAGGCCGCGTGGTGGCGCGCCAGACCCGGCGACGACGTGTCCGCGTTCATGGACAAGGATGCGCAGAAGGACTTCGCGACCGAGCACCAGGAACGCCCCGCCTACACCTCCAGTCTCGACGCTGCCCTAGAGCTTGTCGAGAGGGCGTTGCCGGGGTGTGGCTGGTGCGTCGATCACGAGGCCGATTGTAAGACCGGCGAGCCCGTCTTCGGCGCGCACGTCAACGGCTACATCGGACCGGAAGGGCCGGAGGGCGCGACGTGGGCGTGGCATGACGCAAAGGCCCCCACCCCTCCCCTCGCCCTGCTGCTGGCGCTTATGATGGGATTGGAGGAATGAAATGGTTCATACCGTTGATGAAGCAACCGACACGTCTTCGCGCTCAAGTGCGCGACCCGAGGACGCGCCCCTTGCGTGGCGGCTAGCCGCGTTCTTCCGAGAGGCCGCCCACGCAAGCTGGGACGGCATGGACTTCGGGGGCGACGACATTCAGGACGCGGCGGTCAAGTTCGGTCTCTACAAGTGCGAGCCCTACGACCTCGACAAGCACGGCGAGAGTGATTGGGCCGACCCCGGCGACGACTGGTACACCTTCGCCGACGACGTGCGAGCCCTACTCTCCGATGGCGCACTTGAGCGCCAAGACGATGCGTCGCCGCCCCACGGTATGCCCCCCAAATGACTAAATCACCCAGCCCTACAGGAAGGGGAGAAGACCCTTTGACCCCCACCCCAGACGAAGCCTCAATGCGTGAGAAGATCGACACTCTATGGCAGGACTTGCTCGAAAAGGACGACCGCACGTCCCCAGCCGAATACCCCGACATGGCGCTCATCACTTACGACGAGTTCGCCGATTACGTCACCGTCCTCGTTCCCCCGGTCGCCCTCTTCCCCACTCCCAACCTGATAGCCCTCGTGGAAGAAGCGCGGGTGCGGCAATTCGTACTCTCTGAGGAACCCGCCCCCTACGCAGACAAGGCTGACGCCGACCTCATCCGTCGTCTTGTCTCTGCTCTAGGGGGAGTTTCCCCGTAGCCTTCTCCACTTCCACCGGATCAAAGCCCTCAAACAGTTCTTCTTCTCGCTCGTCTATCTCAGCACGACGTTGAGAGTCAGTAAGGGGCTTGGCGGGGGGTGTGGGTTTGTCGGGCATCAGTTCCTCTTACGGGAAGAGGCCGCCAATCCGAAGACTGGCGCCCCCCTCGGCGTTCTTATGACCGCGCCGAGCGGCCACCCACTCCCGTCGTGG